>Ga0187892_10010537_pt1 | contig 11675 bp, 11 predicted proteins | sample MA1701073metaG_FD_139345 | JGI IMG/M metagenome (GOLD analysis project Ga0187892, IMG submission 139345) | Bio-ooze microbial communities from a basaltic lava cave in the Kipuka Kanohina Cave System on the Island of Hawaii, USA - MA170107-3 metaG ... | reverse complement strand
GTAGACCTGCGCGGCCATCTCGGCCACCTTCTGGGCGATCGCATCGTGCTTCCCGATCGGGTGTCCCCACTGGACCCGTTCGTTGGCCCACCGCCGGACGATCTCCAGGCACCGCTTGGCGACGCCCAGGCTCGCCGCCGGGAGGGCCAGCCGGCCCGTATTCAGGGTGACGAGGGCGATCTTGAGACCCTCGCCCTCCTTCCCGATGAGGTTCTCCTTGGGGACGCGGACGTCCTTGAACTCGAGGACGGCGTTCCCCAGCGCCCGGAGCCCCATGAACCGGCACCGGTGCTCGACGCGCACCCCGGGCCAGCCGGACTCGATGATGAAGGTGCTCATCTTGCCGGTGTCGGCGTGGCGAGCCATGACGACGATGATCTCGGCGAAGGTGCCGTTCGTGCACCAGAGCTTCTTTCCGTTGAGGATAAAGTCGCCCTCGGGGGAGCGCTCGACGGCGGTCTCCATCCGCGCCGGGTCGGAGCCGACGTTGTGCTCGGTCAGGGCGAACGCGGAGATGGCGCCGGCGGCGAGGCGCGGGAGGAAGCGCTTTTTCTGCTCGGCGGTCCCGAAGAGTTTCAGCGGCTGCGGGGCGCCGATCGACTGGTGGGCGGAGAGGAGCGCGGTGACGTTGGCGTCCACGCTCCCCAGCAATTTCATCACCCGGTCGTACTCGGCCTGGGTGAATCCCAGCCCGCCGTAGTCCTTCGGGATCTTCATGCCGAAGGCGCCGAGCCGCCGGAGGCCGTCGACAACTTCGGCGGGGTATTCGCCGGTCTGATCGATTTGGGCCGACGGGAGCGTTCGGAGGAATTCCTCCATGCGGCCGTAGAAGGAGCGGAACTCGGCCGTGGGCTGCGACGGGGGAAAGGGTTCGATGAGGTCGAGCCGGAGGGAGCCCAGGAAGAGCTCCTTCAGGAAGGAGGGGGACTTCCACTTTTCGCGGGCCGCTTCGGCTGTGGCGAGGGATTCCGCTTCGTTGGCACCGCCCATGACGCTAGTTTACCCTCATCCGCCTCGATGGACCAGAGCCGCGACCCGATCTTTCGTTACAGAGGTGCTTACCTTTTGAAATCGTCTCGTCGCTGGAGGTTCGGACGATTTCAAAAGTGAAGAAAGAACATTAAGGAATCGTCCGAACCCCAAAGGACGAGACGATTCCTTGACCAGGACGTTGTTGTTCTGGTTCGATCAAGCCCGTGAAGGCGCTGGTGAAGAGGAAGGCCGAGCCCGGACTGTGGATGGAGGACATCCCGGTCCCGGCGATCGGCATCAACGACGTCCTCATCCGGGTGGAGAAGACCGGAATCTGCGGCACGGACCTCCACATCTATAGTTGGGACGCCTGGGCGCAGAAAACGATTCCGGTGGGGTTGACCGTCGGCCACGAGTTCGTAGGCCGCATCGTGGAGGTCGGGTCCAACGTTCACGACTTCAAGACCGGGGACATCGTGTCCGGCGAGGGTCACCTGGTCTGTGGCCGGTGCCGGAACTGCATGGCCGGCCGGCGCGCCCAGTGCAAGGATACCCGGGGGGTCGGGGTAAACCGGGCGGGGGCGTTCGCGGAGTTCATCGCGCTCCCCGTCACGAACGTCTGGTACCACGACCCGCGGATCCCGCGAGAGATTCAGGCGCTCTTCGACCCCTTCGGGAACGCCGTCCACGCGGCCCTGTCCTTCCCGGTTCTGGGCGAGGATGTCCTCATCACCGGAGCGGGGCCAATCGGGATCATGGCCGCCGCCGTCGCGCGGCATGCGGGGGCCCGGTACGTGGTCATCACGGACGTGAATCCCTACCGGCTGGAACTGGCGAGGAAGGTCGGGGTGACCCTGGCGGTGGACGCCCGGACGGAGCGCCTGGCCGAAGCCCAGAAGCGGCTCGGGATGAAGGAAGGGTTCGATGTCGGACTGGAGATGTCGGGCCATGCGTCCGCCTTCCGGGAGATGCTGCAGAACCTGTCGCACGGGGGGAGGGTGGCCCTTCTGGGAATCCCGGAAAAGGAAATGGCGATCGACTGGAACCTGGTGATCTTCAACATGCTGACGATCCGGGGCATCTACGGGCGGCAGATGTACGAGACGTGGTACCAGATGACGGTGCTCCTCCAGGGTGGGCTGGACATCAGCCCGGTCATCACCCACCGGTTCCCCTGCGCCGAGTTCGAGAAAGCTTTCGACAGGGTGCGGGGCGGCAACTGCGGCAAAGTCCTCCTGGATTGGGATCCGCCGGCCAAACAGACCGTTTGACGTCACGTCGCGGGGGTCCTCCGGCTCGACCTTAGGGGTGGGCCATACGAGAGGAGGACGTCATGTCGGACACGAAGATCCTGACCCGGAAGCCGACGGACCTGCTGAAGCAGGACCACGAGAAGGTGAAGGCGTTGTTCGAGCGGTACGAGGACCTGGGCGACCGCGCCCACGCCCGCAAGGCGGACCTCTGGGAGAAGATCAAGACCGAAATCACCATCCACGCCACGGTCGAGGAAGAAATCTTCTACCCGGCAGTGGAGCAGATCGAGCACGAGGAGGCCGAGGAGCTCGTCCAGGAGGCCCACGAGGAGCACGCGATCGTCAAGCAGCTCATCGCGGAGATTTCCGCGCTCACGCCCGAGGACGAAGAGTTCGACGCCAAGGTAAAGGTCCTCGCCGAGAACGTCGAGCACCACGCCGACGAGGAGGAAAAGGACATGTTCCCCCTCGTGAAGGAACTCTCGAAGGAAGAGCAGAACTCGCTGGCCGTCCGGATGATGGACCGGAAGCACGAGCTGGAGAGGGAATAGCGCGTCGTTTCTTCCGAGGAGGGCGGCCTCGCGTAACATTTCGGTCCGATTTGGATCTAGTAGGGCGCCTTTTTCTTCGACGCCTTCGACACTGCCTCGTGAGGAGCTTCTGGTGAAACGGAACAGGCGTCCGCCCAAAAACCGTCCCGCGGCGCCCGCGTTGTCCCCGTCGGAGTACGTCGAAGCTTACGTCCATTTCGCGACGGAGCTCTGCGAGGAGGGGGACGTCGACCGGGCGCTCCTGGCCCTGGACAAGGCGCTCGCCCTGGACCCGGAAAGCGCCACGGTCCTGGTGAACCGCGGCGCGGTGTGGTTCCTCAAGGGGCGGCCGCGGAAAGCCGTTTCGGATTTCACGCGCGCGCTGAAGGCCCAGCCTTCGCTCAGCACCGCCTACTACAACCGGGCGCAGGCGCGGGTGCGCCTGGGGCACCTCCGCGCGGCGGTCCGGGACTTCACGAGGTTCCTCGCGCTGGAGCCCTCGGACGCGGAGGCCTTCAACAACCGCGCGATCCTCCACGCCCGGACGGGCAACCTCAAGGCGGCGCTTTCGGACTTCAACCGTTCCCTGGGGCTGCAGCCCGACAACATGGAGGTGTACTTCAATCGCGGGCTGGTCCGCTTTCTCATCGACGACATCACCGGCGCGCGGGCGGATCTCGAGGCGGCGATCCGTCACGCGCCGCAGGACTGGCCCCTTTTGACCAAGGCGGAAGCCGTGAAGGCGAAGCTCGCGCTGATCGAGACGTGCCGTCTAGGCCGGCCCCCGGCGGCAGAATAGTCTTGTCCGGGAAGCCGAGGGCGGATACGATAAAGGCGTTCGGAAGGTTCGGTTTGACGGTCGCGAGAGTCATGTCCGCACCCCTCACAACCCCCTTTCCGGTTTCGGTTTCGTGTTTCTTTTTTCGGAGTCGTAGATGACGAACATCTACGTGGGCAACCTGTCGTATGAGGCGACCGAGGACGACGTCCGCCAGGCCTTCGAGGCGTACGGAGAAGTAACGTCCGTGGCCATCATCAAGGACAAGATGACCGGCCGGTCGCGGGGGTTCGGCTTCGTGGAGATGTCCGACAAGAACCAGGCCCTGGCGGCCATCCAGGCGCTGAACCTTCAGGAGGTTCGGGGTCGCGCGATGACCGTGAACGAGGCGCGCCCGAAGGGCGAAGGCGGGGGCGGCGGCGGGGGCCGCGGCGGCTTCGGCGGGGGCCGGGGCGGCGGCGGTTACGGCGGCGGCGGGGGCCGCGGCCGTCGCGACTGGTAACACAGGACAGATAATCTGAAAAGGGCGCTCCCTAAAGGGGGCGCCCTCTCTTTATCTTAAAGAGGCGGCCGCGTCATCCCGATCTGCTCCAGGATGCCGCCGGGCGCGCCGCCCGGGATCGGGTCGGGGCGGATCTCGACGATGGCGTTCTCCCTGACCTTGTAAAAGAAGTACTGCTCGGGGATCCGAACCTTCTTGCCCGTAGGCTGGATCGGGTCGAGTCCCGGCAGGGCCAACGTCCCCGTGTGCGTTCCGCCCTGCCTCCAGCGGATGGCGATGACCTCTCCCCGGACTTCCGGAGGATCGTGGTCGTAGGTCCAGTCGGGAAAGCCTGCGTACAGGGCCCGGAGCATCGCCAGGAACTCATCCCGGCGGAGCGTGCGCGCCGGCGACACGAACCGGACGTCGGGCGCGACGGCACATTCGATCTTCGCGAGGTCGTGGGTCTTCAGCCCCTCGACGTACCGGACGAGGGCGTCGGGCCAATCCGCCATGGGCTCCGTAACCGTTTAGTCGTAGTATTTTGTTACAACACAGCCTAGTGCTCGCAGAGCGTGAAGCCGAGCTCCGGGACTTCGGCCCCGTCCGGGTCGAAGACGTGGGCGGAGATTTTCTTCTCCCCGAACCGGCAGCCCACGAAATGGTGGAATTTCCGGAAGAGGTCGCCCGGCTCGGCCTTCTCCGGGTCGAGCGGGTAGAGCACCGCGCCGCCTCCCGCCGTGATGACGTAACGGACCCCGTCCCGCCGGGTCGTGTAGAAGTGATGGTTGTGGCCGCAGAACGCGGCGCAGAATTTCAGGCGCGCGAGGATCGGGTGCACCCGCTCGCGGATCGGGCGCGTCTCGAACTCGCCGAACGTGTCGATCGAGAAGGGCGGGTGGTGGAAGACGGCGAACTTGTGGCGCGCGTCGGACGCGCCGGCCTTCTCCTCGAGCCAGGCGAGCTGCTCGGGCTCCCGGAAGTACCAGTTGGAGTCGAGGAAGAAGACGTGCACGTCGCCGATCCGCTTGTCGTAGTAGGTCCGATCCAGGCCGAATTCTTTCTCGAAGGGCCGACGGTCAGAAACGTCGTGGTTCCCGGCGGCGGGGTAGTACGCGACCTTCGAGCGGAGCTCCTTGGTGGTGGCGCGGAACTCCTCCCAGTCTTCCGCGCTGTCGGCCCAGTCGACGAGGTCACCCGACACGAGCACGAACTTCGGCCGGCCGGCGAGGATGGACCGGCAGATCCGCCCGTGGATGGTCTGGTCGCTCCGGCAGTCGCCGTAGGCGGCGAAGTCGAGCGGCCGGACGAAGACGGCGGGGGGCGCGGGTGTTGCAAAAGACCCCGGGGTCTTTTGCACCATTGGCGGGGTCGGATTCTTGGATTCCGCGCAGCTTGCCAGGGCCAGGGCGAAGGCGAGGGCGCGCTTCATGCTTCTCAGGATACGATGAGGATAGCCGTAACGCGAGGGGTCGTTACCGCTATCCCGAAACAGAGGGCCTCGAAACTCGGGCACCCATAAAGGGTGTATAGTTAAGTGGAGGCCCTTGACGATAAAGCGTTCGGGGCGAACGCGGAGCGGGCTCCCGGAAGTTTCGTAAGGAGAGCACCGATGCTCAGGATCCTCACCGACCGCCGGTACGAAGACTGCTACGGGGTGACGCGCCGCGATTTCATCCGCGTCGGCGCGCTCGGGATGGGAGGGCTGGCGCTGCCCAGTCTCATCCAGGCCCGGGCTCACGCGGCCGAAGGGGCCCCCAAGGACACCTCCGTCGTCTGGCTCTGGCTGGGCGGCGGCCCCACGCACATCGAGACGTTCGACCCCAAGATGGACGCGCCTTCCGAATACCGGAGCGTCACCGGCGAAGTCCACACGTCGCTGAAGGGCGTCACGATCGGCGGCACCTTCCCCAAGATGGCGCGGGTCCTCGACAAGATGGCCCTCGTCCGCTCCTTCCATCACAAGAACAGCGGCCACGGCGGCGGCACCCACTGGGTCATGACGGGGTACGACAACCGCATCGTCGACAACGGCGGCGCGCCCAGCCACCCGTCGATGGGCGCCATCCTCGCCCGGGTCCGCGGCGCCAACCACGCCGGGACGGGCATGCCGACCTACGTCCGCCAGGGCCGGATCAGCTACGACGGCCCCGCGTTCCTGGGCGCCGGCGCCGCGCCGTTCGACCCGTCCGGCAACGCGCGGTCGAACCTCACGCTCAACATCCCGCGGGAGCGTCTCGAGGACCGCAAGCACCTCCTCGAGAACCTGGACAACATGAACCGCCAGATCGACGCGTCGGGCGCGGTCGAAGGCATGGACCGGTTCGAGCAGCAGGCGTTCAACGCCGTGCTGGGGCGGGCGTCCAAGGCGTTCGACCTGGGCAACGAGGACAAGAAGAGCGTCGACCGGTACGGCCGGGGCCTGGGCCAGCAGCTCCTCCTGGCGCGGCGGCTGTGCGAGGCCGGGTGCGGCTTCGTGACGGTCTCCTACGGCGGCTGGGACATGCACGGCCAGATCAAGCAGAGCATGGAGCGCCGGTCGCCGGAGCTCGACCACGCGGTGGCGACCTTCATCGAGGACACCGTCGAGCGCGGCCTGAACGAAAAGATCCTGCTGGTCATCTCCGGCGAGTTCGGCCGCACGCCCAAGATCAACCAAGGCGCGGGCCGCGACCACTGGGCTCCGCTGAGCACGCTGGCCCTGGCGGGCGGCGGGCTCAAGATGGGGCAGGTCGTGGGCGAATCGGCCTCCAAGGCGGACGTCCCCGCCTCGCGCCCGATCACGCCTCAGGACCTGATGGCGACCGTCTTCCAGGTCCTGGGAATCCCGAAGGACATCCAGTTCACGGACTTCTTCGGCCGGCCCAAGTACATGATCGAGGGCGGGAAACCGATCCCCGAGCTGATCTAGGCGATCCGAGTCAACGAAGAGCCCCGGCGGAAACGCCGGGGCTTTTTTCTTTCCCCCGGCCGGCCAACGTCAGGTAGGCGACCAGCGCGATGAGGTTGAAGGCCCCCAGCGCCAGCTTGATCCCCCCGGGCAGGAGGGACGGTGAGATCCACGCCTCGATCATCGCCGCCAGGGCGAGCAGCGTGATCACGCCTCCCATCAGGAGCCCCGCTTCCTTCGCGGCGGCGGCCAGCGCGTGCCGGCGCGTGAGCGGTCCCGGGTTGAGGAGGGCGAGGCCGATCCGGAGCCCCGCGGCCCCGGCGATCACGATCGCCCCGAGCTCGATCCCGCCGTGCGGCGCCACGAAGGACCAGAAGTTGCCCGCCACGCCGTGATACTCCACCAGGGCGGCCGCCCCGCCCAGGATCATGCCGTTCACCATGATGATCAGGATCGTCCCCAGTCCCAGAAAGATCCCCGCCGCGAACGCCAGGATGGCGACGCGGATGTTGTTGACGATGTAAAACGAGTGCATGAGCGCCTGGGTGCCGCCGGAGCGCTCCTTTTCGCCGAACGAATCTCCGAAAGCCTCCTCCGCCTGCTCCGCGTAGCCCGGCGGGGCGAACGCCGTTTCGAGGAACGGATTCGCCTTCACGGCGGCGTACGCCCCGAACGCCGGGACGAAGAGGAGGAGCAGCGTGACGGCGAGCGGTTTCGCGGAGCGCCGAACGACGCGAGGAAACTCGGCCCGGTAGAAGTCGAGGAACTTGCGGAAGGGGTACGCGCGCGCCGTGTACAGCCGGAAGTGGACCCGGCCCACGAGACCGTTGAGGTAGTCCACCAGGTCGGGGCGCACTTTCAACGTGCGCGCCCGGGCCAGGTCGCCGGCCGTCCGCCGGTAGAGGGAGATCAGATCGAAAAGGTTCTTCCCGGTCAGGCGCTCTCCCTGTCCGTCGAGCCTCGCGGCGAACGCCTCGAGCCGCTGCCATTCCGGCTTGCGGAGCCGGACGAATTGAGCTTCGTTCACGGGGCCGACCCCGCGCCGCCTTCGGCCGCTTCGGCGTCGCGGCGGAACGCCGCCGCCACGGAGGCCAGGAGCCGTTCGCTGTCCATCGGCGGGACTTCGAATCGCCGCCTCACCGAATCGGCGAGCTGGTTCGCCAGACGTCGCCTCGCCTCCGGCGTCATGGATCGCTTTCGGCGGAGGAAGTCCTCGATAATCCGCACCTCGGCGGGGTCGAGGCGATGGACGCCGGCCCGGCGGAGCTCCGCGACGGCCTCCTCATTCGCGGCCGGGACGGGGACCTTCGACTCCAGGGCGGCGACTCCTTCGGACGCCGGCGTCCGCTCCCGGATCACGATCGTCCCGGCCACGAAATCTCCTATCCGCTTGTACCGACGGCTCAGCATCATGACGACGAGCCCGAGAAAGTACGCGGCGGGCAGGAAGTCCACGATGCGCAGGAGGTTCCGGGCGATGACCACCGGGGGCGAGAGAGCGTACCCGCCTTCCTGGATCACACGCAATCCCATGGACCGCTTCCCGGGCGTCTGGCCTCTCATCCAGAGCTCGAAAAAGATCGGGTACCCCCAGAGGATCACGAAGGCCGCCACGGTGGCCGCCGCCACGACGTAGGCGGCCAGCTCGTACACGCTCCCGACGGCGAGCAACGCGATCACGAAAAGGACGACCAGGCAGAGTCCGATCAGCAACAGGTCGATCAGAGCCGCGATCACCCGCGAGCCGGGCCCGGCGAGCTCGTACTCGAAGACCACGTGCTCGGGCGTCTCGATCCGAACCAGGTCGGCGTTGCGGCCGGCGTCGTCCATCCGCGACAGTGTACAAGACTACAGGGCTTGCCGGGCCTTTAGATCGAGATACTTGTCCAGGACGGCCATGGGGACCTGACCCGCGGGCGCGTCGACGACCCGCACGCCGGCGCGCTGCAGTTCCTGGAGCGTCCGGGCGCGACTGACGCTCAGGTGCGCCGCCGCGGCCTTCCGGTAGGCGTCATGCGGAGTTTCAGGGACGCTCCAGGCGGCCTCCCGGACTTCGCGGTCCCCCACGGCGACGCAGAGCGGCACGTGCCGCCACGCCAGGCTCTTCAGGTAGCCGGAGACGAGGGCCGACGTCTCCTGGTCGACGAGATTCGTGAAGAGCACCACGAGGGCCCGCTTCCGGACGCGCGTGTTCAGCGACCGGAACGCTCCCTCGTAGTCGGACTCGCAGAGCTTGGGCTGCACGTCGAAGAGCGCCTCGGCCATCGCGCCGACCGCGCCTTGCCCCTTGCGGAGAGGCGTGAGGCGCTCCACCCGATCGGTGAAGACGAGCGCCCCGACCCGGTCGTCGTGTTGGGCCGCGATCCGGGTGAGGAGGAGCGAGGCGTTCAGCACGTACTCGATCTTCACGATCCCGTCCACTTCCTCGGTGAGCATGCGCCCCGCGTCGATCATGAGGACCACGTTCTGGCAGCGCTCGACCTGGTACTCCCGGCTGATCAGGCGCCCCCGCCGCGCCGTCGCCTTCCAGTCGATCCTCCGGACGTCGTCATCGCGGTGGTACTCGCGGAGTCGGGCGAATTCCATTCCCTGGCCGCGCATGCGGTGGGGCCGGAGGCCCATCTCGCGCACGCGCAGGCGCCGGGAGAGGAGCGCGTATTTCTTGATGTCGGCGACGGCCGGGTACACGCGCACTTCGGCCGTCGCGTCGAATCGAAGGTCGCGCCGGAAGAGTCCCAGCGCCGAGGGCAGCCGGACGTGCACCGGCCCGGCGACGTAGCGCCCGCGCTTCGCCGGCACGACGCGAAAGGTCGCCACGGCCTCGCCCCGGGGCGGGAGCGCGACGTCCTCCCAGGCCCGGGAGGCTTTCCATTCGAGGGGAACGACCGGCCGGACGCGCACGCGCCCGGCGGGGCCCGCGCGGCGCCGCAGCCGCACGGTCAGGATCTCCTCTTCCGCGAGCGAGAAGACGGAGGCCGCGGCGATGTCCACCTCGTAACCGCGTCGCCGGGGCGCGAACGCCAGGTCGAGCGCCGAGATCGCCGCCAGGGCGATCAGCGTGATCCACCCCACGCCCGCGAGCGGAGGATTCCACAGGGCCGCCGCGAACGGGACTCCCGCGAGGGTCAGGCCGAGGGCGAACCGGCCCGACGGAAGAATCACTTGGGCACCTTCACCGCGGCCAGCAGGTCCCGGATCGTGTCGTCGGGCTTTCCGCCCTCGATCTCCACCTCGGGTTTGATGATGACCCGGTGGCGGAGCACGGAGGGAGCCGCGCTCTTGACGTCGTCGGGCACGACGTACGGCCGGCCGCGGAGCGCCGCGAGCGCCCGGGAAAGCGTGAGGAGCGCCACGGACGCCCGGGGGCTGGCCCCCACGGCGAGCGTCGCCCAGGAGCGCGTCTGTCGGACGATGTCGGAAATGTACGTGAGGACGCCGTCCTCCACGGTCACGGCCGACAGGGTGGCCCGCATCGCGGCCACGTCCTCCGCGCTCGTCTGCGCCTCGATGTGGAGCGACTCGACCTCGTGGAGCGTCGTGCCGTCGCGGTAGCGGGCGAGCATCTCCTTCTCGTCGGACGCCGCCGGGTAGTCCACGAGGAGCTTCAGCATGAACCGGTCGAGCTGCGCCTCGGGAAGCGGGTACGTCCCTTCGTACTCGATGGGGTTCTGCGTCGCCAAGGTCGTGAAGACGGGGGAGAGCGGGTGCGAGCGCCCGTCGGCCGTCACTCGGCGTTCCTGCATGGCCTCGAGGAGGGCGGCCTGGGTCTTGGCGGGGGCTCGGTTGATCTCGTCGGCGAGCAGGAGGTCGGTGAAAATCGGTCCGGGGTGGAACTCGAACTTCCGACGTTCGGGGTCGAAGACGCTGGTCCCCGTGATGTCGGCGGGCATGAGGTCGGGAGTGAACTGGATGCGGGCGAACCGGCACTTCAAGGCGCAGGCGAACGCGCGGGCCATGAGCGTCTTGGCGGTGCCCGGCAGGCCTTCCAGGAGCACGTGCCCTCCCGCCAGGATCGCCGCGCACACGTGGTCGATCACGTCGTCTTGCCCGACCACGGCCTTTCGAACTTCCGCCTTGACCTTCCCGAAAACGGTCAGGACGTGAGTCACCGTGTCGGCGGCCGGAGTCGTCATGACGAGATCCTCCCTCTCGCGGCGGTCAGAAGACGGAGGCGGAGGCGTTCGAGGTGCCGGCAGGCGGCGACGAACGAAGCCTCGTCCGTCACCCGGGTTTTGTCCAGAAGGCGTGAAACCGCGGCCGGCTCGAGGCCCGCGCGCGCGGCGGCGCGGTCGGCGGCCTCGGACGAGGCGGCGCCTACCGTTTGCTGAAGGAACAGGCGGAATTCCGCGCGGACGAGGTCGAAGGCCTGCGGCGCCGCCCGGAGGCGCGCGGCCACGCCGGCGAAGGCCTCCAGGGCTTCCGCGGGCCGGCGCCGGCGTTCGAGCCTCGGGTCGTGCGGCGGCCCGAGCCGCCGTCCCGAAGAGAACGCCAGGACGAAGCCGGCCGCCAGCCAGAGCACCGCCGCCGTCCCCAGCGGGGAATCGAAGAGCACCGCCAGCGCCGACTGCCCCCACTGGAAGCCGTGGCTGAATTCGTCGAAGAGGATCGCCCGCCCGCCGGCCGTCAACGTCGCGAGGTGGACCGCGAATTCCGCGTGGTCCGCCTGCCGGAGGCCGCGGTTCGAGACGAGGTCGAGGTCCGCCAGGGCGACGAAACGCCCCTGTCCCCGTTCGACGACGGCGGCGACGGTGCCGTCGGCGTCCGTCGCGAG
>Ga0187892_10010535_pt1 | contig 11676 bp, 10 predicted proteins | sample MA1701073metaG_FD_139345 | JGI IMG/M metagenome (GOLD analysis project Ga0187892, IMG submission 139345) | Bio-ooze microbial communities from a basaltic lava cave in the Kipuka Kanohina Cave System on the Island of Hawaii, USA - MA170107-3 metaG ... | reverse complement strand
GGTGGACACGAAGAAGAAGGAACTGGTGGGGGACTTCAAGAACGCGGGACGCGAGGGGCACCCGCGGGGTCGCGCGGAACCGGTGCGCGTGCACGACTTCCTGATTCCGGAAGCAGGCAAAGCAATTCCCTACGGCGTCGCCGCTACCCCATGGGGGTCGCCGTCACGGATCCGCAATTGGCCCGCATCCAGCTGGCGCCGCATGCATTTCATGGCGACTGGAACTATACAATCCGCCCCAAATCACGATGAGACATCTGAGTCATTTATTTCGCTACGCTGCCTTCGAGAGACGGCCGTCGTCGAGGACACGCGTGAGCGCGTTCCACTAGCCGCACGCGCTCCTCAGGCTCGAGCCGTTTCACGTCCGCGAGTTCCTCGATGCGGTAGAGCCGCCGAATGAGTTGCAACGGGTGGGCGACGCGCGCGTCGGCCTCGGCCAGTGCGACGAAGCGGCGCCGGGCATCCGCCAGCAACCCACTTCCACCGCGGATGCGGCGGCACCCGTGAGGAGGCGGTCAAACACACTGGCCGCATCCGCCTGGATATAGTCGCGCCGGCCGGCCAGCAGCTGCCGCGGCCCACTCGCGCCTTTGCCGGTTGGCGTGTAGCGGAAAACCACATCCCGTTCATCGCCCACATAAACACCACATCCTACCGCGCTCGACGTTCTCCGCGCTGTCCAAACAGCACCTTGAGCCCGTCGCATCGGCCGGCACCACGTACGCTTCGAGCATGCACACCGTCAATCGCGGGTGAGCGCGAACTCGGTCACCCACATGAAACAGCGAGGAGCCGTTTGTCAGCAGCCTGCTGCAGCAATCGCACTGCGGGACGACACGTCCTACCGGCGTCCCAAGTGGTTCACGTGATATCGTAGGAGTATCGGTACGTCAAGCGAGTCCGGCATCACAACAAAAACGACATCGGCTTTGCCACCACGCACATGTCCCCGTTTAGGCAAGCTAACACTCCATCGTTTGCCCGACGTCACGTCAATTCGATCCCACACGTCTCCCACGGAGTCGCGCTGTGAGGTCATCAGCCAGAGATATCCGTCCTGCCCCATAGCAATAGTCCGTATAGGGGGCCAATACGTCGGCACATATGCCTGTTCACGCACTGCGGCATCAGCGACACGCCGCGGAACGCCAGCTTCGACAAACACGCGTGTCGGCACCTCAAGCAAACTGTCACGCTCCGCACGCGTAAGCGCCCTCGGCGTAAACTCGTATCGGCGCTCATACATCGTATCGCCCGCTCGCGTAAACCACACTACTTCGTACATCGCCGCCTTCCGCCCGTCGGGGGCGCGCCGGCCGACGGCGACGACCCTTTCACCGTCTGGCGAGGCGGCCCAAATATCTGAATCAACGACAGGTTGAGCGTGGTAGTAGGGCCGTCCCGCGTACCGAACAGCGATCTGCCACATACCAACATCAACTATCCCTAAGGTAATAGCGTGCTTGTCAGAAGTTACAAGCAGCATGGGCGCTTCCGAGATTCGCCGTTGCTCAAGAGCTGCCGCAGGAAATCCAACATGTGCTAAGAATGCTTCACCACGTAGCCGGCCGATCGGATACAGACCGGCATAGGGCAAGGGAGCAGGCGGCAACCGGACGGTGCTCGTCGCAACTACGACGCCGCCGTGTAGGGTCGTTACTCGGTTAAGGAGGCCATCCAGTACGAATACAGTGTCACCGCTGATGCTGACTTGCGTTATCGAGCGAAACTCGCCAGGACCTCCGCCCTCACCGCCAACGGCGCCGAGATAGTTTCCAGTCCAAGAGAACATCTTGATGTGTTTCTCAGCCGGTTGAGTAATCAGGATCGTGCTGTCCAGTGCAAACACCTGGCCGATAGCGGTTAGAAAGCTGCCACCATTCTGGGCTATCTCGCCGCGAAGTACGAGCGTTGGACCCTCTAGTGACAAGGTATTAACTGGCAGCGTCGGCCCTGGCGAATGGCAAGACAAAGAGCACACCACGAGCCATACGAGCGCAACAGTGGAGATTCGGATGTGAGTCCGGCACGCATCACGGCCCGGGAGATCCGTTCTCCAAACTGCTAGACCGGTCATCGCCGGCGCACAGGCACGTCCGCGGAGCGATACCACACGCGGCTGAGGCCTCCGGTGACGTCTCGCACGATCGCCCAAGATCCGACAAACGCCAGCACCGAGACGGATCGCGGTAGCGATACCGCCCGATCGACTCGACCTGTGGCATCGACACGCAGCCACACTTGTCTTTCATGAGGCATGTCCGTACGCACATTCAGCCAAAGGCCACTTGTGTCTATCGCAGGGAGGACTTCCTCGACTGGCGGTAGAGCTTCAGGCAAATACAGCCGGCTGCGGACACGCGCAGCCACAGCGGGCTGGTCGCGTTCAGCCCGCAGCCGAGCCACGATGCCCCGCACGACGCTGTCGACCACGGCGACCGAGATAACTACAGGCTGAAGCCTATAGATAAATCGCCAGCGCCTTTGGCCGTCGGCTGCGAACATTGTGACGCTGAATTCAGCAGGCTGTAGGTGAGTGCCGACTCGCCGTTGAATGTGATAGACCGCCTCGCCATTCGGCGAAGCGAGGCAGATGTCTGCATCAGTAAATGGCTGGCGGAGCACGACTTCCCTTTCAGGACTCACACGAACCTTGAATGCGGTGTTCCGATAGTCACATCGTGAATAGGTTAACAAGCGTTCGCCGGTCTTGTTGAACCTCAACAGAGGCGGGTCGGTCCCGAGACCCGCGGCCAAGAGTTCGCCGTTAAGCCGTGGCACCGACGCCACGGTTCCATCCGCAAGCAGCCAATCCGGATATACTCCTTCGTAATAAGGACTACCATCCGCCTGAACATGGAACTGGATTGGTGTTTCCATGGGTCTGCCGGAGCCATCGAAGACGTGCAACGTGCCTGTCCCGGGATCGCCTACCCATATGCCGGCTGCATGGCGGCCAATTATCGACGGAAACTGCGAGCCGTCGTGTAGCGCGAGACTGCGGACGACGAGGCCTGCGGAATCCATGACCAGCACCCTTTTACCCGGGCCGTCAAGGAGCAATACGGAGTCGCTGAGCCACGTCGTTGCCCGAATAACACTGTTGGCGTAAAAACCCACTGAGGCGTGCAAAGGGATAATCGGCCGCTGAAGATACTCCGGCGTCTGACGTGCTCTAATCGAAGTGGAGTGGCGCGGCGGCAAGTGCCCTTCCGCTTCAAGAGCCAACATCGGCACAAGCAGCGCAGTCGACAAGATGGGTCGAGGCCGTCGCACAGTTGTCTCCTCACAAGACGATGTGACGGGTGGATTCCCTCACGGACGCGACCTTCGCCTTGTCGTAAAGCCTCAGGACGACTCGTCGATCGCACCGACGCCGAACCTGCGCCGCCGCGTGCCCACTGAACTCAACTTCGTAGTCCGCTACGACCGCAGCGTGCCAGCCCCGGCGCTGCATCGCTGCCAATAGAGCGGGGGCGGGTACACTCGAACCATCAGGCGTGACCTCAGGCAGATTGTCCGTTTGACAGCTCCCTCCCCTCGGTTCGCATTCAGTGTAGCACCCACCGTTGCACGATGACGTGCCGCCCGATGGCGAAACGGGATTGCAGAGCAAGTATGTACAGTTCTGGGAGTACTGGCAATGGTAGCACGGCCCAGGCGGATCCTGTGCCGCCGTCCCGGCGGCCAAGATCAACAAGCCCCCGATTGCCCACACGGGAACTCTGAAGATTACCTTCATCATGGTAGTTCCTCCTTGCTCGACGTGGCCGCCTCGACCCAATTGTAGTGATATACGACAATCTCACGACCGCCAACGCCATCTCTGCTCGCAATCACTTGTCGTGTCGCAGGATCCGCATCGAGAAACCCTATGGGTGCATCGATCCGCCGCCTGTTCATTGCTTTCCCGGTGGAATCCCAGAGGATGAGCTCGCGGCGATCCGATTGACGGTCAGCGAGCACCTGCAAATACGCTCCGTCAACCTGTAACGCTGGTAGAGCAAGCCAGTCTCCAACGCCAGCAGGCGGAGCCGGAACAAGCTGTCGAATTACGACTCCGGCATCGCTGATGTGATAGACATCGTACGGATCCACGGCACGGGCCATCAGGATGCCGCCGCGAGCTGGCCGTAAGTAGACGGGAGCCTCGGACCGTTGGGAGGCCGCCAGCGAGTATATGCGCGCAAGCCCGCCCCGGTCGACCCTAAAGACGCTTACGTAACCGCCGATGTCGCGTCCCGCCAAGAACCACACTCCATCCGCCTTCACAGCGTACGTAAAAGTTGTTGCAGTTCGGGGAAGCGTTGCCAAAGTGCGAATCGTCCGGTCAAGCTCAAGCACTGCAATTGTGCGGCTGTCGCCGTCGACAAACTCGACACTGCCGCTTACGTCACCGCGCGCAGCGCCGATGATGCTTGCCGTGTCAGACACGTCGAGCACACGCAACGTGTCAGAGTCGCGCATATATAGCCTGTTGTCATTGAGCCGCCAGAGCAGCATAGAACGCGTGGACTCGCCAAAAACGGCATTCGTGGGATAGTGATCGGTTGGAATGACATAACTGGCTATTTCCCGAAGGTCGAGATGGATGCCTGCGGCCGAGGTGTGTGTGGTTGCGCCATTTGTCGCCCCGCCGCAGCTGACAAGCAGACCAAAGACCGCTGCGGCGAGGGAAACACCCGCTGCTGCTCGTCTCGCGAGATGCGGAAGGGCGCGGTCGCGCCTGCGCGAGGCGGGGCGAGAGTCAGCCGCTCCCATATCGATCCACCGGTCTGCACGTTCCCTCTGGTCGTGCCGCTCGACCATGGTCGCAAGTGCAACTGAGATGCGCTCTTGGCTTGCAGGGACCCCGGCTCGCGCACAGAGACTGTCGCTGGCTACTCGCGTTTTGAAAACCGCCACTTCGTTTTCCTTGTCCGTATGTGCGCCGATCAATCACTCGTGCCCACGATGCGGAAAGCGGCCGGGACCCACACCCACGTTAGCGCCAGAGAAACCGAGCATTTCGCCACACGCGATGGCGGAAGGGCTCAGCTGCTGTTCTCGTGCAACAGAATGCCACGCAACAGCCTCGGCAACCGCTCCAGTTGAAGCCGCTCGATACGCGCATCGTCCAGCTCACGGCGAGCCAGCTTGAACTGCCGTTTCAAAGCATGGTCAATCCAGTCAACGGAACATCGAAGACGTTCGGCAATGTCCAGCCAAGACTTCCGCGGCGACTTCCATCCAACGCACCGAATAATCGATATCTCCTCGTGCACATCTTCCAGTGAGCGCAACGTGCGTGGCCGGATAACCTGGCTGTACTTGAGCCGCGCTGTGCTTCTTGCTGTCTGAGAGAGCCTGTAAACTTTGTTCAGTCGGACCGGCACGGGTTCATCGTAACAAGTAACGACAAGCACTCTCCGCAGGATATCCGGCAGCGACGAATCGCGGATCAGGTTGGCGGAGGACACGCGGACGGCGAGGCGGCGGACGATGGACCGGAGTTCGGCGCCGACTTCGCCGGGCCGAATATGATCATCGAGGGCAATGCCCCGCAGTTTCGCCTCCGTATCCGGACGCGATGAATGGATGAGAACCAGCGGTACATACGAGTGCGCCGGGCTCGCTGCACGACGCCTCATCCATTCGAGGTCGGTATCCGTTGGACGGAGTGTTGCCATCACCAGGCAATGGAACCGGTCGAGATCCGAGGTCAGTGCGATGAGTTCCTCGAAAGGCGTGACGCGGAACGGAGGGCCAAGCACTTCCGTAGCGCGCGCGATGACGCCGGCATCGTCGCCGTAGATGGCGACATCCAGTCGGCCAAAACCTTCCTGCATACAGCCCCTCCGTGAGAACGAGCGTCACGTCGGCGGGACCGGCTAACCGGGCGGGATGCGCTGCGGCCCGCCATTCTCACGCGGCGCCGCAGTGATTACGCCAATAGTACTCACGGGGGGGGGAGAAGTCACATGGGCAGTTTTCACCTGTTTACTATCGACATAGTGAAGTCAAGGGTCGGCCGGGTTCGTTGCCGCAGGTTCACGGCTCTGCTAGCTTGTGGCGATTCTGACCGCAAGGACACCGAGAGCTGCCGAATGGCTGTAAGCCCAAGCACTGCAAGAGGATACTCGCCGGCCGGGAAGGACAATGGCGTCGTCAAGTCGAAGGGGACGGCGCGGCTGCCCATCCTGGACGGGGAGGCGTTGCCGCTGGGTGTGCGGAAGCCGGAATGGCTGAAGGTGCGCTCACCGGGCGGGCCGAACTACCAGCGGCTGAAGAAGCTGATGCGAGGGCAGCGGCTGCACTCGGTGTGTGAGGAAGCGGGCTGCCCGAACATTGGCGAGTGCTGGGAAGCGGGGACGGCGACGTTCCTGATCCTGGGAGATGTATGCACGCGCGCGTGCAAGTACTGTGCGATAGCGCACGGCATGCCGACGGCGCTGGACTGGGACGAGCCGCGGCGGGTGGCGGACGCGGTGGCGGAGCTGGAGCTGGAGCACGTCGTCATCACGAGCGTGAACCGGGACGAACTGGCGGATGGCGGCTCAGCGATTTTCGCCGAGACGATCCGGCAGTGCCGGGAGCGGCGCCCGTCGATGACGATCGAAGTGCTGATCCCGGACTTCAAGGGTGATGAGCCGGCGCTGCGAGCGGTAGTCGATGCGCGGCCGGACATCCTGAACCACAATCTCGAGACGGTCGAGCGGCTGCACCCGTGGGCGCGGCCGGGCGGGCGGTACTGGCGGAGCATCTCGCTGCTGGGCGCGGCCAAACCGATGGACCCAACGATGCTCACCAAGTCGGGCGTCATTCTGGGACTGGGCGAGACACAGGAGGAGATTCGGCAGGCGATGACGGACCTGCGGAAGGCGTCCGTCGACATTCTCACGCTCGGCCAGTACCTGCGGCCGTCGGAGCATCACGCGCCGGTGGCGCGGTGGGTAACGCCTGCGGAGTTCAGGGAGTGGAAGCGGGTGGGCGAGGTGGAGCTGGGCTTCGAGCACGTGGAATCGGGCCCGCTGGTGCGGTCCAGCTATCACGCGGAGAAGCAGGCGAGAACCGTACGGCCGGGCGGACCGGGCGAGATCACCGACATTCTGGAATCCGATGTGCGCGCGCCGGCCGAGCAGGACCTCGCCGCGGGCGCACCCAATCTGGTGCAGATCGCCGCTTCACGGCGAGCCGCGGGCTGAGGGGAACCGGCCGGCGGGACGGAGACGGGAAAATGGCAAAAACGGAGTCGGGCGCATCGGCGCGGGCGCGGGCGCGCACGCCGAATGGACGAGAGTCGCGTCTCGACGGCTACGACCGCGCGCAGCTGCACGTGCTGCTGCGCGAGATGCTGGTGGGCCGGCGTTTCGAGGAGAAGACGGCGGAAGCGTACGCGATCGGCAAGATCGGCGGGTTCTGCCACCTCTACATCGGCCAGGAAGCCGTGGCGATCGGCGCGATCTCGGCGCTGCGTGCCGAGGACTACGTGATCACGGCGTACCGCGAGCACGTGCAGGCGCTGGCGAAGGGCATCACGCCGCGCGCGGTGATGGCGGAGCTGTATGGCCGGGCCGATGGCTGCTCGCACGGCCGCGGCGGTTCGATGCACCTGTACAGCGCGGAGCACAACTTCCTGGGCGGCTGGGGCATTGTCGGCGGTCAGATCCCGCTGGCGACGGGGGTTGGCTGGGCGATCAAGTACCGCGGCCAGGACCGCGTCTGCATCTGTTTCATGGGCGAAGCGGCGGTGAACCAGGGCGCGTTCCACGAGTCGCTGAACATGGCGGCGCTCTGGAAGCTGCCCGTCGTTTTCATTGTCGAGAACAACTGGTTCGGCATGGGCACGGCGTGGGACCGCGCGTCCGCGCTGCTCGACATTGCGAAGAAGGGCGGCTCCTATGAGATGCCGTCGGCCGTGGCCGATGGCATGGACGTGCTCGAGATGCGGGCCGTCGTCGGCGACGCCGTCAACCGCGCGCGCGCCGATGGCACGCCCACGCTGATCGAAGCGAAGTGCTACCGCTACATGGGGCACTCGATGTCCGACCCCGTGAGCGGTGTCTATCGCACGAAGGAGGAAGTGGAATCGCACAAGACGCGGGATCCGATCCGCGCGTTCATCGAGCAGCTGCGCGAGGCGGGACTGCTGACGGAGGACGAGCTGCAGCCGATGGACGAAGCGGTTCGCGCCGAAGTCGACGATGCGGTGGCCTTCGCCGAAGCGTCGCCCGAGCCGTCGCCGGACACGCTGTACGATCACGTCTACGTGGATACCAACGTGAACGGCCGGCTGTTCTTCGACGCGCGCGGCCGCGGCCCGGCGGCTGGCTAACCGTCACGTTAGCGCGCGAGGCCACCAGAGAACATACCTATGGCGACGATCATGTACCGGGAGGCGTTAGGTCAGGCGCTGGCTGAGGAGATGGCGCGTGACCCGAACGTCTTCCTGATGGGTGAAGAAGTTGGCGTCTACAATGGCGCGTACAAGGTGTCGAAGGGGCTGCTCGACCAGTTCGGGCCGAAGCGCGTGATGGACACGCCCATCACGGAGCTGGGTTTTGCCGGACTGGGTGTGGGCGCGGCGATGCTGGGGCTCCGGCCCGTGATCGAGTTCATGACGTTCAACTTCTCGATCCTGGCCATGGACCAGGTGTTCAACAGCGCGGCCAAGGTGTTGTACATGTCGGGCGGCCAGTTCCGCTGTCCGATCGTGTTCCGCGGCCCGACCGGCGCCGCGCTGCAGCTCTCGGCGCAGCACTCGCAGGCGCTGGAAAGCACGTATGGCCATTTTCCCGGCCTCAAGATCTGCACGCCGGGAACGCCCGCGGACGCGAAGGGGCTGCTCAAGGCGGCGATCCGCGACAATGATCCGGTCATCGTCATGGAAGGCGAGCTGCTCTACTCGCTGAAGGGGGAAGTTCCCGATGACGAAGACTTCATTGTGCCGCTGGGTGTGGCCGATGTGAAGCGCGAAGGCGCGCATGTCAGCATCATCACGCACGGCAAGATGATCCATGTGGCGCTGCAGGCGGCCGCGCAGCTGGCGAAGGGCGGCGTGGATGCCGAAGTGATCGACCTTCGGTCGCTCCGGCCGCTCGATGTCGAAGCCATCCTGCGCAGCGTGCACAAGACGAACCGCGCGGTCTATCTGGAAGAGGGCTGGCCGTTCGTCGGCATTGGCGCGCAGATCGTCGACATCATCCAGGACGAAGCGTTCGACTATCTCGATGCGCCCGTGCTGCGCGTGACGCAGCTGGACATCCCGATGCCGTACAGCAAGAACCTGGAGAAGGCGACGAAGCCATCAGCCGAGCGCGTGGTGGACGCGTGCCGGCGCGTGCTCTACCTGAAGGACTGACCGAGGCACCGAGCATGGCGACCAAGGTGCACATGGAAGCGCTGTCCCCGACGATGGAGGAGGGGCAGCTGGTGCGCTGGCTGAAGCAGGAAGGCGATGCGGTCAGCGAGGGCGACATCCTGGCCGAGATCGAGACGGACAAGGCGACCATGGAGCTGGTCGCGCGCGGCGCCGGCGTGCTCCGCAACATCACGCTGAAGGAAGGCGGCACGGCCAAAGTCGGCGATGTGATTGCCGTGATCGCAAAGCCGGGCGAAGACGTGGTCAGTGCTTCGGCCGGCGCGGCCGCCGAACGCAAGGTTGCGGCGGCGAGTGCGACGGGAGCCGCGGCTGCGAGTGCCGGCTCCGCGGTGGCGACGGCGCCTGCGCCTCCGGCAGCGCCACGGGTGCCCGCTGTATCCGCGGCGGCTGGTGCGCCGGCGGCTGCGAAGGCGACGGATGGCGATGGCCGCGTGAAGGCGAGCCCACTCGCGAAGCGGCTGGCGTCGGAAGCAGGGATAGCGCTCTCGAGTGTGGCGGGCAGCGGTCCTGGCGGGCGCATCGTCAAGGCGGACATCGAGGCGGCCGCGAAAGCGGCGCCCGCCGCGCAAGCGCCCGCGGTTCGCGCACCCGCAGTGGCCGCCGTGCGTGTCGAGGGACCGGACAGCGAGGTGATCCCGCACTCGCAGATTCGGAAGACGATTGCGAAGCGGTTGGCCACATCGATCGGCCCGATTCCGACGTTCTATCTGACGATCGATGTCGACATGACGCGGCTGGTCGCGGCGCGCGAGCAGGTGAACAGGCGGCTCGAGGCAACGGGCGGCGGCAAGGCATCGATCAACGATTTCATCCTGAAAGCGGTTGCCATCGCGCTGTCGCGGCACCCGGAAGTCAACGCGTCCTGGGGCGATGCCGCGATCACGCGCTACCATCGTGTGCACGTGGGTGTCGCGGTCGCGATCGAGGATGGCCTGATCACGCCTGTCGTTCGCGATGCGGATCGAAAGGGTATTGCAGAGATCGCGGCGGAAGTGCGCGAGCTGGCCGGCCGCGCACGAGAGAAGAAGCTCAAGCCCGAGGAGTACACGGGCGCCACGTTCTCCGTCTCGAACCTCGGCATGTTCGGCATTGACGAGTTCACCGCGATCATCAACCCCCCCGAGGCCGGCATCCTTGCCGTTGGCCAGGTCACGGACCGTGTCGTGGCCGTGAACGGCCAGCCGGTGGTGCGGCCGCGCATGCGCATGACCATGAGCTGCGACCATCGCGTGATCGATGGCGCGACGGGTGCGAAGTTCCTGCAGACGTTGCGTGACTACCTCGAAGAGCCGGTAATGATGCTGGCGTGAGTGGCTGAACCATTGCCGAGGTGGATCACATGAGTGATCCGAATCAGACCGAGTTCATCACGCGCCTCCGCAAGCGCAAGATCGTGCAGTGGACGCTGGCCTATGCCGCCACGGCTACGGCCTTCGTGCAGCTGCTGGATGCGTTGAGCGGCAGCATTGATCTGACGCCCGCGCTGATGCGGACTCTGGTCGTGTTGGCGGCTGCAGGTGTCCCGGCCGTCATCATTATCGCGTGGTACCATGGTGAGCGAGGCGCTCAGCGAGTTACCAGCATGGAAATCCTGATGCTGGCGGCGCTGATGCTGATCGCGGCGGGCGTACTGGCGCTCGTTCGTCCACGGCCGATGGAAGGCACTGCGGCTCGCGCGCCTCAGGGTCTCGCTGCGACATCGATCGACTCGATTGTTGGCGGCCTCGCCGTCATGCCCTTCGCGGAGTATGACGGCACGGACTCGGCGCGGCGCCTGAGCCACGCGATCCATGACGAGATCCTGACACATCTCGCACAGATCCAGGAGCTGAACACGATCGCCCGAACATCCGTGATGGCACTCGCGGAATCCGGTTTGACTGTGCGTCAGATTGCTGACTCGTTGAACGTGCGGTATGTAGTCGAGGGCTCGGTCCAGCAGGCGGACGGCCGCCTGAATGTCAATGTGCTGCTCATCGACGGGCGCACAGAGCGTCCCGCCTGGTCGCAGTCTCAGGTCTTCCCGATGGAGGCGGACCCGTTCGGCCTGCGCGAGGCCGTGGCCGAATGGGTTACGGACAGGCTCCTGACGCTCGTGCCGGGCGCGGCTTCGCCGGGCGCGCATTCCGGCGCCAGGGTGGCTGAAGCGTACGACGCGTATCTGAACGGGCGAGCGCTGGCGAATTCCAGGAAGCGGGAAGATCTGGCGCGCGCTGTGGCGGAACTGGAGCGAGCGGTTCAGCTCGACCCGACATTCGCACCGGCGTACGCGTTTCTTGCGTTGTGCTACGGGTACTGGGGCACGTACGGTT
>Ga0187892_10010534_pt1 | contig 11677 bp, 11 predicted proteins | sample MA1701073metaG_FD_139345 | JGI IMG/M metagenome (GOLD analysis project Ga0187892, IMG submission 139345) | Bio-ooze microbial communities from a basaltic lava cave in the Kipuka Kanohina Cave System on the Island of Hawaii, USA - MA170107-3 metaG ... | reverse complement strand
GCCGATGCCGCGCGGATAATGCGGCTCGATGAGTTGTGCGAGAGCTTCCCAGGGCACGACGCGCTTCATTTCATTGAGGAAACGCTCGCACTTCAAGGTTTTGCCTTTGAGTCCCACGGTCAGCGATGAACGCTTGTTCTGAATGCGAGTCCGTGTTGGCGCTGCCCGTGGTCGCTCAGTTCCGGCATTGGGTTTCCATCTCTCGCGTCCTAGACTACGGCGTTATCAATGAGCCGTGTCTTGCCAATCGAGACGGCGAGGGCGATGAGGGTTTTACTTTTCTGGACAGTTCCAAGTGGCGTAAACGTGTCGCGGCGGACGATGGCGATGTAGTCCACTCTTGCAGCAGGGGAGTTTTCGATCATTTTCTTCATGCTCTCTCTCAGACTCTCGACCCTCCGCTCTCCGCCCTCAATTTCCTGCATTGCCCAATCGAGCGAGCGTTTCAGCGCGAGCGCATCGCGGCGTTCTGCGGGGCTGAGATAGACATTGCGGGAACTCATCGCGAGTCCATCGGGTTCGCGGACGATAGGGCACGCGATGATGCGGATGGGAAAGTTGAGGTCGCGCGTCATGCGGCGGATGACGGCGAGTTGTTGGGCGTCTTTTTGGCCGAAGAAGGCGAGGTCGGGCTGGACGCAGTTGAAGAGTTTGGCGACGACGGTGCAGACGCCTCGAAAAAAGTTTGGTCGGGATGCGCCTTCGAGAACTTGCGCAATCGCAAGTTCGTCAACGTAAGTCGAAAACGCCGAACCCGCTTCTGATTTCTGACTTCTGAATTCTGAATTCCTTCCCGCGGTGCGATAGCCGCCGGGATACATTTCTTTGACGGTGGGGGCAAAGATAACATCAACATTTGCGGCGTGGCACAGGGCGCAATCGCGGCGAAATGGTCGCGGATATTTTTTCAGGTCTTCCTTCGGGCTGAACTGGGTGGGATTGACGAAGATGGAAACGACTGTGACATCGGCTCGTTTCTTCGAGGCGCGGACCAGCGAGAGGTGTCCCTCGTGCAGCGCGCCCATGGTCGGGACAAGCCCGATGGTCTTTCCCGCGCGGCGTTGTCTCAGCGACCACGCTTGCATCTGTTTTATTGAACGAATAATCTGCATCTTCAAGTTGCGGTTAAAATGGTTAAAAAAGTTGAAAGGTTAAAGAGGATTCTGCACGTCTCGCCTCTGACAGATTAACTTTTTAACCTCTTTAACCCTTTTAACCTTTTCAACCAATTATGACCGAGTCCTACATCCAAAATCTTTTCGCCGAGCGCATCGGCGGGAAGAACTACGGGAAGTCCACGCAGATTTACAAGTTCGAGAAAATCAAACGCGCCAAACGCGCGGCGCTCGCCGCGAATCCTGGCGCGGAGTTGATTGACATGGGCGTGGGCGAACCCGACGAGATGGCATTCCCCGATGTCGTGCACAAACTCGCGGAAGAGGCGGCGAAGCCTGAGAACCGCGGTTACTCCGACAACGGCGGCGCGGATTTCAAACAAGCAGCGGCGCGTTGGATGGAGCGCGTGTTCGGCGTGAAGGGTCTCGACCCCGACACGGAAATCATCCACGCCATCGGCAGCAAGGACGCGTTGTCGCTGCTGCCCGCGTGTTTCATCAATCCTGGCGACGTGGTCATCATGACCGTGCCTGGGTATCCCGTATTCGGGACACACTCCAAATATTATGGCGGTGAAGTTTTTAATTTGCCGTTGACCGAGAAGATCAATTTTCTGCCCGATTTGGACAGCGTTCCCGCCGATAAATTGAAACGCGCGAAGGCGCTGGTGGTGAATTACCCGAACAACCCGACAGGTGCTTCCGCGACGCTGGAGTTTTTCGAGCGCGCGGTGGCGTTCGCGAAAAAACACAAAATCATTCTTATCTCCGATGCCGCTTATGCTTCGTTGGTTTTTCCTGACGCGGGCGGGAAGGCGATTTCGGTTTTCAACGTTGCGGGCGCGAAAGACGTCGCAATCGAACTGCATTCGATGAGCAAAGCGTTCAACATGACGGGCTGGCGGCTGGCGTTTGTCTGCGGCAACCCGCTCATCGTGCGCGCTTACGGCGATGTGAAGGACAACAGCAATTCGGGTCAGTTCCTCGCGATCCAAAAAGCGTGCGCCTATGCGCTCGACCATCCCGAACAGACGCAACAAATCGCGGCGAAGTATTCGCGTCGGATGGATTCGTTGTGCGCGGTTCTGAATCGGTTTGGTTTTAACGCGAAAAAACCGAAAGCTTCATTTTTCCTCTACGTGCGCGCACCAAAAGCAGCAGTGACGAAAGATGGCAAGCGGACTGAATTCAAATCCGCCGAAGACGTGAGCCAATGGCTCATCACCGAAAAACAAATCTCCACCGTCCCGTGGGATGACGTGGGCGCGTATCTGCGCCTGAGCGTGACATTCATCGCGAAGGGCGAGGCGGAGGAGAAGCGGGTGATTGGAGAAATTGAGCGTCGGCTTAGTGATGTGAAGTTTGAATTCTAGCCACGAATGCACAGGTCGCCTCAGATTTGTTTCACCGCAGAGGCGCCGAGGTCGCGGAGAATTCGAAATTCCGACTCTGCGCTCTCTGCGCCTCTGCGGTGAAATTAACTTTTACTTTACGATTTCCGTCCCGATGCCTTTGTCGGTGAAAATTTCCAGCAGGACGGAGTGGGGGACGCGACCGTCCACGAAATGGACGCGGTGGACGCCGCTTTGCAAGGCTTCGACGGCGCTGTCCACTTTGGGAATCATGCCTTTGTCTATCACGCCGCTTTTCTTGAGGGCGTCCACTTCGCCGATTTGTAGGTGCGAGATGAGGTTCGGGTTTGCTCCGCCTTCGGCGTTGCGTCTCGCAGACTCGGCTTTCGGGTCGCGCAACAAGCCAGGGACATCGCTCATGAAAACGAGGCGGCGGGCTTTGAGGGCGATGGCGGTTTTGGCGGCGGCGACATCGGCGTTCACATTATATAAATGACCGTCTTCGCCCGTGGCGATGGGGCTGATGACGGGGGTGATGGAGCGATGGATGCAATCGCGCAACGGTTCGACATCAACCCGCGTGACTTCGCCAACAAAGCCGAGGTCGGGCAGAGTGGGGGAATGGGGGAATGGGGGAATGGGAGCTTGAGCGATGCCTACGCTGGCGGAAGCCGAACCTAATTTCTTGCAACGGAATATCTCGCGTCCCGAAAATCCCTTCGCCTTGCCGCCGAACGATTCGATGGCGCGCACGATTTCGGGTTGGATTTCGCGGTCGAGCGTTTCGGCGACGATGCGCATGGTGGGTTCGTCGGTCACGCGCATGCCGCCGATGAATTGCGCTTTGATGCCCGACGCGTCCATCGCGCGGGTGATGGCTTTGCCGCCGCCGTGGACGACGACGGGGTTGATGCCGACGGCTTCGAGAAAGACGATGTCGCGGGCGACGCCGTTGCGGACGGCGGGGTCGGGCGAGTCCATGAAGCTGCCGCCGTATTTGATGACGAAGATGCTGTGGCGAAACTTTTGGACATACGGCAACGCTTCGAGCAGGACTTCGGCTTTTTGAATCAGGTCGTCCACGGGGTAATGGGTTGAAGGGTTAAAAAAGTTAAAGGGGTTAAAACGGTGGCGGCGAAATGACTAATGACGAATGACACATGAGGAATCAATGACCAAATGCGCCTTCTGGCAAATCGCATCGCGGAGGCGTTGCGCCGTGTGTTACTCTCGCCGCGATGAACATCGTTTTCATGGGAACGGCGGAATTGGCGTGCCCGTCGCTCAAGGCGTTGTGCCTGTTGCACGGGCATCGCGTCGTTGGCGTGTTCACGCAGCCTGACCGACCCGCGGGCCGCGACCAGAAATTGACGCCATCGCTCGTGAAAAAGATGGCTGAATCGCGGAGGCTCGACATTTTTCAGCCTGAAAAACTCCGTGACGGCGCGGCGATGCAGACGTTGCGACAACTCAAGCCCGACCTCATCGTGGTCGTCGCTTACGGGCAAATTTTGCGGCGGGAAATCCTGTCATTGCCGCCGCTGGGTTGCGTGAACGTCCACGCCTCGCTGCTCCCGCGATGGCGCGGCGCGGCGCCGATTCAAGGGGCAATCCTCAGCGGCGACGACGAGACGGGCGTGACGACGATGATGATGGACGAGGGATTGGACACGGGGGCGATTCTTTTGCAGGAGCGGACGCCGATCCACGCGGACGACACGGCGGCGACGTTGCACGAGCGATTGGCGGAAATGGGGGCGCGGTTGATTGTCGGGACGGTTGCGAAACTGGAGCGGGATGAATTGCGCCCGCAGCCGCAGGACAACGCGCGCGCAACTTACGCGAAGAAATTGACGAAAGAAGACGGGCACATCGTCTGGAGCGAGTCAGCGGAATTGATTTGCCGCAAGGTGCGCGCGTTCGATCCGTGGCCCACGGCGTTTTGCTTTTGGGAAAACGGCGGCTCGACGCAGATGATCAAAGTCTGGGAAGCGGAAGTGACGCAACCCGAAAAGCGAAATCCCAAAGACGAAATTGGAAAAATCGCAAGTGCAGGTGACGGGGGACTCGACGTAGCGGCGGGCGAGGGGATCGTGCGAATCACGGAATTGCAACTGGAGGGACGCAAACGAATGAGCGCGGGAGAATTTCTGAGGGGACACAAATTGGACGCGGGGACGCGGTTGAGTTAGAGTGCCTATCACAACCGACGGAATCGTGACCGATTCCGCTCCCATCCGCTTCGGAGCGTTCCGTTCGGAGTTTTGTTAGCGGCTCTTAGAGCCTCTCCTAAAACCCAATCCTAACAATCGGTGGCACGGGCGTCCCTGCCCGTGTCAGCCACAGGCACGGAGTCCTGTGCCACCAGGTTTTAGGAGAGGTTCTTAGTTCGGAGTCCAAGCTGGATTGTTGCAAAGCTCCTAAATTTTGACAGCACTAACGATGAATCGAGTAAGCCAACACTTTCAACGCGGCTTCCGTCAGCTGCCCTTCGGCGCGCCGCGCGTCCACGCGGTCGCTGACCACGCGTTTGAGCCCGCTGAAAAAACTCTCCGCTTGCCAGCGTTGCCCATAGCACTTGGGCAAACCTTTCGCCATACGCTTGCGCCAGCGGCCGCCGTAACCACCGTCGGCGCGGTTGCACACGGGCGGTATCCAACTGGCAATCCCGCGTTGCCGACACGCCAGGTGCAGCGGTTCGCTGTCGTAACCCGCATCGGCAAACAAACGGCGCACGCGCAGCCGCGCCACCGTCTCCTCGAACAACTGCGGCAACTGCTTTTTGTCGCAGGACGCACCGCGATCCACGATGACCGTCGCCGCCACCAGCGCCCGCAACACCACGACGGCGCTCAGTTTGATGTAGCGGCGAAAACGCCGTCCCCCGTGGCGCGTGGCGAAATAGGCGCTGGCTCCATGCACTTGCAGTCCCGTCGAATCCCACGCCACATCCACCGTGCGGTGCGTCAGTCCGCAGTGGCGCAACAACTTGGCCAACACGCCGCTGACCCACTGGGGAGAAAGCCACCGACTCTCGAAGCGGCACAACGTCGTGTGGTCGGGCACGCGCTGCAACCCCAACGCCGCGCGCAACTCGGGGCACAGGTGCAACCACATTTCCATGCGCCGCCAGTGGACGTTGAGATAATGCTTGAGCAACACGCAGGCAGCCAGTTGCGCCAACCGATAACGTTGCGGCGCAAACTTGTGCGCATAGAGCGGCAAACGCCGCTGGGCCAGACGGTGCGCCAAACGGGCGAACCGCAACAGATGCGCCCCCTCGGACATACCCCACCTCCCTTGTGGAGGGTGGGGTCTCCATCCCGCAATTAACCCATGTCAAAGAGCTTTGCAACAATCCAGCTTGAACTCCAAACTTTTGAATGAACATCCAATCCACATCAGGGATCGTTCTCAAGCTGACGAAACTCACGGACACGAGTCTCATCGTCACGTGGTTCACTCGCGATTCGGGAAAATTGAAGACCGTCGCCAAAGGCGCGCGGCGCCCGAAAAGCCCGTTTCTGGGAAAGCTCGACCTGTTCTACCTCGACGACCTGACGTTCATCCACAGTCGGCGCTCGGAGTTGCACATTTTGAAGGAATGCGGCGTCACTGAGGCGTTCCCGAATCTGCGCGAGGATTTTTCCACGATGGCGCGCGCGTCGTATCTGTGCGAACTGGCGGACGCGACGACCGAGGCGGAACATCCCGTGGCGAAGGTTTTCGAGGCGCTTGCGGAAGGGTTGCGGCAACTGGCAACATCCGAGGAAGGAGCGGCGGGAGAGATTGCGGTCAGGCAATTCGAACTGGCGTTGTTCGAGGCGCTGGGACATTCGCCGCGATTGACGAAATGCGCGAAGTGCAGCAACGCGCTGGCAGGGGAAGTCTTCTTCGCGGCGCGCGCGGGGGGGGGATATTGCGCGGAATGTGCGCGGGGCGTTTCGCCGAAATTCAAGGCGGATGCCGAGTCTCTGCGCCTGCTGCGCGTCCTTTCGAGAGGCGAGAAAAACAGCGCGCCAACGTCGGCGCAGGTGCGGCAATGGGAGCAGGTTTCGGCGGCGATGCTGAAAGAGGTTTTCGATGTGTGGCCCAAATCGCGGCAGTTTCTTGGCGGGGCGAAATGAGCCGTCTATTGACCGCGCCCGCCCATTGGACCGTAGAGTTTCTCGATGAGCTTGCGCGCCGTTTCCTCGTCCATCACGCGCGGTTGCGGCGCGGCTTTCTCCGCCTGCGGGGCTTGTTTGCTGAGTTCGGCGGGTTGCGGGGTCGGCACAGTCTTGTTTGCGAGCGGATTTTCCTTCGCGCCGAGTGGCGATTCCTTTTGGGGCAACTCCTTCGCGCCGAAATCGCGGTTGCCATTTTGCCAGTCACCCCCGTGGAATGATTTTTCGGGGAGAACCGATTCCTTCGGGATAAAACTTTTCGATTCTGCGGACGCCGACTTGCCTCCGCGAAATGTTTGTTCGGGAAACGATTTCGATTTCACCGTCTTTTCGGCTGGAAACGATTTGATGGTGAATTCCTTGTCGGCGTCGAAGGATTTTCCCGAAAAGCTTTTGCCTGGGTCGAACTCGCGTTTGTAGTTCGGCTTGAGGATGTCGCTCCAGTCCGCGCCGAGACTCAACGCGGGGAACGCGAACAGCGCGAACAGCAACGAGGCTGAAATGTTAGCGGGAGAAAACAGGCTCATGGGGTTGGGTCGCGCGGATTGTAGCAGTTGGCGCGGCGGAGTCAAAGGTTGCCGCTGGGAAACAGACATTCCCCATTTTGATTCAGAAGATTGACGCAGAGCGAGTTGGAGGGTCACGCTCCGTCGTGACCGCATTGGCGAATCGGACGCGACAGAGCGCGTCCCTCCAATTGGGGGAAGTTCTGGCTGGGAAAGTTTCGCGCGGCACCGCGCCTGAATCTGGCGCAGGCGCGTCGTCCTTTTCCTGAGGGACAGGGGTGTTGCCGCGCAGGAAATTCCACCAACCCACGATGCGTGGCGCGACGGTCTTGCGCTCCTTGATGAAGTCCGCCACCGCCTGCCGCGTTTGAAAATTGTATTCCACGAGTTTGCTTTCGGGACGGTCGGCTATTTCGCGCAGCTTGGGAAAACGCGTCCCGCCGCTTGAAAGGTCAAAGCTGTTTGCGGCGACTTTGATCTTCGCGTCGGGCGGGAACGGTTTGCCGTCGCGGTCAGCGATGGAAACGATCCGCAGCGGTCTGGCGCGATCGTCGGTCATTTGATAGGTGACGCGCACCCCCCAATACCCGCGAAAACTGCCGCGCTCGAAATGCGACGCATTCTCCTCGATCAATTCCTTGAGCGTGTCGGGCGAGACCTCGAAAACGCCGATCGTGTTTTCGTAAGGCACAACCGTCCACACGTCAGACACGGTGACGTCGCCTTTCTTGAGGATGCCTTTGTTGTTGAGAACGCCGTGGATGATGACATCGGCGCGGGTGTTGTTTTTCTGGAGCGCGGCGTCAATGGCGTCGCAAATGAGATTGTGGATGTGCGTCTCGCGTTTGGGTTCACCGCGCGTGATGAAATCTCCTTCAGCGGTGCCGATGACCGTTTTAAGTTCCTTTTCCGCCGCCGCGAGCGGTTCCTTGCTCAAGTCGAGGACGGCTGGGTCTTGTGGAACGGAATTGTCCATGAGAATGGTGCGCGCCTTTTTCTCGACAATTTTCTTCTTGTCCGTGTCGAACTTGATGTCCACGCGCCCCAGATAAGTGCCCCAGTAATTCGCCTGCGTGTAAAGGATGTTGCTGGGACGAATTAGGAACTCGCTCCACTCTTGATGCGAATGTCCGCCGATGATGATGTCGAGTTCGGGATAGTTCGCCGCGATAGAGTGAATCTGGTTGGCGTGATCGTCGGGGGAACGTTTGTAACCTTGATGCGTGACGAGGACGAGGATTTGCGCGCCTTGACGCTGCACTTCGGGGACGATGCGACGCAGCGCCCTGACGGACTCGATGAATTCAAGCGGTTCGATCAAGCGCGGGCGGCTCCAGTTGGGGATGCCTGGCGTGGTCAGCCCGATGATGCCGACCTTGACGCCTTGGACTTCCTTGATGACGTAGGGTTTGACCTTTTTGAACGCGGCGACTTCGGGCGGGAACGGTTCGCCGTCGCGTTCCGTCGGCAACTTGATGTTCGCGCCGAGAACTGGGACTTCGGCGTCGGTGACGCATTGCGCGATTTTTTTCAGTCCCCAATCGAACTCGTGGTTGCCCAGCGTCCACGCGTCGTATTTGAGGTGATTGAACAGTTTGACGATGAGCCGACCTTCGGTGTTGAAACTGACGGTGGTGCCCTGAATCGTGTCGCCCGCGTCCACGAGCAGCGTGTTGGGATTTTCGCGGCGGATGTCGGCGATTTTGGTCGCGAGCCGCGCGATGCCGCCGCGGTCGGGGTTGCCCTGATAATCGGTGGTGGGCAGGATGTTGCCGTGCAAATCCGTCGTGTGAAGGATGGTGATGGTGACCTCGGCGGCGCGCCCGACAAATGGCGCGCAACAAATCGCGCTGGCGAAGAGGACCGCTGTGAGTCGGGAGAAAAACTTGAGGACTGTCGGCGTGTTTTTCATGGGAGCAGGGTGTGTTGGAGAATACCTGAGGCGAGGTCGGGTGTGAAGAACTTCCGCCTCACTTGCCATACCAGATAAACTTGGTTTGTCCCGACGACCAGCCGTCCGCAGGGTTATTTGGGGTCACCATTTTATCGCTGCGCAGTTCCACGTGCCCATCAACAAAGAGAATATTCGCCTTCATTCGATGGCGCGGCGCGACATGAGGCTCCCATCCGTGAAAATTTCTGTGTGAAAAGCTGTCAGATGGACGCACGTCAAATGCCCTGCCGTCGAACAAAAGCACTGCGTTGGAAGGGGTCGGCACATCGGTCGTGCGGATGGTATCGGAAGGGATTGAGGGGACTGTCCCTGATGAAATCGCGAGCTTGCTGTTCATCTTGATCGTGCATGCGGTGGCTTGCCCCGAGATTGTGTTCCAAATCGGGTCCTGCTTGACGAGGTGCAGGTTGCGGGCGCCAGCAGCGCTCGGCGGCAACAGGCGCAACAAATACGGGTCAATCGCGTGATACCAACACTGCTTCTGACCTGCCGCAGTTTCCGTTGGATAAGGCAGGTATTCGCGATTGTCGGAGGCATACATGATGAGCGCCTGTCCCAATTGCCGCAGGTGATTGGTGCAAAGCGTGGTGCGCGCGTTTGCCCGCACCGTTCCCAGCACAGGCAACAACAACGCCATCAGAATCGCAATGATTGCCACCACGACCAGCAGTTCGATGAGCGTGAACGCCCACGTCCTCCTCGACTTTGTGCGTTGATTCATGTCCCTCGCGCGATGTTCTCGCCCTCGTTCAACTGGTATCCCAAGACCCACCTTTGGTCAAGCCGCCCGTTGCTACAACAGAAATTCCCCAAATTGGAGGGACGCGCTCTGTCGCGTCCCTCCAATTTGGGGAATTTCTGGGCAACAGATGCCCCGATTGAATTGAATGTTTGCGTGTAATATCCTTTGAGTATCCAGTTGCCAGCAAGTTCGTAGTCAATCGGGTGCGTGTTCGTCTTGAATCTGTTGGCGGTCGCCTCTGCGATGATTTCGAGCGCGTCGGGGTCGCTTGCATCCAACATTGTCGGTATTCCGAGCTTCCTGCTTTCCACGTTAAACGCGAGCACGGCGTCTCTCTCGATTTTCGCGCGTTGTTGCAATGTCAGCGATGTTCCGTTCTCAATGGCAAACCGCATTTTATCTTTGTGCTTAAAGGTTCTTGGAAATGCGCGGCTGAGGACTTTCCATTGCGCGTTATTGGCGCTGACCTGGTATCGGTCGAAACTGACGGTGGTTCTATTGACGGCGGCTTTCGCGTCCGCATCTTTCCTCGCGCGGATTTTCTCAAAGAGTTGCTTTCCCTCTGATTCGGTGGGCGCGTAACCGAGGATCGCCGTGCGCCGCAAAGGTCTCTTGTTCACGTCACACTCCCACGATTCAACGCACCAGCGACACGATTTGCCCTTGTGCTTTACAGCTTTTGGAAGTTTGTAAAACCGAGTGGCGGGAATAATCGTGCGGTTGCTGAGGATAATCCCAAGAAAGAAGCGTCCGTCCTTGTTAAAGAGTTTGACGCAGGGAAGCGGGTGCGCCGCGAATGGGTCGCCCGCTGCTCGGAACATTTTCGTTTCACTTCTGTAAATCGCGGTCACTTGTCACCGTCCTTTCACGGTGAGCGGTGGACGCGGCGCTGGAAAGGCAGCGCCACGCCCCGAGCGAGCCGTCGCCCGCTCCCGCTTTAGTTTTCCTCTGGCAAGTAGGGCAGGTGCGCGAGGATATTTTTCAGGGAATCTTCGCCGTCTTCTTCTTCGGGACCTGTGCCCGCATAATCGAGTCCGTTGCGTAGGAGCATAAGACCGAGAACACGGTCGGGAATCCATCCGCCGTAGTAGTGGGAGAACACGGCGAGCATCTCTAGGTCGGCGTCGCCGAGTTGGACGGTGATGGCAGTTTCGGGTGGCGCTGTTTCACCGCGTGGCATCCTATTCAAAAACATTCCTGGTTCTACGGCGGGGTCTTTGAGGTCGCGGAGCATATACTTGATGACCGCAGAGGCGACGGTTTCGGGGGTGAGTCCGCCCCCAATGGCTTGTTGCAAGAGACGCACGCGGTCGAGGTCTGCGGCGGTGGTTGGGAGTTGGAGCGTGTGTTTGGCGACATTGCCCTGCTCGCGGGCAATGCGTCGGTGCGGGTGGGTTGCTGTGTGATATGCGTAGGCGGTTGCTGTCATGCGTCCTTTCTCCGCGTTGACGGCGGGGGTGGTTTTGGGGGTTGTCGGGAAATTTTCGGCAAAACAAAAACGCCATGTGACTACCCTGGTGACTACCCTTGCGAAGAAACTGACAAGGGGCTTTTCCTGCGAATTGCGTAATCCTCTGTAGTTGCGTCATTAAAATTGGCTCCCCAGGTAGGACTCGAACCTACAACCTAGTGATTAACAGTCACTCGCTCCACCATTGAGCTACTGGGGATCGCTTGGCGCGGGATACTTTATGGCGCGCGCGGAACAGGTCAATAAAGATGTGCGCCCTGTCATCGCGCCGGGCGCATCTTGATACTGGAGCCATGCAGAGCGATACCGCGTGGTGGTAGGGCGCGAATGCCCCGCCCGCAGTCTGCGGAGGGCTGCGGTTTCGCGCCGTG
>Ga0187892_10010533_pt1 | contig 11679 bp, 7 predicted proteins | sample MA1701073metaG_FD_139345 | JGI IMG/M metagenome (GOLD analysis project Ga0187892, IMG submission 139345) | Bio-ooze microbial communities from a basaltic lava cave in the Kipuka Kanohina Cave System on the Island of Hawaii, USA - MA170107-3 metaG ... | reverse complement strand
GGCTGAACGACTCGATTTCGAAAGAGACCAAGACCCCGTCGGCAATGATTCCCACGCGGCTCTCTTCCGCGTGAGTGACGTTGATCAACATGACTTTCGGCATGAAACCCTTCCGCCCCCCCTGTTCGTTGTTCGATCATGCCATACGCGGTCGCGAACCGAAATCCGGCTTGACGCGTCACCGCGACAACACCGCTTTCGGGCTCGTCTGACGCAGCGTGCGCCCGGCTTCGACGATCAGGAGGCCAGCCAGCAGCGCCAGCATCAATGCGACGACCCCGTTGACGGTATCGATGCCAAGGCGCCCGTCGCCCTGGAGTACGCTGCCGACGGCGCCCGTCATCTGGATGAGCAGGGACCACAGCGTCACGCCCATCACAAACAGCATTGGGATGACCGTAAACCAGTTGCGGCGTCCACTGCGCCGCAACCAGACGCTGACGGCCAGGAGGGTGAGGGCCGCCAACAGTTGGTTGCTCGTTCCGAACAAGGTCCAGAAAGCGCGATACGATCCCTCGTCGGCCGTGAGAATGAACAGGATCGGCAGCCCGACGGTCACCCCCGTGGCGGCGACCGCGCCGCCCGGGCCGTTCCAGGACAGCAGCTCTTGGACGATGTAGCGGCCAATGCGCGTGCTGACGTCGAGCGTATCGAACACAAACGTCGAGAAGGCCATCGCCCCGAACGTGATGGCGAAAACGAGATGCTGTTCGCCGATGAGCACCGTCAGAAAGCGCCCGATCCCGGCTCCGTAGATCGCACCCGGCGCCTTGCCGACGGTGCTCGATGTGTCGACGATCATGATGGTTGCCAAGGCAATGACGGCGACGAACCCCTCGAGCAGCATCGCTCCGTAGCCGATGAGCCGGCAATCCGACTCGCTTTCGATCTGCTTCGACGTCGTGCCCGAGCAGACAAGTCCATGAAAGCCAGAGCACGCCCCGCACGCGATGGTCACGAACAGAAAAGGGAACAGCGCGCCGGTGAGGCCCGGACCGCGCCACGTGATGAATGCCGATTGCTTGATCTCGTAGCCGCCGAAGAAGATGCCGACGACGCCGACGAAGAGCGCCAGATACAGCACGAAGCCACCCAGATAACCGCGCGGTTGGAGCAGCGCCCACATCGGGGTCAGCGATGCCGCGAAGCAATACGCCAAGATCAACAAGCCCCACGTGCGCGCGCTGAAGACCAAGACAGTCGACAATTGCGTCCCGAGCCACACCACGCCCAAAGTGGCCGGTACGAAGACCACTGTGAGCAGCCACAATGGAGGGCTCAGAACGCGCGCCACAATGCCCATGGTGACGGCAAGGGCAAGGTACATGACGCTGGCGGCGGCCACCGCTCCACCCGGGTTGAACCCGACGGCAGCGCCCTTCAAATCGTCGCCACCGGTCACGAATGTGCTCGCGGTGATGTCGACAAAGGCGACAATCACGTAGATGAGGGCGATCCAAATGAACAGCATGATCGCCAGCCAAGCGCGTGGGCCCAGGGTCTCTTTGACGATTTCCGCCACCGACCGCCCATCGTGACGCACCGAAGCCACGAGGCTCGAAAAGTCATGCACGGCGCCGATGAACACTACGCCACAGGCGATCCACAAGATGCAGGGCAGCCAGCCGAACTGCATACAGGCCAGGATGGGTCCGGCGATCGGCCCGGCCGCGGCGATGGCGCTGAAATGTTGCCCCAGCAGGTAGAAGGGGCGCGTCGGCACGAAGTCGACGCCGTCGTTGACCCGCACGGCAGGTGTCGGAACGGCGTCGTCGAGCCGGTACTGGGCTGCAATGAAACGCCCGTAAACCGTATACCCCAACAGTAGAACCACTACGGCCACCGCTGCGAACACCCCCAACACCATGTCTTTCAATGACCGACTGCGGCCGATCGAGTCAAGTCCGACAAACGCGCTTTCCGTTGCCCGTCAGGCCCCCTTTCTTGTACCTTTACGGGCATGCGGGTTGTGGACCTCGTCGGCGGAAACGGACCGATCTTCTCGTTTGAGTTCTTTCCGCCCAAAACGGAGCAGGGCGAACGCACCCTGTACCAAACCATCGAGCAGCTACGGGAATTGCAGCCGAGCTTCGTCTCGGTAACCTATGGCGCGGGGGGCTCGACGCGCGACAAGACGCTAGACATCGTCCGCCGCATCAAGCACGAGATCGGCATCGAAGCCGTCGCCCACCTCACCTGCGTGGGCGCGAATCGCGCCGAAATTCACGCAGTCCTGGACCGCCTGCAAGCGTCCGGCATCGAAAATGTGCTTGCTTTGCGCGGCGATCCGCCAGCCGGGGAAACGACTTTCGTGCCCCCGACTGACGGCTTCGCTTTTGCCTCGGAGCTGGTGACGTACATCCGCACGCGCGGTTTTCCATTCTCCCTCGGCGGCGCCTGCTATCCAGAGGGTCATGTGGAGTGTCGCGATCTCGAGCTCGGACTGACCCACCTCAAGGGGAAAGTTGATGCGGGACTCGACTTCGTCATCACCCAGCTCTTCTTCGACAATGCTGACTACTTCGCATTCGTCGCGCGCGCCGCGGGGCGCGGTATTGGGGTACCGATTATTCCCGGCATCATGCCCATCACCAACCTCGCACAGATCGAGCGTTTTACATCGCTCTGCGGCGCCCGCATCCCCGCCGCGTTGCGCGCCCGCCTTGATTCCGCACGCGATGACGAAGCGGCAGTGCGCCGCATCGGCATCGAGCACGCTATCGTTCAATGCCGCGAGCTGCTGGCACGCGGCGCCCCAGGTATTCACTTTTACACCCTCAACCAATCCCCGGCGACGCGCGCCATTCTCGAGCAACTGTCCCGCTAAGTGCCGTGGCAACCATCATAACGTTCCGTCCCCTGGAGACGCCGACGCGAATGCCGGTCCGCGGTTCAGGACGGCTGTTGCTCCACCGCTGCGAGGACGGGGGCGGCCACCGCCACCAGCAACGCCTGCCCCTGGGGAGTGTCCGGGGGATCATTTACCTTGATGCGATCTGTCTACACTGCGGTGCACATTTTGTCTGGGTCGAAGATGAACCATCGGACTCCGGCCGATCCGCACGCCCCTGAAAACACAGAAATTTCACCCTGGCGCTGGTCTTTCGTCCCTGGTTGAATATTCTTCTTGACAACACACACGGTTTCGAGGTAACAAACTGTCAACGGAAGTTTAGAAGGATCACGCAGCGGAAGGGGGGGAAACCAGTCTGGGGGCTGGTTGGTGGTGGAGGTGGAAGTTGGGGTCTGAGAAGGCGAAACGAAAATCTGAAGACGCGAGCAGATTCTACTTGACAAAAGAAATTGATCTAAGGTAACGAGCATTACAAGTTCTAGAGGGCGCTAAGGGCGACCAGAGAGGAGAGAGTTATGTTTCGGGGGAAGGGAATCATTCGCAAGGTGAGTATGGCTGTCACGACCCTCGCGGTCGGAGCGTTTCTGGCGGCGCCAGCATTCGCGAACCCGAGGAATGTGCACAAGCCGAACAAGCCGCACAAGCCGGCCAAGGATGTCAGCGTGACGCCGGTGGTGAAGGCACCAAAGGTTCACAAGCCGAACAAGCCGCACAAGCCGGCCAAGGATGTCAGCGTGACGCCGGTGGTGAAGGCACCAAAGGTTCACAAGCCGAACAAGCCGCACAAGCCAGCCAAGGATGTCGGTGTGACACCGGTGGTGAAGGCACCAAAGGTTCACAAGCCGAACAAGCCGCACAAACCGGCCAAGGATGTCAGCGTGACGCCGGTCGTGAAGGCGCCGAAGACTCACAAGCCACACAAGGCGAACAAACCGCACAAGCCGCATAAGGATCAGCACGCGGCAAGGTAAAGTTAACCGTTAGAAGACCGGACAATCTCCGGTCGCCCAAAAACAGCGAGGTGGATACCCGAATCTCTCAGGGTATTCGCCTCGTTGCATTTTAGCCGAGCACCCGTGTCATCGCGTCGATAACTTGCGCCGCGTAGCCCCTAGCCTGCTTGCGTTTCTCAAGTGATTGTGGCTGCTTCATCAATCACTCTGCTCTCATTTCGCTTGAAAACTCGCCTGTCCCGCCGCGGCGTCTTGCGCGCCGCCCTCGCCGCCCTGGGCGCGGCCGTCGTATTTCTGCCCAACGACACAATTGCGCAGACACTGCGTCTGACTGTGGACGAGGCCGTAGCCCGGGCCAAAGCCAACCCGGCGAATTTCGATCCCACTGATCTGAACCTCGCCAAGGCACAGCTGGTTCGCAGCGGCGTCCTCCTGCCCTCCAATCCGTTCTTCGGAGGCGGGGCCCAGCGCACCTCACAAATGGACGTACCCAACAACTACGCCTTTTTTCTGCAGCAGGAGTTCGAGATCGCTGGCCAACGAGGGAAGCGCGTTGAGGCAGCGACACAAGCCGTTGCGCAGCAAGAATGGCAGCAACGGCAGGCGCAATTGACCCTGGCCGCAACTGTGAAGTCTACGTTTGTCACCGCCTTGATTCACCAATCGCGCGTCACACTGGCCGAGCGCAGCCTGGACGCGACCCGCGAGCTCACCGCAGAGGTCACCCGCAAGCGTTCGACGTCTGACACAGAACGGATCGAGCGCAACATCGCCGAGATCCAGGAGACGCGTGCCGAACGCCGTGTCGCCGCCAGCGAACGCGACCGCGACGTGGTCTTGAGCACCTTGCGGCAGCTGGTCGGTGTGCCGCCGGAGCAACCCCTCGAATTGGTCGGTTCGCCGCAAACGGAGGTTAAGGAGATTCCTTCCTTGGAGCTGCTGACTGCCCGCGCGCTGGGGCAGCGTCCGGACGCGATCGCGCTACGGCACGGTGTACACAAGGCGGATCTGGAGCTCACCGTTCAGGAGCGCGAGAAAATCCCGAATATCACGCTCTTCGGCTCGATCTCACGTTTCGAAGATGACTTCCTGGCGGGCGGAGACCTCGGCTTTCCGATTCCCGTCTTTCAGCGTGGCACGGCGGATGTCCTTGAAGCCGCGACCGAACGGAACCGCGCCGGTGCAGAATTGCAGCGCCTCGAGCGAACCATCCAGACTGAGGTGACTGACGCATACCGTGCCTATCTCGTGGCGGCAGGCGATCTTACCGCGCTGCATCAAGTCGTCGTTCCCAAGAGCGAGGAGAACGTCGAGATCGAGCAGCGCCTCTTTGACAAGGACGAGGTTGAAGCGTCTGATTTGATCGGCATCCAGACGGACCTGCTCACCGCGCGCGGCGACTATCTCGATGCGTTGGAAGCCTATAACGACGCGCTGATCGAGCTGGAACGCGTCGTCGGCGGGCCGCTCGATTAAGCCGGCCGGCGAGGCTCGCCCGCAACCCGGAGTCCTGAGCTTCTCACTTCTGTGGGATTTGAGGTTACGGCGGGAAACTAGCGTCGCCGCCAGCCGAGTACGGCCACTGCTGCCGCCAGGCTCAGCCAGAATATGCTGCCACGCAGTGAAGCGGTGCTGACGGAGCACCCTCCCCCCTCGGCGATGCTTTCGTAACGGATCGCAGGTGGGGGTGCGCTACGTACGACCGCGCCGGCTGGGACCGCCCGGCTCAGAGGTGCATCCAAGACCAGCGTATTGCTGACCGTGGACTTACTGTAGCCGACTCGCATAACGCTCGATGGATCGTCGGGATCGGCCACGATTTCGAGAATTCCACCGGCGGGGAACGTGGTCGCATCGATTACCGTCAGAGTCGTCGATCCTTCAGAAGTGCTGCGGGAGACCAGACTTTGGCCTGCCGGGGGCTTGATCGTCGGGGTCGGGATCGGGGGCGGTTCCGTGGCTGAAGGCGCAACCGTCGGTGATGGGGTGTTGGTTGGCCCCGGGGGGCTGGTCACATTGCTCGTGGGTGTTCGCGTGCTTGTGGATCCCGGCGTAGCGGCGCTGCGCGTCGGGGTTACGGTCCGGGTACGGGTCGGCGTTGGTGTATCCGCCGCAACCCCCTCGCAGATGCCCGACGGGCAAGAGGTTCCGGCGCAGCAGTCCGCGTCGCGGGAACAGGCCGCGTCTTGAAAGTCGGAAAAACACTCTGCCCCGTCACAATCGTCCGAACTGGAACACAGATCACCCCGACTGGCGCCAGTCTGGCAGACGCCGAGGCAGAACTTACCCGTCGATCGGCAGTTGGAGGACGGGCAATGCGCATCCTTGGTACAAGGGAGGCCTTGGTTCGCTCCGCCCACGCAGACCTTCTGCGTCGAACGGCAACTGCCCCCCGCACAGTTGAAGTCGGTATCGCAGCATTCGCCGGCAAAGCTGCCACCTGAGCACGTTCCGAAACTGTCGTCGTCCGTACAGACCGGCGAGCCCGAGCACGTTCCACCTGGGCACGAGCACGCAAAGCTGTCGTCGCTGCCACCTTCGCAGACACCCTGTGCCAGGACGCAGACGCCACCTGGGCAGTCGTCATCCGAATCGCAGGATTGCCCATCCCGGCTGCCACCGGCGGGAATTGAACATATGAATTGAGCGGCGGCGTCGCGCGGCGCGCCCATTAGTAGGAGTGCAAAGAGGCCGAGCGCGATCGTGAGCGTACGGTACACCGTGGTCTAGTCCTCTCAAAGGGATACAGATTGTTTCCCTTCTTCACCGCAATTAGTCAATAAGAAAGCTGCGAGGGTCCTGTAGAACGCATGGCGTTTCGCACCCGAGCCGCCGCTGCGGGTGGGCTTTTGAACGCCTGCCGACACGTTCGTGGGAGCTTCGACAGGCTGAGTTGACATCTGGGGTAGCCTGGGTCACTAGCCTCTCATGAGGTCTGCTATTGTCGCCGGTGGAGCGAGGAGTTGGAGATGAGCGAGTACAGCGCATGGTTCGAGTGCATCAATGGCTGCTCTACCCGTTTCAGCCTCATCGAGATCATCTATCGCTGCCCTAACTGTGGGGACTTGCTCGACGTCCAGCACGACCTGGCAGCGCTCCGCCGGCGCTCGGCGGCGGCCTGGATGCAGCTCTTTGACGACCGCTATCGGCGCAACGTTTTCCCCTATGGCTCCGGTGTCTGGGGCAAGAAGGAATGGGTCGTTCCGTTCATCGACAACGAGAATATCGTGTCGACATACGAAGGCTGCACCAACCTCCTGTGGGCGGATCGGTACGGCAAAATGCTGGGCGTCGAGGACCTCTGGGTGAAGCAATGTGGGAACTCACACACGGGGTCCTTCAAGGATCTGGGAATGACCGTCTTGGTGTCCGTCGTGAAGCAGATGATCGCCGACGGCCAGTCCATCGCCGCTATCGCGTGCGCTTCAACCGGCGACACCTCAGCCTCCTTGGCGAACTATTGCGCGGCCGCAGGGATTCCTGCCGTCGTCCTGCTGCCGCGCGACAAGGTTTCGCCTGCACAACTCGTCCAACCACTTGCCAACGGGGCCTTGGTGCTGAGCCTCGACACCGACTTCGACGGATGCATGGCGCTCGTCCAGGAAATCACTCAGCAACGCAATGTGTATCTGGCCAATTCGATGAACAGCTTGCGGCTCGAAGGCCAGAAAACCGTCGCTATTGAGCTCGTCGAGCAGTTTGATTGGGAAGTCCCCGACTGGGTCATTATTCCCGGAGGCAACCTTGGCAACGTCAGTGCCTTGGGCAAGGGTTTCTTGATGATGCGCGAGCTCGGCCTGACGCAGAAGCTGCCACGCATCGCCGTTGCCCAAGCGGAGAACGCCAACCCGCTGTATCTCTCGTACCTCAAGCACTTCGAGAGTTTTGCGCCGGTAGCCGCGAAGAGCACACTCGCCAGCGCCATTCAGATCGGCAATCCGGTCAGTTACAAGCGCGCCATCCGCGTGCTGCAAGAATTCGACGGGGTCGTTGAGCAGGCCAGCGAGACGGAGCTGGCCGACGAAGCCGCACGCGCCGATCGCACCGGTATGTTCAACTGTCCGCATACCGGCGTCGCCTTGGCCGCCTTGCGCAAGCTGGTTGAACGCAAGGTCATTCGCTCCAACCAGCGCGTCGTCGTGATCTCGACCGCGCACGGGCTCAAGTTCGCGGATCAGAAGACGCGGTATCACTTGAGTCAGCTCGAAGACGTCGGCTCCACATACGCCAACCGGCCCGTCGAGATTGCCGCAGACCTGCGCCAGGTCAACGATACGATTCGCCGATACGCCGACAAGATCAAGCTCCTGGAGCATTGAGACGTGCCCAAAGACGACTGCAAGCAACCGCTTCTCGGCCCCAGCACCCAATCGGTGCACGGTGGCGAGCCGCGCACCAAGGTGCAGAGCGCCATCACCATGCCGATCATCCAGACCGCCACATACACCTTCGCCAACACCCAGGAGATCGCCGACCATTTCGAGGGCCGCATCACACGCGAAGAGTACGGTCGCTACGGCAATCCCACCCAACGCATCGCCGAGCGCAAGTTGGCGGCCCTGGACGGCGCCGAGGACGGGCTATTGTTCGCCAGCGGCATGGCCGCGATCACGACAACCCTCTTCGCGGTCCTGTCCAAGGGCGCGCACGTCGTGGTCACCGACGATGCGTATCGCCGCACACGGCAGTTCTTGAATCAGGCGCTGCGACGTTACGGCGTCGAGGTGTCAACCGTGCCGGCCGGTGACTACGCGCGCATGGAAGAAGCCGTCCGCCAGACCACACGGCTCATCTTCAGCGAATCGCCGACCAACCCATACAATCGGATACTCGACTTGGAGCGGGTCGCTGACATCGGCCGCCGGCACCGCGTCCGGACGGTCATCGACTCGACCTTTGCCACACCCATCAACCAGCGCCCACTCGAGTTTGGAATCGACCTGGTCATTCATTCCGCGACCAAGTATCTCGGGGGCCACAACGACTTGATGGCGGGTGTGGTACTGGGGAGCACCGACTTAGTAGGCGCCGTACGCGATTTTCAAGGGGTTACCGGCGCTGTTCCCGATCCATTCGCCGCCTACCTGCTCATCCGTGGAATCAAGACCCTGGCGTTGCGCGTCCTACAGCAGAACGTCAACGCGCAGCGCATCGCCGAATTTCTAGAAGCCCACCCGAAGGTCGAACGCGTCCACTATCCTGGCCTTCGGAGTCATCCCGAGCATGCCCTTGCCCAGCGGCAGATGCGTGGTTTTGGCGGCGTGGTGTCGTTCGAAGTTCGGGGCGACTTGGACGCGGCGTCCCGCCTGGTCGACGCATGCCGCATCCCGCGAATTGCACCGTCACTGGGAGGGGTGGAAAGCTTGATCGAGCAGCCAGCCTTGATGAGTTTCTACGAGCTCACCACCGAGGAGCGCTTGCAAGTCGGCATCAAGGATTCGCTCGTACGCTATTCGGTCGGCGTCGAAGATGCGGACGATCTTCTTGCGGACCTGAAGCAGGCACTGGAGAGGGTCTGAGGGCTTGGGGGGCCTTGCCCGCCAATCACCCTGGCGAGGTCCCTGGTCTCTGGTGCCGAGTCCCTGGTTTCAGAAAACGCTGAGGAAATCTGAACCAGAAACCAGGGACCAGGGACTCGGGACCATGAAGCTCAAGTTGGCGGGCAAAGCCCCCTCCCGCCCTCACGCCCTCACGCCCTAATTCGTATACTCCACTTTGCGCTTCGCATGCGCCGCGACATCGCTGCGCGTAATGCGGTGCTCAAAGGTCCGGCCGTTGAGCCAGTCGGGAATGCGGTCGCCGTAGTGCACCTCGGGGTTGATCTGGCCGTACCGCTCTGCACCCATTCCGCCCGGGTCGCCATTGTTTCCACCTGGCAAGGAGTTGACGGCGCGAATGCCGGCTGGGTCGAGGATGGCAACGAAGCGCATCGACGGACCGCCCGAGAACGTGAACGTGTTGGCGTTCAGGCTGTACGCTGCTGGATTGACCGTGAAGCGGCCTCCGGGAGCGGGGAACGGACCGAGATCGTAGGCACCGATACCCGCTTGCGCGACGAAGTGGGTGTAACGCACCTGATGAACACGGCCCCACAGCCAGTCGCGCTGCGCGGGCGAGGCGAAGCGTCCCTGGAGGAACGTCAGGCCGGCGCGCAAGGCCGTCAACATGATCTCGTCTCGTGTCTCGACCTGGGGCGTCGTGCGGTTGTCCCAGAGGGTGCTCTCACCGTTCGGCCCGAGCGTGTGAACGCGAAAACCAGAATCGCTGCGATCCACATCTTCGAGAATGTGAAGCAATGCACGCGTCGCGTCGTCACCGCCGGGGGTGCCGATGCCGGTATTCGCAAAATCATCCGCAAACAACGCCGGACCGAGACGCGTGACCCACCCGGTGTAAAGCGAAGCGGCAATTGCATCGGCGCGCTCCTCATCCGACACCGCTGACGGACGCGGCGCGATGTCGTCCCGCACACTAGCTGGATCGATCCCCGAGGCCATGTCGAATGGTGGCGAGTCCGTGTGCGCCTCACCCCAGGTCGCCAGACGGTCGAGCGCCTCCGCCATCTCGGTCGTCACGAGCTCGGGACGAGCAGCACCAGCGGCAAAGAGAAACGGGAGGAGGCGCTCGGCTTCCTTGCTCGCCGTGTCGTATTGGTAGCGCGACATGTCTGCGAGCGAGATCTTCGCGCCAGCAGGGCGATCGTTGGTCCGGTTCGACAGCAGGTCCTGAATCCGTTCTTCGCGAAAACCCAGGTCGTTACCAAACGCCAGGTAGATCGCATCGTTGAGCGGATCGTTGTCGAGCGTGTTGCCGATCTGGTCATTGTTGGCGGTTGCCAGGAAGCCCTCGGCCGGATTCGTGGCCTGCGGAATCTGGTCGTCTGGCAACCAGAGCGTGCGGCCCTGTTCGTCGGTCAGCCATTCGGCATCGCCGCTGCCGCTCACCGGCAGATACGGCACGACGCCAGCAGGGCGCTGCGGAATCAACACTTTTGGGAAGTAAGCGATGTCGCCGCCCACGTCGGCCCATACCCAGTTCTGCGCCCCGGTCGCGAAGTTGCGCAGCGCAGCACGAAACTCAGCGACGTTGCGAGCACGATTCAGGTCGACCACGAAGCGCGCATCGTTGGTCATCTCGTGGCCGGTCCAGCGAACACTCATCCCGGTCGCCGCCAGTCCGACCACGGCGTCACCAATGTTCGGATCGGGCACCATTGGGCCGTGATGCGGCACGACCTCGATGATCTGGCGCACAGGCGCAAAGCCCTTCGGAAAGAAGGTTTCCTCGACACGCATCACGGGAACCTGCTGCCCGTTGAACAGAACAGTGCGCGGCGACGCGGGATAGTCCGGTGGTGTGGTGATGGTCTCCAGATACACGTCGGTGACATCGAAGTTGGCGACGGTTCCGCCCCACGCCCCGAAGTCGTTGTGGCCGAGAATGATCCCCGGCAGTCCCGGGAACATGACGCCGTTCACCATTGTGCGGTCGCCCGCCGACGTCAGCGATTCGAGCTGGATCAGGTGCCAGATAGCCGGATTGAAGAGGGCCAGGTGGGGATCGTTGGCCAGCATCGCGTGCCCGTTGGCGGACAGCATCGGTGACACGATCCAGTTGTTGCTGCCGACCCCCAGCGCGGCGTTTCCCAATGGGTTCCAGGGTTGCGTCTCATCCAACGCCGCGGCGATGTCCGCGAGTTCCCCTGCCGCCGGCGGCACAGCACCCATCATCACCGACGCCGCGCGCGCTGCGCCAGCTTGACCAACGGCCGGCAACACGGTCGCCGGCGACGCCGGCGCGGAACGGAAGACGTCGCGGAGCACAGCGTCCGGTAGCGCTTGGATGGTTCGGGCGAACCCGATTTCACGGTTC
>Ga0187892_10010532_pt1 | contig 11679 bp, 7 predicted proteins | sample MA1701073metaG_FD_139345 | JGI IMG/M metagenome (GOLD analysis project Ga0187892, IMG submission 139345) | Bio-ooze microbial communities from a basaltic lava cave in the Kipuka Kanohina Cave System on the Island of Hawaii, USA - MA170107-3 metaG ... | reverse complement strand
TTCCTTCAGTTCGGCTGCCACCGGGGGCTGCCGTTTACGAAGATTACGCTCGTAGGCGCCGCTAATTTCCGCGCCGCTGCCAATCTTGAATCGCCGAAGCCAAACAGGTGGGTTGGAGGGCTGGCCAGCGAGCAGTTCAAAGGCGTCCCCAATTCGTTCCATCGGCACGAAAGCGGCGGCATAGATGTAGCCATCGCCAGCCGGTTCTCGCAGGATCGCGCCGCCATTTGCGGTGAGCGATTGCAGGATGCGCTTTTCGATAACCCAATCGGCGCGCACCACGAGCGCATCGCCGCCCGCTGGCACATCTTTCGGCGAAGCATGAAAATGAAATGGCGTTATGCCGGCGAGACTACGCTGCAGCCGTTCGGTTTGCGGTAAAGAGAACGCCGCGGTTTCACACAGGCCGACGATGTAAACGTCGATGGAGGAGGGTTTCGCGATCATAGGACCGTGCATAATGTTTCCGCCAGCAAAGCCCGCCTGTGCTAGAGGCTGGGCAACCTTGGGGTCAACTGGAATTTTGGAAGAAACATGAGCGGAGCCGAGCCGGTCATCTGGGTGCTGGAAGGCATGAAGGCCGGTGATAACGCCCAGGCCCGCGAATTTGCAGCACGCGTCGGCGGTCATATCGAGATCCGCAGGCTTCGCTACAAGCGCTGGCTCGACGAGGCGCGGAATTTTCTTTTGGGGGCCAGTCTCGTAACGCTCGACCGGCAAGCTTCCGACCCTCTGCTTGCACCGTGGCCGGACCTCATCATCGGGGTAGGCCGTCGCAGCGTACCGGTGGCGCGCTGGATTCGCAAGCAATCGGGCGGTCGCGCGCGGCTCGTGCAACTTGGCCGGCCCCGGGCACGTCTCAGTCTCTTCGATCTGGTGATCACCACGCCCCAGTATGGATTGCCGGCCGCGCCCAATGTCATCGAACTCACCTTGCCAATTACGCCCCAGGCTGCTGGCGCGGATGAGGAACACCGGTGGCGAAGCGAGCTGGCATCGCTTCCGGAGCCAAGAATTGCCGTGTTGGTTGGCGGGCCCATGAAACGGTTGACGTTGGGCGCCACCGAAATCGCGCGGCTTACTAGAGATGCTGCGGCACTCGCGCGAGAACTTGGAGGCTCGCTGGTGGTGATTGGCGCGCCGCGCACGCCCGCCGGACTGGTCGAGAGCATGGGGGCAATGCTCAGCGTTCGCCACCGGATTTTTCCGTGGAAGGCCGGCGAACCTAGCCCTTACCGCGCGGCATTGCAGATTGCCGCGCGCTTTATCGTAACATCAGACAGTGTGTCGATGTTGGCCGAAGCTTTGAACACAGGAAAACCGGTTGATGTTTTCCGGTTGCCGTATCGCAAGCCCTATAGGCTGCCGCTTGACCGCTGGCCATTCCGCTGGCTTGTGCGCATCGGATTCCTGGCCACGAAACGCAACGTCGATGTTTTCGCTGATCGCCTTATCGCCGCCGGACATTTAGGCGTTCTCGGTGGAAAGGAGCGGTGGCGCCAGTCGCTGAACCGTGCCGACGACCATGCCGTTGCGCGGGTGAGGGCGCTCATCTCTCATGAATGAGCTTCTGACACCGGCCGAGATGTATCGCGCGGATGCGCTGGCGGTGAAGGCGGGTGTTCCTTCACTAACGCTCATGGAAAATGCCGGCCGTGCGGTCGCTGAAGAGATCGTGCGGCGCTATGGCGCCAGGCCGGCGCTGGTCGCCTGTGGCCCCGGCAACAATGGCGGCGATGGTTTTGTCGTGGCCCGTTATCTGAAAGCATGGGGCTGGAAAGTGCGCGTGGGGTTGCTGAGTGAACGCGCGAAGCTTGCGGGCGATGCGGCAGCCATGGCGGCGAAATGGGATGACGTCATAAAGACAGGGATTGAAACGGAAGGCGCGGAGTTGATCGTCGATGCCTTGTTTGGCGCGGGGATGTCGCGCGATTTTCCGGCGGCACTGGCGGGGGCGATCAATGAAGCGGGTGTTCCGGTCGTTGCCATCGATGTGCCTTCCGGCCTCGATGGCGCAACGGGCTTTCCGCGCGGATCTTCGGTCAACGCCAATCTTACCGTCACTTTTTTTCGCAAGAAACCGGGTCATGTGCTTTTGCCGGGGCGAAGCCTTTGCGGTGAAACCGTGGTGGCCGATATCGGCATACCTGCAAGCGTGCTGGGGGAGATCGCACCAGCCCTTGTTGAAAATTCCAGACCTGTCCTGCCGCAACCTTCGCCGTCGGAACACAAATATGCGCGTGGCCACGCAGTTGTCGTTTCCGGCGGCCCATTGAATACCGGCGCCGCGCGGCTTGCGGCCGTTGCCGCGTTGCGGACGGGCGCGGGACTTGTCACTCTCTCCGGCACCAGGGAAGCGCTCCTGGTCCATGCGGCGCATGTGACCGCCATCATGCTCTCCGATCTTGAGCTGCCTCAGCTCCTGCGGGACAAACGGAAGAATGCGGTCTGCATCGGACCTGCTATGGGTATCGGTCCCGAGACGCACGCCAAGGTTCACGCCGTTCTGGAGAGCGGGGCCGCCGCGGTGCTCGATGCCGATGCGCTCACGTCTTTCGCGGATGATCCCGTGGCGCTCTTCAGCGCGATTTCGGGCAGGGCCGTTGTCATCACTCCGCATGAAGGCGAGTTTCTCCGCCTTTTCAGGGATTTGCCGCCCGCTTCGGAGGCAAAACATGAGCGTGCCCGCAAGGCCGCGAAACGTTCCGGCGCGGTGGTGGTCCTGAAGGGCGCGGATACGGTGATCGCCGCTCCCGATGGGCGGGCCGCCATCAACGCCAATGCGCCATCTTCACTGGCAACGGCGGGCTCTGGGGATGTGCTGGCGGGAATGGTCACAGGGCTTCTGGCGCAAGGCATGGGCGCCTATGAAGCTGCCTGCGCGGCCGTATGGCTCCATGGCGAAGCGGCGTACCGGCACGGGCCGCAAGGCCTGACGGCGGAAACTCTTCTTGAATGGGTTGGCAAAGCCCGATGAACCGCCCATTGCTGCTTCTTCTCGGCACCGGTGCCGCACTCGGGCTTAATTTTCCCCTCGGAAAAATGGCCATGGGGGCCGGCATCAATCCGGCCCTGTGGGCCGCCATAATATCTTTGGGCGCAGGCCTTGTCATGCTGATCGTCTCGTGGGTGGCCGAGCGCGGTCGGACGGGTGGCGCGTCCGTCACGCAATTTGCCATCGTGTCGGGCCTCATCTCCTATGTGGCACCGAACCTCCTCACCTTTTCGGTGATCTTGAAAATCGGCAGCGGCCTCACCGCGATCATGTATGCGCTGTCGCCGGTTGTGACGGCGCTTCTTTGTTGCTCATTCCGTTGTTTCTTGGCGTTGGCAACATCTATCGAACGCTTGCCTGGCCCCAGGGCGCCAGTCCCCGGCGGCTGGCGGCCATGACCAATCTCGCGGCCGTGCCGCCCCTGATGCTGCTCGTCCTGGTAACGAGCGGGCAATTCGATCTCGCGTCCCTGGCTGCAGTTCCCGGTCTTGTAGCCTTGCAAGTGGCGGTATCGACAATCATGTTTCTGATGTTCTTCCGCCTGCAACAATTGGGCGGGCCGACCTATCTCAGTCAGATCGGCTATGTGGCCGCCGCGGTGGGCGTGGTTGTCGGTGTCGCTTATCTGGGAGAAACATATCCAATCGGCGTCCGGATCGGAGCGGGTGTTATCGCCTTCGGTATTGCCCTTTCAACCATTGCCCAGGTGAAGAAGGTGTAGAACCGAAGGCCTTACTTCTCATGTTTCCAGAGGCTCGTGGGTGATGAAGGACAGTATATCGTCGGTGGCAAAACCCAGCGCCATGGGCTGTTTGCAGCCCGTAACGACGGCGACGTCATAAAGCTCGGCAATCGCTCCATCGATCCTGAACCACTGCACACACGAGCCGCTGGTGAGATCGATGACCTGCACGCCGCACCAGGGTTCTGAATCCGCATCCTTAAGCCGCTGGTCCAGCGCCAGGCCTTCGAAGCGCTGATAGCGAGGCTTGGAGAGGCCCACGAAAGCATATTTCCCATGAAAGCCGAGGCCCCGCACAAACCCCGGACAGAATGCCAGCGGCACAAAATTCCCCGTGGACCCGCCGCTCATATCGACAAATCCCAACTCGCCCCGGCCGGAATTCAAGAGCCACAATTTGCCATTCCACATGCGTGGCGAATGGGGCATGGAAAGTCCTTCGCAAATAATGGCGTTGCTTTCCATGTCCATGATGATGCCGCCATCGTTGCGGCGGTCGCGCCAGCCGTCGATCGTATCGGACCGGCTCACCGCCGTCACATAACGCGGACGTCCATCCATCATCGCCAATCCATTGAGGTGGCAGCGATCCTCATCGATGATTTTTGAGATGAAGGGCGGTTTCCAGATGGGTTTGAAACTATGCGCGGGTGATGTCGTGGCCAGGCAATTGAACCGCGTGTTTACAAACACAACCTCGCCGCCGGATGTGATCCCCACATCGTGCGTATCGAGCACGCCAGTCACATGGCAGTTGCGGGGCACGAAGCAGGCATCGAAAGTGTTGTTGATGGTCTCTTCGCCTTTCAATGCATTTTCGAAACGGATGATCTGAAACAGCGTGGCCAGCACAATCGTGTTGGGCGCGGTGCAAATTCCCATGGCCTTGCGAAAAAACCGGTCATGCACGCCAAGCCCGCCTCCCGGCCTGCCGCCGATCAGATAGAACTTGCCCGACTGGTAGGATGAAATCGCAATCGAAACATTGAGCGAGGCGAGGAAAGCCCCGAGCCCCGGCGAACTGGAGTAGGTCACCGTCTCGGTTGCCGGGGCAACAGCCGCATCCGGAGGGACTGACGGTTGTTTATCCGGTTCTGCCCCTGCGACACTCATCCTGCAATTCCCCGAAGCTGTGTCCTTTATATTACACAGTCTTAAAATGCTTGATGTACAATTGTCGGAATGGTTTGAATTACAAAAGTAAAAACTGACAGGGGTTTATCTGGACCGGGGTTGTGGGGGTCGTGACAATTTCAGGCAGGAACCGCAGGCTGCTGCTGGGTTCGACGCTGGCCTTGTCCGGTCTGCTGGGCTATGGGCGGAACGCCGATGCGGCCTGTGCAGTAACGGTCTCTCCGAACTACCTGTGCACCGGAGCTAACGTCACCACCCAGACAATTGCGGTTGACAACGCCACAGTCACAACGGCGGCCGATTTTAGCGTCATCGCCGCCGCTGGCCACGGCATTGAAATCTCCGGCGACGGCGCCATCAGCTTCACCGATATCCATCCTGCCGGCGACCGGTCCATCATCACCGGCGTCGTTTATGGTTTGCACATCTTAGGGACCGGCGCTGGTACCGCTTCGCCGGATTCCGTAACGGTCAACAGCAACGGCACCATAACCGGTGGTTTTACAGGCATCGCCGCGCGCAACTATGGCACCGGTGCACTGTCTGTAACGTCGGGCGCGGGCGATGTGACCGGCACGACGTCCTATGGCATCTTTGCACGCGACGCTGCTGGCACCGGCCTGACGGTGCTCACCGGCGATGGCGCAGTGCTCGGCGGCCAAAGAGGCATCAATGCCCTCAACAATGGCTCGGGTGCACTGTCTGTGACCACGGGCGCGGGCGATGTGACTGGCACGACACGCTATGGAATCTTTGCAATCAACACTGGTGCCAGTACCAACCTGACAGTGCTCACCGGTGATGGCGCTGTGACCGGCGGCTACACAGGCATCTTTACCCGCAACGATGGCTCGGGCGCGCTGTCGGTGACCACGGGTTTGGGCGATGTCACCGGCACAACGAACTATGGCATCTTTGCCCGCAACGATGATGGCACGGACCTGACAGTGCTCACCGGCGATGGCGCGGTACTCGGCGGCAACATGGGCATCTATGCCCGCAACCTCATAGGCACGGACGCGCTGTCGGTGACCACTGGCGCGGGCGCTGTGACCGGCACATCCGGTTATGGCATCTATGCGCACAACTATGGCACCTCCCTGACAGTGCTCACCGGCGATGGCGCGGTGCTCGGCGGCAACAGGGGCATCTCGGCCCGCAACTATGGCGCGGGCGCGCTGTCGGTGACGACGGGGGCTGGCGATGTGACCGGCACGGCATCTTATGGCATCTTTGCACGCAACGCTGCTGCTGGCACCAACCTGACAGTGCTCACCGGCGACCGCGCGGTGCTCGGCGGCGGCAGTGGCATCATTGCCCGCAACTATGGCATGGGCGCGCTGTCGGTGACCACGGTTTTGGGCGATGTGACCGGCACGGGGCGCGATGGCATCTATGCGCGCAACAATGCTGGCACCAACCTGACAGTGCTCACCGGTGACGGCGCTGTGCTCGGCGGCAACAGTGGCATCTTTGCTCGCAACATGGGCACGGGCGCACTGTCTGTAACCACGGGCGCGGGCGATGTGACCGGCACGGCGTATGCTGGCATTTATGCGTTCGGCTTTGGTGGGACCGGCGTGACAGTGCTCACCGGGGACGGCGCAGTGTTCGGTGGCCGACATGGCATCTATGCCGGCAAATCTGGCACGGGTGTACTGTCGGTGACCACGGGTTTGGGCGATGTGACCGGCGGCGACAGAGGCATTCTCGCCCGCAACGCCGGCGCGGGTGCATTGTCTGTGACCACGGGCGCGGGCGCTGTGACCGGCACGGTGATTTATGGCATTGACGCCCGCAACTCCGGCACCGGCCTGACGGTGCTTACCGGTGACGGCGCCGTGCTCGGCGGCAATGTTGGCCTCGCTGCCCGCAACTCTGGCACGGGTGTCCTATCGGTGACCACGGGTTTAGGCGCTGTGACCGGGACAGCGTATGCTGGCATCCTTGCGCGCAACTATGCTGCTGGCGCCGGCCTGACAGTGGTTACCGGCGACGGCGCGGTGACTGGCGGCCACAGGGGCATTCATGCCCGCAACTATGGCATGGGCGCACTGTCGGTGACCACGGGCGCTGGCGATGTGACCGGCACCTCATACTTTGGCATCGTTGCACGCAACGCTGCTGCCAGTACCAACCTGACAGTGCTCACGGGTGACGGCGCCGTGCTCGGCGGCCGAACGGGCATCTATGCCCGCAACTATGGCACGGGCGCGCTGTCGGTGACCACGGGTGCTGGCGATGTGACCGGCACGGCGTACAATGGCATCTATGTGCGCAACTCTGCTGCGGGCGTCGACCTGACTGTGCTCACTGGCGATGGCGCGGTGCTCGGCGGCGACAGAGGCATCTCTGCCCGCAACTATGGCACGGGTGCACTGTCTGTGACCACGGGCGCAGGGAATGTGACTGGAACGGTGCTGGATGGCATCCTAGCGGTGAACTCTTTTGGTACTGACGCTACAGTGCTCACGGGTGACGGCGCAGTGCTCGGGGGCCAGAGGGGTATCGTTGCCATCAACTTTGGCGCGGGCACGGGTGCCCTCTCTGTGACGACAGGCGCAGGCAGTGTGACCGGCACGGCGTACGATGGCATCTATGCGCGCAACTCTGGCACCAACCTGACAGTGCTCACTGGCGATGGCGCGGTGCTCGGCTGCCAAGGAGGCATATCTGCCTATCAACTGGGATCCGGTGATTTTTCCATCACGGTTGGAGGCTTGGTATCGAATACGGCTCTGAATGTTGCGGGTGAGGCCGTAAGGACATATGGCAAAGGTGTTACGCTAGAAACCTTAGCCGCAGGCAACATCACGGGCCGTATCACAACCGCTGCCGGATTATCTGATGACATTTTCGACAATGGCGGCCTGTGGATTTCGAACGGAACGAGCGACTTCGGTGGAGGCACCAATCAGGTCAATAACAGCGGCACGGTGCGAAGCGCCAACACCGCGAACACCTCCGAGGTAACATCATTCGCCAATGCCGGTGTTTTTACCAATCTCGCCGGTGGCGTTCTGACGCTGGCCGACGAGACCGCCGGAAACGGCTCGATGACCCATGACCAATTGACCATCTTTGGTAATTTCGCCGGTGGCGGCACCCTGGCTCTCGATGCGTTTCTGGGAGGACCAGGTTCGACAGCCGATGTCTTGACGATTGAAGGCGATGTCACCGGCGTGACCGGGGTTGTGGTGACCAACACGAATCCCGGCAGTGGAACCTTGAACCCCGATGGCATCACCATCGTAACATACGCTGGAACCGCGGCGGAAGGCGCTTTCATTCTGCCCGGCGGACCGATTTCTGCAGGCCTCTTCGCCTATGATATTGAGCATGACAGCCTCGCCAAGATATTCGAACTGATCGGCACCGGTATCTCGGCGGAAAGTGCCGAACTCGCCACCCTTGTCTCGGTCGCGCAAGCCATCTGGCATGATACCGGAGGTGTGCTTGGCGACCGGTTTGACGAGTTGAGAGGCGACATCAACGGCGCTGCCGTTGTCGGGCAAACCCTGGTGCAGCCCGCGTCCTACAGCGCTGCCGCCAATGCCGGTGTGTGGGGCAAAGTTGTAGGGCGCACGTTAGAGCGCGATGCCTCTTCCAGCTTGAGCTACGATCTTGATGTCACGGGCCTGATCGTGGGTGTGGATGGCGTGGTGAACGATAGCGTTGCGGGCGGTGTTTTGGCTTTGGGTGTAACGGGCGGCTATGTCGCGGCCTGGCAGGATTTCGACTCCGGTTCGGAAGCGGATTACGAGGGATTTTCGGGTGGCCTCTATGCCACCTATGTCAATGGCGGCTTCCATCTGGACAGTGAATTCCACGCCAACTTCCTCGACGTCGATTACACCATGGCGGCAACGCCAACATCGGATTCCGATGTCACAAGCCTTGGGGGATCGGTTGAAGCCGCGTACCGGATGGATGTGACGAACGCCTTCTATGTCGAACCCGTGGCACGGCTGGCTTACGTCGATACCACAATCCGTGATGGCGACGTCTTGGGCGTTGCGTTTTCAGGTGATGGTGAAAGCCTGCGCGGTGCCGTTGGCGTGAACCTGGGCGGCATCCTGAACGGGACGTCGGACATTGTGCTCAAGCCGGAGCTGACTGCGAAGATCGTGGGTGAATTTGACGGCAACAACAGGTCCACCTTCTCAGGTTTTACGGTGAGCGATGATACTCCAGAAACTTACGGTGAAGTGGGCCTGAGCCTTGAAGCCATCAGCCTGAGCAGGGGCTGGAGCGGTCATCTCAACAGTGACATCCAGTTTGCCGACCACTTCACCGCCTATGGCGGATACGTTGGGCTAAGGAAGAACTTCTAGCCGGCTGGGCACAGCGCAGAGGTTACGGCGTATCGGCAATCGATTTGCGCCTGAGCGGTAGCATGGCCACAATCCCTGCAAAGGGTCCGATGGCGAGAAGGCAGATCACCAAAGGCCAACCGAGATAGTTGACAGCGACCGGCGTCATTTGGACCGTGAAGATCGTGAGCCCGAAGCCGATGGCGGTCTGGAAGGTCAGCAGGCTCCCGGCGAGGTGGGGTGGCGCTGCATCCGCCACCAACGCCGAGAACTGGGCCGAATCCGGGATCACCGCGATGCCCCAGATGATAACCAGCGCGAAAGTGATCCACACCGGTCCGCCGAAGGTTGCCGCTGTCAACAATGCCGCCGTGCCGCTGGCCGCCATGGCGAGGATGGCAACTTCGGCCTTGCCGATGCGGTCGGCCACGGCGCCCGCCGCGATGCAGCTTGCGCCACCCATTCCGATCCCCAGGAAGGCCGCGGTCTTGGCAAGGCTGTGCGCCTCGCTCTCGGGCATGGAGGCATTGAAGGATACGGCCGCTGCTGCGGCCACCCAGGCCCACATGGCATAGAGCTCCCACATGTGGCCGAAATAGCCGAGATAGGCCGAGCGTATGCGAGGGTTCCGCCAGGCGAGCGAGATCGCACCGGGGTTGAAGGTTTGGGCTTTCGCGTGGTGTGGGCCGAGGCTGCTCGCCAAGGCCGCGAAGCCGCCAATCGCCGCGAGCAGCGAAGTTGCGACGGTCACCAGCCGCCAGTTGCCCCCGCCGAGCAAGGCCGCCAGATAGGGAATCGACTTGCCGAAGGTGAGGGCGCCAACCAGCAGCCCCACGATCAGGCCACGGTCTTTGACGCCCCAACCGACGGCGATCTTTATGCCGACAGGATAGACGCCGGCCAGAACCGCACCGGTCAAGAAGCGCGTCGCCACTGCCGTAACGCTATCGGGCGCGGCAACAAGCAACCCGCAATTGCTGAGGGCGGCGAGGAGTGCCGAGGCACAGAACACGCGGCGCGGATCAAAACGGTCGGCAATGCCGGTTATGGCAATGAACAAGGCGCCCGCGACAAATCCCGCATTGACCGCCCTGGTCAGGAGAGCCTGCGAGGCGCTGGAGAGCCCGGTTTCGCGCTCAAGATCGGGAAGGATCGCCGCAGAGGCAAGCCAAAGGTTCATCCCCGACATCTCGGCGATGACGAGGAGAGCCAGTGAAACACGCTTGGCCCGGTCCATTTCTTGAGTTCCGGTTCGCCGATGAGGTTTTATAAAGCATAGTTTCGCGGCGGACACAGGGGCAAGCGGACGGCCATTTTTCATTTCATCGCTGGCAAGGCCATAAACCCTCTGCTATAGACCGCGCCGATTAAAGGCCCGGAGCGAGCGCGGGCGTGGTGAAATTGGCAGACACGCAGGATTTAGGTTCCTGTGGGGAAACCCGTGGGGGTTCAAATCCCTCCGCCCGCACCAGCGCCCAAGGCTTTGGCCCAACCGACAGAAGCGAGACAACATGCAGGTTACTGAAACTCTGAGCTCCGGCCTCAAGCGCGAATTCAAGGTCGTGGTCAACGCCGCCGAGCTCGACAAGCAGCTCAATGCCAAGCTGGTCGAGCTTTCGGCCCGCGCCAACCTCAAGGGCTTCCGGCCCGGCAAGGTGCCGGTGCCGCATTTGCGCCGGGTTTACGGCAAATCGGCCATGGCTGAAGTGGTGCAGAAAACCATCGACGAGCAGACAAAGCAGGTGCCAACCGAGCGCAATTTGAAACCGGCCTATCAACCGGAAGTGAAATTGCCGGAGGACGAGGCCGAAGTCAGCGCGATCATGGAGGGTAAGCGCGATCTGTCGTTCTCGCTCGCCTTCGAGGTGATCCCGGCGTTTGACATGCAGGATCATACGGGCCTGGAGCTTACCCGCCACACGGTGGAAGTGACCGACGATCATATCGGCGAAACGCTGAAGCGCCTGACCGCCCAGGCCAAGACCTTTGAGCCCCGCCCGGAAGGTTCGGCCGCCGAGAAGGGCGACCGCCTCACCATTGATTTCGTGGGCAAGATCGACGGCGCTGTCTTCGAGGGCGGCACCGCCAACGACGTACCGCTGGAATTGGGTTCGGGCCAGTTTATTCCGGGCTTCGAGGACCAGCTCACCGGCGCCAAGGCGGGTGAAGACCGCACCGTGAAGGTGACTTTTCCCGAGGGTTACGGGGTCAGGCACCTCGCGGGCAAGGCGGCGGAATTCGCGGTTAAGGTAACCAAAGTAGAGGCCCCCAAGGAAACTGCCATCGACGACGAATTTGCCAAGAAGATGGGCTTTGAGGATCTGGCCAAGCTCAAGGACATGATCAGGTCGCGCGCTGGCGATGAGTTCGGCCAGATGACGGCCATGAAGCTGAAGCGTGACGTGCTTGACGCCCTCGACAAGCTCTACAGTTTCGAACTGCCGGAAAAACTCGTCGAAGCGGAGTTCACCAACATCTGGAATGCGCTCACTGCG
>Ga0187892_10010531_pt1 | contig 11680 bp, 7 predicted proteins | sample MA1701073metaG_FD_139345 | JGI IMG/M metagenome (GOLD analysis project Ga0187892, IMG submission 139345) | Bio-ooze microbial communities from a basaltic lava cave in the Kipuka Kanohina Cave System on the Island of Hawaii, USA - MA170107-3 metaG ... | reverse complement strand
GGCGATCCCGGCATCGGCAAGACGACCGTATGGCGGACGGGGATCGCTCACGCCGCGGGCCTGGGGTATCGCGTGTTGTCGTGCCGCGCGGCGCCGGCCGAAGCCCGGCTGTCGTTCACCGCGCTCGGCGATCTCTTAGCGCCGGTTGAACCCGCGGCCTTCGAGGCGCTCCCCGATCCTCAACGCCGGGCCCTGGATGCCGCGCTGCTGCGCGCCGCATCCGACGGCGGCGTCGCGAACCCGCGTGCGATCGGGATGGGCATCGTCTCGCTCTTCTCAGCGCTCGTCGCCTCCGCTCCGGTGCTGCTCGCCGTCGACGACCTGCAGTGGCTCGACCTGCCCTCGGCGCGCGCGCTCGAGTTCGCATTGCGCCGGCTTGCGCCGCACCCGATTGCGGTCCTCGCCACCCTGCGGCTCGGCGAGCGCACCAGCCAGCATGGGCTGCTCTCGACCGGCGTCGACGAACGTATCCGTAACCTTCGTCTCGGCCCGCTCAGCCTCGGGGCCCTCTACCGGATCGTCAAGGACGAGCTCGGTCACGGCCTGCCGCGTCCACTCCTGGTCAGGGTCGAGCGTGCCGCGGGCGGCAATCCTTTCTATGTACTCGAGATCGCCCGTGCACTCGAGGCGGAGGGGAGTCTGTTGCCAGGCCAGGAGCTCCCTATCCCCGCCGATCTGCGCGAGCTTGTCAGCACGAGACTGCGGAGGCTGCCACGGCGGACGCGCGAGGCGCTGCTACGGGTGAGCGCGCTGGCACAGCCGACGATCGCGCTGGTCGATCCCGCCGACCTCGCGCCGGCGGAGGAAGTGGGCGTGGTCCGCGTGCGCGCTGACGGCCGGATCGAGCTCGCGCACCCGTTGTTCGCCGGCGCGGTCTACGCGGCGGCGTCGCACGAGCGCCGGCGCAGGCTGCACGGAGAGCTGGCGGAGATCGCCAGCGACGTCGAAGAGCGCGCCCGGCATCTGATGCTGGCGCGCGCCGGGGACGAGGCGGACGAGCAAGTCGCCGGCGTTCTGCACGACGCGGCCGACCACGCCTTGCGGCGCGGGGCAGTCGAGGTCGCCGCAGACCTCGAGGAGCAGTCGGCGCGGCGCACGCCAGCGCGGCAGATCGACGTTCGCTGGCAGCGGTGCCTGCGGGCGGCCCGCCACAATATCAGGGCCGGCGACCCAGTTCGGTCGAGAGCCCTGTGCCAGGACGTGCTTGGTGCGGCGCCCCCATCGTCCGTTCGTGCACACGCGCTTGGTCTGCTGGCGGAGGCCCACGTATTCGACAGGCCGGAGGCCGCGATTCCGCTGCTCGAGGAGGCCCTCGCGTGCGTCGGCGACGATGCAGGCTACGCGGCGCAGCTCGAGATCTCGCTTGGCAGCGTGCTCGCCGCGGTACTCGACGCGGCGCGGTCGCACCGTCATCTCATTCGCGCGGTCGAGCTGGCCGAGCGGGCGGGGGACACAGCGCTGGTCGCGGAAGCCATCGCTTTGAAGGAGGCCGCGGGGGTCCTTGTGGGCAAGGGTGTGGACGAACGGGGGCTGGAACGAGCGCTGGCGCACGAGGACCCCGACCGCGAGGTCTCGTTCCAGATGCGTGCCTCGATGAACGTCGCCCAGGCATACGAGTTCACCGGACGGCTCGACCGTGCCCGCGGCCTGTTCGTGGACCTGCGGGAGCGGCTGGTTGCGCGCGGCGAGGAGACCGATCTCGCGTGGGTTCTCGGCCACCTTGCGGGGACGGCTTGGCTGGCCGGGGACCTCGAAGTCGCCGAGCAGGAGGCCACCGACGCCGAGCGCGTGGCGGCGCTGACCGGCGTCGAGGTGTTCCGCGCCTTCGCGCTCATGGCGCGGGCGATGGTCAGGGCGATTCGCGGCAACAGCGGCGGCGCGCGCGCGGATGCGACCGAGGTCATCACAGTGTCCGAACGCATTCACTGGCCGCACGGGGTGAACCAGGCCCGTTGGGCACTGGGCCTTCTCGCCCTGGCCGAGGTTGATCCCGAAACGGCCGTGGCCATGCTCGAGCCCGTGGCCTCTACCATCGAAGCGATCGGCGTCTACGAGTGGCCGATCGCCATGGCGCTGCCAGAAGCGATCGAGGCGTTCGTCGCGACCGGCGCGCTCGACCGAGCAACCCGCCTGACGGATGCCCTCGCCAGTTGGGGCCGCAACTTCGACCGGCCCTGGGCGCTCGCCACCTCGGGCCGCTGTCGCGCCTTGCTCGCCGCCGCGGCCGGTGATCTCGACGGCGCCGCCGCGGCCGCCGAACAGGCGGTCGTCGAGCATCAACGCCTACCGATGCCGTTCGAGCTCGGGCGGACGTTGCTCGTGCAGGGACAGCTGCAACGGCGGCGCGGCGAACGACGGGCGGGACGCACGACGCTCCAGCGCGCGCTCGCGATCTTCGAGAATCTCGGCGCCCCGCTCTGGGCCGCGAAGGCGCGCGCCGAGATCGCCCGCATCGGCGTGCGTCGCGCGCCGGAGGAGCTGACGGAGGGCGAGGCACGAGTCGCCGAGTTGGCGGCGCAGGGGCTGACGAACCCCGAGATTGCCGCCCGCCTGTTCATGAGCCGCCGGACGGTCGAGGCGAACCTGGCCCGTGCCTACAGCAAGCTCGGCATCCGCTCGCGGGCCGAGCTCGGCGCAGTGATGGCGAAGCGCACGAGCGCACGCTCTTCCTGAAGGCCCGGCGCACCCGCCGATAGCCCAAACCTCCAATACATGTGGAGATGACGGACGCGGCAGGACGTCGGCCGGGTGTAAGGTCCGCGATATGAACAACATATCCGAACGGCCCACCTTTCTACCGCACCGGGGATCTGCGCTTCACCAAGTAGTGTGGCAGCGTATCGGAGTCGGGGTCGGAATCGGTATCGGAATCGAGGGCCACGACGTGAGCTTCAGCCACGAGCGACTTGAGGTGGCTATGCAATCCGCGAGGAATCGGCCAAGTACGGCGCGGGCGGAATCGATCCCGATGCCGATACCGACTCCGGTGGAGGCGAGGCAGAGCCAAGGAACTCCCGAGCAACACGCTGCACCAGACCGGCAGCCAGTACGTGTACGCTGGAAACACCGCCGGCCGAACAGGCCGTTGGCGCCGACCAATTGGGCACCAGGAGGTTCGCTCGCGTACATGCGATTTCGCAGCGCCGAGCGCTCGTGCAGGTTCTTCCGGGAGCGGCCGCAAGCCGGGGTGAAAGGCGTTCCATAGACTTGTTGCAGGAGGGGCGACAATGTCCGCAACGATCCGCAGACCATGGCAGGTTGGTGCGCTGTTTCTGGCGCTGTCAGCGACGAGCATCACGACAGCCCACGGCCAAACCACCGCGTTCACATACCAAGGGCAGTTGAGCGATGCCGGCGCGCCCGCGAACGCCAACTACGACTTGCGCTTCGCCCTGTTCGACAGCGCCATGGGCGGAACGCAGATCGGCACCAACCAGACCGTGCCCGCCGTGCAGGTCAGCAACGGCCTGTTCACGGTGCAACTCGACTTCGGCGTCAATGCGTTCCCCGGCGCGAACCGCTTTGTAGAGATCGGCGTAAGCCCTGCCGGCGGCGGCAGCTTCACGACGCTGGCGCCGCGGCAGCAGATCAGCTCGTCACCCTACTCGATCCGCACCCTCAGCGCCGCGACCGCCGACGCGCTGTCGAGCGCGTGCGTGGGCTGCGTGACGAATGCACAGATCAACTCTGTTGCCGGGACCAAAGTGACCGGGACGATTCCCGCGGCCAGCGTGCCGAGCGGCAGCGGCAATTACGTTCAGAACACCACGACGCAACAGGCGAACGCGAACTTCAACATCGCCGGAAACGGTGTCGTGGGCGGCGACCTCACCATCGCCGGCACGCTCAACGCCAATGTCGGCGGCAACTTCATTCAAAACCGAACCACGCCGCAGACCGGCGCCAACTTCAATGTCGGGGGCAACGGCACCATTGGCGATCTGTTGACCGCGGGCCGTGCCGGCATCGGCACCAGCGTGCCCCCTGAGAAACTGACGGTCCAGACCCCAACCAACAGCTACGGTTTCATCCACACTGACGGCACCGTGACCGCCGGCTCGTACGTTGGCACCAGCACTGGCGGCGCCTGGTACGGCACGAAGTCCGATCATCCGCTCAGTTTCTTTGTCAATGACGGCGGACCCATCATGACCATCGCCACGTCCGGTAGACTCGGCATCGGCACGACAACTCCTGCCAGCACGCTGGACGTGAGGGGCACCCTGACGCTCGATCCCGGTGGCGACCCGCTGCTCTTCACCTCAATCGCCAATAGCGAACAAAATAGATACATTCGACTTCTCAACTCTCCAACCTTCAACAGTGGATCGGGTTTGAAAGCGGGCGGAATCCTGGTGGCGGACGATTACGGTTTCGCCAATCCCGGCAAGAACGATTTGATTGTGAAAGGCAAAGTCTCGGCGAATGATCTGTCGGCGAATAGCCTGTCGAATGCGACGGACCTGTTCCTGAACGCCTCGACAGGCCGCATTGCTCTACGAACCTCGGGCGTTGCAGAGCGCGTGACGATCCTGGAAAATGGAAACGTCGGCATCGGAACGACCAGCCCAGGCGATTCGTTCACGGTAGGCAACCGCTTGTTCAGCGTCGATGACACTGGACTGGTCTCGATTGGGAGACTCCCCCCATCTCAGTCGACCAGTCATGTCTGCATCCGACAGGCGTTTTTGGGCGACCCAGGCGGGTTTTTGGCCGACTGCGCATCGGCGGCGGAGTATGCACCATCCATTGATGGGGGTGTGGGCTTCCCTGAAACCGGCGACCTCGTCAGCATCGCGCCCGCCGTCAAGAATCCCTATGGTGACACGCACGGTCCTTTCACAGTCGAGAAATCTGCGACCGCCTGCGATGCGAACTTGCTCGGCTTTGTCCTCAACCCCGAGTCGGGCGCGGACAACAAGAAACTCAACGACCATTATCTGCCGCTCGCCATCTATGGCTACTTCCCTGCGAAAGTCACGCTGGAGAATGGCGCGATCCATCGCGGCGATCCGATCACCTCGAGTTCCAAGCCCGGCTATGGGATGAGAGCCACCCAAGCCTGCAAGGTTGTCGGCTACGCGTTGGAAGACGCGGATCGGGAAGGCACGATTCAGGTTTTTGCGCACTTGACCGAGTTTACCGCGCCGCAAGTGGCGCAGTTGCAGACTCAGGTGGCAGCGCTTCAAAGTGAGAACGCAGCAGCGAAGGATCGGCAGCTTCAAGAACTGCAGCTTCAAGAACTGCAGGATAGGGTGCAGCAGCTCGAACGCCAACTACAGACGAACTGAAACTAACCGCATCGGTCCAGGCGGAGTGTGAGCTCGAATCCAATGCGAACCTCGGAAGCGGTAAGGGCACACGCCACGCGCGCACCGTCGCTGTGGGCCACGCTTGTCGGACTGGTGTTTGCGGCAGCAATGCCCGCGGCGGCTCAGGTTGGTGGACCGTACGACTTGCATTGGAGCACGATCGATGGCGGCGGCATCACGTTCGCCAATGGCGGTCCCTATCGACTCGGCGCTACCGCCGGCCAAGCCGACGCCGGACACCAAACAGGCGGACCGTATATCGTCAACGGCGGCTTCTGGCAGTCCACCTCCGGAATCATCGCATTGACAGCCACGCCGACAAACAGCGTCAAGCCGACGGCGACACCGAGCCGGACTCCAACTCTCGGCGCGTTTGCCACACCGACGCCGAGCATGTCAGCCAGCGCTACGCCGACGCGCACCACCAGCGTCGTGCCGTCGCGCACCCCATCGGCATCCGCGACGATGAGCCCGCCGCCGAGCCGCACGCCGACCGCGACAGGTACTCCTGTGTCATCACCGCATGCATCGCCCACGCCCTCACCTTCGGTGACCGTGAACCCGACTCCTGCAGGCGTTCGCGGAGATGCGAACTGCGACGGAGCCGCCGGCGCCGCCGATGTGCCGGCACTCGTCATCAGCATCTCGACGGATCAGCGCGCTTCCTGCGGCCTCGACGACGTAGACGGCAACCAACGCGTCGATAGTGCCGACCTCGAGGAACTTGTCTCCGTCATCTTCAGCGAACAGTGACGCTGTTCGGTGTCGGTTTGTAAATCCTGTCTGACCCTGCGCCGAGCCGCCGGCTCCTCCTGAATTTCGGCGCCCGCTCCTCAATACGTGTGGAGATGACGGATGCGGCGCGCCGCTGCCCGGGTCTAGCGTTGGCGCCAAGTTGGACGCAACCTATCTAGTCGAGTGTTTCTGGCCGGGGGTCACCCGGGAACGGATCAAGGCGGCAAACACGCGCGCACACGAACGGGCCGTGGCGCTGCGCCGGGAGGGATCGTCCCTTCGCTTCCTCGGATCGCTGTTCATTCCCAGCGACGAGGTCGTCTTCTTCCAGTTCACCGCCGCCTCGAGCGAGGAGGTTGTCCGCGCGTCCCGCGAGGCCGAGCTGCCCTTTGATCGGGTAGCCGCGTCCCTGTGGCTCGAGCCGGGCAAAGATACTTCCTCACCGGGGAGCGGATGTGGGGGAGGTAGCTGAATGCCGCATCAGAGGGCTATCACGGTCGCCTTTGGAGGTGGAACGCGACAGCAAGCGCGTTCAAATCCACCGCGCGCGCCAGCGCGCCACTAACGAGCGCCGCGGTCCCACTGCGCCGCGGACGCGGAGGAGGACTCCAATGAGAACGGGAATCATGAACGTGTCGGTGCATCACTGGCCGCTCGCTGCCGCGGTAACCCTGAGCATCCATCTCCTGGTCGCGGTCACCGTGCTCGGCCCGGTGACTGTTGCGTTCGCGCATGGCGGCGACGCCAACGCCATCCACGGGTGCATCACGAAATTCACCAAGTTACTGCGCGTCGTCGGCGCTAACGACACCTGCCTGCATGGTGAGACCGCGATCCACTGGGCGATTCAGGGCCCGCAGGGTCCTGCCGGCCCCCAGGGTCCAGCGGGTCCTACTGGACCGCAGGGTGCGGGTGGCCCCGAAGGTCCGGCCGGTCCTACTGGCCCGCAGGGTCCTGCGGGTGCCTGCACATGCCCAACGTGTGGAAACAATGTGCGGGAGGGGACGGAAGTCTGCGATGGCACCGACGCGACAGCATGCCCGAACGCTTGTCTTGCGGACTGCACATGCCCGCCCCAAACGTGCGGCAACAACGTGCAGGAGGGGACAGAGGCGTGCGACGGCAGCGACGCAACCGCCTGTCCCGGGAGCTGTCTCGCTACTTGCTCGTGCCCTCTACAATGTCCGTCGGACGGCGCCGTCGGCAGGGCGTGCAACGCCTATTCAGATTCTTCCCCCAACGGGAGCTGCTATTCATGTTGTCAGGCGGACACCGAATGCGCCGGTAATTGCGACTTCGCAGCGAGTAGTCCATTTAGCTGCGCCGGCGATACCTTGAACGACTTATGTGCAGCCAACATCAACGCAGCCGGCTGCGCGGAGGAATGTTGTACTTCTTGCGGGGACGATATTCAAACCTGCCAGGCAGCGATAGCTCGGCCGGAGTGTGTGTCATGTTGTTCAAGCAGCTTCAGTTGCACCTTTCAATCATTATGCACAAGGGTCATTGTGAACGGGTGTGCCGACCCCGTAGAAACTGCGACCTGCGCCGCCACGATCAACGCAGTGGGCTGCGGCTTTGATTGTTGCGGATGAGGGAGGTGACGAGGAGACGGGCAGAGGCGTACGATCCGAGCCGAGAGGTGAGGAAGCGGGGCTGATGCCCCGTTCCGCCCTCTTTTGCTTTTGCTCACAAAGCGGGGTCGCACGTACAACGAATCGCTCCATCGTCGGAGCGGCCACGGTCAGCCCCCACTGGCGGTAGCCGAGGAAGTCGAACCCGCGCTCTATCCGCCCGATGAAGATCTTGTCGGGATGCAAGTGGCCTCGTACGCCGAACAAGGCGATCGAGGCCGACGCGAAAAAGATCGCGCGGCTCATCGCCAAGGCGTCCGTTGGGCTTCCATTCTCGGTTGCGATATCGTGCGTGCATGACGTTCAAGGTCGAAGTCGAACGCGCAGAAGATGGGCGGTGGATCGCAGAGGTCGCTGAGCTACCCGGTGTGCTTGTCTACGGCGACTCGCTGCAACATGCGCAGGCGAAGGCGCAGGCACTGGCACTCCTAGTTCTCGCCGACCGGCTTGAGAACGGCGAGGCGACACCGTTTGAGAGCGTGTCCTTCGCGGCCGCATGAGCCAATGGGCCAGCGCGCCCGCACGACGAGTTTTGGCGGCACTACCTCGCATTGGTTGGGTGGAGAAGCGGAGAGCGGCCGGCTCGCATCGGGTCCTGTCTCGTCCAGGGTGGCCGCACTACGTGTGGGCCTTTCCGAGATGAGCGAGGAGATGCACGGGGCCGCGCTCCTGACCCTCGGTTACGTCTTCGGCCGGGTGCGGCAGACGAAAGAGATCGTGAACTTGTTCGGTGCCGCCGCGGCCAAGGCCGAATGAGGCGCTGCACCTGACCCGACCCACATGTAGCGTTTTCGTGGTTCGTAGCTCACCGAGCGGGTCGGGGCAGGTGAGCGGGGTCGTTCGGCGGGGCAGGCGGAATGACGAAGGAGGCTGTGGGAATGGAGCATGATTCCCCGTATCACGCGGTACTCGGCCGCGCGTTAGCGCACGCCGCGGCGCACCTTGATCGACTCCATCGCTCGCCGGTTTCGGCGACGGTGACAACGCAGGAACTGCGCCAGCGTCTGGCCCGTCCGCTCGCCGACGAGGGCATCGACCCGGCTCAGGTCATCGACGAACTGGTAGCTGACGCCGCCGGCGGCATCCTCGGCAGCGCGGGCGGGCGGTTCTTCGGTTGGGTCATCGGCGGTTCCGTCCCCGCGGCACTGGCCGCGGACTGGTTGACTTCGACCTGGGATCAGAATGCCGCGCTCTATGCGTGCGGACCGGCCGAGGCCATCATCGAGGAAGTTTGCGGTGCGTGGCTCAAAGACCTCCTCGGCCTGCCTCGGGAGGCGAGCTTCGCGTTCGTGACTGGCTGTCAGATGTCGCACGTCACCTGTTTGGCGGCGGCCCGCAACCGTGTGTTGTCGGTCTGCGGCTGGGATGTCGAACGACAAGGGCTGACGGGCGCGCCACCCATCCGCGTGTTGTCCGGAGACCAGCACCATGGCTCGATTGTCCGGGCCCTCCGGTTGCTCGGCCTCGGCACCGATTGCCTCGTCGATCTTCCCGTGGATGAGCGCGGCCGGTTGACCGCGCAGTCGCTGGCGGAGGCCCTCACGAGGCACCCGGACACGCCGAAGATCGTCCTGCTCCAGGCGGGCGACATCAACACCGGTTCGTTCGACCCGTTCGCAGAACTCGTCCCCCTGGCCCACGAACGCGCAGCCTGGGTCCACGTCGATGGCGCGTTCGGCTTGTGGGTCAACGCGAGTCCGAAGTACCGACACCTGCTACACGGCGTCGAGGGGGCGGATTCGTGGAGCACCGACGGCCACAAGTGGCTGAACGTCCCATACGACTGCGGGTATGCGTTCGTCGCCGACCCGAGGGCGCACGGGGCGTCGATGTCCTACCGGGCGAGCTACCTGACGCACGACGAGGAGGCGCGCGATCAGATTGACTGGAACCCGGAGTGGTCGCGGCGCGGCCGGGGCGTGCCGACCTATGCCGCCCTCCGACAACTGGGCCGGAGCGGCGTCGCCGACCTGATCGAGCGGACGTGTCGCCTCGCCGCGGAACTGACGCGGCGGATCGGTTCCCTCCCGGGGGCGGAGTTAGTTTCGGAGCCACAAATCAATCAGGGGCTGGTGCGGTTCCTAGACCCCAGACCCCGAGCGACAGAGCAGGATCACGCCCAGCGAACGGACGAGGTCATGGAGCAGGTATTGCGCACCGGGGAAGCGTTCTTTGGCGGTACGACTTGGCGGGGCAAGCGGTGTATGCGGATTTCCGTGTGCAACTGGCTCACGAGCGACGCCGATGTCGGCCGGGCGATCACCGCCGTACGAAAGGTGTTGGACCAACAAGGTCCAGAAAGCCGCCGAACAGATCGCTGCACCTGACCCCGCCCGCAGTGTTGCTTCCTGGGATTTCGTAGGTCGCCGAGCGGGCCGGGCAGGTGAGCTTGATCGTTCGGCCACATCGTAATGTGTGTGATGGTGGAACGTTCTGACCGGCGGAGCAGCCGGAATCCCCTCTTTCGGATTACCCGACGAGCAATGCGGGAGAGGCGCCACTCGCTCCGCGGCGTTTAGCGAGAGGTTGGTCGACGGGAGTCGCACGCATCAAACTGAGGTGCCACCGCCGGCTGGGGGCGCGGTAGGGACACCGCTCACGCAGTGCCCCCCGCACAGATCCGGACGTGCGGAACTACCGCATCCGGCTCCTGCCTCAGGTTGTGACCACATGCGACAAGGAGGGATAGGGGTGATAGATGCGAGCGCGTGGGAGGGTGTGGCGCATGATGCGCGCCATCCGTTCCCAAGGGAGACGGCCTCGTTGGCTCCGGCGGCCTAACGACCTCCACCATAACCGACCGAGCGCCCAGCGGAATGCGTTGAGCGCTGGGAGATTCCTGGGCACCCCATAGTACCGCAGATGCCCGTGCACCACCGCTCGGGAATACTCCGCTTGCTCGCCAATGGTCGTGTGCCGACGTCGCCGCAGTTCTGCTTTCACTTCCTGCAGCTTCGCCTGCATCCGTTTGCGCATCGTGCGTCGCAGCATCACAAAGCTGCCCGTCATCCTGGTTTTCCCACAGCTGTGGGTGAAGCCGAGGAAGTTGAAGGTCTCGGGCTTTCCCTCTCCTCGTCGGCTTCGATTGGAGGCGGCCGTCCGCCCAAACTCGATCAGCCGCGTCTTGTCGGGATGGAGCTCCAAGCCGAATTGGGCACATCGCTGCTCCAGCTCCGCGAGGAACTGCTCTGCCTCGCGGTGATGCTCGAACCCAACGACAAAGTCGTCGGCGTAGCGCACGATGATGACCTGTCCGTGTGCGTGCCGCTTCCTCCACCGCTGGACCCACAGATCGAATACGTAGTGCAGATAGATATTGGCCAGGAGCGGACTGACACTTCCGCCTTGGACCGTTCCCACCTCACTCCGTGTCCGCCGACCCTCTTCCAGCACGCCCGCGCTCAGCCACTTCTGGATGAGCCGTATGACGCGCCGGTCTGCCACGCGGTGCTCGACGAACTTCACCAACCATCCGTGATCCAGAGTGTCGAAGAAGCTCCGGAGGTCGGCATCGAGCACCCAGTTCACCCGCCTGGTCTGGATCGCCACCGTCAGTGCGTTCAGCGCGTGATGCGGGGTGCGCTGCGGGCGGAATCCGTACGAGAAGCCGAGAAAGTCCTGCTCATAAATGGCGTTGAGCACCTCGACGACGGCGCGCTGGACAATCTTATCTTCCAGTGCGGGACCGCCGAGCGGCCGCTGCCGCCCGTCCGCCTTCGCGATGTACGCCCGGCGTACAGGCTTGGCTCGGTACGCTCCCCGTTTGAGCCGCTCGGAGAGGTCCTGCAGATTAGCTCCGAGCTGCTCGCCGTAGTGCTTCCACGTCTCCCCATCGACTCCCGGCGCCGCCTCTCGCTTGAGCGCGTAGTAGGCACTGCTCAGCCGCTCGATGGCATACCCGTGGTGCAGGAGCGCGGTGAACCGCAACGTCCTCTCTCGCCTTGCGGCGTGTCGTACCCGGTCGAGCGCGCTGAGCGTACCTTCCCGGCCCTGTGTCCG
>Ga0187892_10010529_pt1 | contig 11680 bp, 9 predicted proteins | sample MA1701073metaG_FD_139345 | JGI IMG/M metagenome (GOLD analysis project Ga0187892, IMG submission 139345) | Bio-ooze microbial communities from a basaltic lava cave in the Kipuka Kanohina Cave System on the Island of Hawaii, USA - MA170107-3 metaG ... | reverse complement strand
GGTGTTGGCGTCGGCGTGGGCGTCGGCGTCGGCGTGGGCGTCGGCGTCGGCGTCGGCGTCGGCGTCGGCGTGGGTGTCGGGGTCGGCGTCGGCGTCGGCGTCGGTGCAGCGGCAATTCTGACTAGTGTCGAGGAGGCGTTGCTGCCTCCAGGGCCGGTGGCCGTCAAGGTCACCGTGTAATTGCCGGCTGCGGTATAAACGTGCGTCGGCGACCTCGAGGTACTGGTGCCATTGTCACCGAAGCTCCATGCCCAACTGGTGACCTGGCCGGTAGTCGTGTTGTTGAAGCTTACCGTCGTCGGGGCCGTTCCACTGGAAGGGCTCGCGCTAAAGCTGACCGCCGGAGGAGCAAATGGAATAGTCACGCTGACTTCGTTCGAGTAGTTGCTCTCCCGTACCGCTGCATCGTAAGCGGTCACTGCGAAATAGTAGGTTGTCCCTTCCAGCAGCCCATTGACCTGAATCGTGGTTGTGTTCCCCACCTCGTTGCGGTCCGAATAGCTGCGTGTTGCTTCGCCGGAATACACGGCGTAGCCAGCAGAGCCTGACACGGGATCCCAGGCCAGAGTGACGGACGCGGCAAGCGTAGGGGTGCTATACAGCGTGGCCAACAAACCAGTAGCTGCGACTGCAGCGCTCAACAATGCCTTGCGAACTTTGGTGAAGTGCATGATCGCCACTCCTGGTTGTGAACCCGCGGGACTTCCTTGCAGAGATGTCAGCAGACCACCATCAACTAGTACGGTCAGACAGGATTGGTGGCTAAGCCGGTCGTCCACTGCCTGCGCATTTCGTCGGCCTTGTCATCGTCCAGTATCCGAGGCAGGGTGACATCCGCGGCAAGCAAATTCGTGTGAACCAGAGCGGCGGAAGAGCAGCGAGCAGCGATCGCAGCGCTCGGCCGTGCCATGTGGAGTGCAGTCCATCAATCACCACTCCTGGTTGTCACGGAAGCCGCCTGGCTTCCTTACGCGAAAGGCAGGCGAAACCCGAAAGAAGGGAACAAACAGCCAGGATGGCTCGCGTTGCCTGTCGAATGACAAGCCCTGAACCGAGACGGCTGCCGATTGGCCGACCGCTTCACAGCGGTCAACCACCGGACCCAACCATCTCACTCAAGAGGTGCACTGTGCACACCACTCTGCGCGCGCCTGGCAGCCATGCCGCCATGTCCCCGAGGGGATTTAGGCCATCGGCTTTGCGCCCCATCCTTTCGGATGAGTTGCCCTTTTCAGGCTTCGCCGCCCGTCGTCGAGTCCGGCGCCATTTGCCACGCGGATGCGATGACGGACGTCGCCCGAACGCCAAGCAAATTGCATACTCCTCGATGAGTGTCGAAGGGAAACAGAGGCTTGTACGCGTACTTCACTCGTTGAATGTCGCTTGTCCGCGACTAGCTAGCGATGGACGACACGTCGCTCCCAAATGGCGGGAGCGCTCCTGCTGACCTCGGCTATTCCTTCGGCGACTGCTAGTGCACGAGTGCCCGTGAATGAGCGCACAACGGTGAGGCTAGCACACCGACAGTCTCCAAAGCTCGCGCACTCTCTCAGCGCTGGATTTGACAATATGTCGCTGCCAAGAAACAGAAATCGCGTCAGAATAGCGCTCGACAAACACGCGATCCTTTTAGCGGGCTTGATGAGATGCTCTTGGTGACAGGTGGGGCCGGCTTCATCGGTGCGAACTTCGTCTTCAACTGGTCGACCGCCACCGGCGACCCGGTGGTCACCCTGGACAAGCTCACATACGCAGGAAACCTGGACAACTTGCGCATGGTGCAGGAGCGCAAGGAGCATCTGTTCGTGCTCGGCGACATCGGCGACTGCGCCTTGGTCGGCGCGCTACTTCGGCAGCATCATCCCAAGGCGGTGGTCAACTTTGCCGCTGAGAGTCACGTCGACCGTTCGATTCACGGTCCGGAGGATTTCATCCAGACTAATGTAGTCGGCACTTTCCATCTGTTGCAGGAGGTGCGTGGGTATTGGGAGATGCTGCCGGCGCCGGAGAGGACAAGGTTCCGCTTCCTGCATGTCTCCACCGACGAGGTGTACGGTTCCCTGAACCCAGACGATCCGCCTTTTTCTGAGTCGACTACTTACGCACCCAACAGCCCCTACTCCGCGTCGAAGGCGGCGTCCGATCACCTTGTACGGGCCTATCACCATACCTATGGACTGCCGACGCTCACCACCAATTGCTCGAACAACTACGGCCCCTTCCAGTTCCCCGAGAAACTCATCCCGCTGGTGATCTTGAACGCCATCTCCGGCAACCCTCTTCCTGTATACGGAGACGGGATGAACGTCCGCGACTGGCTCTACGTGGGGGACCACTGCGATGCGATCCGCTGCGTGCTGGAGCACGGGCGTCCAGGCGAGACCTACAATATCGGTGGACGCAGCGAGCGCGCCAACATCGATGTGGTACGAACGGTCTGCCGGATTCTGGACGAGATTCATCCGGGCTCACCGACAGTACCGCACGAGAAGCTCATCACGTTCGTCAAGGACCGCCCGGGGCACGACAGGCGCTACGCCATCGACGCCGCCAAGATCGAGAAGGAACTTGGATGGCGCCCCAAGGAGAGCTTCGAAACCGGCTTGCGCAAGACCGTGCAGTGGTATTTGGACAACCAAGCCTGGGTGAGAGGTGTAACCACGGGCGAATACCGGAAGTGGGTGGAGCTGCACTATGGTGCCCAGCATCAACCTTCGTAGGGGCATCATTCTCGCGGGCGGTTCCGGCACGCGCCTGTTCCCAGTGACACAGGCCGTGTCCAAGCAGCTCCTGCCCGTGTATGACAAGCCGATGATCTACTACCCTCTATCGGCGTTGATGCTCGCCGGTATCCGCGAGGTCTTGATCATCTCCACGCCTCAGGACACACCCCGTTTCGAGGCCCTGCTTGGGGACGGCGCCAGTTGGGGTATGGACTTCTCGTACGCCGTACAACCCTCTCCCGATGGCCTGGCACAAGCCTTCATCATCGGAGAAACGTTCATCGGGTCTTCCCATTGCGCGCTAGTCCTAGGCGACAACATCTTCTACGGGCACGATCTCGCAAGTGAATTGCGCAAGGCGAACCAGCGTACGATGGGCGCTACGGTGTTCGCCTATCCGGTCACCGATCCGGAGCGCTACGGGGTGGTGGAGTTCGACGAGCAGGGCCGCGCAATGAGCATAGAAGAGAAGCCCGCCAACCCGAAATCACGCTATGCAGTCACCGGGCTGTACTTCTTCGACAACCAAGTGGTGCAGATTGCCAAGGACCTGAAGCCGTCCGCTCGAGGCGAGCTAGAAATCACGGACGTCAATCGTCAGTATCTCGCTTGGGGCGAGCTGCAGGTAATAGTGATGGGGCGCGGACACGCTTGGCTGGACACGGGCACTCACGAATCGCTGATCGACGCTTCGCTCTTCATCCAGACTGTGGAAAAGCGGCAGGGGTTGAAGATCTGCTGTCCAGAGGAGATCGCCTATCGCATGGGTCTGATCAATGCCGCGCAGCTCGAAGCGCTAGCAACGCCTCTGTTGAAGAGCGGATACGGGCAGTATCTGATGGCTGTACTGCGCGAACGGGTGTTCTGAGGCAGATGCCAGGCAGCGCTTGGCGACGACGATGCAGGCCATTCCGACGTCACTTCCTGAGGTGCTCGTTCTCGAGCCCCGCGTATTCGGCGATGAGCGCGGATTTCTCTTCGAGAGCTATAACCGGCGCACCCTGGCAGAGGTCGCCGGCATCGATCAACCGTTTGTTCAGGACAATCATTCGCGCTCGTCGCGGCACGTATTGCGAGGCTTGCACTACCAGATCAGGCAACCTCAGGGAAAGCTGGTCAGGACCGTGGTCGGAGCGGTGTACGACGTAGCGGTGGATATCCGCCGGCGCTCGACGACCTTCGCCCGGTGGACCGGTATAGAGCTGAGCGCCGAGAACAAACGCCAGCTGTGGATTCCAGCAGGATTCGCCCACGGGTTCCTGGTCCTGTCGGAGTACGCAGAAGTTCTGTACAAGGTCACTGACTACTATGCTCCGGACTGCGAGCGGACGATCGCCTGGAACGACCTCGATCTCGGCGTTCAGTGGCCGCTCACCGGCGCGCCGATTCTGTCCGACAAGGATCGCGCCGGCGTCCGCCTCCGGAGCGCAGAGGTCTTCGAGTGAGGATCCTTGTGATCGGCTGCAACGGTCAAGTGGGCTTCGAATTGCTCCGAACACTGCAGTCGCTAGGCGATGTGCGTGGTGTTCGATTCCCCGAAGTCGATCTAAGCGATCCGGACAGCGTCCGCGATCTGCTTCGCGAACATCGGCCCAATGTCACGGTGAACGCCGCCGCCTATACGGCAGTCGATAAGGCGGAGTCCGAGCCGGCGAAAGCCATGGCCGTGAACGGGATCGCGCCAGGGATCATGGCCGAGGAAATGCACCGGCTCGATGGAGTCCTCGTGCACTATTCCACCGATTACGTATACGACGGCACCAAGACCGAACCCTATAGCGAAGACGACCCGCCCAATCCATTGAACGTTTACGGCCGTAGCAAGCTGGCTGGGGATGTGGCGGTGCGTGAGCTCGGAGCGGCGCATCTAGTGTTCCGGACCAGTTGGGTATACGGGTGCCGGGGCAGTAACTTCTTGTTGACCATGCTGCGGCTGTTCCGAGAGAAGCGCGAGCTCCGGGTCGTCGACGATCAGTTCGGTGCGCCGACTTGGTCCCGGCACATCGCCGAGGTCACGGCCCGTGTGCTTCGCTGGTGCGTGCGCGACGAAGTCTCGCGCGAGCGGTTGCGAGCCGAGCAGAGCGGGGTCTATCACCTCACCGCCGGTGGATCGACCAGCTGGTTTGGTTTCGCCAAGGCGATACGCGATCTCCGCTACGCACCGATCGATGGCGCCGCGCCCGAGCTGATACCAACTCCGTCGTCCGAGTATCCCGTACCGGCTAGGCGACCGAGCAATTCGCTACTTGACAACCGCAAGATCAAACTGACCTTCGGGGTCGAGCAGCCCCCATGGTCATCCAGCCTCAATGACTGCTATCACGCGCTCGCAGCGGACTCTTAAGGCGTTCCCCCGGGGACCAAGTCCTCCGACGAATGGCTTAAGCTCGCCCAACCTCTGCCCCAAGAAACAAGATGATGCCGCCGTTTCCTCAGAAGTAACTCTACATTGGGGAAGGCGCACCGGCCTGGCTGACGCTTGACAATTCTCCACGGTCCCTTAACCTTTGTATGACAAAGGACGGCACGGACTTCTTTCAAGGCCGCTCCGACGGGGGACGCTGGGGATGCACTATTTCCGTGCCGGTGCGTTGGTGGGGAGCGTGCTGTCGCTTTGGCTCTGCATGGCACACGCTCAGTGCCCGCCAGACGGATGCGACGACGGCAATCCGTGCACCGACGATCTGTGCGACGCGACTCTAGGATGCCGCCATTTCAACAACAGCGCGGCGTGTACAGACGGGAATTCCTGCACAACGAATGACGTCTGCGTCGGGGGAGCGTGTGTTGGAGGTAATACCGCCCCTGGCTGCAACCCCTGCCAATCCATCGCCATCCTCCCCTCTCAGGGCGGCACGTTTATCGGCGCCACCAGCGGGGCAGGAAGCCTTGCAGGGAGTTGCGGCAGCAGCCTGTCCTCTCCCGAGAGGGTGTATCAGTGGACGCCGTCCTCGTCGGGGTTGGCGACAATCTATACGTGCGGCTCGGGCACTCAGTACGACTCCGTAGTCTACCTGCGTCGGTCGAGTTGCAGTGGGCAGGAAGCCTCCTGTAACGACGATGCTCCCTGCGCCACCAGCAGTTCCTCGAACCTGGGGTCGCGCGTCACGTCCACGGTGACTGCAGGCCAAACTTACTACATCGTGGTCGACGGCTACAACGGTCGCAGCGGCACGTACGCTCTTACGGTTCAACCCCCGACCAACTGCGGGAACGGTGTGCGCGAGGGACTCGAGGAGTGTGACGGCGCAGATGCTGCCGGCTGCGCCACAGGCGAGTGCAGCGCCCAGTGCACCTGTGTTGCTCCCCCCACCGGCTTACCAGATCTGAGACCCGAAATCGTCAACTGGAATATCCAGTTCGGTGCCTCGGTTGACCCGGGCGATGTCGCGGAAGGCTGCGCGGAGAGCACGTCAGGAGTCGACCTCCTGCGCTTCGGAGTTCGCGTGAGGAACTCGGGAACAGCGGACCTCTTCTTCGGTGATCCACAGTGCCCCGACTGTGCGACGAATCCCCTGGCGGCTTGCGTCAACCCGAATTTCACGTGCAGTCCCGCGCAAGGACACAACCACGCCCACTATAGCAACTACGCGCGTTACGAGTTGCTCGACCCAGATAGCCAAGCGGTTGTCATTGGCCACAAGCAAGGCTTCTGCTTGCTCGACAGCGAGTGCTCGAATCCACGGTACACGTGCGGGAACCAAGGAATCACGGCGGGTTGCGCCGATGTGTACGGATCGACGTTGGGGTGCCAATACCTGGACATCACCGGCGTTCCGCCAGGCAATTACAGTCTGCGAGTGACTGTAGATCCCTTTGTTCGTATTCCAGAGCTGAGTGAGAGCAACAACGTTGTTTCGACGGCCGTGACGATTCCGAACGCCAGCGGCGCCTGTGGTACGCCGACTGTAATTCCCGCGAGCGGAGGAGTATTCACTGGCTCGACCAGCGGCGGCAGTACGCAAAGCGGCACCTGCGGCACCACCAACGCCGCCCCGGAGAGAATCTTCCAGTGGACGCCGTCGGTGTCGGGTACGGCCACGATTCAAACCTGCGGCGCGAGCGGCACGAGCTTCGATACCGTACTCTATATGCGGAGTGGCAGCTGTCAGAGCGGTAGTCAGATCGCGTGCAATGACGATACATCCGGTTGCGCGACTGGAAGTAATCCGAACTACGGGTCACGTATCACCCCGACCGTGACGGCGGGCCAAACCTACTTCATCATCGTGGACGGTTACGGAGGAGCGAGTGGCAATTTCACCCTCAGCGTTACGCCGCCTGCCGCACCTCTCCCGAGCGCGTGCACAAACCCAACTGTCATCCCCGCGGCGGGTGGTGTGTTCACCGGCTCGACCAGCGGGAGTAGCACCCAGGCCGGTAGTTGCGCAACCACCAACACCGCCCCGGAAAAAGTCTTTCAGTGGACTCCGTCGGTGTCGGGCACGGCAACGATTCAGACCTGCAGCACGAGCGGCACGAACTTCGACACCGTACTGTACATGCGAAGCGGAGCTTGCCAAGCGGGCAGCCAGGTCGCATGCAACAACAACACGGCCGGATGCCCGACTGCCAACAGCACGAACCAGGGTTCACGCATCACGCCAGCCGTGACCGCAGGGCAAACCTATTTCATCTTTGTGGACGGAAATGCAGGAGCCAGCGGAAACTTCACTCTGTCCGTCACACCACCTGCTCCTCCCCCGCCGACCGCTTGCTCCAGTCCCACTGTGATCCCCGCTGAAGGAGGCGTATTCACGGGTTCTACCAGCGGGAGTAGCACGCAAAGCGGCACCTGCGCCACCACCAACGCGGCCCCGGAGAAGGTCTTTCAATGGACGCCCTCCCGATCAGGGACCGCCACCATTCAGACCTGTGGTGCGAGCGGCACGAGCTTCGACACCGTGCTCTATGTGCGCAGCGGATCCTGCCAGACCGGCAGCCAGCTTGCGTGTAACGACGACACCTCCGGTTGCGCGACGGGCAGCAGCGCGAATCACGGTTCACGCATTACACCGACAGTAACGGCGGGACAGACTTACTTTATCATCGTTGATGGCTACAGCAGCGCATCGGGAAATTTCAGCCTCAGTGTCACGCCGCCGCCTTGATTGAGGATCGGAGTATGTTTTCGCCAACAATTGCCTGGCCGACGTAGTCAGACCCTCGTCATGACCCGCAGAATACGCAGCACGCTGCTTGCTGTCGCCAGTCTGGCGCTGGGATCCTATACGCAAGCCGGCCTTCTTGATAGCCCACCCCCCGCATTTGGCGATCTGCCGGGCCAGGTGGTCTTTCGGATGGGACCTGTCTACTACCATCCAGGTGAAGCCGACACGATCGTGACGTGCACAAACGCCGACGATGTCCCTGCTCGAGTGGCCCTAGAGCTGTTCGACCAGGCAGATCAACCGGTGGGCACGCTCGTGCAAGCGGCGCTGGCAGTGCGCGGCACCGTCAACTTCGTTACCTCTGCGAACTCGACAAGGGATTACTGGGTAGTGATCGAGAATCTTTCCGCGCTCGATCATGGCAAGGCTCGGGTTAGCGCGACAACAACCAGACTATCATGCACTGCTTACCACCGCATCCGGGCGTCCGACGGCACTATCCAAGAGAAAGCACTCGAGTTGGTCAAGAAAGTCCCGCACCGCCCTCGGCGTTGACCGAACAAGCACGCCATGCGCGCAAGCAACCATCATCCCCTCCCTTTCCGCCAGCCATGCTCAACAGACTGTATGCCCTCTGCGGCTCGCTGACACTCAGCCTCCTCACCACCTTCTGTGCTGGATCCGGATATGCGCAGATCGATCCCCAGACGGAAATCCTAAGAAGGGACATCGACGCTCTCAGAGAAGGACAGGCGACGATTCGGAAGGAACTGGAAGAACTCAAGATGCTGCTGAGAGGAAGGCAGGGGCCTTTTCCTCTCGAGTCTCAACACCTTGTCGTCGCTGTGGATGGAGCGCCGTTCATGGGTGACGAGAGCGCAGCCCTAACGCTTATCGAATTCTCCGACCTGCAATGTCCCTTTTGTGCCCGTCACGTGCGGGAGACACTTCCCCACATCGAGCGGGACTACATCAGAACCGGAAAGCTCAAGTACGTCGTCAGAGACTTCCCCATCGCCTCGCTTCATCCACAGGCCTCCAAGGCTCACGAGGCAGTGCGCTGCGCCGCCGAGCAAGAAGCGTACTGGAAGATGTACGGGCGTCTGCTGGACAACCAAAAGAATATCACGGCCGACGATCTCGCAAGCCATGCTCGGATACTCGGATTGGATGTCCCGATGTTTCAACAGTGCTTGAGCAGCGGAAAACATGCAGCTGGCGTTCAAATGGACCTCGCCGAAGGAAGCCGGGCCGGGATCAAGGGGACCCCGAGCTTTCTTCTTGGTTTCACAGAGTCGGATCATTCAAAGGTAAGAGTCAGGAAAGTCATCGTGGGTGCTCAGCCCTTTAGAACCTTCAAGGAAGCAATCGAAAGTCTCTTTGCCGTCGCGCAACCGTAGAACGACCCTACACCCCCAGTTTCGATCCCTGTCCTCCTGCATTCACATCTTGTCCAAGTTGTAATCCGTCCCAATCAAGTTTCAGCCAGCGTTGAAGCGCCGCCACACGCCCATGTCGGGTGATGGCGACTATTCGTTCGATCAGCCGCCGCTTAAGTTGTTGTTCGAGAGAGCATCCAGGTGGTTGGCATGATCCGTGATACTCACAGACGCCTGGACTACGTGTTCGTCATTGAAGGTCCACAGCCAGTTGAACTTCACAAGTTTGACTTGGCAATGAGTGGTTCCCCGCCCCATGTCGCAGAATCATGCTATACGTTATCCTTCAATGCAGCCCTTCGTCGTTAAGATGTTGTCTCACGGAGACATGACTAACGGTGGCTCGACGGGACGGATTCGCTACCTGTCCTTTGGGTATTGTGGAAGAGACAAGAGATGGTGTTCTGGGGTACCACACTGTTTCATGACCTCTCTTTCTAAGAGTGTTGCTGGCTGCTCTGTTTCTTTGCAATCTGCCATCTCCATGTAGAGGAACTCTCATGCGCTCGTTGCTCACTCTCATGCTCGCGCTAGCCACGGTGTCCGTCCACGCCGCCGATCGCTATGTTCGCCAAGGCGCGTCGGGTAACGGCAGCGGCACGGATTGGACTAACGCCTACCCGACCCTACCTGCGACGTTGGTGCGCGGCGACACGTACTGGATCGCAGACGGTAGTTACGGAAGCTACACCTTCCGCACGCCGCTTTCTGGCTCATCGCTCATAACTATCAGAAAGGCGACGTCCGGGGCCCACGGCACCAGCACCGGCTGGAATAACTCCTACGGCGACGGGCAGGCGGCCTTCGGTGATTTTCTTTTCGACTACGGATACTACGTTTTCGACGGTGCGACGCGAAACGAGGCTAACTGGGCCGACACTGCCTCCTACGGTTTTCGCGTCAGCGGATCGCTATACTCCTCGCGGCTTGCATCCGGGAGCAACGCCTGCGCCGATAACCTGACGTTTCGCTACGTGGACGTTGGCGGATCAGCGGGAACGGGACCCTCGTCAGCGGGTGTCGGCGCCTATCTTGGTGGATTCGGAGAAGGTTCGCTTGCTTGCGAGAACTGGACCCTACAGCGCAACCACATTCACAATGTGAAGGTTCATGTCCACTGCCCAGGATGCACTGGGCTGCTCGTAGAGCACACATACTTCGGCATCGGTTGGGGCAAGGAAGCCATTCGCGGGTTGGTAGCAGCGTACAACATCACCATCCGGCACAACATCTTCAAGGACTCGTGCCAGAGAGATCCAGGCGACTCAACTTCCGGTTGCACCGGCGAGATTGCCATCTGGAGTGGCACCAATCACAACAACATAGAGATCTACGGCAACGTCTTCTACAAAACAACTAGCGAGGTGAACAGCGGTGGGGTGATCGTTATCGGGGGAAACGGCACATCGTGGACAGGCCCTCCAACGAACAACACGAAGGTTTACAACAATACAATTGCAGGCCTTAAGAACTGGCACGCGGATATCCTCATCAACGGCGGTTCGAACAACCAATGTCGCAACAATATCTGGTACGACGTGGCCGGCTCTCTGACGGGCTGCTCCGCCAACAGTACTTCCAACAACGTCGTGCTAAGCGGCACGCCATTTGTCAATTACGCGGCAGGGGACTTTCGCCTTGCTGCGCCGACTGCTCAAGGTATGACCTTGGTATCGCCGTACAACGTCGATCGCCTCGGAACGACACGCGGCGCTGACGGTACCTGGGATCTGGGTGCGACCGAGTACGCGGCCGGGGGCGGCGGCGGACCTTTGCCCGCACCGACAAACCTTCGCGTTGTATCGAGCGCTCCGTGACTTGAGCGCTCGCCGCGCGCGAGCCAGCTAAGCGACTGTAACGGCTAGACCGCTGTCGACGGGCACAACTGCGCGGCAACCCGGCTCTGAAGCCAGACTGCACCTCTGATCGAGACCGAAGCATCCGCTTCAGTGCCTTCTAGACGCCAAGCGGCTGCGCCGCCCCCGATAAGCTTGGTGGCGCTGCAGCTGTGATACTTCGCACGAGATTCAGGTAAATACCCTTCGGCGATGGTGCGAATAGCCGCATGTGCCCTTCGTGCGCAAAAAACTGCTGGCGACCGACTCTATGTATTGCGCATGACCCAGCCCATAATCCAGCCGCTTGATCGTAAGCGTCATTTTAAGGCCGTATTGACGGCCGAGGGCGGATCAGATCTCGTAGCGCCGGTCCGACGACGGGTCGTTGATCTCGTCTACACGCGAGCCGGTGGATTTCGCGGTGGCGATCGCCGCGTCGAGGCGGGCGAGTAGCTCAGGCACGGCTTCACCCGGTCGGCGCCGTAGCATCACCAGGGTCTTCTTCCCATCATGCGCGACCGCGGCGCCACGGATCGGCGCAACCGTGCCGATCATGATCTGCCCGCCGC
>Ga0187892_10010528_pt1 | contig 11680 bp, 9 predicted proteins | sample MA1701073metaG_FD_139345 | JGI IMG/M metagenome (GOLD analysis project Ga0187892, IMG submission 139345) | Bio-ooze microbial communities from a basaltic lava cave in the Kipuka Kanohina Cave System on the Island of Hawaii, USA - MA170107-3 metaG ... | reverse complement strand
GCTGAACCGCCTGGTCTCGCTCGGCCACACGGTGATCACGATCGAGCACAATCTGGACGTGATCAAACTGGCCGACTGGGTCATCGACCTCGGCCCCGAAGGCGGCGCCGCCGGCGGCCACATTGTCGCCGAGGGGCGCCCGGAAGACATCGCGAGGGCGCCGGCCAGTTACACCGGCCGGTTTCTGACGCTGCGCTTGCCAAACCGTGTATAATCAGCACCCGGACGGAGCACGCAGCGATGGCACTGATCAAGCGGCGACAAGCTGACTTCCCAAGTGCGGCCGACGCCGCACGCTTTCGCAGGCTCGCCGCGCTATGGAAGCGCGACACACTCCGGCTATCGTCGACCACCCGGATCATCATGCACCCTGCTTATCAGCGCATCATCGGGATGGGACCCATCGCGCTCCCTCTCATCTTCCGCGAGTTGCAGCAGCGGCCCGACTGGTGCTTCTGGGCGCTCACCTCGATCACCGGCGTCAACCCGGTACCGCCAAACGCCCGTGGCTCGCTGCACGAAATGTGCGCCGCTTGGCTAGGAGCGTGTCCGAGTAATCATCACCAACCCCGTGGAAGGCCATGTTGTGGTCGAGAAACCTAGGGTTTTGGAGACACAACATACGCTTGGAGCGGGTTCTTGGGTATTACTCGCACAGGCTCCTAGCATGGGGTCGGCGACATGGCTACGTCGGATCTACGGGACCGTGGAGCGGGGGTGCGTGACTGTTTAGGGGGTCGCATTCGAGTAGGCCAATACGGACAAAGAGAGCGCCTGGATGCTCTACCTGGCTTGATGCAGAAGCGTGTCCGGAGGGTCTGTCATGACGGCGCCATCGCGCCTTCGCCCGTAGTCGTCATGGGGCTGGGCCGCACGCGGAACCATGTGCAGGATCGGTGCCACGCCCGGAGGGCGCGCGATCGTAGCCAGGGCATTCATGCCCTGATGGCCAAGGCGCCCCCAAAACCGCCCGCCCGGAGGGCGGACGAGGTTTGATGCGACAAGGCTGGCGGGCGCTTATTTTTCACGACAGGGCGCACGATCGTCGCCGGGCGCTTTCAGCCCCCGGTCAGGCGAGCCCCGAGGTTTCCCGCCCGCAGGGCGGACGAACCTGTGAAGGCGCTTTGAGCCTTCGTCCGCCCTATCGGGCGAAAAACAAAAGGTAGGCGGGTTCCGTCACCAGGGACTCAAAGTCCCTGGCTACGATCATGCGCCCTACGGGCGAAGGACCAAAGAACGTGAGTGCACGTGTTCGAGCCCGGACCTGCTCGTTGACTCGCATTGGCTGGCACAGCCCGTTGTCGAAACAGTCACGGAAACTTTCACGGACCCCGTGGTGCGTTTGAAGGGCGTCTTCGGCTGAGCGCGACGGATGCTCGTCGAGCGGCGCCGCTTCGTGGGCCGAGCTGCGCAGGCATCGAGCCCGTGTCTCGCCGTCAAGCGGCGGTCCGGATCGAGAGTGCCCGACCCGAATCAGTACGCCGCCAGGTCAATGGCGAAGGCTTGGAAGCCTCGCTCGAACTCGTCGAGGTCGTCGCTGATGTACGCGATGAATACGGCCTCGCCCGGTGACACGTCGGCCGGGCGGGCCGTTCCGAGCCGGGCCCCGCCGGCCCGGCGGGTCAGCTCGCCGGCGACCAGATCCGCCAGCAGCCGTTCAAGACCAGCCGCGTACTTGCCGCGCTCGCCATGACGCAAGTACACAGCGAGCGCCCAGACCTGTGCGTAGTACGGGCGGGCCTTGTTCTGATCGAGCACGCGGCCGGCGTCGGTGGCCAGGATCTCGCGCAATGGGATGAGGCCGTTCCCCGCCAGGGCCTCACGCAGGTGGTTGAGGCGAAACGTGTTGCGCCGCGGCGTAAACACCGGCGTCTCGTCCTGCATCTCGAACGCCTCGCAGTAGCAGGCCAGCCCCTCGTTGAGCCAGGCCGGGATTGGTGTGGCAGCCACGCTGTAGAGATACTGGTGCCAGCCCTCGTGCGCCATGACCGACAGCGTGTAGGCCCGCTGGCTGTCGTAGTAGAGCACGGCTGTGTCCTGCTCCGCATACCCGCCGTAGCTGATGCGGGCGTAGGTGTTGTACCGCTGCGGGTAGAAGCGGCGCGAGAAACGGTCCCACTCGTCTCGGGCGCGCAACAGATAAGTGGTGAGCCGGTGCGGCGGGCGGTCGGGAGGGGGCGACAGGATGTCGGTGTATTGAGCGTAGGCCGTCTCCATGAAGCGCGGCAACAGTCCGCGCAGCTCGTAGTCCTCGATGGTCGTGAAGATGCGGAAATGGTCCGTGGTCAGGACCTTGCCGGTCCTGGGCGAGTATTCCCACGTCTCCTGCGTGACTGAGAAGCTCGGCGTGCGGGAAGCCGGGCCGCAGCTTGCCGCGATGAGCGCGACGACTGTGGCCAGTAGGGAACGCGTGACCGGTTCGAATCGCGGATGATGGATGGCAATGCTCCAGAGCGTAAAGACTTTGACGCCTCTCTCAAGTACAAGCTGAGCGCCGAGAATTCAGAGCGGGGGAGTTTAGGTTCATGCCGCGGGCCGGTCAAACGTGTTGGGAGGCTCAGGGCTCGAGCTTGACGGCCTGGATGCTGTAAACGCTTTGCCGCCTGGAGCGCTCGAAATAGTGGTCGAGAATCTCCTCATGGGGCTTGCCGAGCAGGCCCATTCCCAGCGCACCGATTTGACACAGACCGGCGCCATGGCCCCAGCCAGCCCCGTGCAGGCGAATGCGGTTGGGCAGTCCTTGCCCGTCACGCTCGATCTTCGGGACAAACGCGCTGCTGTAGAGGAATGACCTCGACAGGGCGTGCCGAATCCAATACTGGTCGCGGATCGTTGTCGTCCGCGCAGCGCCGCCTTCATCCCGGTAGCGAAGCGTCAGCGCCGTGACGCGGCCCGAAGTCCCGCGCTCGATTGGGACTAAATCGAGGAGCGTATGCAGTGGAGCGGCGGCGGTCGTCCCGACCCGGTCGAAGTACTTGGCCCGCAGAATCGCCTCCAACTCGGCCCGCGTGTAATCGACCGTCCAGCGGAAACGGCCGCAGCCGTCATCGACACGGCCGAGATAGCGCGGCAGGTCCGCATCGGGCACCACGTTCGGACTGCAGTACGCGTCGCAATTCGCCAGCCAGCCGCCGGTCAGGTACTCATCCAACGCCTGATTGCAGCGGCCGAAGAATGCGTCGGTAGACCCGCCCGGCGGGCCATCGGCAACCGCGTATTGCCCCGGCTTTTTGTGCCCCCAGACTGGTTCAGGGGCCTCGACGATCCCTCCGCAGGACTTCGAGTAGTTCGCATCGACAATCACGCCGCTCTCGTGGATCAGCACTTCGCCATAGGTCTGTTCGATGGCCCGCGCGGCGCCGTCGGACATGTCGGTCAGGCCTTGATAGCGCTGACAGCAGTCGTCATTGCAGTAGTCGATGCCCAGATCGGCGTGTTTGCGTTCACTCCGTGCCAGCAGCCAACAGCGGGCCACCACCGCCTGCGATTTGAGGAACTCGATCGGGCACGCCCCGCTCATCTCGGACGTGATGACCCCCGCCAGGTAAGCCTCGATCGGCAGTACGTTAACCACGAAGAGTCGGCCCGCCCGGCTGGTGACCTCCAGCCGGCCGGGCAAGGAGACGTTGGTCGGTTTCTGCCAATGAAAACCGCGCCCGGCGACGACATCGCAAACCTGAATGAGCCGGTTCCTATGGATCAGTAGGAGACGCAGCTCGACTGGACCGCCCGGCTCAATGCGCCACGCCGGACTGACACCCGCTGCGTCGTCGCCTTCGCGCGCCGCAACCAACTCACCATGTGCCGCGAACTCGAGTCGCGCTCCGGCTGACGGGTGGCGGTCCTTCGACTCGCCTCGCACGTGCCATCGCTCGTTGCCAAGCACGACCGTGACGCGTTCGGCGCGGTCCTCCGGCAAGACGATCCCGATGCGGATCGTAGGTTCCGCGCGATCGTCCATGCCCCAAGTCGCCAGCGCAGTGGTTGGTTCGATGGCAGTCTAATTCCGGAGCTCGGGGAGCGCCCTGAATCCCACTCGGTTTTACCAATTGCTCTGCCGCTCTTCGAGGAGCGCCTGCGGCACGGCACCCTGAGGGTCTTCGACGCGCGGGAGACGCGCCACGAACTCACGAGAGAGCTGTTGAATCGGAAGGCGGGCCTGCCCGGCACGAACGAGCTCGCCGATTCCCGCCGGCGCAGGTTGCGGAACGGTGAGTCTTAGCAACCTGGCGACCGGTACTCCGGCCTCCGTAAGCAATACCTCATCGCCCGCACGCATCCGAGACACGTACTCGTTCAAACGAACTCCAAGCTCACTCATCGTCACGCTGCTCATACAATGAGTATACCGGTCCGGGCACGGATCGGCGAGTCCGATATGCAGCCCTCTCCAGTGGGCCACCGGGCCGGTCCGCACGTCCGGCCAGATTATGGTTGCCGCAGCATTGTCCGATGAGTGTCAACGGGCGTCCCCGTGCGCGCCGCTGGCGGCGCCAAGGATAGGTCCATGTCCGAGACCCACGCGCGAGTCGGCCGCGTGCTCATTGTCGACGACGATGAAAAGCTGCGGTTCATCCTGCGCGCTCACCTGAAGGCCGCCGGCTACGAAGTCGCCGAAGCAGCCGACGGCCGGGCCGGTCTGGCCGCCGCGGTCGAGTTCCGGCCCGACGTGATCGTCATGGACATCACCATGCCGATCCTGGACGGGATCACCGCCACGCGGCAGATCAAGGCCGACCCGCGGACCGCCGGCTGCCAGGTGATCATGCTCACCGCCAACAGTCGCACCGAGGACGTCATTATCGGCCTCGATGCCGGGGCAACCGAGTACGTGGCCAAGCCGTTCGAGGTGGCTGAGCTGCTGGCCCGCGTTCGGACGGCGCTGCAGCTCGGAAGGGCGCACCAGCAGCTCGACGACTTGAACTCGCAGCTTGCCAGCGAAGTGCACCGCAAAACCCGCCGGCTGCAAATCCTGTACCATTTCAACCGCTCGCTCAGCGTGGCGGAATCGGTTGACGAGGTGCTCGACCTGATTGTCGAGTCCGCCCGCCAGGCAACCGAGAGCCGGCGCATCTCCATCCTGATGAAGGCCGACGACGGCGACAGCGAGCTGCGCTGCGTGAGGGCCGTTGGCATCTCGCCAGAAGTCGTCGAGCGAATCCGGTTGCGCCCCGACGATGGGATTGCCGGCCGCGTGTTCAGCAGCGGGGCGACGCTGGTGGCCGAGCGCTACGGCCCGTCGCGCACGCAGGACGACCGCTACTCCAGCGACGCGTTTCTCAGCACGCCGCTCACGTCCGACTCACGCTCGACCGGCCTGCAGACACTGGGTGTGCTCAATGTGACCAACAAAGAGGACGGCGTTCCGTTCAGCGACGAGGAGATTGAGTGCATCCGCTCGATCGCCGACGCCGGCGCGGTGGCGCTCAACAGCCAGATCCATCGCCGGCGGCTCAAAGACTCGGTGCGCGTCCTGCTGCTCACGCTCGGCCGTCTGGCTGAGTATCGCGACGAGGAGACCGCCCTGCATCTCGAACGGGTGCGCGAGTACGCCCGAATCCTGGCCCGCGCTCTGGTCGCCACCCCTGAGTACGGCGAGCAGGTCACGCCCGCGTTCGTGGATGACATCTATCAGGCCGCCCCGCTGCACGACATCGGCAAGGTCGGCATCCCGGACGAAATCCTGAACAAGACCGGCCCGCTGACCACCGAAGAATTCAACATCATGAAGAACCACACCGAGATCGGCCGGCGGGTCCTTCAGCTTGCCGTGGCCGAGACCGGACCGGTGCCGCTACTGCAGATGTGCGTCGACATCGCCTACGGGCATCACGAGCGTTACGACGGCCGCGGCTATCCGCAGGGCGTGTCCGGCGACGACATCCCGCTGGCCGCCCGCATCATCGCTGCGGTGGACGCCTACGATGCCATGACCTCGCGCCGCTGCTACAAGGACCCGGTCCCGCACGAGGAAGCCGTCGAGCGCATCCGCGCCGCGGCCGGCGAGCACTTCGACCCCGTGGTGGCCGACGCCCTCATCCGCAACGAAGCCGAGTTCGCCGAAACCCGCCGCGGCCTGACCGATGTCGATGTGCCGGAACTGCACCTGGCCATTTGACGTCGCATCGCGGGCGCGCAACGTTGTGCCACTGACCCCCGCTGGCCTAGGCCTGAGGCGCGTAAGCGCCGCCACTTGTACGCGCGTCGCGTTCCTGTAGAACAGGCCCCATGATCTATCTCGATTATAACGCCACGACGCCGACCGACCCGCGCGTCGCGGAGGCGATGCTGCCGTATCTACGTGAGCTGCATGGCAATCCGGTCAGCCAGCATGAGTGGGGCCGGCGCAACAAGGCTGCGGTCGAGAATGCCCGGGCCGAAGTCGCACGGCTGATCAACGCCGAGCCGGACGAGATCGTGTTCAATTCGGGCGGCAGCGAGGCGAACAACCACGTCGTCAAGGGGCTTGGCCTGGCGCGAGCGGGCCGGGGCGGATCGATCGTGATCTCGGCCGTCGAGCACGCGGCCGTGCGCGAGCCGTGCTCGTGGCTTGCGCGGTTCGGCATCACCACGGTCCACGTGGGCGTCGATCGGCATGGCCGCGTCGAGCCGGCGGCGGTGCGCGAGGCGATCCGACCGGACACGTTCCTGGTCAGCGTCATGCTGGCCAACAACGAGGTTGGGACGATCCAGCCGGTGGCCGAGATCGCCGCCTTCGCGCACGAGGCCGGTGCGTTGATGCATTCCGACGCGGCCCAAGCCGTCGGCAAGATTCCGGTCGACGTGAAAGCGCTCGGCGTCGATTTCCTGACGATTGCCGGGCACAAATTCTACGCGCCGGGCGGGATCGGCGCGCTGTTCATCCGGCGCGGCGTCGCGCTCGAATCGCTCGTGCAGGGCGTCGGCCACGAGAGCGGACGGCGGGCCGGGACGGCCGCGGTCGCCAATATCGTCGCGTTAGGCGAGGCCGCACGGCTGGCGCGAGAATCGTCCGATGGGCCCGAAATTCGCGCGCTGCGCGACCGATTGCACATTGGGCTGACACGCGAGCTGGGCGACGACGCGGTGCTCGACGGCCATCCCGAGCTGCGCTTGCCGAACACGCTCAACATCGGCTTCCGCGGCGTGCTCAGCACGGACCTGCTGACGGCGTTGCCCGGCATCGGCGCGTCGCAAGGCTCCGCTTGCCACTTCGATCGCCACGAGCCGTCGGCCGTCTTGCAGGCCATGGCCGTCCCGCGCGAGATCGCCCTCGGCGCCATCCGTTTCAGCGTCGGCCGATTCACGACGGCGCCCCAGATCGACGAGGCCGTGCGGCAGATCGTGGCGGCCTACCGAACGCTCCGCGGCTGAGACCGCGCGCGTAGTCGCCGCAACCGCCTTCGCGGGTCGCCAGGTGCAATTCCAGCACCGGGCGTCTACATGATATGGTCGAGCGCTGCGCGCGGCGACGACGTTGCGCGCAGGCATCGCAACTCCCCAGGAGGCCCGGAATGAACCGATATTCCCGATCCGAGCGGCCGTTGCTGATCGTGTTCTGTGCCGCGGCGAGCACCACCGTGATGAGCGCTCCATCGCTTGGCCAACTGTGCGATTTTGCCTGGTCTGATCAGTTTCCGCTGGGCGACCTCAACGGCGCCGTCTTCGCGTTGCTGCCGTTCGACCCCGACGCCGATGGGCCAAATGCCCCAAACCTCATTGTCGGCGGAACGTTTACCAGTTCGGGCAGCATCCTGGCCAGCCGCGTCGCCCGGTGGGACGGGCAGATGTGGTCGGCATTGGGTGCGGGCCTGAACAGCGCGCCCTCGGATTTCGAGGCGTTTGACGAAGACGGCGATGGGCCGAATCCGCCGCTGCTGTTCGCGGGCGGGTTCTTCACCATGGCCGGCGGTGCGCCCGCCAGCCGTATCGCTCGCTGGGACGGTGCGGCATGGTCCAGCGTCGGCGGCGGCATCACGTCGCCGGCGCAAGACGCCAGCGTGTCTGAGCTGGCGGTTTTCGATCCGGATGCCGGCGGCCCGCTGCCTGCGCAGCTCATCGCGGGCGGGTTCTTCTTCGCGGCCGGCGGCGTGGACGCCGAGAACATCGCAGCCTGGGACGGCTCGAACTGGTCCGCGCTGGGCACCGGAACCAACGGAACGGTGACGGCGCTGGCCGTGTTCGATGAAGATGCCGATGGGCCGAACCTGCCGGTATTGATCGTGGGCGGCTTCTTCTCGCTGGCCGGCGGTGCGGCCGTGAGCAACATCGCCCGCTGGGACGGCACGGCCTGGTCCGCCCTAGGCGCCGGCACGAACGCCGTGGTGGCCGAGCTGCACGTATTCGATGAAGATGCGCCCGGCCCCGGCGAGCCCGCCCTCTTCGCTGGAGGTAGCTTCGCCATGGCTGGCGGCCAGACCGTCAACCAGATCGCCCGCTGGGATGGAACGGCGTGGTCACCGGTCGGCGGCGGGGTGGGTGGTATCGCGCCGGGCGTGAGCACGCTGGCGACGCACGATCTTGACGGGCCGGGACCGGCGCCGCCGGCGCTCTACGTGGGCGGCTCGTTCAGCACGGCCGGCGGCGTCCCGGCCAGCAACATTGCCGGATGGGACGGGACAAACTGGTTCGCACTGTCGACCGGTACGGACAGCCTGGTCCGCGCCGTTGCGTCATTCGACCAAGACGGCAATGGGCCGGGTGTTCCGGCGCTCGTGGCGGGCGGATTCTTCGCGATGGCTGGCGATGTCGTGGTCAACCGCATCGCTCAGTGGAGTGGCACCGAGTGGTCTTCATTCGGCACCGGCCTGGGCATGAACGGCGATGTGAATGCGTTAACGTTCTTTGATGAGGATGGCGGTGGCCCTTCGCCGGCCCTGCTGTTTGCCGGGGGCGCGTTCACGCGAGCCGGGCCGGCAGCCGCGAATCGGATTGCCCGCTGGGATGGCGATACGTGGACGACGCTCGGCAGCGGCGTGGACAACCATGTCAACGCTCTGACCGTGTTCGACGCGGACGCTGATGGTCCGGCCCAGTCAGTGTTGGTGGCCGGCGGTAGCTTCCTGAACGCGGGCGGCATGCCGGCCAATCGCGTGGCCACGTGGGATGGGGCATTATGGGTGCCGCTCGGAAGCGGGACGAACGGGACGGTGTCGTCCGTTTTGCCTTTCGATGCGGACGGCGACGGCCCACTCGCGCCGACGCTGGTCGTCGGCGGCAGCTTCGACATGGCCGGCGGCGGCGCGGCACTCCGAATTGCCCGGTGGACGCCCGGCGAACCGGGGTCGTGGATGTCAATCGGCACCGGACTGGGCATTTCGGGCCAGAGCGTCAACGCATTGGCAGCGTTCGACCCCGACGGAACTGAAGGCGCTTCGCCGCCGATCCTCGTTGCTGGAGGAAGCTTTACGACGCCGGCCTTGCGCATCGCACAGTGGAACGGTGCAAACTGGTTGCCGCTGGGCATTGGGACCGGTGGAACGGTGCTCGCGCTGGCGGTGTATGATGAGCCGGACGCGAATCCGCCGGCGCTCTTTGTCGGGGGCATCTTCACCGGCGCCGGCGGTGTTACGACCACTGGCATCGCCCGCTGGAACGGGACGAATTGGTCGGCAGTCGGCGGTGGCATGAACAACACCGTCATTTCGCTGACATTGTTCGATGAAGACGGCCCGACTGGCGCGCCGCCATCGCTCATTGCCGGCGGTGTCTTCACGCTGGCCGGCGGCAATCCGGCCAATCGGGTCGCACATTGGGATGGGTCGGTCTGGTCACCGCTGGCCGGCGGCGTTTCTGCGCATGTGCTGGCGCTGGCCGGCGCCAGCCTGCCGGGTGATGGACCGGCGCCGCCCGAGCTTTTCGCCGGCGGAATGTTCACGATCGCGGACGGAATGCCTTCGGCCCGCATCGCCCGCTGGACCACCACGGCCGATCTGCTGCCGGGAAACTGCGACGGCGGTTGCGATGTTGGTCTGGACGATCACGCGCAGCTCGCCGAATGTCTGAGCGGGCCGACGATGCCGGCGAGTGCCGGCTGCGCATGCAGCGATGCTGATTCCGACGCGGACGTCGACCTGGCCGACGTGCGGCTCGTGCAGAACGCATTCGGCTTCTGAGCCAACGATCTGCTGGCCAAGACCGGTGGCTGCGACCGAATCGCTCGACGACGGCGCGTCGCCAAGCTCCGCGTGCCACTTCGATCGCTACGAGCCATCGGCGGTCCTGCAGGCCACGGCTGTCCCGCGCCATGGCCGCCCTCGGCGCGATGCGTTTCAGCGTCGGCCGATTCACGAGGGCGTCCGAGCTCGACGACGGCGTGCAAATTGAGTAGCGCGCGCCTACATGACTTGGCTGGCACATGGCTTGCGCGGAGCGCGTTCAGCGGCTGAAGACCGCGCCAGGCTTGCGGCGAGCCTTCCAGCCGGGGACAAAACGCTTAACCGGCGTAGAATCAGGTGATGGCCGAGGTCCCAGATTCAACGCGCTGCCTGGCCGGTGGCGCACCGGAGCTTACGAGCATCATCACGGACCCGGTCGAGCGTTTGCTGTTGACCGGCCGAGCCAAGACGGTCCACGAAGCCGAAGAGATGTACCTGGACTCCGCGTATGAGGAGGTCCTCGCCCTGCTCGCCGGCCCGCTTTCGGACGACGAGCTCGGCCGGCACCCGCTGATGCGCCTGTATCGCTCCCACGGCAGCCGGCCGCGTGAGGATTCACTGCTTTGACATCGGACGCGCGCGTTGCAGATGTTGTGACCGAGCTGGAAGCGGCCGGCGTCTCGTGTCTGGTCATGGGCGGGCACGCTGTGCGGTTCTACGGGCTCGCCCGCAGCACGCTCGACGTCGACCTCAATGTGGCGCCGGGCCCTTGGGAAGACCTGCCAAAGCTGCTCGCGCAAACGAAGTTGTTCGAAAGTCAGGCTCTTGTTGAGGGCCCGACATGGCGGCCCGATGCGTTCCGCCGATTCCGGCTCGGAACACTCCCCGATGGCCGCGATGAATGGCTGGAGTTCTGGCGAGAGAATCACCTGCTCGCCCCACACGATGAACTGCGGGCGCGTGCCGAGCGCGGTTTGTACGGCGGCCGCATGATCTCGTTCGTTGGGCTCGAAGACCTGATCCGGGCCAAGGAGACCGAACGAGATGCCGATTGGCAGGACATCGCCGTCCTCGAACAGTTTCTTGACGCGCGCTGGCTGGCACAGGCGCGTTCCCATCGCGCGTCGGCCGCCGACGCGCTGAGGTGTCTGCGAAGCCAAGCCGGCTTTCTCGGTTACCTGGACGCCGGCTATCTCACCCGCGAGCACGCGGCAGAGGCGCTGCGGTGCACATCCAACCCGGTGACCCAATCCTTTCTCATTCCGTTTGCGCCCGATGCACCGGTCGCAGCGTGCCTGGCGCCGGTCGAGCCCCTGGTGTTGCAGCGCCTGAGAGCGACTGCCCCCGCCGAGCCACTGCATCTCGCACTCGCGGAGGTCGTCCGCCGCCGCTACATCGCTTTTCGAAAAGAGCTGGATCGTCGCGACAAGGACGCCATCGTTCGTGGCAGACTCGGCGCTCGTTGAATCTCCCCAAGACATCTAGTACTACAACGATAAAAGTGCTCAAGAAACTGACGGCCTCCGACCGATCTGAGATCGGGAAGCACCTGGATTCAAGGAGGCTGTGGCATGGATGCCGAGACCATTCTCGGGCTGCGTCCG
>Ga0187892_10010527_pt1 | contig 11681 bp, 6 predicted proteins | sample MA1701073metaG_FD_139345 | JGI IMG/M metagenome (GOLD analysis project Ga0187892, IMG submission 139345) | Bio-ooze microbial communities from a basaltic lava cave in the Kipuka Kanohina Cave System on the Island of Hawaii, USA - MA170107-3 metaG ... | reverse complement strand
GGAAGTAGGGGAGTCTACTCTCCCCTACTCCCTATCCCGATTTACTGACGCCGGATAGCCACAGCAGGATCGATCCGCGCCGCGCGCAATGCTGGCAACCAGCACGCGCCGACGCCCACGACGATCATCATGAGCGCCACGCCGGCCAGCGTCACCGGATCATTCGGCGTCACGCCAAACAAGAATCCGCGTATCAACCGGCTGGCCAACACCGCCCCGAGCACGCCTAACGCTAATCCGATTCCAAGCAGTACCCCGCCTTCCGTCAACACCATTCGCAGCACGCGCCCGCGATCAGCACCGAGGCTCATGCGAATCCCGATCTCGTTCGTTCGCGCGCTCACCGAGAACGCCAGCACACCAGCTATACCTACCGCGGCGATGATCAACGCGAGAATGCTAAATGACGAAATGAGCGCTGCGTTCAGGCGCCGCGGCGCAACGCTCTGATCCTTGATCTGCGCGACCGTGAGGATGTTCTCGATCGGTGCGTCGGGGACGATCCCCTTAACGAGGCGCGTAGCGGCAGGAGCCAGTTGCGGCATCTCGTTCTGCGCGCGGATCACGAGGCCGGCCTGCCCAAAGCTCACTTCCTGCGCGAACGGCTGGAACACCACATTGATGGCCGGCGCATCCAGTCCGCCGTCCTTCGTATCACCGACAACACCGACGATCGTGCGCCAGTCACCACTCACTGGAATGAATCGAAGCACGTCACCCGTCCACGCGATGCGCTGACCGATCGGATCCCTGTCCTTGAAGAAATAGTCGGCAAGCGTCTTGTTGATGACCACGACCCGCGCCGCGCTATCACGATCAGTCGTGGTGAACTCGCGTCCCTTGAGCAGCGCAATCCCCGCGGCGCGGAAAAATTCCGGACTCGCCGTGCGATACTCCGCCCGCGGAATCGCCTCACCCGCCGCGAGCTGATGGCCCTCCGCTTTGACGTCGAGCTGGAACCCGTTCGTCCGGAGCGGCATCGTGGAGCCTAACGCCACATCGGTAACGCCAGGGATCGCACCGATCTCATACTGCATCCGCTGATACAGCGCCTTCGAATCCGCATCGCGGCGGTTGAAACCAACAGGCACTTCCATTGTAAGAACGTCCGAGCCGGCCTTGAGCCCAGTATCGACTTCGGACAGCCGCATGATCGTGCGCGTCAGCAAGCCAGCGCCCGCCAGCAGCATCACCGAGACGGCGATCTGCGCGACCACAAGGCTACGCTGCAACCGCTGCCGCCGTAAACTCCCGCTCACTCGGCTCGCTCCCGCCGAAATCCACGCGCCTAACGAACCTTCCTTGGCCAGCTTTGGCGCGAACGCCAGGAGCACGGCGACAACCAGCATCAGCCCGATCGCGAACGCTACGACGGCACCGTCGAGCTTGATCTCGTTGGCGCGCGGCGAATATCGCTCCGCGAGCGAGATGAGCAGTCCGACTCCGGCTCGCGCGAGAATCAACCCGAGCACCGCGCCGGCAAATGCGAGCACAAGATTCTCAGCCAGCAACAGGCGGCGCAGTCGAGCAGTGCCAGCACCTAACGCGGAGCGCACGACAAGCTCCTGCTCCCGCCGCACGCCGCGCATCAGCGTCAGGTTCGCCACGTTGGCGCAGGCGATGATCAGTACGAATGCGGCCGCGCCCATCAGCATCCACAGCGTGAGCTCCGCGCGTTCACCCAAGATCTGACGGAATGGAATGACAGTGACCTTGTAGCCCGAGCCGGGATCGTACGACTCGGGGAACTGCGCCTGCACGCGTTGCCTGACCGACGCCACCTCGACCTTGGCTTGCTCGACGGTCGCGGCAGGCGCCAGGCGCGCGATCATCTGCGTCATGCGATGCGTGCGGCCGTGCACCATCATCGCGCTCGTGTGATGCTCGCTGATCACCATGTTCATCAGCGCATCATTTCGATTCGGGAAATGCGGCGCTGGCTGAACAACGCCCACGATCTCCACAGCTCGACCGTCCACGCGCACAGTCTTGCCGACAATGCCGTTGTCCCCACCGAAGCGATTGAGCCAGAACTCGTGCGACAAAACCATGACCGGCGGAACGCCGGTACCGTCATCTCCGTCCGTCAGGAGGCGACCGAGTACCGGCGATAGCCCCATAATCTGAAAGAAGTTGCCGGTCACGAGGCCGACATTGATCCGCACCGCGTCGCCGCCCTCGTTCGTGAGCGGATACGTCATCCCCGAATACTCCGCGATGCCGCCAAGACTCTTCGCTCCTTCTCTGAAGTCGAGAATCTCGGGAACCGAGAAATTGATGTCCTCGCCCCCCGGTCCATTGATCGAATGACGGAGGTAGACCAGGCGATCGCCGTCCCGATGGGGCAGGGGCCGCAGCAAAACGCCGCGGACGACGCTGAAGATCGCCGTGTTGGCACCGATACCGAGTCCGAGCGTGAGAATGACCGCGATGGCAAAGCCACGTGCGCGGGAGAGGCTGCGAACAGCGTATCGGATGTCGCGGATAAGCATACGAATGTCTCGAGTACGTTGGTCCTAGTTACTCATTACGGGTTCTTTTTCAACCGAGTCTGACCCCATTGAACCGTCGAACGACGGGGGCTGGAATCGACAACGTAAACGGTGCGCGCACCAGCGGCTTGAAGGCCCTTTTCCTTTCAACGAAATGCGACTGATCGACCTGGTCCAGACCTCAACAGCTGTGGCGGGAACGTCGGGGCGATTGGAGAAGGTCTCGAAGCTGGCAGTCCTCCTCGGAAAGCTGGCTCCGGACGAAGTCCTAATAGCCATCGGCTGCTTCACTGGGTGGCCGCGGCAGGGGCGACTGGGCGCTGGATGGAGTACGGTTTCGTCGGCGAGCGCGCAGGTCGCCGCTGCGGAACCGACGCTGGAGCTGCGCGATGTCGATCGAGCGTTCGACGAGCTGCAGGCAGTTCGTGGAAAGAACTCCGCGGCGGAGCGACTGCGACTGCTCAAAAACCTCTTCGCGCGCGCAACGGCCGATGAGCAGCAGTTCCTCATGGCACTCGTCATCGGCGAGGTTCGTCAAGGAGCGCTCGAGGGCGTGCTGCTCGAAGCGGTGGCAAAAGCGGCCCGGCTGCCAAGCGATCGCGTTAGGCGCGCGGTCATGCTCGCCGGCGACCTTGGCACCGTGGCGGCTGCCGTCTTGACCGAGGGCGAAGCCGCGTTAGCGCAGTACCAGCTGCAGCTGTTTCGTCCAGTACAGCCGATGCTGGCCGACTCCGCGCCTAACGTGGAAGAAGCTCTGAACGAGAGCAGTGGCACGGCGCTCATCGAGTGGAAGCTCGACGGAGCGCGCGTGCAGGTGCACAGGCAGGATGACCGCGTGGCGGTGTACACGCGCAGTTTGAACGATGTGACCAGCGCAGTACCCGAGGTCATCGATGCCGTCCGGGCGCTGGCTGCGCGGGAGTTGATCCTGGATGGCGAAGTGATCGCACTGACCGCGGAAGAGCGGCCGTACCCATTCCAGGCAACGATGCGACGTTTCGGCCGCCGCCTCGACGTCGACGCACTGCGCGCCGAGCTGCCGCTCAAGCCGTTCTTTTTCGATCTACTTTTGTGCGATGGTGAGGATCTACTCGATCGGCCTCTCTCAGAGCGGTTGCAGCGACTGGACCAAATCGCACCGACCGAAGTTCGAATAGCGAGAATCATCACTGGCGACGCCGACGAGGCGCGCCGATTCGAGGCCGACGCGCTGGCGTGGGGTCATGAGGGCGTGATGGTGAAATCGCTCGTCGCGCCCTACGCGGCGGGACGGCGCGGCTCGGCGTGGCTCAAGGTGAAGACTGCGCGAACTCTCGATCTCGTGGTGCTCGGTGTCGAGTGGGGCTCGGGGCGCAGGAAGGGGTGGCTCAGCAACATCCACCTCGGCGCGCGCGATCCGGCGACCGGTGGCTTCGTTATGCTGGGAAAGACGTTCAAGGGGATGACGGACGAGATCCTCGAGTGGCAGACGAAGGAGCTGCTCGCACGCGAGACGCATCGCGATGGCCCCATCGTCTATGTGCGGCCGGAACTCGTTGTCGAGATCGCGTTCAACGACGTCCAGCGTAGTCCGCATTACCCTGGCGGGATGGCGCTGCGCTTCGCGCGCGTGAAAGGGTACCGCCCAGACAAACGAGCCGCGGACGCCGACACCGTCGACGCGGTGCGCGCCTTTCTTCCTCCATAGGCGTTCTAGGGGAAGCACCAAAGGCTGACAAAGAGTGCTTGCATCTGCCGGCCGAAAAGCGCATTACTCTGTGGGCAAAATTGTATGCAATTCGTGGGCTCCCGCGAGTTCTCGGCCTCATTCACCCGGTTCGCCACCTCACTCATCGGAGGAGGTATGACGCAACCCCTGTTGTGCTGTAGTCGGCGCGCGATTAGCGCCCTGGTGTTCCTAACGAGTCTCGGAGCGACTTCGCTCGCGCACGCGCAAGCCGGGACGATTTCCGGGACAATTGTCGACGCCAAGAGCGGGCTCCCGCTCCCCGACGTCACCATCTCAGTCGACGGGAGCACGATCGGTGCGCGCTCAGGGACTCGTGGCGAGTTCCGCCTGGTCAACGTTCCGGGTTCCACGGCGCTGTTACGGGCCGCTCGGATCGGCTATCAGGCCGCCAGGGTGAACGCCCGCGTCGGTGATGCGGCGCTGCGCATCGAAATGTCTGAACTGGCCATCAAGCTCGACGCCGTCGTCGTCACCGGCACTGCCGGTGAGGTCCAGACGCGCACGTTAGGCAATGCCGTCGGTCGTCTCGAGGTGAAGAGCGCGCTCGCCATTACGGGGCCGCCGGTCAAACTCCAGGACATGCTCTCGTCGAGCGTGCCTGGTGTGCGCATCATGCGCGCGAGCGGCAGCATCGGCTCCGGCGGAACGACGCGCATCCGCGGCTCGGGAAGCTTGAGTCTGTCGAATGAGCCGCTCATCTACATCGACGGCGTGCGCTCGAATAACCAGGCCGCTGCCTTCAGCTACGCATTCAGTGGAGCCCAAGAGCAGCCGAGTCGTCTCAACGATCTCAATCCCGAAGAGATCGAGTCGATCGAGGTCCTCAAGGGACCGTCTGCAGCGACGATTTACGGCACCGAGGCGTCGAACGGCGTGATCCAGATCATCACGAAGCGCGGCCGTGCGGGAAGACCCACCATTGAAGCGCACGCCGATGCAGGCGCGGCCTGGCTTTATGACGCGGCGAATCGCTATCCGCCGAACTTCTATCTGCGGCGCGGCGGCGATTACAGAAATCCTGCCGACATCAAGGAGTTCAACGTCATCAAGTTCCAAAAGGAGCGCGGCTTCCCGGACATCTTCTCAACAGGAAAACCGTGGGGGGGTGGCAGCAGCATCAGCGGCGGCACGGATCAGCTGCGGTACTACTTCAGCGGTGACTACAAGCGCGAAGAAGGCGCCGTCCCATACAACTGGCAAAACAAATTCGCCAGCCGCTCGAATCTGAGCTACGCCTCAAACGACGCGAAATTCCGCGCTGACTTGAGCCTCGGCATGGTGCGTCAGAGAACGCGAGGCGCTTCAGGCACGCAGCCGATCACTACGTCGATCCTGTGGGCGTGCAACTTTCCTTGGTGTGAACCCTCGGGACCCGACACGACGAAGACCGGATGGAATGGGCCGGGTCACGGTTTCCAGTTCTACCGCCCGGAGGACTACTTCAGCGTCGAGGGCTTCGACATCGTCGATCGCACGACGTTCAGCCTGCAGCTCAATCACCGCCCGCTCAGTTGGCTGCGACACCGCCTAACGGTTGGACCGGACATCACCAATAACAAGTCATCGCAGCTGGTCTTCCGCGATCCCACGGGTTACAACCCGTTCTTTGCCGCGAGCCTCGGTCAGAAGCAGTCGCAAATCTTCCGAAGCACGTTCTTCACGGCTGACTACGGCGCGAACGCCGACTGGACCGTGACGCCCAATTTTGTCGCGACGACATCGGCGGGGGTGCAGTACTACTACAAACAATTCGAACGGCAGGTCTCGCAGGGCTTCGAGTTTCCTGTTCCGGGGCCTGGCGACGTTGGCAGCGGGGCTCGGCGCGACGCGCTCGAACAGTTCCAGGAGAACAAGACATTTGGCGTCTATGGTCAGGAACAACTCGCGTGGAAGAATCGGCTCTTCTTAACGGGGGCGATGCGCGCCGATGGTAACAGCGCGTTCGGCGCCAACTTCGATGCCGCGTATTATCCCAAGTTCAGCGCATCGTGGGTCCTGTCCGAGGAGCCGTTTCTTGCGAATTCGAAGCTGTTCTCGCAGCTCAAGGTTCGCGGCGCGTGGGGTCGCGCCGGCCTGCAGCCCGATGTGTTCTCGGCAATTCAGACGTACAGGGCTGCTGTCGGTTCGCTCGGATTAGGCGGCATTACTCCGCAGAACTTCGGCAACCAGGATCTCAAGCCGGAGATCGGTGAGGAGACCGAGATTGGAGTGGATGCTGGCTTGTTCAACCAGCGCCTAGGAATCGAGTTCACGTGGTATAACAAAGACGTAAAGGACGCGATCATCTCAGCGCCGCTGCGTCCCTCGCGCGGGTTCCCTGGCGTGCAGTTTTTGAACATTGGTAAGACGCGCAATCGCGGTGTCGAGTTGGCGCTCGACGCATCGGCGCTCAACACAGCGGACTGGGGACTCGACTTCCGGGGCACAATTGCGACCAACGATAGCAAGATCGTGAGTCTCGGCGGTGTGCCACCGACATTTGTCGGCAGCAGTTACATACAGCAGTTCAACGTCAAAGGGTTCGCGCCATCGAGCATTTTCTACAAGAAGATCGTCAGCGCGACGATTGTGCCGGATACGACGCGGTCGGGAGGAGCGGTGCTATTCATACTGCCACGCGCGACCAACGTGATGTGCGAGGGCGGCACTGATCTCGGCCGAGGAAACGGCTCAGTCGTACCCTGCGCCACAGCGCCACGGTTGTACGCGGGCCGTCCAACACCCTCCTATAACGGATCTGTTAGCGGAACGCTTCGGTTCGGCGCGCGCACGCGACTGTTTGCCCTCATGGATTACGTCGGCGGACATCACGCGATCGTCGGCGACATCGGCGCTCAGCACACGTTCTTCCGCAATTCTCGCTCATCGATCGCGGGCGATGATCCAATCGTTCAGGGGTATCGCAACGACCCGAATGGACCTGGCGTTGCGGGACTCTTCGACGCCGGGTTCGCGCGATTGCGCACTGTATCGCTGACGTACGATCTGCCAGCAAGCTGGCTGAAATCAGCGAGCGCAACCCGCGGATCGGTAACGTTCGCTGGTGAGAACTTGATGTTCCTCTGGCGCGCGCAGCCAACTGCCTACGGCGCACCGTGGGTCGATCCGGAGCTGCTGCCTAACCGAGCTACCGACGTGACGGGAAATTTCGCCTACACGCAAGAGTCGTGGCCTCAGCTCATGCGTTTCCGTACCACCGTGCGCTTCACCTTCTAACCCGACCACACGGAGACTCCAATGACCATTGCGATGAATGGCTCTGCGCGTCGGGTTGTTGCCGCGTTTACGGCGCTCTCGTTAGGCGCCTGCAACACCGACAAGATCCTCGAGGTCGAATTCCCAGGTCAGATTCCGACTGAGCAAATCAACGACCCGAGTCTGGCTGCTGTGTTGGTTCGCAGCGTAATCGGTGATTTCGAGTGCGCCTACAGCAACTACATGTCGGGGTCGTCGGTGCACTCGGATGAATACGAGACGTCCAATTCCAACGTGCCTCTGGCAAACTGGGGAGAACGGACGATCACAGCCGACGAAAACGACTACTCGGTCGGCACGTGCGAAGGAAACTTCGGCATGAACCTCACGCTGCACACAGCGCGCTTCCAATCCGAGGAGGCGAGCAAGAAGCTCGCTGGATGGACCGATCAGCAAGTCACGGGACGCGCGTCGCTTCAGGCACAGGCAAAGGTCTATGGCGCGTACTCGTATCTGCTGATGGGTGAAGGCTTCTGTCAGGTCGCGTTTGATGGCGCCGCGGTGCAACCGCCGACAGCTGCCCTAACGCTGGCGGAGACGAAGTTCGGTGAAGGCATCGCGTTCGCTCAGGCTTCAAGTAACACCGACATGCTGAACCTCGCCCGTGTCGGCATGGCGCGCACGAAGATGGACTTGAAGAAGTGGGCCGAGGCAGTGACGTTCGCGAGCCAAGTGCCACCTACGTACACCAAGAATGTGGACCGTGGCCAGGAGAGTAACCGCCGCTGGAACAAACTATGGCGGCTCGCGGAACAGCAGGGCGCGTACACGGTCGCCACGACGTATCGCAACATGAACGATCCGCGCGTGCCCGTGATTGACGCGGGCCGCGGCGCGTTCAACTCCGAGGTGCGCCTGTGGGTCAACAGGAAATACAACAGCCTTACTAGCCCTATGCGTCTCGCCAGCGGCATCGAGGCCAACCTGATTCAGGCTGAGGCGCTGATTCAGCAGAATCAGGTGGCGCAGGGGATGGCGCTCATCAACACACGGCGAGCAGCGGTGAGCTTGCCGCCGCTCGTCGCCCTCACGCAGACTGATGCGATCAACGTGGTCATCGATGAGCGTCGCAAGGAATTGAGTTTCGAGGGCGGTCACCGGCTCAATGACTTGCTGCGCTACAAGATCACGTGGAAAGTGGGCTCCAATCCGTTCACGAATCGCAATTACGGCACGACGACTTGCTGGCCGCATCCGACAAGAGAAACACTCGGCGTATAGTCACTAGTCGTTAGTCCTTAGTCCATAAGGTTGAGGCACTGCCTAACGCTCACCTAAGGACTACGGACTAAGGACTAAGGACTAAGGACTAAGGACTAAGGACTACGGACTATGGCCTTGTAGCCATTCAGTCAGTTTTTCCAGCGACCAACAGTTAATCACGCGATCAGTCGGAACGCCGGCCAGTCGCGCGTGCGCGATTGACGTTTCCGCGTATCGCAGCTCGACGGTCGCGTGGGCATCGCTGTCGAGCGCGATGAGACAACCTGCAGCGACAGCGCGGGGCGCTAGGGTATAGTCGATATCCTGCCGCGCTGGGTCGCCGTCGATCTCGATTGCGACATTGAAGCGCGCGGCACCCGCGAAGACCACGTCCCAATCGGCTTGCACGCCGGCACGCGAGCCGTATTGGCGCCCGCGCGGATGACCAAGAATGTGCACGCCTGGTGTCACGATCGCCTGCAGCATCCTCGGCGTCTGATCGTCGTCCGAACGCAACCCCGAGTGCGCTGCGGCGACGACAAGCTCGAACTGCGCCAACTCGTCAGGCGTTAAGTCGACGGAACCGTCTGCGCGGATGTTCGCCTCGATCCCTTTGATCAAACGAAAGCGCCCGCTGTTTTTCTCGTTCACGTGATCGATGTCGCGCTGCTGCTTCACAACGTCAGCCATCGACATGCCGCGCGCGATCTTGAGTCCGTACGAATGGTCCGTCAGTCCGCAGTATTCGTAGCCTCGTTCGAGAGCAGTGGCGGCGATGTCGTCAAGTGTCTGAGTGCCGTCGCTCCAGATCGAGTGCATCTGCAGATCGCCACGATAGTCCCGCAAGGACGGCCCCGCTAGGCGCTCGTCGCGCAGCGCGGCCACGACCTGCGCGCGGCTCAGAAAGTGATCACGCAAAGCGCGTCGCTTTGCGATTTCACTCGCCTTGCCGCTCTGCCGAATAGCGCTCTCTACGGTCTCAGAACCGCCCGTATCGAGAACTTCCTTGATCACTTGGGCGGATTTGGGTCCGACGTTTTCGATCTTGGGTAACGCGCCGTTTGCCTTGACGAGCTCCTCTATCGGCTCGTCCAGCGCGAAGATCGTGGCCGCAGCACGACGATATCCCCACTCACTCGGCTTCGACGTCTGAATCGAAGCGAAATCGCGCAGCAGCGCGGCAATGATTCCGTTGGTGTCGTGGCCAGGCATTGCCATCGTGGAAGGCATAGTGGCATGCGAAGCAAGGCGGCTACCATCGCTTCGCTAGAGCAAGCGGACGCAACCGCGCCGAAGACGCGGTCCAGAGATCAACCGCGCTTCCGTCAAAACTGACTGCGTTGAACCCAGCCGTTGATCCCCTTCATTCTGATGCGCACCCAATCGCCTCGCGCTTCGCCGAGTTGAACGCGCGTGTCCGGACCGATCGAGGCGATGACGCGAGACGAACGGCTGGCGGCTGCACGGACGATGACCCAGTTGCGCGCTGTCGCCCGCACCCATCGCGCAGTTCTCGACGGCCGGACGATCGTAACCTTCGATGAAGTGGGAACGCGCTCGCCCACCGTCGGTGTGCGACGCACCGGTGCGCTGTCGATCACAACCGGCGCTGGTAGCGGCGCAGCGACAGCCTCCGGCGGCGGCTGCACGCTGCTCACACTGTCGCCAACAGACTCCTCCGTCGGTGCGCTGTCGATCGTCGCAACGGCGGCCAAGAGCGAGTCGAGCGCGGTGTCGGCGACGGCTACTTGAACGCGTCGTCGAGCCGCTATTCCGGAGTCGACAACTGTCGTAAGCGTTGACTGTTCATCCTTCGAGGTTGATTCTGCGAGGCCGGTCTTATTGGTCCCGCGACTCGCTGCCCACGCACCCCAGCCAAGGCCGATGCATGCGAGCACTCCCGCGCCCTTCCATGCGAATGGTGCGATGCGGAAGCCTTCCGGCTTCGTTCCACACCAGTGACACGAGCCTTGACGCGCCGGATAGTGCGTGTCGCACGTCTGGCAGTGCACCATCGGAAGGAGCTGCCCAGAGCCGTCGCGAATATCGAGGAGGTGGCCGCAGTGTGGGCATTGCGAGGCGGCGATGAGCGCCTTGTTCCCACATTGATCGCAACGCACACGCATAAGACTACCTCACTGAGGGCGCCAACTTTCGGCGCAACTGGGCGGAAGGCTACCCGCCTCCGTGCTCAAGCTGCGCTATTGGTACCGCCGTTCCGGGTAAAGGTGTCGGGTCCGTAGGCGCCCCCTCACTTGCCGCCCGGGACTCGATTAGACCCCACTGTCTTACTTTCGGTTTGACTCGCGCACCATATCACGGATGGAACACAGCGCCCCCAACTTCCCCCTGACGCCGCCGATCGAGCCGATGCTCGCGAAATCGGCGGACGGAATACCTGACGCCGGAGCAGACGGCGCGCTCTTCGAGCCCAAATGGGATGGCTTCCGTGCGATCGTCTTCCGCGGCGAGTCCGACGTCTACATCCAGAGCCGCGACCTCAAGCCTCTGGACCGCTACTTCCCGGAGCTGCACGACGCGCTGCTGCAGCAGCTGCCTAACGGCTGCGTCATCGACGGCGAGATCGTGATCACGACCGACGATGGCCTGAACTTCGAGGCGCTGCAGATGCGGCTGCATCCGGCGGCGTCGCGCGTGGCGAAGCTCGCCAAGGAAATGCCGTCGTCATTCGTCGCCTTCGACGTACTAGCGGCCGGGGGCCAGAACATCATGACAACGCCGCAGCGCGAGCGGCGCGCCGTGCTCGAGCAGCTGCTCGCGAACGTTGGCGCACCCATTTACCTGACGCCGGTCACGCGCGATCGCCTAACGGCTGAGCGATGGCTGCAGGAGTTCGAAGGTGCGGGGCTCGACGGTGTGATCGTCAAGCCGATGAACAGCACCTATCAGCCGGGGAAACGCGCGATGATCAAAGTGAAGCACGCGCGGACGGCGGATTGCGTCGTCGCCGGATTCCGCTGGTACAAAGTCGACAGGAGCGC
>Ga0187892_10010526_pt1 | contig 11681 bp, 6 predicted proteins | sample MA1701073metaG_FD_139345 | JGI IMG/M metagenome (GOLD analysis project Ga0187892, IMG submission 139345) | Bio-ooze microbial communities from a basaltic lava cave in the Kipuka Kanohina Cave System on the Island of Hawaii, USA - MA170107-3 metaG ... | reverse complement strand
GGCCGGACTACCGAGGCCGCCGCGGACCATGATGCAAACCGCTGCGAGCGACACTCTTGTGCAGTCATGGCGGCCATCACGGTCAGAGACGTTCCGAACGAAACCCGCGACATGCTCGCGGCACGGGCAGCGGCAAGCGGGCGATCGCTTCAGGAGTACCTTCGCATGCAGCTGGTCGAACTTGCCCGGCGGCCCGATCCGGAGACCCTCCTTGCGCAGGTCCGAGAGCGCAAGCACCGCGCCGGCACGAAGCTGCCGGCGGCCAGGATCATCGAGCATCTGGCGGCCGACCGTCGGTAACGCTGGTGGTGGACGCCTCGGTCGTCGTTGCTGCCCTCATCGACACGGGCGCCGACGGGACCTGGGCGGACCAGATGCTCGGGTCGGAGGCGTTGGCTGCGCCCCATCTCATGCCCGTGGAGGTGGCGAACGTCCTGCGCCGGGCCACCGTCGCCGGACATGTCTCGGCCGACTCCGCCTCTCTCGCCCACGCCGACCTCCAGGATCTTCGAGTCGACCTGTTCGCCTACGAGCCCTTCGCGCAACGCGTCTGGACGCTACGCAACAGCATCACCGCCTGCGACGGATGGTACGTCGCGCTCGCCGAGACCCTGGACGCGCCGCTCGCCACGCTCGACCGTCGCCTCGCCCGATCGCCCGGCGCTCGCTGCAAGTTCACCTTGCCCGCCTCCTCGGAGCCACCTTCGAGACGGACGCGGCGATGACCCGCGTGTCCATCCAACTGGGTCGACGGCGGCGAGACGAATCCTCACGCCGGACGAGTAGTTCCTGGTCTCGACGGTGAAGACGCCGGTCGGTCCGACGACCAGGTGGTCGATGTTCGCCCGCGAGCCGGGCATGCGTAGGTCGTGCAGAACCCACGTCGGGCACACAAGTCCCGAGGAGATCCGGGCGGCCGACGAGCGTCTCCTGACCGCGCTCGGGGTTCGGTGACCGCGGCGTCGGTGGTCGTGGGGAGGCGTGCGCCACGCATCGATCGAGCCGGTGAGCTTCGGCGTCGTGGAGCGGACACGGCGACAGGGTGCCGGGGCGAGTCCTGCTGACATCAGGAGGTCGTGGTGCCACCGGGCAGACCCGAGGAGAACCGGCGCCTTGTCCGGCGTGCCGCCATCGAGGGCTTCGCCGCCGGCGACGAGGCCGTGCCGGACGAGACTCTCGCACCCGACTACGTCGACCACTTTCGGCCACGCCGGGTGCCGGCGGGACGGGAAGGGCCAGGGCCTTCGTGCGAGAGCCGCACGGGGCCTTCTCCGAGATCCGGCTCGTGCTCGACGACATGGTGGCGGCGGGCGATCGCGTCGGCGTCGTCGGTCAGGACCAGAAGGCGTCCCAAGCACGCACGTCGCCCGGGTAGACCCAGATCTCCGTCAGCGCACCGTCGCGGACATGCCACGTCGCCGAAGAAGTCCACCAGCAGGCGGTTGACGACGTCCGCCGGCGCGAGCTGCACCCAGTGCCCGGCCTCGTCGATGCGCTCGTAGCGCCGGGAGAGGCCGAGCGCCGTGAGCTCGGCGAGTTGGCCGACCGTCGCCCCGGCGGGAGCGGCCGAGGAGACCTCCCGCCATCCCGTCGCCTACGCCGCCGAGGCCGTCATTCTGGGCCTCGGTGAGGGTGGCGGCGCCGGGGGCGATCCCGGGAGGTGGGCCGCGCACCGGGCCCGCTCCGGCAAGGGGAGGTGCACGGGAACCGCCGAAGCGGGACTTCGTCCCGCTTCGCCTGGCCAGCCCGTCGGCGACCGGCGCGCCCGCTGCGACCAGGCGCGGGACGAACCCTTGGTCGCGTCGGTGGGCCGCCCGTTACCTACCCCCCCGGGGCTTCGGCGGAACTGATCCGTACAGACTCGGTACAGGGGGGAAGGCACACGAGACCGCCGACGGGAGCCGGCCGCTAGGGTGCCGCCGTGCTGGGGAGGAGCAGGGGAGGCACCACCGCCTCTCGGCAGGTCGCGTCGGCCGTCGCCCTCGTCCTGATGGCGCTCGTGCTGATCGTGCCGTCACCGGCATTCGGAGAAACGTTCACGGTCACGACCGCCGATGACGTCGTCGACTCAGGAGACGGTCTGATGTCGCTGCGTGAGGCGATCGAGGCCGCCAACACCACGCCCAACGCCGGTTCGACCCCCGACGAGATCCACTTCGACATCCCCGGCGGCGCGGCCACGATCAGCCTTACTGGCAACCTTCCGCACCTCACCGAAGCTGTCGTCATTGACGGCACCACGCAGGGCGGCACCGTCACGCTCAGCCCCAGGGTAGATGCACCCGCTGACCGCGGCCTGGAGATCCGGTCTCCCGAGGTGACCGTCACCGGCCTGACGATCACCGGCTTCAGCTCGTACGGCATCGTGGTGCGACACGTCTCGGAGAGCCCCGACATCGCGGGCGTGGTGATCTCCGACAACGTCATCACCGGCAACGGCTACGGCATGGCCATCGAGGGCACCGTCGACCTGGACGGCGGGCCCGACCTCGACGTCACCCGGGTCACGATCACCGGCAACGTCGTGACCGGCAACGACTTCGACGGCATCCGCACGCTGAACGCCCCGGGCACCGTCATCGGCGGGCCGGACGAGGCCGACGGCAACCTGATCTCGGGCAACGACGGGTCGGGGATCGAGCTCGGGTGCGACGGGTTCGACGAGGCGAGCACGATCGTGCGGGGCAACCTCATCGGCACCAGCGCCGACGGCTTGACGGCCGAGGGCAACGCCGCGGGGATCCGGGTGAACTGCGCCGGCGCGGAGATCGGCGGGCCCGAGGCGGCCGACGGCAACCTGATCTCGGGCAACACCGGGGCCGGCATCGCGGTTTCGGGCGTCGCGGCCTCGATCCTGAGCAACCGCATCGGCATCGACGCCAGTGGCGGCAACCTGGGCAACGGGTTCCGCGGCGTTGTCTTCGGCGGGGCAAGTGGCAGCACCGTGGCCGACAACGAGATCGCCTTCAACGCCAGCAGCGGCGTCGCGGTGTTCATCGACGGGGCAAGTGAGAACAACTCCATCCGGCGCAACTCGATCCACGACAATGACGGCCTCGGGATCGACCTGGGGCCCAGCGGGCCGACCGCGAACGACCCCGGGGACGAGGACGAAGGGGCCAACCGCCTGCAGAACTTCCCGGAGAGCCTCAGCGCCACCGTCGCGGGCAGCGTCCTGACCGTCGAAGGTGGCCTCGACAGTGGCGGTGGCACCTTCACGATCGACGTCTACGCCAACGACGCCTGCGACGAGATCGACGACGAAGCGGTGGGGGGCGAGGGCCAGCGATGGATCGGGGACTTCGAGGTGGAATCCGGGCCCTTCGCCTCGCCCGACCTCGCTGCCCCCACGGAGGGGTTCGTCACCGCCACCGCCACCGACGCCGACGGCAACACGTCGGAGTTCTCCGAGTGCGTCGCGGTGGAGGTGCTCCCGGTCGTGACCATCGACGACGTCACGGTCAGCGAAGGTGACGATGCCGTGCTCACGGTGAGCGTCGCGCCGCCGCCGACCTTCGCCCTGACCCTGGACTACGAAACCAATGACGTCTCGGCCCAGGCCGGCAGCGACTACGTCGCCGCTACCGGCAGCGTGACCATTCCTATCGAGGGAACGAGCGCCCCGATCACGATCGGGACGGTCGAGGACGTCGACCCAGAGGGGATGGAGACCTTCCAGGTCGTCCTCTCCGAACCCTCGGAGTCCGCCGCATTCGTGGACGACGACACCGGCGACGTCACCATCGTCGACGACGACATGGCGACGACGACGTCGACCACCTCCACCTCGACCACGACCACCACGTCGACCACGACCACGTCGACCACGGTCCCGCCGACCTCGACATCGACGACCGCCTCGACGTCGACGTCGAGTACGTCCACGACCACCTCGACGTCGAGTACGTCCACGACCGTCCCACCGCCCACGTCGACGATCCCGCCGCCTACGTCGACGATCCCACCGGCCACTACGACCGTCCTACCGCCCACGTCGACGATCCCACCGCCGACGTCGATCCCACCTCCGGCCACGGTGCGGCCCACGACGACGGTGCGGCCCACGACGGTGCGCCGCACCACGACGACGCTGACCCGCACGCCACCCGAGCTGATCCCCGCCCGCCGGCCGGCCACGACCGTCGAGCCTCGGGCGACGACGACCAAGCGGCAGCCACCGACGACCAAGCGGCAGCCACCGACGACCAAGCGGCAGCCTCCGACGACCAAGCGGCAGCCTCCGACGACCAAGCGGCAGCCTCCGACGACGCGCCGGACGGCCACTTCCCTTGCGCCTCCGACCACCCGTCCGCTGTTCCCGGCGCTCCTGGGGCCGGCCGGCCCGCCGCCGACCGCCTCGCCGGCGGGTACGACCACCGTCGCGCCGGGGCCCGGCCCCACGACCCGAGCGGCCACACCCGCCCGGCCGCTCGCCACGCCGACCACTGCGCCCCCCACTACGCCGGGCACCAGCCTGCTGGCCGCGGCCGCGCCGACCACCACGACCACCGAACCCCCGCCGGCCGACGGCTGGCTGGTGGTCGCCTTCCCGGACGGCACCCGTAGCGGGCTGCCCGGGTCCAGCCTGCGGATCGCCGGTTCGGGCTACGGCGACTGCGCCACCGTCTACTTCTTCCTCGACGCCACGCGCATCGGTTCGGCGCAACCGGACGCGGCCGGCAACGTGCGCGTGTCGGGACTCTCGGTGCCGGGCCGCACGCCGCCCGGACGCCACCGGGTGGCCACCTCATGCCGTCCCGACGGCACCGAGCTGCGGGCCTCGAGCCTCGTGGGGGTCGGTGCCGGGCCCCACCGCAGCGACTTCCTCACGTCGCTGCGCCAGCCGGGAGACATCTCGACCGACCCGAAGGACCTCGCTGTGAGCGCGGCGCTGGCGATCGCCCTCCTCGCTCTCATCGCCTTCCCTTCGGAGCTGTTCAACGGCACCTTCGAGGAGAACCACCGTGAGATCCGCGCCCTGCTCCGCCGGCCCCGCCGGGCGCTGGCCTCGTCGCGGCGCGCCCGCCAGGGGCTGCTCTTCGGGCTCTTCCTCGCCGTGGGCGGCGCGCTCTATGCCGCGCTCAGCCCGGACTTCGGCCTCAACGTGTCGACCATGGCGCTGACGGCAGGCATAGCCGGCGGGTTGGCGGTGATCTCACTCGGATTCGGCCTGCCGGCCAACCTGTACTTCTACCGGCGTCACCGTGAATGGGGCCGGCTGGCCGTCCTCCCCGGCAGCATCCTGGTGGCGGCCGCCTGCGTAGGGGCCTCGCGCCTGCTGCACCTCCAGCCCGGCTACCTGTTCGGCCTCATCGCCGGCTTCACCTTCCGACGTGAGGAGGACGAGAAGGTCGAGGGGCGCCTGACCGCAGCCGGGTGCCTCGTCATTCTCCTGGTCGGGCTCGCGGCGTGGCTGGCACGCGGCCCGGTGTCGGCGGCCGCGTCGGGCGTCGGCGGCAACCTCACGCTCTTCGCCGTGGAATCGCTCCTGGCGGCCACGTTCCTGCTCGGCCTGGAGAGCCTGCTCGTGGGGCTGCTCCCGCTGCGCTTCCTCAACGGCAGCAAGGTCGTGGCGTGGAGCCGCACGGCATGGGCGGCGCTGTTCGGTGTGGCCCTGTTCGGCACGCTGCACGTGCTGCTCGCCCCCGGCAGCGGCTACGTCGGGTCGGCCACCAGCACCGGACGGTTCGGCGTCATCGCCCTCTATCTGGCCTTCGCCCTGGGCTCGGTCGCCTTCTGGGCCTACTTCCGCTACCGGCCGGAGCACTGGATCCCGGCGTCGGCCAGGGAGCCGGAGGGAGACTTCGAGGACATCGAGAGGATCTGACGGCATGAGCGACTGGCGAACGACGCCGGGCTTCTTCGCCACGGGCCACTCCGACTTCGAGTCGGTGCACGTCCTGCTGGGACGGTTCCTGGCCGACCGATACTCGTCGGACCCGCTACCCGACACCCCGCTGCTGGCCCCCGGCGGTTCCTTCGCCTGGGGGTCGGCACCGCCGCTGGAGAAGGTGATCGACTCCCCCGAGAACCTGCACCGCCTCATGCAGCACCCGCTCCTGTACCGCAACTCCATCGCCATCGTCGAGCCATGGGAGCACGTCGGCTTCAACGACCTGGGCGAGCAGGTGCGGGCCTCGGTCAACGTGACCTTCATCGCCCAGAAGATCGCCGACTGCGATTCGTATCTCGTGCCGCTCTGGTCGTCGGGACCGTTCGACCTCGACCAACTGGTGCCCCTGATCACCTCCGGGTTGGCCGTCGTCGTCGAGGGCGGGAACCCCTCCGTGCGCGACCGTTCCAGCTTCGACGGGTCCCGGGTGTCGCTCGACGACATGAGCCGGTTGGCCGAGCGCCTCCTACTCGCCCGGTCGCCGACCAGCGCCACGGCCCTGTTCGTCTGCCTCGGTCACCAGCTGGCGGCCCAGGCCCACGTCGGCCTGCTGCAACGGGCCGTCAGCGCCGTCCTGGGGCTGACCGTCCTGCCGGGCGACCGGAGCGGCAAGCTGCTGCGACCCCTGGCCTTCGCCTGCGAACGGATCCAGCAGATCGGTTCGACACTGGCGATCAGGAAGGGGTCCGAGACCGTCGCCAAGGGATGGGACGACTCCGATTTCGCCGTCGGACCCAACGAGCTCCCCGAGATCGGCGACACGACGCTGCACCAGTACCACTCACCCGATCCGATGTCGTCCGGTGTGCCCCAGGAGCTCATCAGCGCCCACGAGGTCAGCGCCGACGACTACGAGGGCGTCATCGACACCACCCTGCGGTACGAGCACAACCTCCACATCGCCATGTTCCACAACGACGAGGTGAACGAAGAGGCGATGCTCTTCGCCAACTGGGCCTACCGGCTGCTCCACGACGCCATCGCCCCCTACCGGTACATGGTGGCCGGCAGCGAGCTGTCGTGGCTGCTCCAGCTGCCCGATGCCCTCGAGATCCTGTGCTCCACGGTGATGGGCGAGCAACCCGTCACGGAATGCTCCGCCACCAGCATCTACTACCGGGACTTCGAGACGAAGCGGGTTCGACGCTCCTTCACCTGCCAGTTCCACCCCGAGCTGCTCGCCGATCTCCGGGTGATCGGCGTCCGGGAGGCGCCGAGCTACGCCGAGCTCAAGGACAACGACGGGGCCCGACTGCTGGCGCGCCTGCTCTACGAGGGCATGCAGGAATAGCGCCTGCCCGCCGGCGTCGGCGGTACCGGTGTCGCCCAACGCGATGGGGTTCTAGCGTCGCGGCCGCCGACGCAAGGAGGACGGATGCGGCGCGCAGCTGGGATCGTCGGCGGGCCGTCGGGCGGGTCGCCGTGGCCGTGGCCGTCCTGGGCGCGACCACCGCGGCCGGGAACGGCGAGCGCCAGTCACGGATCCCGCGGGCATCGCGCCGGTCGGCGGCCTCGGTCAACAGGCTGACCACATCGGCAACGTGGGCACGGCCCGCCTGGCGGACGACGAGCTCGGGCGCACCCGCCTGATCGGCGAGCCAGGGAGGTCGACGCCACTGACTGGCCCGAAGTCCGAACCGAAGGACGTCGCGCCACGCGCCCCGGATGAGCAAGTGGTCCCGAGCCAGGCCCTCTGGGCACATCCCGACCTTCTCGAGCGGGCGGATCGAGGCCAGCCTCGTTGTCGAGATCGCACGTGGCCGTCAGCTCGTGCAGGTCGAGCTGGTCGAAGCCGTGGTGGAGCAGGAGGTGGACGGCCTCGGTCCCCAGCCCGCAGCCCCTTCGATCGCGGCGCAGCCCGTAGGCGATGTCACCACGTCGGTTGCGACCGCGGTCGACGCCGGGGTTGTCTCCGGTCGTATGGGTCCCACACGACGTACCGGGTGACCGTGGGGTCCCACGCGTAGCGCTCGACGGCGGCAAGGTCGGCGAAGCGGAGCTCCCGCAGCCGAACCCTCGGACCCCGCCAGCGGTCGAGCACGAGCACGGCCACGCCCCGCCGCGGAATACGAACCGACTACGAGGGTCCTGGGTGAAGTAGTTGTGGAGCTCGAAGACCTGTATGCGGGGCTGCTCCGTGGCCCCGACCTCGGCCGAGAGGGGGCCGATCGTCTCGGCGGCGAACTGGTCGAGCGTGAGCCCTACCGGCGCCGCCGAAGCGCCCGATGGTAGGCAGCCCACCCACGGGTCGCGCCGGCCGGTCGGATGTTCTGGTTGTTCCGGAAGACGTTGCCGAGGTCGTACCTCCTCACCTCACCGAGCCGGCGACAGGTCGCGTCGCCGTAGGCCTCATGGACCTGCCGCGACGTGCACGCCGACGTCAGCGGCCGGCGAGGAAGTCGACCAGCAGGCAGTTGATCACCTCGGGCTGCTCGAGCTGCATCCAATGGCCGGCGCCGTCGATGCGCTCGTAGCGCCAGGGTCCGGTCACGTACGCCTCCGAGCCCGTCATCTGCGCCTCGGTGAGCGCGATGTCGCCGGAGCTCCAGATGCCGAGGGTGGGAGCGGCGACCGGTGGGACGGCGACTCCTCCGTCCAGCCAGGTCTCCGGTGCGAGATTGGCCCGATACCAGCCGAGGGCCGACGTGAGCGACCCGTCGGCCTCGATGTCGGCGATGACGTCGTCGACGTCGGGGTGACGGGCCCAGCGCCGGAAGTTGGCCCAGTCATTGGAGGAGAGCCAGCGCTCGGCGACACGGGGGAACTGGAACAGCAGCATGTACCACGACTTCTCCCGCTGCTCGAAGCCTGCCTCGCGGAACGCCTGGGGATGGCCCACCGACAGCGCCACCAGCCGGTCGACCCGAGCCGGAGCGGCCGCAGCGGTCACCCAGGCCAGCACCGACCCCCAGTCGTGGCCCACGAGGTGCGCCTTCGGTGCGCCGACCGAGTCGAGAAGGGCGACGACGTCACCGACCAGATGGGCGAGGCCGTAGGCGCCGAGCTCGGCGGGCTTGTCGGAGCTGCCACAGCCGCGGAGGTCGGGGACGATCACCCGGTGGCCGGCGGCGACGAGGGCCGGCACCTGGTGGCGCCAGAGGCGCCCGGAGTCGGGAAAGCCGTGCAACAGCACGACCGGGCTGCGCCCACCGTCGTCGCCCTCGTGGCCCCCGGGTCCCGCGACCGTGACGGCCAGCGAGATCCCGCCGCTCGACACCCGGAGGTCCACCACGGTCATCCGGCCAGGAGCTCGACCAGCTCGGCCCGACTCGGACCCTTGGCCGGCGCCTCGCGCCAGCTGCCGCCCAGGGCGGCCGCCTTCTGCGCCACCGACGGCTCGGTCAGCACCTCGTCGGCCCGGGCCAGCAGGCCCATGATGCGCAGGAGCGCCCGGAGCAGCTCCGGGTCGAGGATGGCGGCGTGCTCCAGGGCCCTCCACGTCTCCCACAGCCTGTCGCCGGGCTCGTGGGGCTCGCCACGCGTCGCCGCATGGGCCTCGGCCAGCCGGTGGCGGTCGAAAGCGACGGTGGCCTGGTACCAGGGCTCCATCGCCTCGCGGGTCCGGACGTCCCAGGCCAGGGCGAAGCCGGTGGCGTCGCCCGGCGTGGCCGACCGCAGAAGGTCCCGGAGCTCGCAGGCGTGCAGCAGGGCCATCGACGCGCCTCGCCCGACCGAGGGGTTGGTGCAGGCCCACGCGTCGCCGACGGCCACGACGCCGGTGACGACGGGCGCGCCCTCGACCACGAGGCGACGGATGCGGTCCTCGAGCCGGGCCATGACGGTGACCCCTTGGCTGATCGACTCGCCGTGCGCCCAGTGGGCCACGCTCGGGAAGCGGGCCAGCGCCGCCTCCCACCGGTCGACCTCGCCAAGGGGCCGCAGCGCGGCGTCGGACGAGCACACCACGAGGCCGACTCCCCACGTGCCGTTGTCGGCGGGCAGGGTGAGCGTCGAGACCGAGCCGTGGTGCTCGAGCAGCGGGCCGAACACCGGTGGAAGGGAACCGTCGGGCGAGCGGAAGTGGCGCCCGTAGTAGGCGAAGCCCGAGTCGTCGGCCTCCTCCTGAGGCGGTGGGCCGCCCAGCGAGGAAAGCCAGGACGGCAGGGCGGAGCGCCGTCCGGAGGCGTCGACCACGAGGTCGGCCCGCAGGTCGTCGCCGCCCTCGGTGCGGATGCCGCACACGTGGGAGACGCCGCCCGGACCCGGACCGTCCGAGAGAAGGCCTTTCACCGCCGTCCCCCTCCGCAACTCGACCCCCTCGGTGGCGGCGGCGGCGCCGGCGAGGGCGGCCTCCATGACCGGGCGACGGGCGGTGAGGACCATCAGGCGCTCATCGCCGTCCTGCGGAGCGCCGGCCAGCTCTGGCGGGATGCCGGCGAGCACGTTCATCCGTAGCGCCCCCGCCGCCCCCGCGGCCCGGGCCACCTCCGGCAGCTCGGACTCGAGCAGCATCCGGAAGCGCGGCAGGAAGTAGTGGAGGTGGCGGAACTGGCCGACACCACGCCGCTCCCACTTCTGCCAGGCCTGCTCCGGCTCCGACGGCGGCGGCTCGGGGTCGCGCTCGACGACCGTGACCCGGTGGCCGTCACGGGCGAGGAGCAGCGCGGTGGACAGGCCGGCGACGCCACCACCGAGAACCAGGATCTCCGCCACCAGATGCCGCTCCCTGCGCTCGAGCCAGCCGGAGCCGACCCTACCGTCCGCGCTCCCCGGATCGGCCCTCAGGTGGCGAAGGGCTGGGGCCGATGGTCGCGCATGGGATGGGTGCGAAGCGGCCGTCGGGCCGGGGCGACCGCGGGCGTGCTGGTCTCGCTGACCCTGTCGACGGCCGGCGTGGTGTCCGCCACCGGGCTTCGACGGCACGTCTCCTCCGGCGACTCGCTACGACCCGGTCGCCTCCGCCGGCCCGAACCCGGCCGACGGCCCGGGCGGGGTCGGGACCACGACCATTCCGACGGTCGAGGTCGCACCGACCCCGACCGACGGCCCGTCCCCCACGACTCCAGCCACGCCCTCGACGGCACCGTCCCGGACGCCGAGCGCCACCACGCCCGGGACGGCCGCCACGCGGCCCGGCGCTGAGGTCGCCGCCGCTTCGGGCACCACCGGCAAACGAGTGCTGTCCCCGCCGGTCGCGTCAGGTGGCCGAGCCGGCCCCGACCGCCGCGCATTCGAACCCGTGCTCACCACTCGAACACGGACGGCCCCGTAGGTGTGCTCGACGGTTGGCCGCCGGGTAGTAGTTCCGAGGAACCGCCGCCGCGATCAATGGAGTTGGCGGCGCACTCACTTCGACTCCTCGGCGCGGTCCGGCAGGAGCGGCGGCGACGGGATGCCGGCGGGTCGACCGAGCAGGACGGCCCGGACGACGGCATCCGAGCCGAAGCGGTCCCGCGCGCTGTCGAGGGCCGAGTCCAGCGCCGTCGACGAGCCGTCGAGGGGCAGGGGCAGCTGCGTCTCCGCGTCGTCGAGGTTGGCGACGGACACGCCGAGCAGCGTCAGGCCGCGACCTTCGATCGTCGGCCATGCCGTCGTCAGCAGCTCGCGCACGGTGGCCAGGATGACCCGGGTCTCGCCCGTTGCCCGGGCCAGCGTCGAGGAGCGGGTGCCGCGGGAGAAGTCGTCGAAGCGCAGCCGCACGACGATGGTGCGCCCGGCCTGGCCGGAGGATCGGAGGCGCCGGGCGAGGGCGTCGACAAGGGCGACGGCGACCTCGTCGACCTCGGTTGCCGAGCGCCGGGCCCGGCGTACGGCCCGCTGGGCACCGATCGAGCGGCGGCGCCGTCCG
>Ga0187892_10010525_pt1 | contig 11681 bp, 21 predicted proteins | sample MA1701073metaG_FD_139345 | JGI IMG/M metagenome (GOLD analysis project Ga0187892, IMG submission 139345) | Bio-ooze microbial communities from a basaltic lava cave in the Kipuka Kanohina Cave System on the Island of Hawaii, USA - MA170107-3 metaG ... | reverse complement strand
TGTCTACGCTGCCAACGCAAAAGGCGCTGTATGCGAGAAATGCGAGATAATACTTACGTGGGAGACTTCAATGAACTTTCTTGCCGCGGTGAACAGGGTGTCGGAACTGCTTCGAAAGGGACAACTGGACACAAAGTTGAGGAACGAGAACTACTGCAAGACAAATTTTGGCATCCATGCCACTCAGGCGATAATGGATGCGATTGACAGCTCGAATTTATGATGCACTAGTTGCGACTCATCGAACCCTGGCATCACGCCGTTTCTGCAGGGTCGACAACGATCCGTGATATTAGATGCAGCCAGCCTACTTCCTCCGGGAATTGCGAACCTTAAAGTATACATATGCGTAGTGTACAGCGATACAGAATCTGTCATCGCCATCACCACCGCAGTCATCGCCCCTGCCAGACAACCTGGAGGTGCACCTTCCTGACGAAGGAGAGATCGTTATTGCAACCGTCAGGGATATCAAGGGACATGGCGCCTATGTCACGCTTGACGAGTACAACGGAGTGACAAGTTTTCTCTCGATAAGAGAGATAGCCACAGGCTACGTGCGAAACATCCAGCGCTTTGTAAGACCAAAACAGAGGGTCGTGCTGAAAGTGATAAAGGTCAACAAGATGCGCAAAGAGGTTGACACTTCGCTCAAGCAGATCTCTGGTGAGGAGAGAAAATCAAAGCTCATTGAAGTAAAGCGAAACGAAAAAGCCAGGGGTTTTCTGGACTCTATAAAGGCAAAGGCGAATCTTGGGCCGGCCCAGTTGAAGTCGATTCAGGACAGCATTCTGAACGAGTATGACGATCTTTACGAGTTTTTCGAGTCGGTGGCAAAGGAGGGGGCTGAAGACGAAATGAAGCAGTTTGGCTTTTCAGAGGAGGTCATCAAGGCGATAAAGGAAGAAAGCAGCAAGATACGTATTCCCCAGAATGAGATTACTGGAATCCTGGAAATTTCCTCAAGGAAGCCCGACGGAATCGAACTGATCAAGGATGTTCTTGTTGACGCTGCCGAAGGCACCAAGAGCAACCCTAGCAAGATAGATATCGTGTACGTCGGTGCTCCAAGATACCGCGTGACAGTCAAGGCGGAGAATTTCAAAATAGCCGAGAAAGCCATGTCCCATGCCATAGAAAAGATACAGAAGGGGATAGGAAAGAGCGAAGGAACTTTTGCCTTCACAAGGGCAGAGTCAAAAAAGAAGGTCTACTAAAGCCGCACTATCTTGTCTGTGGAAGCTTTTTCTCCACGTATATCTGATCCTTGTACTCAAAGAACTTTACTTCCATCATAACTTCTGACTTGCCTTTTGTGTTCCGGGTTTCTTTTCGTCGCTTGTCCTCATCTTCATAGCCGTACGACGAAGCATAGTACACTCCCTTCATTTCTGGATGGGCATTTTTCAGGTCTGCCGCAGCGTTTCGGAATTCGCGTAGCGACTTGCCCGACGCCTGACGTCGTGAGTTGTTGTTTTGCATCCCTACGGCAACCAGCTGTTCCGTTTGCCTTGAGTATATGCAGACGTCAAAAAAGTACTCCAGCCCAGATTTGCCGGCGATCTTGCGATCCATAATGAATTTATGAATCATCGGGCTGTATCTTGAAGAAAGGAACACGGCGAACCTGAAATTTGAAAGCGAGTCCTGGCAGTCTATGAATATCTGCTGTAGCATCATTATCGACCTGTCGTTGAGCCGGGCGAGCAGGACTGGAAGTTTGGGTTTGCGCGCAAAGTCCCTGCCCGAAATGCGTGAATCAAATGTGCATCCGCATCGTTCTGCCACCATTTGCAGGATCTGAAGCGGAATGTTGTAGTTGCAAAGGTGAGATTCTATCTCGCTCCTTTGCTTAAGAGGAAGTTGCTGCAGCTCATTTCCAGACAAGATATAGCCGTCATATTGTTTGGTGGCACTATTAAACCCAGCTTGAATGTTAGGCTAAACCCAGCGTCAAGTCGCACAGGCCGAAAATGCTGTCAGGACCAGTCCATATAGTCTTCTGTAGCGTAATCGTTATGGTGCCCTCTAGTGCAGGTACGAGAAATTCCAGACTTTGTAGCAGCCGCTTTGAATTCACTTTTGTTTTCCTCAGGTACGTATATGCCGGGAAAAACCTCGCCACAGCTCTTGCATTTCAACATGAGCATCGGCATGAAACTAGGACTTCCCGCTATTTTGCTTGAGGCCTACCCTACGAGATATTTCCTTGCCTATCTCCTCATGTTTGATCTGTTCACCCCTGCGCCCCGGAGTAATCTGTTCCTGCTGCTTTACGCGCCTCAGCTCCTCTGCCATCTCGTCAGTCCCAAAGTGCGGGTTGTCAGAAGTGCGCACCTTCTTTTTGCGTAGTTCCACGGCGTACCTCTCTCTGAAATCCTTCTCCAGTTCGGTATCTTCTACCATTCGGTCCTCACTTGCCTCCAATGTCAGGTTTCTCAGCCACGATCATTGTCAAACAAAATCTGATATTCGCGAGGGACCGAAACTTTCTCACAGTCTTTGCCAATCCCGCATCAGAGTCTGAACTAATATCTGCAACTATGTCGTAGATGCCGGATACGCCTATCGCTCGCGAGACACCCGAAATATCGTTCATCTCAGCAATAATGCCCTGGTCTTTGCCAACATCACAATTCAAAAAAACAAAAGCTCTCGACATGATTACCTTATACAACACTGCTATAAAAGGTAGCGTCAGACTGTGACTTTTTCGGCAATCTGAGCGTAGGAAGGTGAGGAAATAAGTTGAATTAATGGGAAACTCTCGCCTACAGTAACGAGTCGTTGGGACTGTATTAATTAGCGGTGTCAGTTGAAGGTCTTTAGAAGAGGGCGAACCCAATTCGCTTCTACTTATCACTCACGGGAATACTTATCTGGCCCTCTCGCAACCAACTTGCACCACACGATCCAGTGTAACGTGGTCATGATATCCTCGCGTACTATTGAAATAAATTGGCAGCGCGCATCTCCCTTCCTCACATACCTATAATACTCACCGTGCACACTATGATGAGAGATGCCAATGCTTTTGCAAAGAGTGCAACCTGAGACTGGTTCTGGTGCGGCTTGAATTCCGCAAAGAAGCCGACTCGCGCGATACTCGTGGGCTACCCGGACAGCTTTAGGCTCGAGGAAGCAAAGAGCTTGGTTGAATCAGCAGACTATACAATTTCAAAAGTCTATACCCAAAAGTATCTCAATCATTCACAATACGGCCTGGGATCAGGTAAGGCTGAAGAGATCAAAGAGTTCGTCAAGGAGGCAAATGAAACGCGCAAAGATCGCAAAGCAAAGATCGACCTAATAGTTGTTGACGAGCATCTAACTTCAAAACAGATGCACAACTTGAGCAAGCTAACAGGAGTGCGTGTCATAGACAGGGAGCGATTGATACTCGACATCTTTTATTCCAGAGCCACGACGACGGAGTCAAAGCTCCAGATTCAACTCGCAGAAGTACAGTACGAAATGCCCCGAGTCCGAGAAAATGCAAAGCTGACTTCGGGCGGTGAACGAGCGGGCAAGGGAGGCATGGGAGAATATTCGGTGGATGTAAAGTTCCGCGACCTGAAAAGGCGGATGGGATTTATCAAAGAAAAACTGGATGAGGCAAAAAGTAAGCGCGATTTGTACCATCAACAACGATTAAAAACACGAATGCCTGTTGTATCGCTAGTCGGGTATACTAGTGCAGGCAAGACTACTCTCTTTAACCTGCTCACAGCAGAGAACAAAGAGATATCAGCCAGCTTGTTTACAACGCTCTCAACAACCACGCGTTCTTTAGTGATAGATCAAAATACGACCATACTGCTCACCGATACTGTCGGCTTTATCAGCAGGCTGCCCACTTACATGATTGATGCATTCAAATCGACTCTAGAAGAATCACTCGCCGCAGATCTGATTTTGCTTCTTGTAGACTCGTCAGAAGAACTCGATGATATCAGAATAAAATATGTAAGCTGCTGGGATGTTCTAAAAGAGCTCAAAGTTGATGGCGCCAAGGTTCTTGTTCTTCTCACAAAACATGATGGTACAGACGCTCAAGAAATAGACACAATTGCAGTAGAACTGCAAATTCCGAATCCTCTTGTTATATCATCAAAGTCTGGCTATGGTATTTCTAGGCTAAAGCAAACAATCGGCCCGCGAATCCGAGCTGGGGCAAGAGCGATAGCGGCAGAGCGCGTTAGGGCAGGGTAAGAATCAATGTCCCAAATACACGAAGCCGTGAGCGCTATCTCTACACAGATAGTAACATATTACAGGATGTCGCTCCTAGTCATGATGATTGTAGCTGGAAGCACGAAAGCTTTAGAGAAGGTCGTTCTATAATAGCGACATTAAAGCCGTACAACACACGACCTACAACGCTTGGCACAAAAAAAACAGCAGGATTTTGCGTGTCATGCGCGGCCATTGCTACAACAGAAGCATTGTTCAAATTGGACGGAGCAATAATCGTCCAAAGATACTGTAGTAATTGCTTGCCCACTGCAAAGTATTCCACGTGAGTGATAAGCTGACTTTCTAATCCTTGAGGGAGCTGAGGTTAAGGTCAATGGTGAAGCAGTTATTTTCATGCGATTGCGGCAATGTGATGGAGTGCATAGCCGAAAACGATGAAGAAAAGCCGAAATACAAGAGTATTTCTGGAAAAGTACGACTAAGATGTAATGATTGCGGCAAAGAGCATGAAGTGTTCCTGAAATACAAAATTGCAAGATTCGTTGGAGCGTCACCGTCGTTCAAAGAGATTTTCGATTGACTGATCATTTAGCCGACTGATGAAGCGGATCAGGCGAATCGGGGACTGCGCAAGATATCGGACTATTATTCCCATAACGGAATGTGGATCGTGAGCTATCTTAAAATGCTCGTTATGCACATCATAGACTGTGAAGATGAGCAATGCAGTCTATTGCGGCATCGGCTATGCCGATGATAAATTCGCTGGGAGCGTCTGGCTACCCTGCGCTGCAGAGCTTCCTATCTCACATACTGGATAAGAGAAATAGGTTCTTCTTACTCTCCAGCAAGAAGATGTTCTTTGTCCTATTGGCTGCGCTGACAGTCGAAATGTTAGAGGAAGTATTCTGAGAGAAACACCGTAGTGTGGAGTGTTCCGTGACATCCACACCACATTTTTTTGTCAGCCAACCGAGATAAACGCACAGACGTCCAGAACCCAGCCTGTAGCCCGGCCTCAAGGCAACAGTCCTTCAAGATGCTTATTGAGCCTTGTATCCCAATTTCCCTGGCTTCTAGCTACACCCTAATGTCTCATACTGTTGTCCGATTTTCTTGCAAGTAACATGCTACTGCGAGGCAGAATCAAAGAGAAGAGGACGCTTGGGAAGGAAAAGATGAACGTTTTCCGGTATTCTGATATATCGCGGATAACATGCGGTAGATTATATGCAAGTTCGGTGTATATCTACTAGGGGTTTTTCATGCAGAATAGTTTTCCGATGAAGGAATGGCACGTTGAACATATGCAAAAGACGATAGTAAAATACGTCAAGGGGATATCTGAGAACGCTACTGGATGGGAGAAAAGGAATCACAAGAAATACGGCGGCCTGGCAAATGTTTGCAGGCAGATAGAATACGACATCAAACACGGAGTGACCAACGAGCAGGTCATCTCTATGTTCCAAAAGGTTCGAAAGGATTCGTCGTTTTCGCAGCTAAGAAAAGCAAACGGCTCGATGGAAAGACTGGCCGAAGTAGAAGGTCACTTTACCCAACCAAAAATAGCGCTTTCACAGTGGAGCTACTAGCAGGGCGACGCTGAGCCCTCAGGGCTTCCATTACCTCGATCCATTCTAGGATTCTGCCGCATGCCAGGGTGCCCTTCCTGCCCACTCTTGTTTCCAGTGGCAGCTGTAACAGAATCCACACTTTAGGCAAGTCATCTGGGTCCTCATCTCGCAGGACTTGCACTCGCGATACCTTAGAACCGATGCACTCCGCAGGAATTCGTGCATGCGCTACTAATGGATAGGCAGCCCTCTCATATTAAGGCGACTGCTTTGGGGCCAGGGAGTCAAGTCATGAGGTCAAGCGTCATTTTCGGCTCGCGTATTTCATTCTCTATCGTCTTTCTGTCTATTTCGTCGGTCGTATATCTCTTTAGCCTATTGCATGCATCGAGCTGCTCCATGACAAGATCCTTCCTGTCAAGGCATAAGCCATGGGATTCGTTCAGGATCGAGTACGTAACCTTTCTCAGGCTCGACTCATATCCACACGTCCTTGCCATTACTGGCGAATTATATTCTAGATGATCTTTGTACTACATACGTAATGCCGCAACTGCGCATTGGCTCAAGCATTCTTTCAATGCAAGATCGGACAATGAATACCTAACCTACCTTACAGCGGCGACAACAGCATCCCAATGATCGTAGTCCGAGATTTCGTGTTTGCGCGGCCCTTCGAATGTTTCTCCTTTTAGCACTTTAAGACCTGATATCTCTTCCAGTCCTATCAGGCGCCAGTCCGGCACTCTGCCAGTCGAAGTAAGGCCTCCTATCTGATACACAAGGATCTGCCTCTTGCCATCTTTGATGCCATATACGTGCGGCTCGGCTATCCTTAGATAGCCACGATAGGTGAATTCAACGAGATTTCTGTTTGCTATCGCTGCTCTGATGACGCTAGTATTCAATCCCGGTCAGCTTACTCGCAGTAGTATTTCTCTGTCTCTTTTGTGATCGGCTGCGCGAAAGACAGTTGGTAGCCGTCAGGTTCACTCACATGGAAGAACCTTTCTCCCCATATGGCATCTTTGGGTGCATTTTCAAAGATTGCGGATTGCGATACGCCACTGTCAGTCGTCATGAACCGATAAAGTCCATCGACATCGTCGGTGTGGAATACTATGCGACCAAAGGATTTCTTTGGTGTGTCAGGGTCTGTAGAAATGCGGCGAGCCATGTCGTCTTTCAGTTCCAGATTGAGATACATCTTGGTTCCTCTTCCAACTTCAAACGTAGTAAATCTCTCCTTCGATCCTCCGTACACTAGCGTAAATCCAGGCAGCTTCGAGTAGAACGCGCATGATTCTCCCATGTTTCTAACTTTCAGGGTAACGGCAGAAATCCGATAGACCTCCATGGTTGCGTCACTTGTATTCACGCGGGACAAGCTAATAAACAACTTTATTCACGAGGTCGAACGAATTGCAACAAAGATATGCCTTGGACCTTTTCTCCACGGTTACAGAGCTGCATCCAGGCTTTTGGAAATACGAGCCACGTCAGCTTCAGTAACGTGGGGGTGGACGGGCAGGGAAAGGACATGGTCCGCGCACCAGTCAGTTGACGGCAGACTCGTACGCTGCATCTGCGCATAGTAGGGAGTCCGGTGCACAGGAGGATTGTAGTACACCGTCGCGCCGACACCTGCTTTGTTCAATACATCCTTTATTCGGTCCCTCCCGTTCTCAAACGCTACGGTATAGAGGTACCAGTTGAACTTTTTATCCGCTGTCTCCTGGGGAATTTGCGTCCCGCTTTTTTTCGCCATGGGATAGATCATCTTGGAAAGCATTTCCGAATTGCGCCTTCTAATCTCTAGCATTTTCTGCAGCTTTTTCATCTGAACGGTGGCTACCGCCGCGCTGAGCTCTGGCAGACGGAGGTTCATTCCAAGCACTCTTGTATCGTAGCCCTCCACCATGCCATGATTTCTTATCATCTTGATCTTGTCTGCCACTTCGTCACTATCTGTCGCAACGGCGCCGCCTTCCCCTGCGGTAAGTACCTTACTTGCATACATGCTAAAGCACCCCATAATGCCCAGAGTGCCAGTCTGTTTTTTCTTGTACGTCGAGCCGAGGGACTGGCAGGCATCTTCTATAACATCAATAGAGTGCCTGCGCGCCAGTTCTGAAATTTCGTCCATATTGGCAGGATGGCCGTACAGGTGGACTGGGATAACGGCTTTGGATTTCTTTGTGATCTTTGACTTCAAGTCAGAGACGTCCATTGTATAGTCATCTTTTCTTACATCGACAAACACGGGCCTGGCTCCCGCCGCGACCACGGCGTTTGCGGTGGCCACAAAGGTAAATGAAGGAAGCAGGACTTCGTCTCCTTGCTCAATGCCTGAGGCAAGGAGGCCTGCGTGGAGCGCTGCGGTGCCAGAATTGACCGCAAGTACATGTCTGACTCCGAGATAACCTCTCATCTGAGCCTCAAAGTCCCGCACGCGCTTGCCCCCATCCCGGGCCGCAGTTGTAAGGGCATTTTCTTCAAGTACTTTTGCAACCTCTGCTTTTTCCTGCTCGTCTATCCAGGGCCTGTTAATCGGTATCATATTGGGCAATGACGATGTATCATGACATACGGTCAATATTTATCATGTGCCATTGTGACGACGCGTCGCCCGATTTAAAGTCGAGAAAGATGCGTGGACGTTAGTGGGTAGCAGAGGCGATCCAGATAATAATCAGACTCCTTTCTCACTATCCGGAGTAGATCCGCTAGCTGATGGCTCATCGCAAAGAAACTGCTGCAACACCAGTACTTGCTCATCGGGCTGGCATGAACCTGCTCTTCCAATGCGACAACCTGGATTGCCTGCGATATCTGAATGGGCAGGGCTTCGAAAACACGTTGGATCTCGTCTATATCGATCCGCCTTTCCAGAGTGGTGAGCGCTACTACTACCGCAGCAAGAACAGGACTGGCATCGCTTTTGAGGATTCCTGGGATAGCAACGCGTATCTTGAGATGCTCCGGGCAAGGCTCGCCCAGATCCGAACACTGATGTCTCCTTCAGGTTCGATCTTTGTTCATCTTGACTGGCATGCCTCGCATTACGCAAAGGTGCTTATGGACCAGATATTTGGCCCAGAGAACTTTAGAAATGAAATAATTGTCAAAAGAGGACGTAGGAAGAACCTGCAGTACCAGTTCAAAGCGATAGACCGCATGCACAACGCGCATGACTCCATCTTGTGGTATTCAAAAACCGAGAAAGCCAAGTTCGTGCCCCCGGTGGTCCCGCACAAGTCCGAAGCGAAATGGATGGGTTTTTGGAGCAACACAGACAGACCAACAATGCGGTACGAAATTTTCGGCTATTCTCCGGAAAGGGGCCAATGGAAATGGTCCAAGGCCCGCGCAGTAAGAGCGATCGATAACTACAGGACTTTTGCAAATAAATTCTCTAACAAGTCACTCGAGGATTACTGGAACCAGACTGGAAGATCAAAAGAGTTCATCAGAAAAAGGGGAAACGTAAAGTACGCCGAGTACTGGATTCCACCAAAGAACTACAGGATCCTGGATAACGTCTGGCTTGACGTGGAAGCCTACGATTACTCGACAGGATATGGAACTGAGAAGCACCAGCAGCTGCTCCACCGAATAATAACACAATTCTCAAGAAGTGGTGCTCTCGTGGCAGATTTCTTTTGCGGGTCGGGCACAACACTTTTTCTGGCGCAAAAACTCGGAAGAAGATGGATAGGGTGTGATTCGTCACCAAAGGCAATCTCGGTGACCCGAAAAAGGCTTGGCAGGTCCAGTTATTCCCTGGTCGATCTTTGATAGATGCGACCTACATTCCCAAGTCAGAGTTTGACCACTTGCTCTGCCATGCGCGTTCTGCTTCATCCGTACCCAATTCGTGCGAGATTATCTGGTGTCCAAGGAACTGGTCTTTTCCATCTAAAGGTATTCTGCACATTTCACAAAAGACAATCCAGGTCATATCTGCGCTTCTTCCAAATGCCAACTCTTGTCTTATCATGGTGTATGTAAACTCCTTAGACATAGATTCTGCCTCTTTACTAATGGTCTGTCAAATACATTAATTAGACGGACGGTCAACGATGAAAAATATCATGACGGTCCAGACTGCAGCAGAATATGACAAGCTACTGAAGCGGCTGCAGGACAAGCTGGGCAATACCGCAAAGAAGGACAAGGCCAGGCTGGTGGTTCCGGCTCCGCAGATCATCTGGGTCGGCAAAAAGACTATTTTCCGTAACTTTATGGAATTTCCCAAGGCCCTGAGGCGGGACCCTGAGAAATTCCTTCTCTATCTCAATAAGGAACTTGCATCCGCGGGCTATATTGCGGGAGAACGCGTGATTTTCCTTGGGCGCAAGACTCCCTCTTCATTTCAGGCCCTGATCGACCGTTACGTCAAGGACTATGTCCAGTGCCCGGTGTGCGGCAGCCCCGACACCCGCACAGAGAAAAGCAAGAAAGTGGGCTTTTTGATATGCGAAGCCTGTGGCGCAAAGTCATCAATAAAGAGCAACTACGCCTGAGCGCAGCCTTTTGAAAGAAAATCATAGTTGTAGAGGCTCTTTATCCAGGCCCCAACGATAGAGATGTCCTGCTGGTATGAAGGCTTTACCTGCACATTCATTTCGTTGAACTCGGAAACTTTTTTCTTTACGGCATGACTTCTCGCCGCAACGTGTTCGGCGACCATAGTTGAATCGATAATCTCGTCACAAACATTGCATCTAATCTGAACCATGAAAAAGGGGATCCGGAACCGAATTATCTTGTGCTACGCCAAGCCGGCTTGGTGCCTTCGTCAGCTTTTTTGATCCTGTGTAGGTTCGTCACGTAATATGTCCAGGACATGCTTTAGCTTGGGATCGACTTTGAGGCTTTCAAGAAATCCTCTGACTATCTGCCTTGTGGTTCGGTCGACGGCGCCCTGTCCCCTGTGCTGGACGTTCTCGACGTAATCATAAACGAACGGACTGATGTACAGGGTGCAGACGTCAGAGATCCATGCAAAGAGAGTGTCGGTGGTTCTGTCTTCGAGCATCGCCTGCCTTTTTTCTTCAAACATCCTGCCGATTATCCTCACGTTGTAAAGGTACATTTTTCTGCCGGTTTTCTTGTCGACTCCGGTAAAAGATAGCGAATTGCGATCGTCATATACGAGACCAAAAGAAACGTTGTAGGGCATCTTTACGTGCTTTGATTTCGGAGCGTACGCGAATAGCTCGTCCATCAGCGCCTTGAGGAGAGCGTAGAATCGCTGAACGCTCTTTTCCTTTTCTTCATTTTTCTTTTTGCTAAACGGGCCCACCGCAGTCGTTTATGAGAAAGTCCCGGGTAAAAAGTTGGTGCCATGTGTTGAAGCGTCTGGCAACCAAATTCTTGTAAGAAATTTGAGATAGCGCTTCTCAAGCGCTAAAATTTAGCAAGCTGCACCTCATGGTTGACATCGTATCAACTGTTTTCACTTTTGAATTGGATAAAGTTGACTATGGGTGATAAGTACCAACTGTCAACTATCTCAATAATGACAGCAATCATGTCGCTTCATAATGAAGCCACAACGTCAAGAGGCAGCTTTACTACCGGCCAGAGCTGGGGAGCACTGAGAAAGGCATGGAAGGGGTACAGGATCGCCAAAGTACAGGGCGATAACGCAAAGATGAGAGAGTACGCCACCAAGATCAGAAAAATCCAGGGCGAACTGGGCGTAAGCGTTGCATCATTCCCGCACTTGGGCATACACTGAGTGCGGTCTCTTTTCTTTTTCAGCCATTACCGATAGATAGAATCGCCGCTTCCTGAATGTTGTTTTAGTTTCATCTCTATCTGCGCCTTTGGCAGAGCACCTACGATCACATCTACCGGCTTGCCTGTCTTGAATATCATCATGGTGGGGATGCTCTGTAT
>Ga0187892_10010524_pt1 | contig 11682 bp, 4 predicted proteins | sample MA1701073metaG_FD_139345 | JGI IMG/M metagenome (GOLD analysis project Ga0187892, IMG submission 139345) | Bio-ooze microbial communities from a basaltic lava cave in the Kipuka Kanohina Cave System on the Island of Hawaii, USA - MA170107-3 metaG ... | reverse complement strand
TGCTCTGCTCTTTCATGGGCGGTGTCTCCTTCGGCGGGCGTTGGTCGCGCCCGCGGTTCGGGTTCAAGTCTCCCGAAGGCTACACCGCCTTCTCTTCGTTTACACACCTACTGACCTTACCTCCCTAGTCGTTGCCGTACCGAGAGACCCGTCTCTAAGGTCATGAAACACCCAACTAAGGCCGCGCTAGCAAAGCACGCGTGAGTCACCTACTGCGGGAGTCCCGAAACGGCTGCCCCAACGCGGCTAGTGTGACCCTCGCTGTCACATCAGCTCACCATGAATCGGTGCGCGCACCGAGCTTCGGCCAGCGTCGTTTTGGGTCGGACACCGAACACCCCGTACCTTTGGCTTGTTGACAGCCGCCCCAGAAGCGCTAAGAATTGCTGGGCCCCATGCCGGTGGGCTGTGTTCGGCAAGCGGCAAAGAGCCTACATCTTACTCGGATAACGGCACGGGTGCTGCAGTCGGGACCCCGTGGCGAGTTCGCCACTCAGGATCCGGCAGACCTGCGGGTGCAGCACGCTCGCGGGGTGAGCCGGTTCACGTGTAGGCTGGCAGCAACCGAGGAGGCTAGGATGGGCGAGCGGCGCGACATACGGCTTCGGTTCGAGCAGTGGGCGCTGAACCCGTCGTGCGTCGCGAACACCATCGTGTCGAATAAGGGGCGTCCGACCGCGTGAACCAAGACCCGACCTTCCCGGAGAGATCGTGATGCGGGTGGATCACGTACCATTTGGCCCGTTCGTGAACGCCAGTGAGGAGTTGGCATGTAACCAGCTTACGCGTGCACTGAGGTCGGAGCCGGGCGATGCCCGCTTCGTCATGCTGACCAACGTCGCCCATGCGGTTACCGGTGGCGGCCAAGCGGACGAGATCGACATCATCATCGTCGGCCCCACGGGGGTGCACGTCGTGGAGGTCAAGCACTGGGACCGCGCATACATCAAGTCCAGGCGACACGTCGTTGAAGACGAGGCAGACAAGGTTGCGTTCAAGGCCCGCAAGATCGCGACCAAGCTTCGCGGAAGATACCCCGCCCTGGGTTTTGTCGCGCCAAAGATGCTGTTCACGAAAGAGCAGAAGACCCTGCAGCGGGAGACCGACGAGCCCATCCGCGGTACTCACCTCTACGCGCTCACCGACTGGCGTAAACTCGTGGCGCTTGACCGCCTGGGCGAGCTGCCGGCGGTTCATATCGATGAGCTGTGCGAGCGGATTGCGCCGCGGTGCCGCGAGGTCCTGACGGGCGATCTACGGCGGCTCGGCCAGATCACAGACCTCTCGCTGCTCTCGTCACGCGCGGATCGTTTTCATCGCATCTACCGCGGCCGGAATACCGTCAACCAAGACAGGCTCATTGCGCACGTCTACGACCTCTCGGCGTCCGAGCACGAGAATCCTGAACATCTTGCACGACGCGAGTTTGAGGTCGTGCAACGACTCCAAAAATCGCCCTGGCTCCCGAGGATCGTCGATTCCTTCCAGCCCGTGCCAAACTATCCAGGAGAGCTCTTCTTCTTCAGCCTGGCTGATAGCGACGCCCCTACGCTTCGTGCTCGCGCCGGCTTCGCCGGCTGGTTGTTAGAAGCCAGGCTGGACTTCGCGCGCCGATGTCTTGTCGCATTGGACGAGCTGCATCGTCCACCCGGCGAAGAGGAAGCCGGAGTCGTTCACCGAACGATCACGCCCGACGCAATCCTGGTTCGGCCGGACGGTCGGCCCCTTTTCTTTCACTGGCAGTGGGCGAAGATCCCGGGGGCCCTCACCGTCGCCGGGGCGCGCGCCGCTGCGCCGCCGCCCGAGTTCACTGCCCCCGAGGTCGTGACCCATGGACTCGGCGCCGCCGACAATCGATCCGACGTCTATGCGCTCTGTGCCTCGCTACGCGTACTCTTCGCCGGAGTTCCCAGCGACGGAGCCCGGCAGGCCGCTGAGATTTTGTCGCGTGGGACGGCCGAGGACGCCGACGAGCGCCCCAGTCTGGCGACCCTTAGAGACATGCTAGGCGACCTCGTTGCGAGGCAGGGGGACGTGGCCCGGCCGGCCGAGGAGGCCGCGGTGCCGGCCCGACTGTGGGGGGGAGATCAGGAGGTCACTCTCGACGGGCACCACTACCGGATCGTTGGGAAGCTCGGCGCCGGAGGCGCCGGCCAGACGTTTAAGCTCCAGCAGTTCGACCCTGAGAGCGATGAGGAGTTCGGAACGTACGTCGCCAAGGTTGTCTCGAACCCTGGGCTTGGAGCGGCTGCGCTGCGTTCATACAAGCAGGCGCGTCCCCACACCAAACACACTAACCTTGCGCGTATCTACACCACTGCCGTGGAGTGGCAAGCGGATGCGGCGCTCGCGCTTCTCGAGTGGGTCGAGGGGACGCCGCTCGGGGACTACACTGGAGTCCTGGAGCTGTATGCAGAGGAGCTGGGGGAAAGCGACGTTGAGTTGCTACTCCTCACCTGGATCCGCGATCTCTGTGGCGCCCTTGCGAGGTTCCACGAAGTCGGGCTGGTGCACGGAGACGTGAGCCCCGGCAACGTCATCGTCAACGGCACCAGCGTGACGCTGATCGACTACGACCTCGTCACCAAGATGGGCGAGGTCGCGGCAGGCAGCGGCACACCTCCCTATGCATCCGCCACCCTGCGCCACGGCGGTCCCGTGATGCCATCGGATGACCTGTTCGCGCTCGCCGCCACCGTCTTCCATGTACTCGCCGATCGCGATCCCTTCCTCTTCGACGGGCTGCGAGCGCAGGACCGCGGGCTCGCGTGGACGCCCGTGCTGCGGGAGACGTTTCCGCGGCTTGCGCGCTTCCTCGATCGAGCGGTCTCCCCTCATCCCGGCCAGAGATTTCCCGACGCGATCGTTGCCCGGGCGTTCGTGAGAGAGCTTGCCGGCGAGACAGAGGCGGTGAGTGACGAACCCGAATTCGAGCGTCCGCGACCGTTGACACCGAACGAGGTGCCATGGCTCAAGGAGATCCTTACGGCGTATCCCGGCTCCCGGTACGGGAACGTAGAGACGCGTGGCCTCGACTCGGAGTTCTCGGAGCGGACCTACGTCGAAACCGAGCTCGACGACATGCTGGGCAATGAGATCCGCGACGGGCGGGTTGCCCTTGTGATCCTCTGCGGCAACGCCGGCGACGGCAAGACGGCGTTCCTACAACATCTCGCGGCGCGACTCGGGTTACCGCGCTTTCGGTCATCCCAGCGCGTCTGGGAGGTCGCGCTCGCAAATGGCATCAAAGTAAAGGCCAATCTCGACGGCGCTGCGGCGTGGCAGGGGCGTTCTGCAGACACCCTGCTCGACGAGATCTTCGCGCCGTTTCATGAGGGTCGGTCTGCCTCCCGCATCGCCCGCATCGTCGCCGTCAACGACGGCCGGCTCATGGAGTGGGTCGAGGGCTACGAGAGCCGCCACGGCCCCACGCGCCTGACGGCGCAGATCGCTGAGGCACTGGCCGAGCGGGCGGCCGCCCTCGATCCGCACGTGCGCCTCGTCCAACTCAATTTGCGTTCGCTCGTGGGCGGCTTCGACGCCAAGGGCCGGATCTCGACCACCTTCCTCGAAAGCTTGTTCTGGCGGCTCGTGGGCGGCCCTGACGCGCGGGAGGTGTGGCGCCCGTGCCTCACCTGCTCCGCGCAGAGCCGCTGCACAGCGTGGCGCGCAGCCCGGTGGCTCGGCGCGAGCGAGGACGAGATGGAGGGGCGGCAGGGCGCGCTCCTACGCGAGCGGTTGAGCGACGCGTTTCAGGTCGCGCACCAGCGGAACGAGGTCCACATCACCACCCGCGAGCTCAAGGCAGCAGTGAGCTACATCCTGTTCGGCACCCGATACTGCACCGACCTCCACGCCGACCCGAACCAAGCGCCGGAATGCCCCTGGGATCTGACCTTCGACCCATCCTCACCGCTGCGGCAGGGGGAGTTGCTCCGGGAACTCGTACGGCTCGACCCGGCCCTCGAGGCCAACCCGCGGATCGATCGCTATCTCCTGGGCCGCGGCGGTCCCGACCCGGAGCACGGAGCGCCACGCTATCCCGAGCTTACGCTGAAGTCGGCGCGGCGGCGGGCCTACCTCGACTGGACCGCAGCCCAGATCGAGAGGGTTGGAGGGGCGCCGGACGCACTCTGCCTCGCGGGCGCCAGGCACTTCCGGAAGTTCCGCGACTTCCCGGTGCTGCCGGCGGAGGAGCAGGCGCAAGTCTGCCGGGACCTGTGCACCGGCCTATCGCGCCTCGAGGACCTGCCGCCGGCCGCCCTCAAGCGCCCAGGGGTCGTGCCGGTCCGTGTAGTACCGCGCACACCCACCGAGACCGCGTTCTGGAGCGAGCGGCCATTCGAGCGGTTCGCTCTCGCGCCCGAGCGCTTCGCCGCGGCAACGGGGCTCGAGACGCTGCACCGCCACTTCGCGCTGAGCTACCGGACAGGCGGCAGCCTCGAGGAGTTGCTCATCGTGCCCTTCGAACTATTTGCCCTGCTGATGGACCTGAAGGACGGTGTGCAGCTTGTCGACACCCTCTCGGACGACGTGTTCGCCAATCTTGGCGTCTTCACCCAGCGCCTCGCCCAGGAGGACGAGCGCCGCCTGCTAGCCTGGAACCCGGTTACGGCGGAGGTGGTCTATGAACTGGGGATCCGATCCTCGGATAGCGGCCAAGTGATCCAGCTTGGCTCCGGAACGTCGTGACAGGGTCTTCCCATGTCGAAGACGGTGGTTTGGAACGTGCTCTCGCCCAAGATGGCAGCCCAGGTCTGGACCGGCAACTATGCCCCGGTCTTTCCGTTCACGCCGCAAGCCTATTCGGTAGGAGCGCTCTTGCCGGCAGTCCTCTACATGCTTCGCTGGGGCCACCGCCGAGGCGTCGGCAGATTCGAGAAGGCATTTTCGAACGCGCCCTCAGAAAAGCCGACGGTCGAAAGCGTGGCAGCGAGGTTGGCAAGCTGCCCCGAGTTTGAAGGTTTCGACGGGGACACGGCGAAAGCGATCCTAGGCGACCTACTCCTGGCCCATGTGCTGGAGAACAAACGACGGGAGGAGGGCCGGGGCAAGCAGGTGCAACGGGCTTTCCCAGTTCATTACTTCGCCTCTTGGATCGACCTGCCGACGTCGGTTGCCCACCTCCGCGGCGTTCCCGAACTGATCGTCGCGCTGCTCGCCGATCAGCCGGACGGAGAGGTCGTAGAGCCTGGCCGGCAGGACTCCCGGTATCCGGTCGGCTGTCGGATCGAACAGAACGGTTTGCTGGGGCTCTTCGCGCAGGGCACCGACGTCGAAGGGGACTACGGCACTTCATTGACCTCGGACCGCTTTGACGAGCAGGCGCCGGTGGGGATCGACCAGCTGGTGACAATACGCCTCGCCCAAGCGTGCGGATCGGCCCCCGAGAAGGCGAGAGGTAAGGGCGAACCGGGGGCGATATCGAACCAGCGGCCGATCGCGACACGCGCGGCGAGGATCTTCCAGGAGGACCTGAGCGTCTTCCTGAGGGGGTACGGTCCGACCATCCCACGCTTGTCGCTGCTTCCCATGCTCGAAACTTGCATTGCTATCAATCTGACGAACATCTACCTCTCGTCCGTGCGCATGTTAGAGATCTGGAAGGAGAGAGGCCGGCTTCCAGAGGAGGCAGCGCAGGCGCCATGGCCACTGTTCGTCGACTGCTCGCTATCGACTGACCGCAGGCTGCGCCAACTGGCGGAGCAATCCATGGAGCAGTGCCGTCGACGCGTGTCGAACCTCGCCACTACACTCATGTATCTGCGACTGCTGGACTACGAGGTCCAATACGACACGGGGATTCCGAAGGACCAGCTTCCGACGAGAACGCCTATCGCTGCCGCGTGGCTCAACCTTCTCGGGGATGTCGCAATGGGTAGCCATGAGGACTCCAGGGACATCCAGCGCTTTTTCCGAAAGAAATCCCGCGAGTTGGCCGACGCGCTGGAGAAGGACGATCCAGGGAATCCGGTTGTCGATCTGCTGCGCAACGAAACCGGAGACCTCGGTCACGCCTGGCGAATGGCGGAAGCCCTCACGGTGCTGATGGGTGAGAACGCGATCGAACAACTACAGAAGTTCCTAAGTTCCTGCCTGATGCTCGACGAGCCGAACGGCATCGGGCGCCGGCGGCGAGTTCGCCTCCGGGTCGAGACCGCTGGCCCCAAGACCGCCGACGTCGCCTCCGTCGTCCTGAGTAACACCGCCCTCGAGTTTCTCGCGCATCGCCACCTTCGCAACCACGGCAAAGGCTTCAAGCCTAAGGACCTGTCGCTGCCCCGGTTCATCACCTTACTGCGCGAGCGGTACGGCTTCTGGATCGACCAGGCGCCGCCAGACCTCGCCATCCCGAGCGAGCTGTTGGCGCTCAACCGCCAGATCCTCGAGCGGCGCCTGCGTGACCTGGGATTGCTGGTGGGGGTCAACGACGCGGAAAGCATGAAGCGCCTGCAGCAGCGGTTTCCCGCCGAAGGCGACTAAGCGTGCAGATGATCGCCTCTCGTCACATCCGTCTCCTCGGCAAAGCGGTGACCAGCCTTCTCGGGCAGCCTGAGCGGGGCAATCTTGCGTTTCTTCGCTGCCTTCCTTCGGCGACCGTGGAGGCGCTCGCCGCCAGCGGCGAGTTTCACGTGCCCGGGTTCAAGGTTTTCGGCGTCACGGACCGCGAGGACCCCAGCTGCTCTCTTGTCACCGCTGATCGGGCCGTCGAGTTCCGGGAGGACAAGGACGATCCGGTCGTCTTGATCATCGACGTGCAGCGGGCCGGTGCCGGGCTCGACGGCATCTACAGCGCTGGACGCGAGATAGGCGAGCGGGAGCTGTTCGCCAGGGCGATCGAACTGGGACGCAAGGAGCTACAGCGGGGGCACCGTAGTTTTTGCCAGAACGCCGTGACCGTGGCTCGGCGCATCGGGCAGCGCAACCTGATCACGCCCTGGCAGGAGTTCGACTTCGTGGTGGCGGCGGTCGAGTCGCCAGGGGCTGCCGTGACCCGTCTCGGGCTGTGGCCCGTCCTCTCCGACGGCCCCCCCGACACGGGCGGTCTCGAACTCTCTCGCGACCTCGTCAACCGCCTGCTCGTCGATAGAAGCGTCGGCCTTACGGCGCAGGCCAAGGTCGCCGCGCTGATGCTCGACGATCCTGGCGGCGGGCAAGCCGCAGAACTGGAGCGGTTCCTCCGCGAAACCGCAGACACCGATCCTGGTACCGCGGCCGTTCGGCTCCTCGACCATCCGAGCCTGTGGGTGGGCGCCCTGAAGCCGAGGTTTGCCAGCGAGGAGCTGCAGGAGATCGAGCTGGTCTCCTGGAGGAGGAGCGAGACACAAGTACACAGGTGGTCCGGCCTGCGCCTCGACGCCGGCGAGACCGTCCCGAAGCTCGTCCTCGATCGGAACGCGGCCGATAGCCGCGAGGGCCCGCGGCTCGAGGTCCGCTGGAATACGAAGCCCGCCGGCCTGCCCAAGGCCGCGGTCGAGTATCAGGTAGCGGTCATGTCCGGCGACGAGACCCTGGCGACGCGCACCGCGCCGCACAAGGAGAAGGGACCGCAGAAGACCGTCTTCACCCTCGAGGACTTCGAGGACCTGGACGAAAGCGCCCGGTTCGAGGCTTCCGTCCGTGTCGCAGCCGTGGGCCAGCCGAATGTCCGGACTGAGCCCAGCGAAGAGTTCGTTCTCGAGTTCGGCGTGCACGAGGGTGTGGTCAGCTCCACCGCGGGTAGCAAGGTCCGGAGTCTGGTCGAGGGGGCTGTCACGATCGATTCGCGTGAGAACTTCGACGCCGCTATCAAGGACCTCCACATTCGAGCCCACGAGGATAAGAGTGGATACATCGCTTGGCGGGCTCCCTCTGGCCGCAGCTTCCGCGTGATCCGGCCTTCCCTGACCCGCGCTGTGGAACAGGACTGGACCGGCCAAGGCGGTGCCGTCGGCCGGTGGTCCGTGCGCGTGCGCGCCGACGGCTCCCGAGCGGAGGGTATTGTCTTCCACCCCCTCCAGCGGGGCGACTGCCCGGAAGACGTGTGGGATAGGCTCGCGAGGGCGACCCGCCGGCTGTGCGAGGAAGGGACGAAAGGCGCCGGGCTGCTCGCACTGGTCCAGGGGTCGCGCGTCCAGTGGGTGGACGACTATTTGCTCGCATCCGCGGCCGCGCTTGAGCAAGGGGGCCCGGAACTCGCCCTCGCCAACACCGTCGAGGTGCGGTCGCTGTCCGGGCGGACGCTTGGCTTGATCGTGCTCCCCGCGCACCCCGTCCGCCTCGCATGGCACGCCGCCTACGACCAGCTCGCTGCGCATGCCCGTTACGAGGAGGAGACGACCGCCGCCAACGTCGTGACGGTTCTCAAGTCGCTCGATTCGGCGCAGTTCCCCGCAGTCCTTCCTGGACTCGAGCCAGGCCAAGGTTTCGTGTTCGGCGACACCTTGGGGTTCCATGCGGTAGCGATGGTCAGTGATCTGGATCCCGAGCCCAAGGCGGCGATCTCGCTCATGGCCGCGTGCCTCGCGGGCGAACGACAGGAGACCCCGCCCGGGATCGGGCGCAACAGCGTCGAGGTTTTGGCGCGAGAGATCAGCCACTACCTCGACTGTCACACACGGAGTGACGGCGAGGGTCAGGGGATCGGGCCCGACCTGCTACTCGTCCACGCGATCAAGCCCGGCGATGGGTTGATCGTGGCCCGCACCCTCGGCCGAGCACTCGAGTCGCGGCCAGCACGGGCCGAAGAGGACACCGAGGAGGAGCGCGACCTATGCTTCGTGCTGGACCTATTTCCCTCGGAGGGCCAGGAGGCGATCGCGGGCCAATTTTTGCTTGACGTGGCGCGACGCCGGCGCGCCGGTGCGGGCACTGTCGATCAGGAAGACCGCTGGATGTTGGAGACCGTACAGCGATCCGGTGACATCCCGGTCCCGCGGCTGCGCTGGGCGCGACGCGAAGGGGCCGCGCCACGCACATTCGCCCATGTGGCCCTTGCGTTCGACATCTTCGAGTCGAGGATCGAGGCCATACTAGCCGAGACCCTTTCACAAGAGTCGCGGCCGCTGCACGGATACGGCCTCATCGCCGCCATGGACCGCCAGATCATGCTCGGCGATCAGCCGACCTGGCGGGTCTTCCTTCCTCCTAAAGTCGAGGGCGAGAAGCATCGGGCGAACCGGACCCTCACCGACCGCCTCGTGCGGCTCCACGATGCCGTGGCCCGCGCGACCGCAGTGAGAAGTGGCGGCGACCGCTCGTGCTGGCCGGTGCTGACGACGCGGTTACCGCGTGAGAGCCAAGAGCAGATCCGCGATCTGCACCGCACCAGCGACTGGGTCGTAACGGCTGACCGGAACGTCTGCATCGAGTACTTCGATTCACCCAAGGAGGCGCCCGCGGTTTACGATGCCTACGTCATCGATTGTGTCCCCGAGCGCAACGATCTCGGCTGCCTGCAGCTCGTCACGTCCACATGCAACCTCGACGAGGTCCGGAATCTCTTCGACGAGATGCTGGCCGAGATGGGGCTGAGTGCGAGCGCCCGGAACTGCGAGTTCCTTCTCTCGCACCTGAAGGGCCTGAGCGGACGCCTCGCCATCCGTCTCGCTAGCGACGCAACGAAGGCGGGCGAACTGGTCGCGCTCGCCCTCGTCCATGGTGCTTGCGCCACGGCCGACGCGGGTTCGCCGGTCTGGCTTCCGCTCACCGATGGCTTCTTCATCCCGCTCGACGAGATAGGCGACATCGTCCCGCGCGCGGACGGGGAGGCCGGGGAGAACCGGCGAGCCGATCTCGTCTTCGTCACCGCCGCGCCGCGCCGCCCGCTCGAGTTCCGCTTTGTAGAGGTCAAGTTCCGCCGACACCTGCGTACCGCCCGCAGCACCGACCTTCTGGAGAGAATGGAGGCGCAGACGGCCGCGGTGCGCAGGCGTTGGGACGAGCATTTCTTCCGCGCCAAGTCGCCGGTCACACGTGCGCTGCGCCGTTCGGCGCTCGCGCGGATGCTCTATTTCTATGTGGATAAGGCAAATCGCCATCACCTCTTGCCCGAAGCGCACGAACGCCTCCGGCGCGAGATCGACAAGCTCCTTGTCCAGGGCGACGACTATGCGCCGGGAACGCCAGAACGGCCCGACTACGGCTATGTCTTCTGTCCCGAGTTGCGCACCGTTGAGTTCGAGCGCCTCTACTTGACCGGGCATGAGGCGGTAAACCTATTCTTGGTAGGGATTTCCGGCCTGCCCGAGGGTGGCGCTCCCACTGCCAAACCGGCTCGGGAGGAGGAAGCGCCCATACCACCGGGCCAGCCAAGCAGCCGTAACGAAGGCGGGACCCCGACGGCGCCAGCGGCGGATGATGAAGGGAAGGGCGGGCTCGAAGCGGCGACGGCCGCGTTCGGCCCAGTCGATATCCTGCTCGGCAGGCACGCGACGACGGAGGAGCGTGTCCATTGGCGGCTCTCGATCAAATCAAACCCACACCTCATGATTGTCGGTCTCCCCGGTATGGGAAAGACCACCTGTCTCGTCAATCTCTGCCGCCAGCTCCACTCTGCGGGTATCATGCCCATCGTCTTCTCCTATCATCCGGATATCGACGAGAAGATCGAGGTCGCCTGCGGTCGCGTCAATGCCATCGACTACGACGGTCTTGGATTCAATCCGCTCCAAATAGCCTCGATCTCTCCACACGCGCACGTCGACGTCGCGAGCGAGCTGCGAGACATCTTCGCGGCCATCTTTCCCGACCTCGGCGACATCCAGACCGAGGAAATGCGCCAGGCCATCAAGCAGAGCTACACAGACCTGGGTTGGGGCGGGGACATGGAAGGCCCGACGCCCCTGAACGTTCCGCCGTTCCAAGCATTCTTCGATATCTTGCGGGCGAAGCCGAAGCCCAATGCGGGCATCATGGCGCGGCTCACGGAGCTTTCGGACTACGGGTTCTTCAGGACGAGTGGGAAAACAAGAAGCCCCCTCGACATCGATCGGCCTAGCGTGTTGCGTATCCACAAGACCTCAAACGAGCTGCTGCAGCGGGCATTTGCGTCGTTTGTGCTTTACAGCATTTACAAGGACATGTTCAAACGTGGCCCTCAGGGGGCACTCACGCACGCCGTCGTTTTCGACGAGGCCCATCGCGCGAGCCGGCTCAAGCTCCTCCCGACGATGGCGAAGGAGTGCCGCAAGTTCGGGATCGCCCTCGTGCTTGCCTCGCAAGAGGCGAGGGACTTTGACGCCTCGCTGTTCTCGGCGATCGCAAGCTATCTCGCGCTTCGTGTGACCGAACACGACGCCAAGACGATCGCGAAGGTGGCGTCGGCCTCTGACGTCGAGAAACGCGTCGTCGACCGTCTAAAGCAGCTTGCCAGGTACACGGCCTTGTTCTTCACGGAAGGGAGCAGCAGGCCGATAACGGTCTCTCTTGAGGGCGAGGCGGGGTTCGCCGTGGGGTGAGCGTCCACACGAGCTGTTCGGGTCATCTGAGCCTTACGTGGATGCCCTCCGAGGTGTTCTTGGTCTGATGAGCGAGGATCTCTTCCTACCGGAGGACTTCATTCTTTTCTGACACACCGGAGGAGGTAACGTCAGTAGGTGTGTAAACGAAGAGCAGGCGGTGTAGCCTTCGGTTCGCGACCAACGAACCACCGGCGCGGGAACGCCGGGGAAGGAGACACCGCCCATGAAGGAGAAGAGCACC
>Ga0187892_10010523_pt1 | contig 11684 bp, 13 predicted proteins | sample MA1701073metaG_FD_139345 | JGI IMG/M metagenome (GOLD analysis project Ga0187892, IMG submission 139345) | Bio-ooze microbial communities from a basaltic lava cave in the Kipuka Kanohina Cave System on the Island of Hawaii, USA - MA170107-3 metaG ... | reverse complement strand
TGCCTCGCATCGTGGACTTCGCGGGCGCGCTCGACTTCTCGCGGCTCGGCGCGCCGGGCCGGCTGCTCCAGCGGGCCTTCGCGCACGCCGACCGCTCGGCCGTGCGGAAGTTCAAAGCCCGCTACGCGCCGTCCCTGCTCAGCGCCGCGGAGTCCGCGGCCATCCGCCGCGACGAGCGCTGGCGGAGGCTCTGGCCCTTCGACTGGCTCTCGAAGGCGGTACGGGGGCGAAAGTGGGGATGAGTACCATTTCTTCTCCCCCCTCTTCGGCTCGCTTGACACTCCCGAAGGGCCTACCTATCATCCGCGCCAAACCAAGCCGGGCGGTTGATTTCGTCGGGCGGCCAAGGCTTCTCCGGGAGGGAATTCATGGGCCGGGCGGAAAAGGTCCTCGTACTCGTCGTCATCGGCGCCATCGTCACGTTCGCGGCCATCTACCTCGGAGGCGGCCAGAAGCAGGTCTCCACCGACGTCGGGGGCTCGCCCCCGCTGAGCGCACAACAGCCCGCGCCTCCTGATACCAGGGAACCGGTCGCGCCGCTCATGCCCGGGGCCGACGACCCGGTGACCATCGCGCCGGGTCCCTCGGACGGCCGCGCTCCGGCTCCGGGTTCCTCGCCCGCCCCGAGCCCGACGCCCGAGCCGGCCCGCGTGGAGCCCGAGCCCTGGAAGAACGCGCCGGCGAGCGTGTCGCTGGCCGTCCAGCTCCTCCCATCGCCGTTCCCGGGGACGAAGCGCTACCGCGTGCAATCCGGGGACACCTACGAGAAGATCGCGCTCCGGTTCTGGAAGAGCACGAAGCTGGTGGCCGACCTCGAGCGGCTCAACCCGGACGTCGATCCCCGCCGCTTGGGGACGGGGATGGACCTGGTCGTCCCCGATCTCCCGATCGTCGAGGGATCGGCCGCCAAGGCGAAGCCCGCCGCGGCCGAGGCACCGGCGGGCCCGGGCGAGACCTACACGGTCGAGGCCGGCGACACGCTGATCGCGATCGCGCGGAGGAAGTACGGCGACCAGAGGCTCTGGAAGCTGATCCACGACGCGAACCGCGCGCTCCTGCCGGACGCGAGCACCATCCTCCGGAAGGGGATGAAGCTCCGCCTCCCGCCCGCGCCCGCGAAGAAATAGGAAAAGGAGCCACTCCTCATTTCCGCCGCGGAAACGAGGAGTGATCCCCTCCTATTCCTCCTCCCCCTCGGCGGGCTTGAGGCCGTACTTCTCGATCTTCTTGTAGAAGTTCGAGCGCACCATCCCGAGCTGCTCGGCGGTTTTCTTCACGTTCCCCTTGTTGGCCTCGAGCCGCTGGCGCAGGAAGACCGCCTCGATCCGGTCCTTGAACTCCTCGAAGGTCCGGGCGGCCTCGAAGATCTCGTCCACCTCCCGGTCACCCGAGCGCGCCCGCGGCGCGCCCGCCGCCGCGACGTCCTCCGCCCGGATCTCCGAGCCCGGCGTCAGGATCGCCACGCTCTCCATCAGGTTGCGCAGCTCCCGGACGTTGCCGGGCCACTCGCGCCGGTGGAGCGCGGCGACCGCCTCGTCGGTCAGCCGCTTGACCGGCAGGTTGTTGCGCCGGCACGCCTCGGCCAGGAAGGCCGGCGCCAGCACCGGCAGGTCCTCGAGCCGCTCGCGCAGCGGAGGGACCTGGACCTCGACGACCTTGAGCCGGAAGTAGAGGTCCTCCCGGAAGCGCTTCTCGGCCACCTCGCGCTCCAGGTCCTTGTTGGTCGCGGCGATCACCCGGACGTCCACCGGGATCGCGCTGGCGCCGCCGACCCGCTCGATCTTCTTCTCCTCGAGCACGCGGAGCATCTTGGCCTGCGACTCGAGCCCCATGTCGCCGACCTCGTCCAGGAACAGGGTGCCGCGGTGGGCGAGCTCGAACTTCCCCTTCTTCTGCTGCTGCGCGCCGGTGAAGGCGCCCTTCTCGTGGCCGAACAGCTCGCTCTCCACGAGGTCGCGCGGGATCGCCGCGCAGTTCACGTCCACGAACGGCCCGTCGCGCCGGCGCGACAGCGCGTGGATGCGGCGCGCCACCAGCTCCTTGCCGGTCCCGTTCTCGCCGGTGATCAGCACCCATGCGTCGGTAGGCGCCGCGCGGTCCAGGCGGGCCAGCACGCGGCGCAGCGCGGCCGAGGAGCCGAGGATGCGCCAGCGCTCGTCGATGGTGTCGCGCAGCCTGCGGTTCTCGTCGGCCAGCTCGCGCTGGCGGAGCGCGTTCCGGACCGTGAGCAGGAGCTTGTCGCGGTCGAGCGGCTTCTGGAGGAAGTCGAAGGCGCCGCGCTTCACGGCCTCGACGGCGGTCGAGAGGTCGGCCTGCGCGGAGAGGACGACGGCGGTGACGTCGGGGTGCCGTTCCTTGATCTCGCGGAGCACGTCGAGGCCCGACTTCCCCGGCATCCGGATGTCCAGGAGGACGATTTCCGGCGGAGTCTCGGCGGCGATCACCAGCGCCCTCGCCCCGTCCGGGGCCTCGAGCACCTCGTGTCCCTCGAACTGGAGGATCAGCTCCAGCGACTCGCGGACGCTGGCCTCGTCGTCCACCACCAGGATGCGGGACATGGCGGCGGCCCCTTCGGGGCGCGGCTACGCCGGGGTGGGCGCGGAGGGCGCGGCCGTGTGGCGGAACTGCCTCGCGGGCTTGGTCAGGCGGCCCGACTTGATGCACCGGGTGCAGATGCGCACGCGCCGGACGGTGCCGCGCACGACCGCGCGGACCTTCTGCAGGTTCGGGCGGAAGACACGGTTGGTGACGCCGGTGGTCTTGAGGCCGACGCCCCCGTCCTTCTTGGCCTTGCCGCGCCGGGCGATCGTGCGGCCGGCGACGGTCTTCTTGCCGCAGAACTCGCAGATTCTTGACATGATCGCTCGCTCCGGTAACGTCCCCGGGACGTCGGCCCGGGAGCTTCGGGGAAAGAACGCGGGAGGATAGCCCGGGCGACCTGCAAGTCAAGGGGAGCAACCGCATGCCGCTCGCCGGCCCGTCGGGGCCCGCCCGTCTGGTTGTCGGGCTCCTCTGGTCCGTGCCCGAGGACCTCGCGCTCGCCCGCGAGCGTCTCGCCGGACGTCATGGTCCTCCCGCGCGCGAGGGGGGGCCCTGGCCGTTCGAGGCGACCGACTACTACACGGCCGCCATGGGCCGCGAGCTGAACCGGAGCTTCCTGGTCTTCGCCGGCGACTTCGCGCGCGAGCGGCTCGCCGAGGAGAAGCGCGCGGCGCTCGATCTCGAGGCGGAGGCGGCCGCGCGAGCGGGCGCGCCCGTGGCGCGCCCGCTGAACGTGGACCCGGGCTACCTCACGCGCGCCTCGCTGGTGCTGGCCACGACCAAGGACCGCGCGCACCGCATCTACCTCGGCTCGGGGGTCTTCGCCGAGGTCACGCTCCTCTACGAGCGGGGCGCGTTCCGCCCGCTCCCGTGGACGTATCCGGATTTCCGGAGCGAGCCGTACCTCCAATTCCTGTCCGAAACCCGGGACGCGTTGCTGGGGCGGCTGGAAGCTGGAAGCTAGCAGCTGGAAGCCGGAGAAGAAGGCGCTCTCTTGCTCTCCGCCACTCGTGCTTCAAGCGGGGCCGCGCCGCCGGCCGATGGAGCCTGCATGCTCACCCAGGTTCCGACCCTCGACGCCGAGGCCGTCCGCGCGGCCATCCATCGCATGAACAACCACCTCGCGGCGCTCGTCACCGGCCTCGAGCTGCTGCGGATCGCGCCGGGGACGGCCGCCGAGAGCGTGGAGGACCTCCTCGAGCGCGCCGACGTCATCGCCGGCGAGCTGCGCAGGCTGCGGCGGTGGCTCGAGGACTGAAAGGGGTCAGGACCCCTTTTCAACGTCCGGCCTTCGATCCTGCGCCCGCCAGCTCCAGCGTGACCATCGTGTGGGGCTCGAGCAGCGTCAGGTTCGGGCGGTGCATCAGGCCGTGGTGGTGCCCCATCGCGGCGTGTTTCCCGTGCTCCGCCGCCGCGGCCTCCGAGAAGACCGCCACCGAGAGCCGCACGCGCCCGCCCGGCGCGGGCGCGAAGCCCAGCGCCTCGCACCTCGGGAGCCACGCCTCCACCACCCACCCCTCCCCCTCCGGTCGGGTCGCAACCGCGATCTTCGGGAGGCGCTCGACGAGCGCGGGGTCGAACGCGGGCGCGCGCCCCGGCGTCGCCGCGTCCCACACGGTCGGGAAGGCCGCGTAGGCCTTCGGTGGCTCTGCCAGTAGAGGTTCACCCCGAGGTTCTCTCGCCCGCGGTACCAGCCGTCGCCGGCGCCGTCGAGCTGGAGCTGGACCCAGCCGAGCCGGTCCAGCCGCGCGGCGAGACCGAGTCCGTCCCGATTCCAGCGCGCGAACAGCTCGGCCTTCATGTCGCGGTCGTCAATCCGGCCGAGCGGGTCCCACTCCCTGGCCTCGAGCCTGCCGTCGATGGTGACCGTTCCCGGTTCGAGCCGCGTCGGGTACGGGAAGAGCGGCTCGGGATCGCGGCCGTCGGGCAGACCGTCCCCGTCGCTGTCGGGCCGTCGCGGATCTGGGACCACCACCCGTCCCCCCTTCTCGGCCCTCTCCCCGCGGTCGATCCAGATGCGCGCGCGGGCCTCGTCGAAGTCGGAGAGCCCGTCACCGTCGGTGTCCGGCTTCGCGGGATCGCTCCCGAACCGCTCCTCGTCGAGCGGCGCCTCGCCCGCGCGGTCGGGCATGCCGTCGCCGTCACGATCGGGCGCGTCCAGGATGCGACCCAGCGCGCGGCCGGCCGCAGCCCAGGTGGCCGGCGGCTGCTCGCGCAGGAGCCGCGCCAGCGCGTCGAGTCCGTCGCCGGAGGCGCCCTCGGGCCCGAGCCCCTCGGGCGGCAGCTCCGCCGCGCGCGAGGCCGAGAGTGAGTGGCGGAGCTGGCGGTAGAGGGCCCGGGCCAGCGGCCCGGTCGCCGCCTCGTCGATCCGGAACCAGGAGAACCCGAAACCGGCTTCCGGCTCCCGGAGAGGGAAGAGCTTCTCTCCATGACCGCTCGCGAGCGCGTAGAGGCGCGCCTGGGGCTGCCACTCCTGCTGGAAGATCGCGGTCACGCGGAGCCGGTAGTCGGCCGGCCGGTGCTCGGCCTTCCGGAGGTGTTGCTCGAAGGAGACGTCCTCCGCCGCCGCCGGGCTCTTCGCGTCCGAGACCAGGACCAGGGGGGTCAGCGCGAGCCGCATCCCGGAGTTCACCCAGAAGAAACGCGCCACCGCGGCCACGTCCTCGTCGAAGGCGCGCCGCTCGGCCCCTCCGACGGGGCGGGAGGCTTCGGCCCCGCGACTCCGACGACGTCGGGCTGCAGGCAGATCGCGACCGGCACGAGCGCGAAGGCGCGGCGGCCCGGCGGATCAGCGAAGTCCGCGGGCCGCTCCGGGGGCGTCTCGACCTGCAGGTCCGCCACCGCCACCGCCGCGAGCAGCAGCAGCGGTCCCGTCACGGCTGGATGGTCCGCGCGACGAGGTTGCTGACGACCCCGATCCCGCCCGGCGCCGGGGGATCGATGGTCACGAACGCGAAGTCCACGGTCAGCCCGGCGAGCTGCGGGATCCCGGGGATCTGGAACTGGGGCGTGGCGACGACGCCGCCGCCTCGCCGCCCAGGAACCCGATGAACGGCGGGAAGTTCGCGCCCAGGGAGATCAGGAAGATCCCGTCGGGCGAGAGCGGGACGATCCGTCCCCCTCCCACTTCCAGGCCGAGCGTCCCGAGCGAAGCCTGGAACGCGCGCGCGATTGGCAGGTTCACCGTCATCCCCAAGCGCGGCGCGCCCACCGAGGAGAGGATCGGATGGACGTTGATCGTGCCCGTCATCTGGAAGAACTCGCGGAAGCGGCAGATGAAGGGGATGACGCCGTTCCCGCGCTCGCCGCATGTCCACCGCCACTGCCGCCAATGCCGCAGGCGGCAGCAGCGACCCCGTCACTGCTGGATCGTCAACGCGAGCAGGTTGCTCACGATCCCGATCCCGCCGGGCGCCGGCGGATCGATCGTCACACCGGCGATGTTCACCGTGACCCCGACGAGCTGGGGGATCAGGGGGATCTGAAGCTGCGCCGCACCACCGCCTCCTCCCGCAAGAACGCCCGAGAACCCGAGGAAGGGTGGAAAGTTCGCGCCCAACGAGACCACGAGGAGGGGATCGGGAGAGAGAGGCACGATCCTTCCTCCGGCCACCTCGATCCCCGACGTGCCCAGGGAGGCGCCCAGGAAGTAGCTCCGGCTCGCCTGGAAAGGACAGGAGAGCGTCAGGTTGACGTTGGTCCCGGGCCTGGGGGTCTCGACCGCGGTCAAGACCGGGTTCACGTTGATCGTGCCGGTCATGAGGAACAGCTCGTGCGGGCGGCAGAAGAAGGGGATGGCGCCGTTTCCGCGCTCCCCGCAGGAAAGGACCCGGTAGACGAACGAGGGATTGCCCGGGTCGAGCGGCGCGTCGAAGAGCGCGCCCGGCCGGTCGGGCGGGTTGCTGCTCCGGCCGCTGGTCACCGTGTGAAAGCCGTCCACGAGACTCCACGAGACCATGTCCCCCACGTTCACCGTGACGGAGGCGGGGGAGAAGCTGAAGCCGGTGGCGATGAACGTCGGTTGCCCGAGGGTGAGGAGTCCAATGAGTATCGATGGCATGACGAACCTCCTGATCGACACGACGAAACATCCCACCCGCGAGGGAAGACCGACGGGAACTGCCTTATCACGTCGAATCCCCGAAGTCACGAGTCGGGATCACCGACGCCCGTCGGGATTCCCGACACCAGGTCCGGCATCAGCACCCGCGCCTTCGGGACTTGCGCGCCGGCCGCCGCCGGCACGGACGTTGCTCCACGGCGGCGCATGCTCTTCTGCGCGATCGCAGCAGGCGGGGAGCTCCCCGCGATGGAATGGCTCCGGCCGCTCTCGGCCCTGGCCTTCGTCCTGCTCCTGATCCTCGGCGCGGCCTGGCTCGCGCGGCGCCACCCTCGTCTCATGGGACGGCGCCGCGCCGGCGGGCTCCTCGAGGTGCTGGAGACGCTCCCGCTCGGGAACCGCCGCTATCTGCTGCTGCTCCGGATGGGCGAGCGCCGCGGGCTCCTCGCGGTCGCGGGGGACCGGGTCGCGCTTCTCGACGAGATTCCCGGAGAGACGTTCGACCAGACGCTGGCCCGGACGACGCCGGGCGAGGAGGCGGGCTCATGAGGCGGCGGCTCTTCCCCACGGCGCTCGCCACGGTCCTCTTCCTCGCGGCGGGCGCGCCCGCCGGCGAGGGCGGCTTCAACTTCACCTTCAACCTGAGCGATCCCTCGGGCGCGCTGCGCACCTCCTCAGGGCTCGCGGCGGTGATCGAGGTGCTCGTGCTGATGACGGTGCTGACGCTGGCGCCGGCCATCCTGATCACGATGACCTCGTTCGTCCGGATCGTCGTGGTCTTCTCGTTCATCCGCCGCGCGCTCAGCGTGCAGGAGCTGCCCCCCAACCAGGTGCTGCTCGGCTTCGCGCTCTTCCTCACGGTCGTGATCATGGCGCCGGTGGGCACGCAGATCCACGCCGACGCGTGGGTCCCGTGGTCCGAGGGGAAGCTCGCGCTCGCGGACGCGGGCCGGGTGGCCGGGCGCACGCTCGGTCAGTTCCTGCTCCGGCAGACGCGCGAGGAGGACATTGCGCTGATCCTGGGGCTCACCAAGGCGCCGCGGCCGCAGACGCCCAAGGACCTCCCGTTCCACGTGGTGGTCCCGTCCTTCATCCTGAGCGAGCTGCGCACCGCGTTCACGATGGGCTTCATGGTCTTCCTCCCGTTTCTCGTGATCGACATGGTGGTGAGCAGCATCCTGCTCTCGATGGGGATGTTCATGCTCCCGCCCGTGTTGATCTCGACTCCGTTCAAGATCCTGTTGTTCGTCCTCGTGGATGGCTGGCACCTGGTGACCCGGTCACTGGTCGCGAGCTTCGCATGAGCCACGCGAGGCGGGTTGAAAGTCGAAAGTTGAAAGTTCAAGGCCGGAAAGGACGTCCGGTCGGTTCCGGCTTTCAACTTTCAACTTTCAACTTTGAACCGGTCTCGACCACACCCGAGAGGACCGCTTGGACATGAACACCGATCTCGCAGTGGCCCTGGCACGGCAAACGGTCTACACGGCGCTGATGATCTCAGGGCCGATGCTGCTCGCCGGGCTCGCGGTCGGGCTCCTCCTGGGCATCTTCCAGGCGGTCACCTCGCTGCACGAGCAGACGCTCGTGCTGGTCCCGAAGATCCTCGCGGTGATGGGGGTCACGCTGATCCTCCTCCCCTGGATCCTCAAGGTCATCCTCTCGTTCACGACGCCGCTGCTCGGGAACCTCGGACGGGTCGCTCCGTGAGCCTGGCCGCGCCCTCCGACCCGCTCCGGGCGCTGGACGCGATCCCGCTCTTCTTTCTCTATTTCATCCGGATCGGCGCGCTCTTCACCGCCGCGCCGGTCTTCGGGATGAGCTTCGCGCCGCTCCGGGTGCGGGTCGCGCTGGGCTTCCTGCTCGCGCTCCTCCTCTTCCTCGCCCGCGAGGGGACCTACCCGCGCCCGGTCCCCACCGACGCGCGCCTCCTCCCGCTCGCGTTCCGCGAGGCGGCGCTGGGCGCGCTCACCGGGCTCCTCTTCCACCTGGTCTTCTCGGCCTCGCGCGTGGCCGGGACCTTCATCGGCCAGGAGATGGGGTTCGGCATGGCTTCGCAGGTCGATCCGATCACCGGCGAGTCCGTCACGCTTACGGCGCAGGTGCTCGAGATCCTCACGGTCCTGATCTTCTTCGCCGCCGGGGGGCACCACGCGGTGCTGCGCATCCTCGACGCGGGCCTCCAGGCCTACCCCCCCGGCGAGCTCCGTTTCCCGAAGGGGCTGTCCGCCGCGCTGCTGCGCCTCCCGATGGAGGCGCTCGAGTTCGGCTTCCGCGTGGCGGGCCCGGTGCTGCTCCCGCTCTTCCTGGTCACGCTCTCGATCTCGCTGCTCGCGCGGGCCGTGCCCCAGATGAACATCCTGGACATGGCCTTCGCGCTCCGCATCGGGGTCGCGCTCCTGCTCCTCCCGCTGTCGATCCCGTTCATGGCGCCCGCGGTCCGGCGGCTGCTCGGCCTGGTCCAGGACGCGGTCCTTCAGGCGGCGGTCGGCCGCTGACCCATGGCGGACGACTTCCAGGAAAGGACCGAGGCCGCCTCACCGAGGCGCCGGATCGAGGCGCGCGAACGCGGCCAGATCCCGCTCAGCCCCGAGGTCTACGCCGCGGCCAGCCTGACCGCGGCGGCGGTGGCCTTCTCGACCGTGGGCCGCTCGGCCGCCGAGGGGCTGATGGGGATGCTCGACTCGTTCCTCCGCGCAATCTCGTCCCCACCCTCGGCGGTGGTCGCCTGGGTCGCGCTGCTCCGGAGCGTGGCCGGGACCACGCTCCGCCTGGCCGCGCCGTTCCTGACCTTCGCCGTCGTGACCGCGGTGGCCGCCTGGTTCCTCCAGACGCGGGGCGTGTGGTCTCCGCGCGCGCTGGGGTGGCGGCCCGAGAAGCTCAACCCGCTCCCCGGCCTCAAGGCGCTCTTCGGGCTCCAGGGGCTGGTCCGCTTCGGCATCGCGGTCCTCAAGATCGGCGTGCTCGGGCTGGTCGTCTGGGCGACGCTGGCGCCGCGCCTGGACCGCATCCGCTCCACTGCGGGGAGCGACTTCCCGGTCTTCCTCGCGCTGCTCGTGGAGCTGCTCACGCTGCTGCTCCTGCGCGTCGCGCTGGCGGCGCTGGTCATCGCGCTCCTCGACTTCACGTACCAGCGGTGGAAGAACGAGCGCGACCTCAAGATGACCAAGGAGGAGGCGAAGGAGGAGTTCCAGCGGACCGAGGGGAACCCGACCGTGCGTGGGCGCATCCTCGAGCGCGGCCGCGAGCTCACGCGCGGCGCGCAGGTCTCGGAGGTGTCGCGGGCCACCGCGGTGATCACGAACCCGATCCACGTGGCGGTCGCGATCCGCTACGTGCCCAAGGAGGCGCCGGCGCCCGTGGTGCTGGCCAAGGGGCGCGGGCGGCTGGCGGAGCGGATCGTCGCGGCGGCGACCCGGCACAACGTGCCCGTGGTACGGCGCGAGGCGGTGGCGCGCGCGCTCTACCGGCTGGTGCCGGTGGGCGGCGAGATCCCCGCGAAGCTCTACCGCGTGGTGGCGGAGATCCTGGCGCACGTGCTGCAGGCGCGGACGCGGAGATGAGGTGAAGGGTGGCGGGCACATTGGCCTCGGCGAAACCGGCGCGGCCGCGCATCGCGATCCGGAACGGCGACGCGATCCTGTCCTTCGGGGTCGTGGCGCTCTTCGCCGTGCTGCTCGTGCCGCTCCCCACGATGCTCCTGGACCTCCTGCTGGCGCTGAACCTCGCCACCGCGCTCCTCGTGCTGGTGGTGACGCTGGCGCTCAAGGAGCCGCTCGAGTTCTCGACCTTCCCCTCGCTGCTCCTCTTCACCACGCTGCTCCGGCTCTCGCTGAACGTGGCGTCCACGCGACTGGTGCTCCTCCAGGGGGACGCGGGCGAGGTGATCCGGGCGTTCGGCGAGTTCGTGGTCGGGGGCGACTACATCGTCGGCGCGGTGATCTTCCTGATCCTCTTGATCATCCAGTTCGTGGTGATCACGAAGGGCGCGACCCGCATCTCGGAAGTTGCGGCGCGGTTCACGCTGGACGCGATGCCCGGCAAGCAGATCGCGATCGACGCCGACCTGAACGCCGGGCTGATCACCGAGGACCAGGCGCGCGAGCGCCGGGCCCGCATCCAGCGTGAGGCCGAGTTCCACGGCGCGATGGACGGAGCGTCGAAGTTCGTGCGCGGCGACGCGGTGGCCGGGCTGATCATCGTGGTGGTCAACCTCGCGGGCGGGGTCCTGATGGGGCTCCGCGGCGGGCGGCCGGTCCTGGACTCGCTGAAGACCTACGGCCTCCTCACGATCGGCGACGGGCTCGTGGCGCAGATCCCCGCGCTGCTCATTTCGCTCGCCGCGGGCCTCCTGGTCACGAAGGCGGCCTCGGAGGAGCAGCTGCCCGACGACCTGGGGAGCCAGTTCCTGACGCGGCCGCGCGCCTTCCTGGTCGCCTCCGGGCTGATCGGCTCGCTGGCGCTGCTCCCCGGGCTTCCGATGTTCCCGTTCCTGACGCTCGCGGCCGGGACCGCGCTCCTCGGGCGCTGGGCGCGCACGAAGTCCGCCGTCGCGGACGCGGGCGCGGCGGAAGAGACGACGGCGCCGGCGACGGCGCCTCCCGAGGCCGCGCCGCCCGAGCTGCTCAAGGTGGACCGCCTCGGGGTCGAGCTGTCGCTCTCGCTGGTGCGGCTCGTGGACGAGGGGGACGGCAAGGGGCTGATCGGGCAGATCGCGCGGCTCCGGCGGCAGCTCGCGCAGTCCTCGGGTCTCCTGGTCCCGCCGATCCGGATCCGGGACAACCTCCAGCTCCGGAACAACGAGTACCGCTTCCTGATCGGGGGCGTGGAGGTGGCGCGCGGCACGCTGATGCCGGGGCGGCTGCTCGCCGTGAATCCGGGCGCCGCCGATGCGAGCCTGGAGGGGATCGCGACGCGCGATCCGACCTTCGGGCTGCCGGCGCTCTGGGTGCCCGAGTCGAAGCGCGCCGAGGCGGAGATGAAGGGCTGGACGCTGGTCGATCCCCTCTCCGTGTTGATCACGCACCTGACCGAGATGATCCGCGAGCACGCGCCGGAGATCCTCTCGCGCGAGGACGTGGCGACG
>Ga0187892_10010522_pt1 | contig 11684 bp, 11 predicted proteins | sample MA1701073metaG_FD_139345 | JGI IMG/M metagenome (GOLD analysis project Ga0187892, IMG submission 139345) | Bio-ooze microbial communities from a basaltic lava cave in the Kipuka Kanohina Cave System on the Island of Hawaii, USA - MA170107-3 metaG ... | reverse complement strand
GTGATCTCGACTTTCATCACAACCTCCTTGCAATTCACATCGCCGGCAGCCACATGCTACCCTAGCCCACAAGAAGGTTAACTGTATTTATTGGACCGCGCCACTACTATTGGGATGCACCCTTTCCCTGCGAGGTTCTTGTTTCGAAGCACATTGCCCGGCGGCAGCCTCGTGGCTTGCATGCGGTCAGCGGGCGGCTGGTGCTTTTATCGTTCGGTTGCGCACGCGATGTGAGATGAATCGGTCCCGTCCGCCGCGTCCGGCCGAGGTACGGCGTCAATGCCGCCGGGCGAGTACGGGCGGCACCGGCAGATCCGGCGAAAAGCAAGCCCGATGCCGCGGCGAATGCCATGGACAGTCAGGGCCTCGATCGCGTAGTCGCTGCACGTCGGACAAAACTTGCATGCCCCAATCAAATTCGGACGGACCACGAGCTGATAGCAGCGAATAAGCAGGACCAGGAGAGACGCGCCCAAAGCCGCCGCTCGCGGTCGAATTCGCTCAGAGGTATTGCTGTCGAGCATCGTCTAATCAATGCGTTTGGGCTGAATCATCACGACGCCGGAACCTTGACCGGTTCCTTCTTCACTTCGCCGCCGCTGGCTTCGGGTTTCACGGGCACGGAACTCACGCGGAACCGGCGCTCCGGGGTGTAGTATTTCGTGAAGACCTGTCGAACCTGTTCGGCAGTGTAGCCCTGAATCGCGTCCTTCTCCACTTTTTGTTCCTTGAAGTTGCGCCCGTGCAGATCGTGGTCGCGCAAAATGCCGAACCAATAAGTGGGTTCGAGCATGCCTGTGTCAAGGTTTTCGGCGATCTGCTTTTTGGCGTTTTGCAACTCCTCCTCGGAGGGGCCTTTTTCGGCGAACTCCTGAAACATCGTATGGACTTCGTCGGTGACTTTGGCGACGTTCTCGGGCGCGCAAGTCGCCCCGGCCGTGAACCGCCCGGAATCCTCGTAAATCCAGGAGGGGCTGCTACCCGCACGAATGGAATACACCAGCGAAAGGTCCTCGCGAATCCGCTTGACAATGCGGCTGCTCAGGATATTGGCGGCCACTTGCATCGCGCGGGTGTCACTGACGTTCCGCCCCTCGCACCCCATGAAGCCCGCCATGGCCATTGCTTGCGGGGTCATGGTTTCGACCTTGACCTCGCGGGCGAGCGGACCCGTCGGCCGCGGCAGGCGGCGAAGCGATCGAAGATGATCCGCTGACCGATTCCGTTTGGGAAGTGAGCCGACGTATCGTTCGATCAACGGCATGGCTTTGTCATAGGCGATATCGCCAACGACGGCCGCTTCGATCGGCGCCTCTCTCCGAAGCCGATCAAACCAAGCCTGGGCTTTCTCGACGGATTGGTTCTCCACGTTTTGGGCGGTCATCAACAAGCGGCGCGGATCGCCGCCGGAGAGCAAATCTTCCATAGCTTCGCGGGCCTTGAACATGGGCATGGTCTTCATCATCTCGATCTGTTGCAGCGAGCTGAGCTTCCAATTCTTGAAGGCCGCGTCTTCGATCTTGCCGTCGGTGAGAACGGCGTAGACCTTCTGAAGGCCGATTTCGAGGTCCTCCGGCGAACCGGATACGTCGATGGAGAACATGTCTCCATCCGCGGAGGCCCGGACGTTGATGTTCTTGCCCGTCAACAAGTCCCGCAGATTACTCGACGTCAAGCGGCTGGTCGCGCCTTCGTTGATCGCCAACGTCGATACTTCGCTGATGCCGGCATTCTCCGCTTTTTCCTCAATGTCTCCGCCGGCCAGGACGATGCTGACCCAGATTGAGTCCTTTTTGTAGTCCATGAAACGATGATGAACGCGAACGCCGTTTTCGAGCCAAGCGCTGGTAATCCCAAGGTCTTCGTCTCGGACGCGTTCCGCCGTTTTACCGGGCGTCGGAAGCGCCGCGAGAATCTGGGTGGGCGCCGATTCCTCCTTGAGCGGTTCGACTTTTCGCGCCCACGCGGACTTGGCCGTCGCCAGAACGTCATCTCGCGACGGAACCGCAACGTCCTCCTTCTCTACCATCGTCACGACATAGGCGAACGAATTCGAGGATAGGTTTCCCTTGAACGCGGCATTGACCTCCGAAAGCTGGATCGAAGGCAACTGCTCGTTGCAGAGATCCAGTTCCTGTTGCGCTGAGAGAACCGGTTCCTTGTCGTTGACCGAGGCGATGATCTCGCTGGCCACCGCCCGCGCGTTCCGCGTCGATTCCGTTTTTACGGCATGTTCGGCGTCGGCGAGGATTTCCTTCTTGGCGAGATCGAATTCACGTTGGGTGAAGCCGTGCTCCCTCGCGCGGCTCGCCTCGATGATGAGCTCCTCGAGCATCTTGGCCCAATCCTCCGGCTCGCCCGTCGCGGAGCCGCCGACCAGCACCGCGTCATGGAAGAAGTCCGAAACACCCAGACCAGCGCTGCGATAGCTCGCCTCACCTTTCTTCACGCGATCGTCGTAACGCCGGTCGATCATCCAGCCCCCGATCCGCTCGACCAACTGGACGTGGGCCTGCTCGACCGTGGTGGTCGGCGGACGTCCGGGGCGAATGTCGTACAGTTCCACCTCGCACAAGGCCATTTCGGAGTCGGTGACCACCATCGCCCGCTGTTGCGTAAACGGCTTGAATTCCGGCCCTTTCGGAGGCCTGGAGTCTTCCTTGGATTGATATTCCCCGAACCATTTCTCGATCAAAGGGACAAAGGGATCGGAATCCGCGTCGCCAACGAGCACCACGGTGACGTTTTCCGGGCGATACCAGTGGCGATAGTAATCCACAAACTCCTTGGTCGGCGCGGTTTGAATGATCCCATCATCGCCGATGGGCAGACGCGACGCGAAGCGTGAGCCTTGGAACAGCTCCGGCCAGAGCTTGTCGCGTATGCGTTGAAAAGCGTTTTTGCCGCGGCGGGACTCCTCCAGCACCACGCCTCGCTCTTTATTGACTTCCTCGTCCAACATCAACGCGCGAAACGCATAGTCACTCAGAACCATCAGGGCTTTGTCGACCTGCGCTTTCTCGGTATCTGGTGTAAACAACATGTAAACGGTCTGGTCAAAGCTGGTAAAGGCGTTCAGATCGGCCCCGAATTCCATGCCGATGCTCTCGAAATAGGGAATGAGCTTGCCAGGCGGAAAATTGTCGGTGCCGTTGAAGCACATATGCTCGATGAAGTGCGCCAAACCCCGCTGGGCGTCCGTTTCGTTCAACGAACCGGTGCGCACGTGCATCATGAATGCCATCTTGCCCGGCGGGTTGTCGTGCTTACGATACATCCACGTAACCCCATTTTTCAGCTTGCCGGTGGCGATTCGGGAGTCGCTGGGCAAGGGTCTGGCGAGCAAAGATGCCGGCAGCATCGACAGGGCGAATAGGACAATCGCCACGAGGGTCGTTCGCATAGTCTGATTCATGTTTGGTCCTTCCTTTAGTTCATATCCGGGGCTTTCCCCGGGAAGTGGGGCTCCAATAACGATGCCTACAAGCCTACCCTGACGAGCGAAATCTTACAAGGCGCGGATGGCCGCACCACCGCCCCGACGCGGGCAGCCACTCAGACCCTGCTGGTTCGAACCTCCATACAGGTTTGACGGATTTGTCGGCAACTCGGATGATTCGGCGCGCGGACCCGCCGCGTTTCAAAATACCACGGCCTGAGCCGCCGGTTAGGCCGATCAGGAGAGACCATGGACCTGCTGGATCGCTTACTGGGACATGACGCTTGGACGACACGCCAGCTGCTCCAGCTTTGCCGAGGTCTGACGGACGAGCAACTGGATCGTGAATTCGACCTCGGGCATCGGACCGTTCGCGCCACGCTTCAGCACATCATCTTCAACGTCGAGGTGTGGTCGGCTCTCATGGCAAACCAACCGGCGCGGCTGGATCAGGGTGCGCGGCCTGAAGAACGGTCCATTTCCGCGTTCATCGCCAGGCTGGATCGCGCGGCCTCCCAACTGGCCCGTGTGGCCCAGGCCGTCTCGCTGCGCGGCGGGTGGGATGAGCTTTGGGTCGATTCTCTCGACAATCCCCCGGCCGAAAAAACCTATGGCGGCGGCATCGCCCACATCATTACGCACAGCATGCACCATCGGGCGCAACTGTTGTACATGCTCCGCCGACTTGGGGTCGAAGGTCTCCCCGAGGGAGATGTTCTGAGTTGGGAGCGGCAAACCGACGCGGCCGCGGCCGCCGGGCATCTCGACACAAGCGGCGATGTTCGAAGAATCGCGAACATGGCGTAAAGCATGTGATTGGAACGCGCCGGCTATGGAGTACCCGTATGGCAAGGTTGCACGGAGTTGACCGCCCCAGGTCGCTTATTGGGCGAATTGCGTTCTTCATGTGCAAGCGCCGCCTGGGTCGGGTCATTGCCCCGATCAGGATCAAGGCCCATCATCCCAGACTTCTCCGCGGCTACGCGCACATGGAATTGGCCCAAGCGGCCGCCCGATCCGTACCCCACTCTCTCAAGGCGTTGGTCGACGTTTACGTCGCCCGGCTCATTGGATGCCCGTTCTGAATCGACATCGGGTCTGCCGTGGGCAGGCGACACGGGTTGACAGAAGCGAAACTGCAAGCGCTTTTGGATCCGGAGGGAAGCGCGGCCCTCAGCGACGAGGAACGTCTCGTCCTGCGATACGCGCAGGCCGTGACGAAGACCCCGGTGACCGTGCCGGACGAGCTCTTCGAGCAGCTTCGCCGGCGATTCAATGAGCGTCAGCTCGTGGAGCTGACCTCGTGCATCACTTGGGAAAACTACCGTGCCCGCTTCGACCACGCGCTGGGCATCGAATCCGAAGGGTTTGACAAGTCCTCGGCTTGACCCAGGATGACGAGACACAGCGCGGGCTTCGCCCGCAACTCACTCAGGAGGACAGTCGAACACAGATGCTCCAAACCGAACCAAACGACGCTAAGTGCCGCTAAGTCGTTGTGGTCTTTCGAAGCCTGGCCCACGGTCAGGGTCCAGCCATCGATTTGATCGAGCGTATGCATGTGCCGGTGGTCCTCCGTCGCGCAAACCCTATTCATGTGGGTTGACCTCGTCAACCGCGCCGGAAGGGGGGCGACATGACCAAGCAAAGTTGCCGGAGGCAACCGAGTACCACCATTCGATGAGTCAATAGCTTGACGGTTGCGCCGGTTTCGCAACGATACCGCAATGCCCGGTAAGACAACGATCGTTCCCGCCGAGCGGATCATGCGGTCGATTCTGCTCGTTCGCGGCGAAAAGGTGATTCTCGACGCGGACATTGCCGCCCTCTACGGTGTGCAAACCGGAATGCTCGTCCGGGCCGTAAAGCGCAACGTCGACCGCTTTCCGACCGATTTCATGTTCCGGCTTCGCAAGGACGAGTTCGAAAACTTGAGATACCAGTCCGGCATCTCAAGTTCGTGGGGCGGTAGGCGCTACGTCCCATACGCCTTTACCGAGCAGGGTGTGGCCATGCTCTCCAGCGTGCTCAAGAGCAAACGGGCCGTTCTGGTCAACGTCGAGATCGTGCGGACTTTCGTGCGACTCCGCAAGCTTCTCTCCACGCACAAAGCCCTTGCTCGAAAGATCGAAGCCATGGAACAGAAGTACGACGGCCAGTTCAACGTCGTGTTCGAGACCCTTCGGGCGCTGATGGAACCGCCCAAACGCACGAAAAGGCCGATCGGGTTCCACACAGAACATGGCGAGTAACGTCGGTGGGCCGATGCGGCCGGCGTGTGAACTCGGTGCTGTGGATGGTTGACCAACGTTCGTTGATCCGCAGGATTGGACGTTGTGACCGTTCGCCTCCATCCCCGCGCCCGCTAGTGTAGCGTCTTGGAATTGACGGCGATTATGCTGACAGAGCCGCGCTCGTCAGGAAGCGGTTTACGAGTTCACGTTGAAGGCTGACCTGGAGTGCGCGGCCGATGGGTTGACTCGTCAGGACGTCATCGAATCGATCCTCATGGCGCAATTCATCCGGGTGAAGAACAGCCGGAGTCCGTGGCGGCAAGGGCGTCGAGAGGGTCTACATCATCGACAGTTTCAATTTCGAGGGGATGCCGATATACTCGAAGGGGGTCGTCCGGAGAATCGACGAGCATGAGCTGAGGTAGGGAGGCATCCATGGCGCCGGAAGAGATCTGCAGATTACTGAAGGATCGGTGGGGCGACGCGGTCGTCGAGACGGCCTTGGAGGGCGGCCATCCGCACGCGCGAGTGGCGGCGGATCGCTGGCCGGAGGTCGCGGTTTTTCTGCGTGACGATCCGCGGCTTTCGTTCAATCTGCTGCGGTGCATTTCCGCGGTAGATCTTCTGGCGGACAATCAACTGGCGTGCGTATATGATCTCATGCATGTGCCGCTCGATCGAATCGAGGAATTGGCGACGCAGACGCGAGAATTTGCGGTACGCATCGTGACCGATCGAGACAATCCGGCCATCCCCTCCGTGGCCCACGTCTGGCCCGCGGCGGACTGGCACGAGCGCGAGGCATATGATCTGATGGGCATTACCTTCAGCGGCCATCCCGACCATCGGCGGATCTTGTGCCCGGACGACTGGGTCGGTCACCCGCTGCGCAAGGACTACGAGTTTCCGCTGGAGTATCACGGCATCCCGGGAACGACGGAATACGAATTGACGAATCCGAGGCACTGAGACTGATGCGGCATGCTCGACACGCGGCCAATTATTTCCCGAGAGACATTAAAGCAAGTCGCGGATGCCCGGCTTGCGGAGGCAAATGCTCTAATCGAGTCCGGGCATTACGCGGGTGCAATTTACTTGGCGGGCTACGCCGCGGAGTGTTATTTGAAGCTTGCCGCCTGCGTGACGCTTAACTGGGACCACCTTTATGGTGCGTTTCGTGACCACGATCTTGAAGCGTTACTCCTCTACAGCGGGCTTGATAAGGAGCTTCGGAGCGATCAAGAGATCTATCAGAGTTTTGTGAAGATCATGAATACTTGGCCGATTCGAAAGGGACCGGACAAGCCCGAACACGTGCGCTACAGCGGTCCCGGTGATTTCGACGAGGAAGAAGCGACGGCGTTCCTTAGTTGCGTAAGTGACATGAAAGCAGGAGTTGTCCCGTGGTTGCAAAGCAGGGTCTAAGGGCGAAAGAGAACATCCAAAAGGCGTTGACGGAGTTCGTCGATGGGGGGGAGCACGTGATCGTTTTTGAGAACGAATGGGGCCATATGGGCGTCTTTCTGGGCTCCGAAAAGTTTCGAGGGAAAAACCCCCTTGCGAGGATTGATATCGTATGGGACTTTCTCCGTAACCGCCTTGAGTGGGAGGATTTGTCGCGTCTCAGTACTATCCACGCCTGGACCCCCGAAGAGTATGATCAATGGGCGCCGAGAGCACAATAATATGGACCAAATTGCTCTAGTCGCTGCCCCCGATATTCTCATCAACATCGATCGCTCCGAGCAGGGCGACCTGCAGACCGAGGAGATGCTGGTCAACATGGGGCCTCAGCACCCGTCGACGCACGGCGTGCTGCGCATCGTCCTTCGCACCGATGGGGAGATGGTGCTCGAGGCCATCCCGCACATCGGCTACCTGCACCGCTGCGCGGAAAAAATCGGCGAGAACCTTCAGCCGTACCAGTACATTCCCTACACCGACCGGATGGACTACCTGGCGGGGATGAACAACAACCAGGCGTACGCCGTGGCCGTCGAACGGCTGTGCGGGATCGAGGTTCCGCCGCGGGCCCAGGCCCTTCGGGTCATTTTCGCGGAGCTTAACCGCATTGCCTCCCACCTGGTGGCTCTGGGTACCTACGGCCTGGACATGGGAGCGTTTACGCCCTTTCTCTATTGCTTTCGCGAGCGGGAGATGATCCTGGACCTCTTCGAGGCCGCGTGCGGAGCGAGGTTGACCTACAGCTACATTACGATCGGCGGCGTGACGGAGGACTTGCCGGACGGATGGGTCGAGCGCTGCCGCGAGTTCCTCGATTACTTCGAGCCCAAGATCATCGACTACAACAACCTTCTTTCATTCAATCACATTTTCGTTAAGCGCACGAGCAAGATCGGCGTGATCACCCCGTGGGACGCGGTGGCCTTCGGCATCACCGGGCCGATGCTGCGGGCCAGCGGCGTCCGGTGGGACCTTCGCAAGATTTTGCCGTACGACGGGTATGAAACGTACGAATTCGACGTTCCCATCGGCCGGCCCGGCGGGACGGACGAAGTGCCGCGAGGCGTGGTGGTCGGCGACTGCTGGAGCCGGTACTACGTTCGCGTATTGGAGATGACCCAGTCGGTACGGATCATTCAACAGGCCTTGGATCGCCTGGCGCCAGGCCCGGTGCTGGCGCCCAAGGTCAAGAGCCTCAAGCTGCCAGCGGGCGAGGTGTACGTCGAGATCGAAAACCCGCGCGGCCAACTGGGCTTTTTCGTGGTGGGCGACGGCTCGGCGATTCCCTATCGGGTGAAGGCCCGCGGCCCCAGCTTTTGCAATCTTTCGATCACCACTCACATCTGCCGCGACGTGCTGCTGGCCGACGTGCCGGCGATCATCGGCAGCATTGACGTAGTCATGGGCGAGGTGGACCGGTAGGCCCGGCGGTCTCCAAGCCGAGGCAGCCCCCGAAAGGGGGCGGCAGACAACGCACAATCTCCGGTGATCCATTATGAGCAGATGTATAGTAGAGCGCGCGAATGAAACGCCTCTGGTGGCATAAGGTGTGGCGCATTTGTCTGCGTCCCGGGGCAGTCCACGCAACAAAAGGGCGGCGGTTAATGGTCGACCCCGGGGGCGCTGAATCGGCCGTCATATATCCAGATTCTTCACGTTGACCGCGTTGTCTTCGATGAAGCGGCGGCGTTCCTCGACGTTGTCGCCCATCAGCAGGCGGAAAATGCGATCGGCCTCCCGGGCGTCGAGATCGGCCTGCTCCACGTCGGACATGTCCTCGGAGATGACGACCCGCAGCAGCGTTCGGACCAACGGGTCCATGGTCGTCTCCCACAGCTCGTCGGCGTTCATTTCGCCCAGACCCTTGAATCGCTTGATCGCCAAGCCGGCGCGGCCGAGGTCGCGCACGCCCGGCGCGACGCCGGCCAGATTATCCAGCTCGACAAACTCGCCCTCGTCCTGACGGAGCAGATACTTCGCCGGCGGCAACTCGCCGGTGACCAATTCCTCCCGGTGCAGAAAGAGATCGGCGACCGGCAAACCAAGCGATTCAATGCCGGCCAGGATGTCATCCAACAATCGGCACTCGGCCAACTGATAGCGAACGATGCGATGCGCCGGCAGATCGGTCTCCCCGCCGCCCTCGCCATTGCCGGCCTGAGCCAAAAGTACGTGCCTCGCGCCGAGCACCTCCACCGGCCCATGGTCGGCCGCCTCCTGCCGTCGCAGTGCGGCCACGTCCGCCTCGTCGTACAGATAGCGCTGCTCCGGCGACTCCTGGCTGCTGCGGTGGATGTACACCAGGATTTTGGGCAGCCCCCGATCCTTGCGGCGGTGTCGGCGCACCAGATTCTCGAACCCGACGCCTCGACGAGCGAGGATCTTGGTTTGCGTGTCCTTCGCTTCCAATTGGGCCACGAGCGTTCGCAACACGTCCGCTTCGAGAACCTTCTCCTCTGCCTTCGGGTCACGGACGAAGAGTCGCGTTCCGAGTAGCCCAAGTTCCACCAGCTTGCGGTTGAGCGTCCGGTCGTCGAGGACGTATTCGACGTGCTTTCCCTTCTTGGCCTGATAAAGCGGCGGCTGGGCGACGTAGATGCGCCCCGTTTCCATGAGCGGCCTCATGTGCCGGAAGAGGAAGGTCAGCAGCAAGGTGCGAATGTGCGACCCGTCGACGTCGGCGTCGGTCATGATGATAAGCTTGCCGTAGCGGCATTTGGCGGCGTCGAACTCCTCGGCCCCGATTCCGCACCCAACCGCGGAAATGAGTTTGGTAATCTCTTCATGGGCCAGCATTTTGTCGATGCGGGCCTTCTCTACGTTCAGGATTTTGCCTTTCAACGGCAGAATCGCCTGGGTGTACGAATCTCGTCCCTGCTTGGCAATGCCGCCGGCCGAATCGCCCTCGACGAGGTACAGCTCGGTGGAGTCGGCGTCCTTGTTGCGGCAATCCCACAATTTCCCAGGCAGCCCGCCGCTGCTGAGCGCGCTCTTTCGCGAAAGGTCCCGCGCCCGCCGGGCCGCCTCGCGGGCCTGAGCCGCTTGAACGCCCTTTTGGACGATGCGCCGGGCTTCGGTGGGATGCTCCTCGAAGTAGCTGCCCAGCCTCTCGTTGAGAACTTGTTGCAGAAACGTCTCCACCTCCGGGTTCAGCAGCTTCACCTTGGTCTGGGCCTCGAACTTCGGATCGCGAAGCTTGACCGATACAATCGCCGTCAACCCTTCGCGCCAGTCGTCTCCCGACACCGTCGTATTGCCCTTGATGAGATTGTTTTTCTTGGCGTACGTACTGGCCACGCGCGAAACGGACGTCTTCAGCGCGGACATGTGCGTCCCACCGTTGATGTTGTGGATGTTGTTGGCGAAGCAGAGGATGTTCTCGGTATAGCTATCGGTGAAGAGGAGCGCGACCTGGCAGCTTTGGCCCATCTCTTCGTCCGTCCCCTTGATGAGAATGACATCCCGGTGAAGCCACTCCGCGCCACCGGCCGAGTGGGCGCAGAATTCTTTGAGGCCGTCTTCGTAGTAATAGTCGGACTCTTTGCCCGTCCGATCGTCGACCAGGCGAATGCGCAGGCCGTTGTTGAGGTAGGCAAGCTCGCGCAGGCGGCCCTGCAAAGTCTCGTACTTGAATTCGCAGTCGGGAAAGACCAACGGGTCCGGCTTGAACTCGACCGTCGTGCCGGTCTGATTCGGGCCCGGTTCGCTCGACAGCTCCGTAGCGATCTCCCCTCGGCGGAACGACATCGTATGCCGCTTGCCATCGCGGTGAACTTCCACGCGGAGCCACTCGCTCAGGGCATTGACCACGCTGATGCCCAGGCCGTGCAGGCCGCCGGAAACTTTGTAGCTCTGACGGTCAAACTTGCCCCCGGAACTGAGCACCGTCATCACAATTTCCAGCGCCGGCCGCCCATTGAGTTGCGGGTTTTCATGCTTCATCGGCCCGACGGGAATCCCGCGGCCGTTGTCCACCACGGTGCAGCTCCCGTCGGTGTTCAACCGGACAAGGATCGAGTCGCAGAAGCCCTCCAATGCCTCATCGACGGCGTTGTCGACCGCCTCGTACACCAAATGGTGCATGCCCGCGGCCCCCACGCCGCCGATGTACATACCGGGGTTCTTCTGGACCGCCTTGAGCCCCTCCAGCACGGTAATGCTGGATTCGTCGTACGGTCGCTCCGTGACCATCGTTTCATTCATACGCGCCGCCTTCCCTGCCAATCGCGCGGCGGATTGGCCGGCCGGTCGCCCACAGTGCCCGACTCACGGCCGATTCCCCGCCCACTGTCGCCGAGCGAAAATACCACTCTAACGCCCACCGCCGGACCACTCGGCGCCGTTAGCGCCGCCGTGAGCCGATTGGTCCATCGAACCTTCATCGGATGGACCAGGCCGGCGGCGGCCACGCGGATCACCACGGTCGATCCTTGCACCGCGTCCACGCGGCAAACCCTTCGAAACTCGTCGTCGACCACATCGTCGATTCGCGCCGCGATTTGGGCCACTCTCGCATCACCCGCACTGACCGACCGCGCCAGCGCCGC
>Ga0187892_10010521_pt1 | contig 11685 bp, 7 predicted proteins | sample MA1701073metaG_FD_139345 | JGI IMG/M metagenome (GOLD analysis project Ga0187892, IMG submission 139345) | Bio-ooze microbial communities from a basaltic lava cave in the Kipuka Kanohina Cave System on the Island of Hawaii, USA - MA170107-3 metaG ... | reverse complement strand
TACCCGAGCGTGGCCGAGCAGCGGCTGATCGGTCTCGACGCACTGCGCGAAGAGGCGTTGAAGGAAAAGAAACCGTTCGACTACGACCGCGCCGTCGAAGGGTTACGCGCGCTCGACCGCTACACCATCCAGTTCAAGACAAGCGAACCACGGCCGCGACTGCTGCAGACGCTTGCTACGGGCGATCTGTACGGCGCCCTCGCACGCGAAGTGGTGGAAGCGTACGGCGACCAGATCGTCGGCCATCCGGTCGGCACCGGACCGTTCCGGCTCGCCGAGTGGCGGCGCTCGTCGCGCATCGTGCTCGAACGCAGTCCGTCATATCGCGAACAGTTCTACGACGCCGAACCGAATGCCGACGACGGCGAGGGCCAGGCGCTCGCCGCGCGCTTTCGCGGCCACCGGCTTCCGATGGTCGATCGCGTCGAGATCTCGATCATCGAGGAAACCCAGCCGCGCTGGCTGTCGTTTCTGAACCGGCAACTGGATCTGATGTGGCTGTTACCGTGGGACTTCGTCAACATCGCTGCGCCGAACGGCCGTGTTGCGCCCAATCTGGCAAGAGACGGCGTGCGCCTGCACCGCGCGCTCGCCTCCGATGTGACGCTGACGCTTTTCAACATGGACCATCCGGTCATCGGTGGCTATACGGCGGAGCGCGTCGCGCTGCGCCGCGCGATCAACCTCGCGATCAATATCGATCAGGAGATCCGCGTGTTCTGGCACGGGCAGGCGATTCCCGCGCATTCGATCCTGGTGCCGAACACGCGCGGCTTCGACCCGCTGTTTGCGAGCGAGATGGGCCAATTTGATCTGCCGCGCGCGAAGGCACTGCTCGACATGTACGGCTATGTGGACCGCGACGGCGATGGCTGGCGCGAACAACCGGACGGCCAGCCGCTCGTGCTCGAGTGGGCGACCACGCCGGATCAGCGCGCGCGGCAGCGCGATGAACTTCGGCGCAAAGACCTGAACGCGCTCGGCATCAGGATCGACTTCAAGCACGCCAAGTGGCCCGAGCATCTGAAGGCCGCGCGCGCGGGCAAGCTGATGGTCTGGAGCGTCGGCAGTTCCGCCGCTTCACCCGATGGCCAGCCCGCGCTCGACCGCGGCGCGTCGGTGCACATCGGCGGGCAGAATCTCGCTCGCTTTCGCAACAAGAATTTCGATGTGATGTATGACCGCATGCGGCTGCTCGAGGACGGGCCGGAACGGGACCGCCTGTTCGCCGAATGCAAGCGCATCATGATTGCGTATGCACCGTATCGGAATCACGTGCATCGCGTGCTGACCGATCTGTCGCATCCGTGGTTCGCCGGCTTTCGCCGGCCGCCGTGCTGGCTCTCATGGTGGCAGTACGTGGATATCGACGTTGAAGCGCAGATGAAGGCCACGATATGAGCCGTCGGCGTTTGGTGCTGGCCGCCGCGGCTGCACTGCTTCTTCTCTGCGCGTCCGCGGCTCCCGCGCAGCAGACGAAGGTGCTGCGCTACGCCTTCCCCATCGCCGAGACCGGCTTCGATCCCGCGCAGGCGCTCGATCTCTATTCACGTACGGTCACCGCACATATCTTCGACGGGATGTATCGCTATGACCATCTGGCGCGCCCGTTCAAGATCGTGCCGAATACGGCAGACGGCATGCCGCAGGTATCCGACGACTTCCGAACCTGGACCGTTCGCATCCGCCCGGGCATTTATTTTTCCGAGGATCCGGTCTTCAAGGGCAGGAAGCGCGAACTGGTCGCGCAGGACTACGTCTATTCGCTGAAGCGGTTTTTTGATCCGCGTTGGAAGTCGCCCGCGTACCCGACGCTGGCCGAGACCAAGATGATCGGCATGGACGCTCTTCGCGACGAAGCGCTGAAGAGCAGAAAGCCCTTCGACTACGACCGCGAGGTCGAAGGACTGCGCGCCATCGACCGCTACGCCATCCGCTTCAGACTCGCCGACCCGCAACCACGGCTATTGCAGCTTCTGGCGGGGGGCGACCTGTTCGGTGCGGTTGCGCGCGAGGTCGTCGAAGCGTACAGCGACGAGATCACGGGCAGGCCAGTCGGTACAGGACCGTTCCGGCTGACCGAATGGCGGCGCTCATCGCGGATCGTGCTCGAACGCAGCCCGAGCTATCGCGAGCGCACCTACGACGCGCAACCCAATGCCGACGATGCCGAGGGCCAACTGCTTGTCGAGCGCTTCAAGGGACGCCGCCTGCCGATGGTCGACCGCGTGGAGATCTCGATCATCGAAGAACAGCAGCCGCGCTGGTTGTCTTTCCTCAACAAACAGCAGGACCTCCTGGACCGGCTGCCGAACGAGTTTGTCAACATCGCGGTGCCCAACGGGAAACTCGCGCCCGGTCTTGAGCGCGCCGGCATCAAGTCTTATCGCGTGCTCGGTTCCGATGTCACGCAATGGGTCTACAACATGGAGCATCCGGCGATCGGCGGCTACAGCGCTGAGAAGGTCGCGTTGCGGCGTGCGATCAATCTTGCGTCGAACACGGAGCAGGAGATCCGGCTACTGCGCAAGCAGCAGGCCATCGTCGCGCAGTCGGCATTGATGCCGAACACTTTCGGTTATGACCCGGCTTTCCGCAGCGAGAACGGCGAATACAGTTTGCCCAAGGCCAGGGCGTTGCTGGATCTCTACGGCTATGTTGATAAGGACGGTGACGGCTGGCGCGAACTGCCGGACGGTTCGCCGTTGACCCTGGAGGTCGCAACGCAGCCCGACCAGGTGTCCCGACAACTCGATGAGCTGATGCGCAAGGATATGGCTGCGCTCGGCGTTCGCACCGAATTCAAGCCGGCCAAGTGGCCCGAGAACCTGAAGAGCGCGCGCGCCGGCAAGCTAATGGTGTGGCGAGTCGCCTACGGCGCGAACGCCCCAGACGGCCAACCTTCGTTTGATGGCGGCTATAGCGGCCACAAGGGCGGGCAGAACCTGGCGCGCTTCGAGATGAGGGAGTTCGACGGCCTTTACAACGCGATGCGCGTGCTGCCCGACGGGCCTCAGCGGCTGGCGCTGTTCGATGAAGCCAGGCGCATTTTGCTTGCGTATGCGCCATACAAAAGCGGTGTGCACCGTATTTTCACCGACCTCGCTCATCCGTGGCTGAAGGGCTACCGCCGCCCGCCGTACTTGAACGACTGGTGGACGTACGTGGATATTGACGCCGAAGCGCAAGCAAAGGCGACGCAATGAGCCGACGGAGGTTTCTGCGCAACGCCGCAGCGTTGTCGTTGCCATCGCCCGTGCTTGCCCAGGCCGTGAATACGACGCACCCGGCGAAAGTCCTGCGCTATGCATTTCCGGCGGCGGAAACGGGATTCGATCCGGTCCAGATCAGCGACATCTATTCACGTTACGTCACGGCACACATTTTCGAGTCGCCGTTGCGCTATGACCATCTGGCGCGACCGTTCAAGCTCAAGCTCGCCACCGCCGCCGAGATGCCGGAGGTGTCGACGGATTTTCGAACGATCACGGTACGCACACGGCCTGGCATTTTCTTTCAGGACGATCCGGCCTTCAAGGGCGCCCGTCGCGAACTGACCGCGGCGGACTACGTTTATTCCTGGAAGCGCTTCTACGACCCGCGCTGGAAAGCGCCGTATGTCGCGGTGTGGCTGATATCGAAGCTGATCGGCCTCAACGAGTATCGCGACGAGGTGCTGAAGAGCAAGGGATCGTTTGATTACGACCTCGAATTCGACGGCTTGCGCGCGCTTGACCGCTACACGCTGCGCATCCGGCTTGCAGAACCCGATCCGCGGTTCGTGTACGGCCTCGCGGTACCGGACGTCAACGGCGCCGTTGCGCGCGAGGTCGTTGAACTCTATGGCGACGCGATGATGGAGCACCCGGTCGGCACCGGGCCTTTTCGACTGGCGTCGTGGCAGCGCTCGTCGAAGATCGTCTTGGAGCGCAGCCCGACGTTTCGCGAGACACTTTGGGACGCAGAACCGAATGCCGACGACGTCGAAGGGCTAGCGGTCGCGCGCAAGCTGGCCGGACGACGCCTGCCGATCATCGACCGGGTGGAAGCCAGCATCATCGACGAGAACCAGCCGCGCTATCTCGCGTTCGTCAACCACGAGCACGACGTCCTGTTCGGCACGCCGCTCGATTTCGCGACCCTGGTAGTGCCTGGCGGAAAGCTGGCACCGCATCTGGCCAAACGCGGCGTCAAGCTGTATCGCGGGCCTGCCGCCGATGTGACGATGACCATGTTCAACATGGATCACGCCGTGATCGGCGGCTATTCGCCCGAGAGGATTGCGCTGCGACGCGCGATCAACCTGGCGATCGACATGGACAAGGAGATTCGACTGGCGCGGCGCAGCCAGGCCATCGTCGCGGAATCTCCGATCATGCCGCTCACCTACGGATACGACCCCGAGTTTCGCAGCGAAATGGGCGAGCACAGCCTCGCCAAGGCGCGCGCGCTGCTCGACACCTTCGGCTACCTGGATCGCGACGGCGACGGTTTTCGCGAGCAGCCGGACGGATCGCCGTTGACCATCGAATGGTCGACCCAGCCCGACCAGATCAGCCGCGCCTTTGACGAGTTATGGAAAAAGGATCTCGAAGCTGCTGGCCTGCGTGTGCGGTTCATGTATGCCAAGTGGCCGGAACAGTTGAAGCAGGCGCGCGCCGGCAAGTTGATGCTGTGGGGCGTTGGCCTGAGTGCCGCAAGTCCCGACGGGCAAGGTGTGCTTGCGCGCGGCTACAGCCCGGAGACCGGCGGTCAGAACCTTGCACGCTTCAAGCTTCCCGAATTCGACCGAATCTACGAGCGCATGAAGAGTCTGCCCGACGGGCCTGAGCGTATGCAGCTCTTTCGCGATGCTTCGAAGATCATGATTGCGTACGCACCGTACAAGTTTCACGTTCACCGGATCCTGAACGACCTGACGCACGCCTGGGTGTCGGGTTTTCGGCGGCCGCCATTCTGGCTCGACTGGTGGCAGTACGTGGACGTCGACCCCGAAGCACAGGCGAAAACGACGCAATGAGCCGGCGGAATTTTCTGCGCACAAGCGGCGCGCTCGGCGTCGCGGCGGCAGCGGGCGCGGTGCCATCGAACGCGCAGGCGCCGGCGCGGAAAATCTTTCGCTGGGCGTTCAACGCCGCGGAAACCGGATTCGATCCCGTGCAGATCTCCGACCTCTATTCGAACTACGTCGTCGCGACGATCTTCGAATCTCCGCTGCAATACGACTTTCTGGCGCGACCCGCAGTCATCAAGCCGCGGACCGCGGCGGCGATGCCGGAGATCTCTTCCGACTTCCGCACGTTCACGCTGCGCATCCGGCCCGGAATTTACTTTCAGGACGATCCGGCGTTCAGGGGAAAACCGCGCGAACTGGTCGCTGCTGATTACGTGTACCAGATGAAGCGCGTTGCCGATCCGCGCTGGAAGAGCCCGCTCTGGCCGTCGATCGAAACCGTACGCATCCTCGGTCTGGCCGAGCTGCGCAAGCGCGCCCAGGCGAGCGGCAAGTTCGACTACGACGCCGAGATCGATGGACTACGCGCGCTCGATCGGTACACCTTCCAGGTCAATCTGGCGGAACCGAGCCCGCGCTTTTACGAAAACTTCACCGATGCGCGCGTGTCGGGCGGTGTGGCCCGCGAAGTCGTCGAGGCGTACGCCGACGAAATCATGGCAAAGCCGGTTGGCACCGGACCATTTCGCCTGGCGCAGTGGACGCGTTCGTCGCGCATCGTGCTTGAACGCAACCCGGCGTTTCGCGACGAGTACTACGACGCGCAGCCCGCGCCCGACGATGCACGCGGACAGGCAATCCTCGCACGGCTCAAAGGCCGCAAATTGCCGCTGGTCGATCGCGTGGAGCTTTCGGTGATCGAGGAAAGCCAGTCACGCTGGCTCGCGTTCCTCAACGGCGAGACCGACACCGTCAACGTGCCGCTGGAGTTCGTCAACATCGCCGCGCCGAACGCCAAGGTCGCGCCGGCGCTTGCGAAGCGCGGAATCGACCTGGACCGCACGATCAACCCCGATGTCGTGGTGACGTACTTCAACATGGACAACCTGGTCGTCGGCGGTTACTCGGCGCCGGAAGTCGCGCTGCGACGGGCGCTCAGCCTCGGCTACGACGTCGAAGAAGAGATCCGGCTAATCCGCCGCGGGTCGATGATTCCGGCGCAATCGCAAGTGCCTCCGCTCACCTCCGGCTATGACCCCGCGTTCGTCAGCGAAATGAGCGAATTCGATCGCGCTCGTGCGCGGGCGCTGCTCGACACGTACGGCTACGTGGACCGCGATGGCGACGGCTGGCGCGAGAACCCGGACGGCTCACGGCTGTTGCTGTCGATCGCCACCGAATCCAGTCAGCTCGATCGCGCATACAACGAACTGTGGAAGCGCCAGCTCGACGCGTTGAGTGTGCGCGTCGAATTCAACGTCAACCAGTGGCCGGAAAACGCAAAGAACGCGCGAGCGGGCAAGCTGATGATCTGGCTGCTCGGCTGGACCGCGGGCTCGCCCGATCCAGATACGTTCCTGGCTCTGGGGCTAAGCAGGAATATCGGTGGCTCGAACTACGCGCGCTTCAAGCACGCCGAATACGACCGCCTGTACGACCGCCAGCGACAGCTGCCCGATGGCCCCGAGCGCGCCGCGGTGATCTTCGAGATGAAGCGCATCTTCGTGACGTTCATGCCGTACAAGATCCACGGCCACCGCTTCAATAACGACATGACGCATCCGTGGCTGGTCGGCTACCGGCGCCATCCGTTCGCGCACGATTTCTTCAAGCACATCGACGTCGATATGGATCTGCGCGCGCGCAGCGGGTGAAGCGACGCTCTCGATGAATTCGCGCCGGCGCCTGCTCAACTCGATCGCGGTCGGCCCGCTGGCGGGTTCGTTGTCGCGCGCAGCGCGCGGGCAAACGACCAACGGGCCCAAGACCCTGCGCATCGCATTCCGCACTGCCGAAACCGGCTTCGATCCGGCGCAGGTGCAGGACCTTTATTCGCGCACGGTGATCGCGCACATTCTCGATGCGCCGTTGGAGTACGACTATCTGGCACGGCCGGCGCGACTGAGACCGAACACTCTTGTCGCGATGCCGGAGGTCTCTTCTGACTTTCGCCGCTTCACCATGCGGCTGCGGCCCGGCATCTTTTTTCAGGACGACGCGGCCTTCAAGGGCAAGCGCCGCGAACTGGTAGCGGCCGACTACGTCTACTCATTTAAGCGCTTCTACGACCCGCGCTGGAAAAGCCCGCTGTTGTTCGTGCTGGAAAACAGCCTGCTCATCGGCCTTGTCGAGCTGCGCAAACGCGCACTGAAGGGGGCGGCGTTCGACTATGACGCCGAGGTCGAAGGCGTGCGCGCTCTGGATCGCTATACGTTTCAGATCAACCTCGCCCAGCCGAACCCGCGCTTCGTTTACGTGCTGTCGGACGCTTCGATGGTCGGCGCCTTGGCGCGCGACGTCGTGGAGTTCTATGGCGACCAGATCGTGGCGCACCCGGTCGGAACCGGGCCGTTTCGCCTCGCGGCGTGGACGCGTTCTTCTCGCATCAGGTTGGAGCGCAATCCGGACTACCGGGAAGAGACGTACGACTTTGCAACGGCGGATGATGCGCCCGACATGGCGGACGACGCCGCGCGCCTGCGCGGTCGCCGCCTGCCCATGATCGATCGTGTCGAAGTATCGATCATCGAGGAGAGCCAGCCGCGCTGGCTCGCTTTCCTGCAAGGCGACCTTGACCTTTTGGACCCCGTGCCGGCCGACTTCAATACCCTGGCCGCTCCCAATGGCAAGCTTGCTCCGTTTCTCGCCAAACGCGATGTGCGCATGCGGCTCACGCCTCTGGCCGACGTGTCGCTCACCTACTTCAACATGGACGACCCACTCGTCGGCGGCTACGCGCCTGCACAGGTCGCCCTGCGGCGGGCGATCGCACTTGGATTCGACAACGCCGAGTACGTCAGATCGCAGTTCGGAGGTTTTGGCACGGTCGCTCGCTCGCCCTTTGTGCCCGGGACTTTCGGTTACGGGGACGCTCCTGGCGCTTTCGGCGAATTCGATCGCGCCCGCGCGCGCGCGCTGCTCGATCTGTTCGGCTATGTGGACCGCGATGGCGACGGCTGGCGCGAGCGGCCCGACGGTTCGCCGCTCGTGCTGGAAATCTCGTCGTCGCCAACCCAGCTGGAACGCCGCAAGGATGAGCTGTGGGCGCGCTTCATGAATGCGCTTGGCCTGCGCACTGTCTTCAAAGTCGCGCAGTGGCCCGAACTCGTGCGCCAGTCCATGGCAGGGAAATTGATGATGTGGGGTTATGCATGGCAGGTCAGCGCGCCGGACAGCGACGTTATCTTCGGCATGGCTTATGGACCGAACAAGCAGAGCATCAACGATGCGCGCTTCGACTTGCCGGCGTTCAACCGGCTGTTTGAGCGGCAGAAGGCAGCGCCGGACGGAGCCGAGCGCATGGCGTTGCTGAACGACGCGACGCGCCAGATGGCGGCGTTCATGCCTTACCTGCTGCATATCCACCGCGTTTACGTCGATCTCGCGCATCCCTGGGTGAAAGGATTTCGCCGCCATCAATTCACGACCCGTTTCTGGAACTGGATCGATATCGACAACTCGCCGCACGCCAGCGGATGAGCCTCGCGACGTTCTTGCAGCTGGCTCTGCTCGTTCAGCTCGCCGCCGGCGCCGCGCTTGGCGCGTGGTTTCTGCCCGATGCGGTTTCGCGCTGGTGGCTGCTGGTGGTCGCGATCGCGGTTCCGGTCATCGGCACCGCACTCGTGCTGGCCATCGAATTCATCGCCGGCGCGATCGTCGATCCGCGCTCGCCGCGCACGAGCTTGCTGCATGTTGCACGCGTATGGCTGGGCGAAACCTCTGCGTCTCTGCGCGTGTTCTGTCTGCGCCAACCGTTCGCAGCCGGTTTTGCCGAGCCCAACCTGGTTGCCGATCCGCAGCGGCCCGCCGTGTTGCTCGTGCACGGCTACGCCTGCAATCGCGCCGTGTGGAAGCCATTGCTCGCAAGCGGCCTGCTCGCCGATTGCAATGTCGCTACGGTGAACCTGACTCCAGTGTTTGGACCGATCGGTCACTATGCAGACGTGCTGCACGCGGCGATCGAACGGTTGCGCGCGGCGACTGGGGCAACGCGGGTGATGATCGTCGGACACAGTATGGGAGGACTCGTCGCGCGCGCGTATCTGCGCAAGCGCGGCGATGCCGCGGTGGCGCGCGTGATCACCATCGCCACGCCGCACGCGGGAACGATCTTCGGTGGCTTCGGCCACGGCCGCAACGCGCGTCAGATGGCGCACTCGTCGGCCTTCATGCGCGAGCTGGCGAGCGCGCTGACGCCGGCCGTTCTCGCAAAGTTTGTCTGCGTGGCTACCGCTGACGACAATCTTGTCGTGCCGCGTTCAAGTCCGCTACTCGAAGGAACGAAGCACATTGTCCTCGACGGCATCGGGCATCTGGCGATGCTTGAGGATCGGCGGGTGTGGGACGTGCTCGTTCGCGAACTGTGTCCCTATCGCGAGTTGCCCAGTTCCTGCAGCAACGCGTCTACTGCCGCCCGCAACTGAGGAACGTGCTCGTTCGCGATCGACCACACGAGTCGGTCATTGATGTCCATATAGCCGTGAATCAGGCGATTCCGAAAACCAACGATCTTTGACGCATCCGGCAGCCGGGCGACAAGGGTCGGATCAAGCTTGGTCAGCTGAGCGATTGCCTCTCCGATGATCCCGGCTTGCCGCTCGACCGCCGATCGCAGAAGCACGTTTGAGAGGTAGTCGTCGAAGCTTTGATCGCGTATGAACGTCGCGATCCGGTCTCCCGCTTCGCGAATTTCCCAGAGGTACAGCCGTAAGTCACGCTGCATAAAGCAACCACCGCGATTCGTCGATCGCGGCGTGAAAATACGGATTGCGGATCGCTGTCGGATCAACCAGATCGACTTTGCGTCCCAGCATCTTCTGCAACGCTTCCTCGAAAGCGAAGTAACGCGCGGCGAACCCTCTTTCGATACCTGGCTCGAACTCGACGAGAAAATCCACGTCGGACCGCGCAAAGTCAAAGTCCGTGCCTCGTGCTGCGGATCCAAAGACTTCAAGCCTTCGCACTCCGTAGCGGCGGCACAGCTCTGCAATCGAATCCCGGTGTTGTTCGATGAGCCGGTGCATGATGGCGCTTCCTTTGCCGACCGATGTTAGCCCTGAATCCCGCTTCTGAACGCTCGTGTTGCGGGACTCCGGCACCTCACCGCCGCATCGACTCCGCCACATAGCGCGTCACCCGCGGCGGTTCATCGCCCAGGTGAAACGACTGCCGCCGCGCGCGCAATTCCTGATCGGCCGCGGTGAAGCGATCGAAACGGCGCAGGTGATCGGCCCACGATTCGTCGAGAAAGTATTCGAGATAACGGGCCGGGTCCGACGTGTCGTGAAAAAGTCCCCATGACAACGCGCCCTTTTGCAGCCGATTGCGGCGCGATTCGTTCATCACGGCTTTGAACTCGGGCGCGCGCGCCGGATCGATGCGGTATTCGATTGTGACCAGCACCGGACCCTGCTCATGCGCGATTGAGAACGCCGGCGTCGGCTCGCTCAGAATTCGCGCGGGTGTCATGTCGATGTCGTCGTCGCCGCCAGTCTGCAAACGGTGGCTCAGCAGCAGGCTCAGCGAGCCGAACGCGGCCGCGGCCGCGAGACTGGCAGGAACATCGACCCAGCCGGCGACTTGCCCCCACAGCGCGGCGCCGACGGCGGCGCCTCCCATCAGCGCCATCTGGTAGATCGACATGCCGCGCGCGCGCACCCAGTCAGGCAGCACGAGTTGCGATGCCACGGCGAGCGTGTTGGCCACCGAGATCCACGCCGCGCCCGCCAGCAACATGGCAGGCAACGCGAAATAGATGTTCGGCGCAAAGCCTACGGCGACCATCGCGGCGGCCTGAACGAGCGACGCGTCGCGTATCAGCCGGTCGCGCGTGATGCGCACGCGCAGGCGGGGCAGCCAGATCGCCGCCGCGATGGCGCCCACGCCCATCATTGCCAGCATCAATGTGAATCCGGCGGCGCCGCCTTCATCGAAACGCCGGGCGACGAGCGGAAGCAACGCCAAAAGCGCGCTCGACTGAAGAAAGAACAGAAAGATGCGCAGCAGGATCGCCCGCATTGGCGCCGACTGGGCGACGTACTGCACGCCGACGCGCATCGCGCCGACAAAGCGTTCGCCCGGCAGCGTGCTGGTCTTCTGCTCCGATCGCCAGCGCCAGATCACAAGTCCGGCCGCGAGCGACAACGCTGCGTTCAACAGAAATACATACGGACTGCCGAAGCTCGCCAGCAGCGCGCCCGCGATGATCGGTCCGATGATGCGCGACGCATTCATCGCAATGCCGTTCATCGCCAGGGCCGCGCTCAATTCGCGCCGTGGCACCAGCGCCGGCACGATGGCCGAATACACGGGCCAGCGCATCGCCAGCCCGATGCCGTTGCCAAAGGTCAATGCGAGCAACAGCGGCGGTGACAGCGCGTCGGCAAAAATCGCCACGCACAGCACGATCGCATTGAGTGCCACCCACCATTGCGTCGCCATGAAGTAGCGCCTCCGGTCCAGGATGTCGGCCAGCGCGCCGCTCGGCAGCCCGAGAAGGAAAACGGGAAGGG
>Ga0187892_10010520_pt1 | contig 11686 bp, 10 predicted proteins | sample MA1701073metaG_FD_139345 | JGI IMG/M metagenome (GOLD analysis project Ga0187892, IMG submission 139345) | Bio-ooze microbial communities from a basaltic lava cave in the Kipuka Kanohina Cave System on the Island of Hawaii, USA - MA170107-3 metaG ... | reverse complement strand
TTAAGCACCTGTCAAAACAGTATGCTTCTCAATCATGCGCGCAATCGATTCCTTGCTGGTGGCTCCCACAACCCGCTCGACTTCGGAACCATCTCTAAAAACTATCAGGGTAGGAATACCTTTGATTCCGTACTTTCCGGCGGTTGCCGGATTGTCATCGACGTTCAGCTTTACAACTAGGGCAGTATCCCGGAACTGCTCAGCCACTGCCTCAACTGCCGGGGCCAACATCCGGCAAGGCGCACACCATTCGGCCCAGAAATCCACCAATACCGGCTTATTCGCTTTCAGTACTTCCTGCTCAAAAGAGCCATCTGTCACTTCTCTAAGTTTTTCGCTCATTAATTCTCCCTTGTTTATTATTTCCAGTATTATTGTCCCTGGCCTTCAATGAAACTCTTTAACATTCTGGCGCGAGAGGGGTGACGAAGTTTTCGCAAGGCCTTAGCCTCAATCTGGCGAATGCGCTCGCGGGTCACGTTAAAATCCTGACCAACCTCTTCCAGCGTGCGTTCGTGGCCACCAGGATCCAGCCCAAAACGCATCCGAATGACCTTCTCTTCGCGGGGGCTCAGGGTTTGCAGCACATCGCCTGTAATTTCGCGAAGATTCGAGGTTATTACTCGCTCGGCGGGACTGGTACTCGACTTATCCTCTATAAGGTCTCCGAGGTACGAGTCGCCGCTTTCCCCGATCGGGGTCTCAAGCGACAGCGGGTTTTGCATCAGCTTGAGCGCTTTACGAACCTTCTCAACCGAGCTGTCCATCTTCTTGGCAATCTCTTCGGTGGTGGGTTCGCGTCCCAATTCACGCAGGAGCTCGCGCGAGGTACTCTTCACCCGATTGATAACTTCAATCATGTGCACCGGAATACGGATGGTTCGCGCCTGATCGGCGATCGCCCGCGTGATTGCCTGCCGGATCCACCAGGTGGCATACGTAGAAAACTTGTAACCCCGGCGCCAGTCGAACTTATCGACCCCCTTCATCAGTCCAAGGTTTCCTTCCTGGATCAAATCGAGGAAGTGTAGACCACGATTCTGGTATTTCTTGGCGATTGAAACTACCAGGCGCAAATTGGCCTCGGTCAACTCGTGTTTTGCCTGGGCCGCCTGGGCCTCACCAGCAACGATCATCTGATGAGAGCGCTTGATTTCCAGGGGCGACACGTGGTGCTCCACTTCAATCTCGCGCAAGCGGCGCCGGGCGGCGGAAATGTGCTTCTGAAAATCCTTTTTTTCGTCGGCTTTTATTCGCTTTTTAGACAGTTTCTGGGTATAGGCTTCAATCTCTCGATCCAGAGCCCGAACTTCCCGATTAACAGCACCAATGGCTTCTATCAGGTGCTGGCGCTTTCCCTCTTTAAGTTGCAGTCCGGAAACCTCAGCGGCAATTTCCAGCCGCGTCAAAGCAAGCTTGCGCTTCATACGCAGCAGTTTCTTGGATTTCTTACCCCGGGAGGCCTTCTGCTCAGCAGTCAGTTTTTGTAACTCTTTGAGCGCACGCTTAGAAAGGTTACGAATGTTTTGTAGCCCTTCCAGCGTCCACTTTAAGTACTCTTCGCTCCGGTCTTCGTGCTCATCAGTCTCGGTCTGGTCTGAGAACACAACAAAGTCTCGAATATTCAGGGACCCGGCCTCCAACTCGTCTCCCAGCTTCAGCAGTTCCGTGACGGCAATCGGCGAGCGAGAAATCGCTTTCTGCGCGCGCTTTTGTCCCCACTCAATTCTTTTAGCGATGGCCACTTCCTGCTGCCGGGTAAGCAACGGCACCACACCCATTTCGCGCATGTAAACGCGAACGGGGTCAGATGTCTTATCCAGTTCACCAGCTGAGAGGTCCAGCTCGATCTCATCGTTTAGCGCTTCATCGTCGGCGTCGGCCGCCACCGCGGCTGAATCGTGCTCGATCAACGGTTCATCAGTCTCAACGCCGGAACCGCTCGACCTTTCCAGCTTTTCGAGAACCTCATCAATATCAGAAATGGAGATGGCATCGTCCAAAAGCTCATCGCTTGAGCCGGAAAACTCACCCTTGACCGACTCAATTAAGCTCACCTCATCTTGATCTTTCTTCAGCCTGGCCAATTCTGAACCTGCCTTTCCTTCTTCAATCCTGAGACTTAATATTAACGCGGCAGAGACATCCACAGATTACGCAGATTACACAGATTAAGAAACAAAAGAACGAATTTATTCACCTGAGCTTCTGATGTAGCTTTTAGTCTCATCTCCCTCGTTTCACTTCATAGTTTCTTACTCTATCTCTCTTTTATTCTTTCAATCTGTGTAATCTGCGTAATCTGTGGACTTCTGGTTTCCTCGGGCACCACACGCAAGACAATCCTGTCTGTGCGCCTTATGACTGCTAACGATGATTGCTGCCCGATTCGCTCCTCGGTGAGCAGTCTGTGCAGATCATCAATTCCAGCTATTGGATGATCATCAAACTCTACGATGATGTCTCCCTCAACAAGTCCGGCCCTTTTTGCTGGACTTCCAGGTTCATAGGACACGACCAAAATGCCACTCTCAACCGGCAAATTGTAAAACCGCACCAAACGCCGGGGTAGTGGCACGTTTTGGCCGGCCATCCCGATGTAACTTCGACTGACCTTTCCGTCCCGAATCAGGCGGCTGGCGACGAACTTGGCTGTGTCGATTGACGTTGCGAAACAGATCCCCTGAGCCGGAAGGATCATCGCTGTATTGACGCCGATGACCTCACCTTTAGCGTTTACCAACGGTCCGCCTGAATTGCCCGGATTCAGTGCCGCATCAGTCTGAATCACATCATCCATCAAGCGGCCTGACTGGGCCCGCAGCGACCTCCCTAAGGCGCTGACCACGCCGGCCGTAACCGAGTACTGAAAGCCGTAGGGATTACCGATCGCAATTACCAGTTGGCCGACTCGGATTTTTTGGGACTCACCCAAAAATGCCGGGACCAGATTCGGGGCATTAATCCTAATGACAGCCAAATCAGTTTCCGGATCATCGCCGATCAAATTTGCCTGGTACTTATGTCCGTCAGCAATGGTGACCGCAATCTCTGTTGCGCGGTGCACAACATGGCTGTTCGTCAGAATAAAGCCGTCCGGAGTGAAGACGAACCCCGAACCGCTCCCCATTGTTTCGGGCCGGCGCCTTCCAGGATTTCTGCCTTTCGAACCCGGTCCAGCCGTCTCTATATAGACAACCGAAGGACTGACCTTTTCCGCAGCGTTAATCACCGCCCTCGAATACGCATCCAAAGGTTCTTCGGTTGCGGAACCGGGCTCATGATTCAAGTTGCCGGCCGGTTCAACCCCAAATCCTTGATCGCTTAAAAACTCAACTTCTTGCATTCTCAACCCAACTTAAACCGCACTAAAACCCTTCAAACGCATCTATGCCTCAACCCTGGCAACCACCGCCGTGCTGACACAGGGCTTCAAACGTCCAACCAAATCCTCGATAGTAATATCAGCCAGCACTCGCTCGACTGCCGTGTCGACCTCCTCCAGCACATCTCCCAGAACCGTTTCAATATTGACACCCACAGGGCAGCGCGGGCTTGGAGGCTGCCGGTGCAGCGAGAAGACTCCAGGGACATCCAGCGCCCGGTAAATATCCAGGAGAGTTATAGATGCGGGATCGCGGGCCAGCTTGGACCCGCCAAACGCCCCAGTTTGAGATACGACCAGCTTGGCCTGGGCCAGCTCACAAATCATACGTCTGATCACAACCGGGTTCGTGTTGACGCTTTCCGCCACCTGCTCAGACTTCAAGGGCTCGTCATCTGACCAAGCCAGCAGCGTAAGTACATGGACAGCAACGGCGAATCGGCTATTCGTCATCGTTTGGAATCCCGAAATCCGGGTAAAATGGTCACTTTTCTGTAACAATTATAGTTACAGTTTTTGGTTTGTCAAGAGCGAACTTATGTTTAACAAGATTCCCCGGAAGATCGCGAAAAACGCGAAAAAGGCGCAAGCTGCGAAAGACTCTCGGACGCTTTTCCTCTTAAATGTGGCTGGCTCTTTTGTGCGCCTGTTGCTTAGCACAAATGCCTATCACCGGTTTTCCCCTCGCACAGAAAGTTTTCCTCAACGGCTACTGAAGCCGCCCGACTAGTGGTCTATTGAGTTTACTGGTGACTCACTCAGACCTAATGGTGAGGTCTATGCAACAACAACCGCAACTGCTGGGGAAGCCGATCAGAATTCTCCTGGTTGACAATCAAACGGTCGTTCGCTCTGGCGTTCGTCGATTGCTGGAAAGCCGGCCTGAACTGGAAGTGATTGGTGAGGCAGGGATTCATGCTGACTCGATCGCCCTGGCCACCAAAGAACAACCCGATCTCATCCTTATCACCCTCAACGAAGACTCCGATCTCGATATCCTTCCTGAACTGCTTACCTCCTCCGAAGAATCAAGAGTCCTAATCCTGACAAGCATTCGCGATCCAAACCTGCACCAAAGAGCTGTGCGACTGGGAGCGACTGGTGTCGTACTGAAGGACACTCCCCCGGAAATCCTTTTCAAAGCAATAAGCAAAGTCTACCTCGGTGAGGTTTGGTTGAGTCGGACATCTACTGCCAATGTTCTCACCAGGCTGGTGCGAATGAATGACGAGCTAGACGCGGAGTCAAAAAAAATCTCCACCCTTACCCAGCGTGAGCGAGAGATAGTGACGCTCATTGGCGAAGGCTTAAAAAACAAACAGATCGCGACCAGGCTCTTCATCAGCGAGGCGACGGTGCGACACCACTTCACCTCGATCTTCGCCAAGCTGGAAGTGTCGGACCGACTAGAATTGATCATTTATGCTTATCGTTATGGGCTGATTAAGCCCCCTAAATAGGTTTCGCCCAGGTCTCCTGAAACGAAACTTTTACAAGCTCTCCCGCGGTCGGCTGCAGTGGAGGCCCTGCTGGCCAAATTCCGGCTGGGCCAATCCTCCCATTACCAACTTATCGAAATTGGGCCAATCCTCCCACTCAGAATGATCTCTACTTCCGATGCGCCAAGAGGCCTTCGGGGTATATTTACATTACGTTAATGTTACAAAAACTGGTTCGGATGAGGCCGTGTGCTTACCGGAATCGACGGCGCCTTAGATCGGCGGAAGAAGCCTCGGATCTGTAATCCCTTTCGTGTTGCAGTTCGAAGTATCAACACGGACGGAAAGGCTTTCACGTCGGAAACCGTGCTCGATAATTTGGGCGCGGGAGGAATGTATGTTCGCTTACCGCAGCGCGTTCGTAAAGGCACCAAAGTTTTTAGTGTCGTTCAATTTCCCGCCCTCTCAGTTGAGGGGTCGGGAGCTCGCGTAGCGCTTACCGGCGTGGCGCTACGCTCTGACCCAGGCATACGGGTCTGTGGCTTGGCTGTCGCTTTCAAACGCCATCGCTTTCTCTAAAGACATTGCCGCCCCCAACGAAAAGATTCCCACTGGAATCCGCAATCGTCCCGACGCAATGCCCGCCGGGTTCAGCCTTCGGCTGGATTCGGCACCAGCTTTAAGAACAGACCCCTCGGATTGAAGCTGCGGCTTCAGCTAGCGAACGGAAATGCGGTGCTCTTACTAAATTCGCGGCGGTTGGCTTTTAAATTTTGAGCCGACTGCCCCCGAGCGATTGACAACTAAAAACCGCCCTCAAATTGAGAGGCTTCCCGACGGGTACCACGTGTGACCGCTGCCGCCTTCCCCTCAAAGCAACGGCTAAAAAACACGTCACAGGCGACGTGTGTTTTCAGATTACAAACAGGACGAGGGGAAAATGACGGCCAAGAAAGCCAGAAAAAGAAAGAAGAAAAAGAGCACCGCAATGGTCATCAGCCGAAACCAACAACAATTTTGGACCACGCAAAGGCAGTTCTGGCAGTGGGTCCGAGATGGCCTTGTGGTGAAGATCGGGGATCAACCTCTGACCGGCGCGTTTTTACGTGAGCACGAGGAGTCAATGGTTCTAATCTCGCACACGGTCCTAAATCTGGCCCATCCCCGTCATCTGAGCGAAGCTCTATGGTCGCGCCGCAGCAAAATCGCCCGTTGACCAGCTGTCACGCCTTTCAGCCTTTTCGGCAGGGCCAGGAACCGGAGGGAATGAATTATGTCAGTGAGTTCCAAAAGTACATTTGAGTGCGCGATAGTCATAGGAGTGCTCGCGGTAGCCTCGGTGTTCGTTCGAGCACAGCAGCCGATGCGCCCCCGGATGGCTTCTCAACTTCCGGGCGCAAGCGAATCAGCTTCCGCGGTGTCACGGTCTGACCCAACCTATCGCCTGGGACCCGAGGATGTACTGGAAATAAAAGTATTTAACCGGCCACAGCTCTCCCGCGACTCGGTGCGGATCGACGAACGAGGAATGATTCAAATGCCCTTAATCGACCGGGAACTTCAGGCCTCGTGTCGCACCGCCGCGGAGCTGTCAAAAGACATTGCCGCTCGTTATGCAAAATACATTCGCAATCCCCAGGTTGATGTATTTGTCAAAGAGTTTCAATCCCAGCCGGTTGCGGTTGTTGGTGCTGTGAACTCACCCGGCAGGTTTCAGCTGCGCCGGCCAATTCGGCTGCTTGATTTACTGGCTTTTGCGGGTGGCCCAACTGAGAGGGGAGGTCGGCAAGTTCAGGTCGTTCACTCAAATGGTACGGGCTGCAGTGTTGGCGATGCCGAGGCCACCGAAATTAATGAAGAGACTTTTAGCGCTTTTGATTTGCGCGACACTCTCCGTGGAGATCCGAAAGCAAATCCATTAGTCAGACCTGGAGATGTAGTCACGGTTCCCGAGGCCGAGCAGGCTTTCGTGGTCGGAAATGTGGTTAATCCTACGGCCATCCCCTTGAGAGAAACGGTGACGATTACTCAGGCAATCGCCATGGCTGGAGGGACCATGCCCGACACTAAGTCGGACGGTGTCCGAATCGTTCGACAGAGTGAGGCAGGAAAGAATGTCATTGTCGTCGACCTCAAGGCTATTGCCACGCGTCGATCAGCAGACATCCCTTTGTTGGCTAATGATGTTGTCGAAGTGCCCGTTTCGGGCGGTAAGAGGTTTCTCAGAACCTTGACGGGAGCGATTCTGCCCAGCACCAGACGCCTTCCCATAAGAGTTATTCCGTAACTGTTTTTTAGAACTGTTACTTGCCGCAAAGGGCTGTCTTTAGCAGGGCTGCTCAGAGTTATCAAGTTTCAAAGGATGATAAGGGTATGAAACACCTTCTCGGTCCAGGTCAGTCCCTGGAAAAAAGAGATTCAGCCAACGGTCAGCAAGCTGGGCTAGCTGCTCCGCCTCCGGTAGTTGAGTATTACGCAGAACCTTCGAGTGAGGGGTTAAGTCTTCGCGATCACCTGCTGTCGATCCGCAGACATCTGGGACTTGTAGTGGGTCTAACACTGTTTTTGACGACTGGGGTAGGTGTTTACCTGGCTTTTAAGCCTGATATTTACGAAGCAGAAGCGCAAGTACAGGTCAACCTCGAGAACATCAATCCGCAGCTCAGCGGGATGAAAGGTGGGTCTTTCATCGTCAATCCTGTTAACGATCCGGCTTATTTCAACACGCAGTTGCAATTGCTGGTGAGACCATGGCTACTACGCCGAGTGATCAAAACCCTGAATATCGAAAACGAGCCGAGCTATCGTTTTGGTCCACACCGGTCGGTTTCTGCTCTGGACCGATTCCTTAAGTCGCTGGGAATAAAGGGCGGTGCGAAGGATCAAACCCAGCTGGACCTTAATGAAACAACGGCTTCCAGCGAAGAACTGGCCGAAGCAACACGCCTCGAGCCTTACGTTGAAGCACTACAGAAAAACCTTAGTGTTCAACCGGTCAAAGAAACCCGGCTTCCAATAAAAGAAACGCGGCTGATAAATATCGGGTTTAGCCATACCGACCCCCAAATTGCCGCCCGCATAGTTAACACACTGGCCGAGACGTATGTTCGTTCAAATCTGGAAAACAAGAATGATGTGAATGCCATGACCCGGGACATCCTGCACAAGCGCATCACTGAGCTGCAGACCCAGGTACGATCGGGCGAAGAACAGCTGGTTAACTACGCCAAAGACCACGAGATAATTTCACTGGATCCCAGTCAAAACACGGTCGTGGAGCGGCTCGCGGGTCTGAACCGGCAACTGCTGGAAGCTGAGAATGAGCGCAAACTCGCCGAAGCCTCTTACCAGGCAGCCCTCTCCCCGGGAGCCGCCGAAGCTTTAGCGGAAACACAATCAAACCGTGATGGCGTTGAGTCACAGAATCGTTTGGCTGAGCTGCGCCAGCGTCGGGCCCAACTACTGGTGGAGAGCACCGAAGAGTGGCCTGAAGTGAAAGAAATTGATCAGCAAATATCGGCTTTAGAGAAATTTGTTGATAAGAGCCGTGAGCGCGCCGGCTCCGTGATGCGCACAAATCTTGAAACCAAGTACAAACAGGCGTTGGCGCGTGAACAAGCTCTCCGGGCGGCTTTTAACACCCAGCGCAGCGAAACTCTGAAACAGAACGAGGCGGCAATCTACTATCGAATGATGCAGCAGGAGGTCGATACGGGCAAACAACTTTTAGATGGCCTGTTGCAGCGGCAGAAAGAGAATGACGGCTTACTGGCCGGCATGATCAATAACATTCGCGTAAATGATCACGCGGTCGTTCCCAAGGTACCTGTGGGACCAAAACGGCTTCTGTTTACTGGGATCGCTTTTGTCGTCTCATTGATCTTCAGTCTAGGATTGGCTTTACTGATTGAATACATGAATAATACGGTGCGATCAGCTGAAGATGTTGAAAGGACTCTACACACAAGAACGCTGGCTTCAATTCCTTCAATGAGTGACGTTGTCAAAAACCAGGCGTTTCAACTTTCAAGTAGCTCGACAATCACCGGGGCGTTGCGCAAACAATTGCTCTCGCTGCAAACTATCATCCCCAAACTCAAGGGTAACGGAACAGAACCTAATCCATTGTTACTTGATGGTGACCAACACTCCTGGCTCAATGAAATTTATCGACAGCTGCGTACTTCAATGCTGCTTTCTCATTACCCCGGAACGTTGCAAACAATTCTCGTAACCGCCAGCCTTCCCGGCGAAGGCAAGACAACCAATGCCGTTAATACAGCTCTTACCCTTGCGCGCACGGGAGCAAAAGTGCTTTTGATTGACTGTGATACACGCAATCCTCGAGTTCACCGGCTGTTGGGTTTAGATAATGATGAGGGTCTGACTACCATTCTGACAGACGAACGAGGGACTGATGTCTCATCGTTAATCAAACAGCACGAACCCAGCCAGCTTTTTGTGCTAACTTCAGGCCCCGCAGAACCTGTTTTTACTGAACTGCTGGGATCGGAACAGATGAGTCATCTCATGAAAGAGTTAAGATCGAATTTCAGATACATCATCATCGATTCCCCACCGGTGGCTCATTTCGCGGACGGCATCTTGCTATCCCAAATGGTCGATGGCGTTTTGCTGGTAGTTAATAGTGGTAAAACGCCCCGTGAGTTGGTGCAACAGGCAAAGCAGACTTTGCACGACGTAGGAGCCAACATTATTGGAGTCGTGCTCAACAAAGTAAGAGTTCTTCCCTACGACTACAACTACTATCCTAAGTATTACCCAAAAGGAAACGGAACCTCTCAATCGAATCCTGAAGCAGACGACCAGCCCTCGGCTCTAGTGCTCAAAGAGAGCTACCGAATTAACCGTGGGCGCGCGTAAATAAGCGATCATCCGCGCTAAAAGATAAAACACTCAACCAACGCACCTTTCTGTCCTCCAAGACTATTCAACTGTCCCAGATCTGACTTCGGAGGTGTTTATGTTGCCGACTAAACTATCTAGCATTTCACGACGATACCTGATGTCAATAGCCGTCAGCATCTTCCTGATCTCGATTACTATTGGTCAAGCATCGGCGCAGGAAGGTTCAGTTTACTTGCGTCAGGTGCGTGCTATTGAGGACGGCGATGCTGATAACTTTACTCGAGTTGATCTTTCAGTCTTGTCATCCCTGACGGCTCCAACCGGTTCACGTATCTTTGAAATCGAAAATGCCTCGAATGCTCTTTTAGATTTTATTCGCGATCCAGTAGGCAATCTCCTACGCGGCACGAGCACGCGCAACCAAAGTAACTTGACGTTTGATAGCAAAAGTCAAACATGGCTCTATTTCGATCGAACTGCTGGCGAACTTGTTCAATTTGCAGAGAGGTTTGACCATAAACCTTACCCCAAGTCTATCAATCGGTTCAGTACCCGTTTCTGGAATATTTCCGATCCCAGGGGACTTACCGTCGACCCCGACAGTGGTCGCATCTACCTTTTGGACGCTCGGGGACCGAGGATCGTGCGCATTACGCCAGACTCACAACACGGTCTCAATCGCGTAAGCGTTTCTCATATTTCCATCAAGGATATCCCTAACTTTGTACCTGGAGGAATAGCTTTCAACGCCAACAATGGCCATCTTTATCTACTCGGCGCAGACAGCCTCCTCTTTGAATTCACCGACACTGGCCACCTTGTATCGGCTCGAACCATCGCGGAAGTGAGATTGAGTAATCCGCAGCGAATGATCTTTGCGCTAAGCGCCGACCCTACTGATGATCCTGCTTTGTTAAACCTTTATATCGACGATCGGGGTACGGCAACTAGCAAAGTCGCCGCGCGCCGACGAATCATCGAGGTGTCACTTACAAGACCGACTTTGGTACCACTGCCTTCACCGGTGTCCTCATCTTTGGTGCGCACGATCGATACGTCGCAGTGGTTCCCTTCGAGTCCGGATCCCTCGGGCCTCGCTTACAATACCAGCTCAAATACTCTTGTGATTAGTGATGGGGAAGTGGATGAGATGCCTCAATACTTCACGGGAGCTAATCTGTTTGAGGCTACGACCAGCGGAACACTGATCGCAACCTATAGCGCGAAGTCGTTTTCAAATGAACCGACGGGCGTTGCAATCAATCCAACCAATGGGCACCGTTTTTTTTCCGATGACAATAAACGGCGGGTCTTCGAAGTTAGTCCGGGAGCTGATGGTCAGTATGGCACTGTCGATGACACCGTCACCTCATTTAGCACTTTGGAGTTTAATTCTACCGATCCTGAAGGGCTCGCCTTCGGCGATGGGAAGCTTTTCATCGCAGATGGCGTCGGTTCCGAGGTTTACATAATCGATCCCGGGGCAAATGGACGCTTTGATGGTGTATCACCAAGCGGTGATGATCAGGTGACTCAGTTTGATACTTCTAGCTTGAATCTCGGCGATCCCGAAGGCATCGAATTCAATCCTGAAACTGGCACGCTGTTTATCGTGAGTAACTCGCGTAGGTCGTCGGTGGTAGAAACGACGATCTCGGGAATCCCAGTGCGAATGATCGACATCTCCTTTTTGAACGCCGTCGCCCCCGCTGGACTAGCCTACGGTCCTGGCAGTCTGGACCCAATGGTGATGAGCCTTTATCTCGCCGACCGCGGAGTAGATAACAATGATGATCCTCAGGAAAATGACGGCAAAATCTATGAAATCAGTTTGGCCGGCTCGGCTTCGCCAACACCAACTCCTACTCCCACTCCAACCCCCACCCCCACGCCCACACCAACGCCTACCCCCACCCCCACCCCCACCCCCCCGCCCACCCCCACCCCAACCCCCACCCCCCCCCCCACCCCCCCTCCCCCCTCCCCCACTAAC
>Ga0187892_10010519_pt1 | contig 11687 bp, 8 predicted proteins | sample MA1701073metaG_FD_139345 | JGI IMG/M metagenome (GOLD analysis project Ga0187892, IMG submission 139345) | Bio-ooze microbial communities from a basaltic lava cave in the Kipuka Kanohina Cave System on the Island of Hawaii, USA - MA170107-3 metaG ... | reverse complement strand
TTCCAAAACCAGGTCAGCGTTATTATTCGCCCGGAGATGCCTGTGGTTTTTGGTTCAACACACCCGATGGTTCAATATGGGCACCCGGCGATTCAAGATTTATGCAGGAACAACTGCACATGCCAATACCTGATGCTATCATGTTTTACTACTCTGAAGATGCGGTTTATCATTCAGGTTTGGAAGGTGCTGTAAAAATTGCCAATGCTTATCCCAACACACCAATTATACTTGGTCACTGGGGCTTTGTGGATGCGCCGGATTTTACACCCTTCAATGGCGATCCTGAAAGGCTAAAAAAGGCAATTATAAATCCTGAGCGCATTCATGTGCTGGCGCCGGGAGAACCTTATGTATTGATACGATTGAATAAATAGCAATAGGCGTCGTGAGAAAATTATTCGCACGCCCAACCACATATTAAATGAAAACCCGGAAACGATTGTTTTGTCATTAATTAATAGTAATCAATGTTCACCTGTGTCGAAAGATTCTTATTTGTAATTATGTTTTTATTAGTTGCCTTTTCTGCACTGGCTCAGCATGCCGACACAACGAGGAAGCGTACCGTTAATTTTAGCGGGACCCTAAGTATTACCAATAACGGATTTTCATTGATTCCTGCTTTTACGTTGGGAAAACCTGCAGCAGTTGCCACTTTATATGCCGGCGGTAAAAAGTTGAGTTTTGAGCCGGAGTTCCGCTATTCTTTAGAGGGAAAACCCTGGTCTTTTATTTTTATCTGGCGTTATAAACTGATCAAAAAAGACAAGTTTCAATTTACAGTAGGCACTCACCTTCCTGCGCTTAATTTCAAGTCCGATTCTGTTATCAGAAACGGTGTGGAAGAGGAAGCGATCCGTGCACGCCGTTTTTTTCCTGTAATTGAGTTAGCTCCTGCTTACATAATACGCAAAGACATCAATGTAAGTATTTATTATCAGTACGGTCGTGCACTTGAAAAAGAGCTGGCGAGAAATACTCACTTTGTTTCATTGCGCACCAGTTTTTCTAACATCGCACTTTCTAAAACTATCTTTATGCGATTTAATCCACAGGCTTATTATTTGAAAATGGATGCTGATGATGGGTTCTATTTCTCTTCCGGTTTAACTCTGGGCATGCGAAAATTCCCGGTTGCTATTTCGTCTTTGGTGAACACAGCAATTCAGACGGATATAGCCGGAAAGAAATTAGACTGGAACGTCAGTTTGGTTTATTCATTCAATAGGATTTTCGAAACTTATAAACCTGCGGTAATGAGGTAGAATCTTTGAATGGTTTTTAAAACAAAGACGGCATGATAAGTGAAGGGAGATTTAAAAGACCATATTAAAAAGAACAAAACATGAATATAAAAAACAAGCAGTTTCTAACTGATGAATTAAAGAAGATAGATAAAGCGGATGACCTTCATATATCACCTTTTCGTGAAGATGGACAAACTTATGGAACACCTACATGGATATGGGCAGTAGCGGTAGATGGTGATTTATATGTGCGGGCAGGTCATGGAGTTGATTCAAGATGGTACAAAGCTGCTATGCAACAAAAAGCAGGTCGCATACATGCAGCAGGCATGATAAAAGAAGTAAGGTTTGAGCCGGTGCAGGGCGACATCAACAATGATATTGACGAAGCGTACAGGAAAAAATATGGCAGCGGTGCTGACAGGTGGGCAATGACCGGCGATAGGGTTCGTGCCGCTACGGTGAAAATAATTCCGAAATAAAAATAAAGCAACAATGAAACATATTCTTTTAACACTTGCGATTGCTATTTTCTCGGTGTTGCTATCAATGGGGCAAGAAACAAACAAACAATCAACTAAAGTTGATACTATGAATAGAATTGAAAAAGCAAAACAGAAGTATGAAGAACTTTTTAAACAGGTTCAGTCTGTATCAGGTTCCAATGATCCTGAACTGATGAACATTTTGCAGTGTTTTATTTTCGGCGAAGTGTTTTATACAGGCAATCTGAATGATAGTATTCGTGAGCTTATCACAATTACAACACTTGCAACAAATCAAATGCTGCCACAATTGAAAGCGCATACCAATGCTGCATTGAATATTGGCGTGAAGCCGGTTGAAATCAGGGAAGTAGTTTATCAGTTAGCTCCATTCATTGGCTTTCCCAAAGTGCTGAATGCAATGGATACCATCAACAGTGTGTTTAAAAGCAGGGGTATTAAGCTGCCTTTGGAAAACAAAGGAACTGTGGAAGAAAATAAAAGATTTGAAAAAGGAAGAGAAAAGCAATATCCGCTTTATGGAGACAGGATGAGAGAAAATATGAAAGACCTGCCCGGAGGATTAGGAGAGGCAATACCAACATTATTAACAGAGCTGTGTTTCGGAGATTTCTACACAAGAGATGGTTTGGATATTAAAATGAGGGAACTCATGATATTTTGTGCTTTGGCAGCCTTAGGAGGAACGGAACGTCAAATGGCATCTCATGCTGCCGGCAATCTGAAGGTGGGCAACAGTAAAGAAACGCTGATCTCTGCCATGATTCAATGTTATCCTTATATAGGATTTCCCCGAGTCTCCAATGCAATAAATATCATCAAAGAGGTGAAGGTTGAATAGAACTGCACCTTTTAATTGAACAACAAAAACAAACAGACGAAAGGCGCCTTTTAAAAATGAAGTGGATAATGCTCCGGGAGAAAACCGTGGCCTTGTTATTTGAAAAAATTAATCCTGGCTGTCAAATCCTGGTGAATGTAAAACTGCTGTATGATAACTGTCCAGCGCCACTATAAATAAATTTTTTAATCACTCTTTTCATCTCTAAATTTAGATAAGATTGCATTGGCCATACTTCACTAATCTCAATTCTGCATATTATGGCAATACGGGTTGCAATCAAACACCGCACAATTTATTCTTACGACAGACCTGTGTCTTTATCACCACATGTTTTTCGATTGCGGCCTGCTGTTCATTCCAGGACAGCTATCGAAGCTTATTCATTTAAAGTTTTACCCAAAGATCATTTTATCAACTGGCAGCAGGACCCGTTTGGCAATTACATGGCCCGTGTCGTATTTCCCGAAAAAACAACCCAGCTGGAAGTTGATGTTGAAGTGATCGCCAATCTTGTCAGCATTAATCCATTTGATTTTTTTGTTGAAGACTATGCAGAATCTTTTCCATTCACCTATCCGCCGCATCTTGCCAAAGAACTGAACCCTTATCTCGAAATCAAAGATGATGGCCTATTGCTGAGAGAATGGGTCGCCAAACATATTAACCCAAGCAAAGAACAGCGTATTGTTGATTTTCTTGTAACGATCAACCAGCAACTCAATACAGATATTGCTTACTCCATCCGTATGGAACCCGGTGTTCAAAAACCGGATGAAACATTGTCAAAGGCATTGGGATCATGCCGGGATTCTGCCTGGCTATTGGTGCATATATTAAGACTTGCAGGACTGGCTGCAAGATTTGTATCGGGTTACCTGGTACAATTAACGGCCGATGAAAAATCATTGGATGGACCTTCAGGCCCCGAGAAAGATTTTACAGACCTGCATGCATGGGCCGAAGTGTATGTTCCGGGTGCAGGATGGATAGGTCTTGATCCTACTTCAGGTTTGTTTGCAGGCGAAGGACATATCCCGCTGGCATGTACTCCCGATTATGTGAGTGCGGCGCCGGTAGTGGGTGCAATGGATAAGTGTGAAGTAAGTTTTTCTTTTGAAAATAAAGTAACACGTATTTATGAAGATCCCCGTGTAACCAAACCTTTTACCGAACAGCAATGGCACGAAATAAATACCCTGGGTGAAAAAGTAGATAAAGATTTAGAAGCAGGTGATGTAAGATTAACAATGGGCGGCGAGCCTACATTTGTTTCGATTGATGATATGGAATCGGCGCAGTGGAATACGGCTGCCGATGGAAAAGAAAAACGCATATTGGCTCATGATCTTATTTACCGGCTTCGTGAAAAATTTGGCCCCGGCGGATTGATACAATACGGTCAGGGCAAATGGTATCCCGGTGAGCCATTGCCCCGCTGGCAATATGGTTTGTACTGGAGAAAAGATGGTTACCCCGTTTGGAAAAACATTGACCTGATTGCACATGAAAAAGCAGAAAGAGTTTATACAACAAAGGATGCAAAAGATTTGATGCAGGAAATGGCAAAGCGCTTAGCCGTAAGTCCGGAAAATGTAAGTCCTGCTTATGAAGATGTGTTTTATTTTTTGTGGACAGAAGGAAAGAACCCGGTGAATACAGATCCGCTGAAATCAAATCTGAAAGATCCGCTGGAACGCCGCACATTGGCACAACTGCTTAACCAGGGTTTGGGTGAACCGGTTGGTTATGTTTTGCCATTGCAATGGAATTATTGGAACAATAAATGGTTAAGCTGTAAATGGATATTTAACCGTGATTATCTTTTTTTAATACCGGGCAATTCGCCAATCGGGTTAAGACTGCCTTTAGATGCACTGCCGGTTATTGCCAAATCAAAAATGCCGCAAAGGGTAGAAAGAAGCTTGTTTGATGAAGTACCTACCCTGGAATATTTTCATGAAACCATCGCAGCAAGATATGGTTTGATCAGTGACCATAATGAAATGCCAAAGCAATTTGTGCGGCAACAGGTTTTGGAAGAAGAAATAATAACTGCTGAAAAAAAGAAAAAGGATTTATCTAAAAGCCCAAAGTTAAAAGAAGAGGAAGAAGAACCTGATGCAGAAATTACTTTTGAAGTTGACACAATTCGTACCGCCTTAAGTGTGGAAGTAAGGGATGGATTGCTGTACCTATTTATTCCTCCGCTGCAATATCTCGAACATTATCTTGATCTTGTTGCATCCATTGAGGCAGCCGCAGAAAAATTAAATATTCATATTCGTATCGAAGGATATGAACCGCCCCGTGATAATCGCATGGAAAGGTTGGTTGTTTCGCCTGATCCGGGAGTGATCGAAGTTAATATTCATCCTGCAAAAAGCTGGAAAGAACTTTGTTTTAATGCCGACACCCTATATGAGCAGGCAAGGTTATCAAGATTAGGCACAGAAAAATTTATGCTGGACGGAAGACATACCGGAACCGGTGGCGGCAATCATGTTACCATTGGCGGATCAACTCCTGCCAACAGCCCTTTGCTTCGCAGGCCCGACCTGCTTCGAAGTTTAATTACGTTTTGGCAGCATCATCCCGGTTTGTCTTATTTATTTTCAGGTTCTTTTATCGGGCCCACCAGCCAGGCGCCACGCATTGATGAAGGACTCGAAGATAAATTGTATGAAATGGAGATTGCATTCAGCCAGGTGCCGGAACAAGGATACGTTCCATTTTGGACAACAGACCGGATCTTTCGCCATTTACTGACAGATATAACCGGCAATACACATCGTTCAGAATTTTGTATTGATAAATTATACTCACCGGATTCTTCATCAGGACGATTAGGTATTCTTGAATTAAGAGCATTTGATATGCCTCCGCATAAACAAATGAGTTTGTTGCAAATGCTATTGATCCGTGCATTGATAGCAGCTTTCTGGAAAAAGCCATACAAACATAAACTGGTAAGATGGGGAACTGCTTTATATGATAAATTCCTGCTGCCCCATTATGCCGAAGCTGATATAGCTGATGTAGTCGGATATCTGAATAATGCCGGCTATGCTTTTGATATTAATTGGTTCAGGCCATTCTTTGAATTCCGTTTTCCGCATTACGGATCGGTGCAGATACAGGATATTGATATAGAGATACGGATGGGTATTGAACCGTGGCATGTATTGGGAGAAGAAATGTCAAGCACAGGTACTGCACGTTTTGTTGATTCTTCATTGGAACGTGTGCAGGTAAAAATAAAAGGTATCAACAGCAGCCGGTATATATTATTATGCAACGGCAACCGTGTGCCACTCACTGCTGCAGCCACTAAAGGAGAATACGTTTGTGGCATACGTTATCGTGCCTGGCAACCGCCAAGTGCTTTGCATCCCACTATAGGTGTAGATACACCACTAACTTTCGACATTGTTGACACATGGAACAGCCGTTCTATTGGTGGATGCACTTATTATGTCTCTCATCCCGGCGGAAGAAGCTATGATACATTCCCGGTAAACAGCTATGAAGCTGAGTCGAGACGGGTGAGCCGCTTCGGCAATACGCAGCATACCCAGGAAGCTTTGTTTGTCCGGTCTTATTATACCGTTACACAGCATTATGTAGAAAACAACCGCCTGCCTTTTTATTATGATGCACCTGAACCGGAGATCAACAATGAATTTCCATGCACACTTGATCTGCGGTTAAGCAAGGGCCGTTTATGAGAAATTAATCAAGAACAATTACCGGGCATGCTTCTTGATTGATAGCTGGTATTTCGCTATCTGAAATTATATGATCACAGCATTCTCTTATGAAACTTTTTAATTGCGATCATTGCGGCCAGCCTGTTTATTTCGAAAATATTTTTTGCCTGCAGTGTAATGCATTTCTTGGGTTTGATCCGGATAAATTAGACATGATTGCACTCCGGGAAGCAGATAATAATAGTTACGTGGTTGACAAAAGTGAGAAAAACGAACCTGCCACCCGTTATAAATACTGCATCAATAAGAAATACAATGTATGCAATTGGCTATTGCATTTTGAAAGCGAGTCGCAATATTGCATCGCCTGCAATCTTAACCGCACGATCCCCGATCTTTCACAATCGGATCATTTGGAAAAATGGGGAAATATCGAGATAGCCAAGCATCGTCTTGTTTATTCTTTGCTAAGATTCAAACTGCCGGTGGTCAGCAAATTCCAGGATGAAGAAAATGGAATTGCATTTGATTTCAAAGCTGACGAAAATAAAGATGCAGGCCATCGCCTGCTGACAGGTCATGACAATGGAGTGATCACTCTTAATATTGAAGAAGCAGATGATACTATCCGGGAAATGGCACGCAATAATATGGATGAAGTATATCGTACACTGTTGGGGCATTTTCGCCACGAGATAGGACATTATTACTGGAACAGGTTAATAAAAAATACAGACAGGTTACACCTATTCCGTAAGCTTTTTGGCAATGAAACGACAGATTATGCCGGGGCATTAAAAGAACATTACAGCAAAAAGACTTTTGATGCATGGGAAAAAAAATTTATCAGCGCCTATGCCGGATCACATCCCTGGGAAGACTGGGCGGAAACCTGGGCGCATTATATGCATATTGTTGATACAATGGAAACAGCTTATTCATTTGGAATGACATTAAATCCAAAAGCCGGTGATGCAGAAAATGATCTGAGTGCAAGAATCAATATTGATCCATACAAAACAAAATATTTTAAGGACATTATTGACAGGTGGATACCTTTATCATTTGTTATGAACAGCCTGAACCGGAGCATGGGACTTAAGGACTCCTATCCATTTGTAATTAACGAAACAGTAAAAATGAAATTGAATTTTATACATGAAACGATAAGAAGCCAGGAACAATCATAACAAAATACAGGTCTTTAATCAGGCTATTCTCTTTACATCCACTGAAACTCTCAAATCATGCGGGCTGCCGCTCATGATTACTCCTTTAAGCGGAATGATATCAAAATAATCTCTTCCCCAGCCAATGGTAATGTATTGTTCATCGGGAATTTTCTTATTGGTAGGATCAAAGTCTGCCCAGCCATACCCCGGTATATATACCGAAAACCAGGCATGAGAAGCATCTACACCTGTTAATTTTTCTTTTCCTTCCGGCGCAATTGTTTCAATATATCCGCTTACATACCGGGCCGGCAACTGCATAGCATGAAGACAAGAAATAGCAAGATGGGCAAAATCCTGGCAAACACCTTTTCTTTCCTTCATAACAATTGCAAGCGGAGTTGAAACAGTGGAAAAGCCGGAAGTAAATTTGAAATCTTTATATATACGTTTTACGAGGTCAAATACCGCTTCAAATAATGGTTTGTTCGGTGTGAATGATGGGCTGGCATAATTTGTTATTTCATCATTGGGTGCAGTAATGGCTGTGGGATGGATGAACTGTCTTACTTGTATTAATTCGCCACATGAATGAAGCAGCATATCCCTTACTTCTTCCCAGATTTGATCCGGAAACAATTCTGTTGTAAGAGGTGCAACTATTTTTTCGACCTGCGATTTTACAGTAACGGTTAATGCATTGTGCTCTTGTTCTATTACGAAATAATAAAGTTTATTGCCAAAGAAATCGGTATGCTCTTCCAATACATCGGGCAGAGGAGAAATGATGAGGTTGCAGGACTTGCAGATTTGTTTATCCGTATTTCGCGGAGCCAATACAGCTATATTATGACAAAGGCTTACCTGCTCATGGTATTGATAACGGGTTGTATGTTCTACAGAATAGATCATTGATATTTATATCAAAGCAGGTTAGTTGTAAAAAGTTGTTTTTGAATTTGATTGTGTTTGAAATAAGTCTTACTGATCAGTGTTGATGTTTCAGCAACTAATAAATAAAGCTTGTCAAGAAACTGGCGCAGCAAAGAATATTCACCTGTCTGCGTATCATGTTTCGACAGCTCAATTATATCTGCAAGCTTTAGCATTAAGTCAGCTTCATGAATAAAACGCTGTGTATGTCCAAGCGGTACTTCTCTTGTTTCTCCGGGAAGCAGAGTGACATATCTTTTTATTTTTTTAACGAGATAGGCCAGTGATTTGGGATAATTGACATCCAGCATCAGCAATTCAAGCGCCTGGGGCAGTTGCAAATGATCCCTGTATGTATAACGGTAAGTGATCAGGCTTTGACTTGCTGTCATGATTGATTCCAGCAGTTCATGCTGCACCTGTTCTTCCTGTTTTTCCTGAAAAAAACTTTGAATTAAAGTAATGAGAAAAAGTGATTGTTCTATTTTCCGCCCCATATCCATTATATTCCAGCCCTGTTCACGACGCACACTTTCACGGTTCATTCCTAAAAAAGCGAACATAGATGTGTTGAGTGCATCAATAGTACCGATCATTTTGAGGTGATCAGTATGTTTATCGGCCTTTGCTTTGTTCCAATCATCTTCCATTTGCCGCAATACTCTCCACGTATCTGTTGACCAGAAATTGCGGGTACTATATACAGAATGTATAAGTTGTGAAATATTTTGCCCAAGGCTTCCGCTTCTTCTTTCGTTGTATAATACATCAATAAATTCTGGCCACGGATGGCTAAACTTTTCGTCTAAAGTATCCGGATGATCTGCATCTAAGAACCCCGGATAAGAATAAGTGCAACGTGTAAAAGCTTGCAGCAGTATTACATCACTGCCTCTATCATGGGAAATATTTTTGTTGCTTTGAAGTATATGCTGCATCACTGTTCGCTGCAGTCTTGCATTATGAATAACTCTTTCTGTATATCGTCCTACCCAAAAAAGATTTTCAGCAGTATGGCTGGGTAATGATCTTTTAAGCATTTTTTTAGCAACGGAGTCTGTATTCAACTGAAGCATCACAGGTTTTTCGTGTTCTTCATCGGCAGATAATATCCATGTGTCTTTGCTGATGCCGCCTCTTTGATTAGAGATGATAATGCTATTGTCCCCGGTATTTGTCCGGGTAAGCCCTCCGGGCATTGCAACAAAACTATCCTTGTGACTAACTAAAAAACTCCTGAACAATGAATGCCCTGCAACAATTTCATCATTCAGCCACGATGGTGCAGAAGAAAAGTTTACTTTTTCCTGCCCTGCATAGAGATAAGGATTGGCTTTTATTTTTTTTATCAGCTCTGCAGTTTCAGCTTTGGATAACGCCCCGCCATCTATTGTTGAGCTGCTGCCGGCAACATTGCGAAAAATTTTTCTTATCACCAGCGAACCGATATTATCAATTACGAATTGCATTTCCTGTGGCTGACCGCACCACCATGTAGCAATACTTGGCAGTAATAAATCAGCATCCAGAAAATATTTCGCTATTGAAGGCAGAAAAGGAACCAAACCTGCATTTTCAACAACACTGCTGCCAAGCGGATTCGCTATTGCAACATTTCTTTTTCTGACAGCCTGCACCAATCCCGGCACACCTAATAACGAATCGCTTTTTAATTCCAGCGGATCGCAATAAACATCATCAAGCCTTCGAAGTATCACATCCACTTTTTCGAGACCGTCAATTGTTTTTAACCACACATAATTATCTTTTACCATCAGGTCGTTGCCCTGCACCAGTGTGAGACCGAGATAAGCAGCGAGATAAGAATGTTCAAAATAAGTTTCGTTTTCAGGGCCGGGCGTTAATATCACTACCCTCGGATTATCGGTATTATGAGGCGCTATGCCGGAAAGGGCGAGTTGCAGCGAATCAAAATAAGGCGATATTCTTTTTACATTTAAACCATTGAACAATTCAGGCAACGCACTGGACATTGCAAACCTGTTTTCCAAAGCATAGCCCATACCTGAAGGGGCTTGTGTTCTGTCACTGATCACCCATAATTTCCCATCAATTCCCCGCGCCATGTCTGCAGCATATAAAACGAGGTGATGCGATCCGGTCAATTGAATGTTGACGCAATTGCGCAAAAAACCCGGATGCATATAAACAAGTTCCTGGGGAATGATACCATCCCTGATCAATCGTTGCTTGCCATAAATGTCTTTAAGCAAAAGATCAAGCAGCATGGCACGTTGAACCAAACCAGCATTTACAACATCCCATTCAGAAGCAGTAATGATCTGTGGAATGGGATCCAACTCCCAGGGACGATTTTGGCCGGAAGGATCATTATAAATATTATAGGCAACACCATTCTCTTTCAGCAGACGAAGAATATCAGTATTGCGATTTTGCAGTTCGTTGTAACCTAATTGATGAAGCGAAGAAAAAAAAGTTTGCCAGTCGGAGCGTATCGTATTGCCTGCATTGAATAATTCGTTGTAGGAACTCAGGGCAGGAATATATTTTTCAAGCAGGGAAAAAATCGCAGGTTGTCCGGGCATTATTATTTAAGCGCTTTGCGTCTAAAATTACGAAAATAAACGCTTTGCATTTCGCCGGATTTAGAAGGGATGAATAGTAAAGTTGAAAGCATTCCTGATACGGCGGAAAAATAGTGGCTATTGAGGTTATTAAAGACCAGAATTGTTGAAACATCTTTTTGAGGAAACAATAATAATGGCGCTTGGCCTCTATAAACCATATTATCATATGTCATTGGTTTGATGAAGTAGTTGCCCCTTTCAATATCATTCAAAAATTTGTTTCTTCGCAAACGCAAGCAAAACTCAGTGGCATCCGATTTTTCTTTTGATTCATTGTATAGCGACTATAAGAACATGGTGTATAACCTGGCGCTTGGCTATGTGCAAAACAAAGAGGATGCGGAAGATATTACTCAGGAAGTTTTTGTAAAGCTGTACCAAAATCTTCATAAATATGATTCCGCCGCGGCTTCTGTAAAAACATGGGTATATCGTATCGCCATTAACCAATGTCTTGATTTTATAAAAGCCAGGCAAACCAAAAAACGATTGGGATTTATCGTATCGCTTTTTTCAAAAGAATCGAACGAATCGTTGGCAGAAGCCAAACATTTCAACCATCCTGGTATAGCAGCCGAAAACAAGGAAGAGTTGCAAAAATTATTCAGCATCATTTACCAGTTGCCGCCTAATCAAAGAACTGCTTTGTTTGCATAGGGCCTTCCG
>Ga0187892_10010518_pt1 | contig 11689 bp, 22 predicted proteins | sample MA1701073metaG_FD_139345 | JGI IMG/M metagenome (GOLD analysis project Ga0187892, IMG submission 139345) | Bio-ooze microbial communities from a basaltic lava cave in the Kipuka Kanohina Cave System on the Island of Hawaii, USA - MA170107-3 metaG ... | reverse complement strand
GCTCGCGTCCGATGACTAGATAATCGCGGTCGAGACGATCGCGGGCGGACTGAAACTGCTCATCCGGCGGAAGCGGCTCTTGGCTGCTGAGTGACTCGTCTTCCGGCCCATCTGAGTTGTTCAAGGAGGTGGGTGTATCGTTCGTAGAGTCGGACAAACGAGCGCTCCGACACACCAAGTGTCCGAGCCTGAGTCTGTAGAGTCGCGACGCCTTGAGATACCACGAAGTCGTGAAACGACCTGAATCCTAGACGTTTTGCGGCAGCACTGACTGGCTCACTCGGTTGCGTTACAGATCCTACCCGACGTAGCCTGATGCCGACTCCGCAAAGCTGTCCACGCACGTAGGACTCAGACACGCCGAGGCGTACGGCTATCTGCTCGGGCGTAAGTCCATCGACCATGTAGAGCGCGATTACATCCGTCGTCACGTTTTGGTTGCGGCCTTTCTCCGTCGAGGCTTAGCCTTGGTTGGCGGCTCCGGTACTGCCGGACCAGGCCACTTGAGCTTAGACGCCTCGCACATCAGCAATAGTAACCAACGCGCGTCGGCTTCGTTGTCGTCAACGGGTTCATAGTTGAGACGCCCACGACACGCGGCGATCATGTCCTCTTTGGGTGCATTGCCGCGTCCGGTTGCGCGTTTCTTGATGGTCGCAACTGGGATCCCCTCGTACGGAATTGGCGGATCCTGTGTGTCACAAAAGGCGGTCAGGTGGCTGAGGTAGCCGCCGTATGCATGCGCCGCATCTGTGCCGAGATGGCGCCTTACTTCTTCGAAAGAAACGAGGGTCGGTCGGGGTAGATCGGCCACGAATCTGGCGAACCTGACGAACTTCATGCCAGGGCCCTCGAAACGCTTGTTGTGTGACTTCGAGAGGTCCGTTGTTCCGGATGTGACAGTGCCGTTGAACCACATGGCCCAACCTAGATGCGCACCAAGGTCGAGCGCGAGCAGGCACGGTGCAATGAGCGGCGTTGTCATGGTCCTGCCTTAGAGCATGAAGCACTGGTTGCGAACAGGGCAATCGCGTGCGAGCTCGGCCCGCATGCTCGAACACACGCGGTCGAACTTCCGAACATCCGCCGACGTCGGTCGTCGGCCCTCATCCAAGATCGACTGAAGTAGCCGAGCAGCCTCGTGGTGGTCCTTGATTCGGCGCTCGATCGGATCCCAGACGAGCGGGTCGTAACGAACGATGAATGGCTTGATGTGGAGGGCGCCGGGAATCCAGTCGCCGCGCGCATTGACTGTCCAGTCGCACTGGCGGCCCTTGTCCTGATAGACAACCAATGCCTCATCACAGCCAAGCCGTCTCATGTAGGCGTGTGCCTGGATGATGTGGTCCTTCTTTGGTGCAACAAGGTCGGGATAGTCGTTTGGACCGCTAGTCTTGAACTCGAACACGCGCTTGCGCGGTCGGACGATGAGACCGTCAGCGTGGCCGACGTAACCAAGCTTTTCGTCGACGACCGGCATTTCCAGGAAGCGGATCGCGTCTCGCCAGTCAACACCACACGAACAGTCCATCGGCATGAACCCGTGGGTCAATTTGCGGCGTGTGTTCCGGCAATCACTGCATCCATGCTCGGGCAGCTTGTCAAGTTTCGCGCACGTCGGGCACGGACAGGCAATGCAGATCCAGTCTCCCCAGAGTTCCTGCGTCGGCCCGAGATAGCGGTGCTGCCACCAGAAGTGCATCGCGTGGCCAATGTCGAACGTCAATTGGTTCCCGGCGCGCTTCGGCTCCTGAACTGCGCAGAATGCTTCGATCAATACAGAGCGCCGAGCGCAAACCCTACCAAGGCCAGAAGCGTGGAGTCCGGGAGCCCGAACGTCGTGAACTAGGCTTCCATAAGGGCCCTCTAGCCACGTCTGAAGATCGTTGAGCCACTCGGCATCGAGCTGAAATCCAGTAGTAGGACTTGTTACCGCGAATGCCTTCACGATGCCTGAGATCGGTAATTCACGAGGTGCGATCACCCTGTCTGCTCCTTGAGATCCTCATAGATGTGAGCAGGAATCAGCACCCAATCCATAGGAGCTGGACTGCCTTCTAGCTTTTCAAACCGCATGTTCACGACAGGGTAACGACCCTGCGTTAGTGCTTCATGGCTGATCTTGCGTAGCCACTCCAGCTTGATCCGCGTATCAGTCTTAGTCGTTGCTTTGAGCTCCTGAAGGTCCCTCGTGCCGCGCACGTCACCCGGCTTGCCCAGCTGCGACCCACTACCAGACACTTTTGTGGACCGCGATCTCTTGGCGGTCTCTTTCTCGTGACGACTCGACATCTCAGTGGTCGGCGGCTTCTTGAAGTAGTCTGGTTTCGCCGGCTTGACCGGACCGTCTTCGAAGTATCGCGGCGGCATGGTGTGCCTCTCAGTCCTGTTCTACCGGAATCTGATGTGAACTAACTCGCGTCCCTGGAGCGGTATGACGACCAGATGGACGTGCCCGAAGAGCTCCTACGGATGCTCGCCGATTTCATTGAGGTGACACACTTTAAGGGACGTGGTAGCCCAGAGCAGGACGCACACATCACTTTCGAAAGCATCTACTGGCGCATCTTTCGCCGCACGAACTCCCACCTCCTCTTGAGTAGTGAGGCCCAGCGGCATATGGAGACGGGTCGCCGTAAGATACTTCGGCGAGCACTAGCTAAGCTAGTAAAGCTCGGACAGGTCGAGGTTTACAGATGCGAGTTGGGTGGCAAGACACAGAATTGCTTTCGGCCTTTCGATGTGCTCAACGAGCTGGCGAAGATCTAACCGTTTATGCCCAGACTCGACCAAACATTGACGCCTGTTTGCGGTGGGTATAAGATCCCGAGCGTCCTAGACGCTTCGTGATGCGGTTGTGGGCGGTCTACAACTAAATTACGATTCATGACTACGGGGGCGTAACAGAATCGACTGGATGAGCGGAAGGATAGCCGCGTGCCGAGGTTGGTCGGGCGGCCTCGTTAAACCCCGACTACAAGTTCAACTGCCAACACGCAGAAGAACGACGAGCTAAGCGACGAGGCTATCGAGGCCTTCATGGCCTCGATCCCCGACGAGCAGCTCGTCACCGCCTAACCGAAAGGCTAGGCCGTCCTTCGTGGTCCCCGCCCATGGGACTGCGAAAGGGCGCCACTAAGATGGGCTGGCTACTCTCCCCGAGTCTCAGGGGCGGGAGGGCAAGAAAGAACTGAGGCTGGTCCCGAGAAGAGTTTGGTCGGCTTGACTCAGGGACGAGACCTACAAGGCTGGCTACGCACGTAGACGCTGTTCGGAAGTCATCTCAGGACCCCGGTGCGACTCCGGGCGCCTCCAAAACAGTAGATTTCTGACGGGAGTGCGAGTGACAGAAACCACTGCGGCAGCTCTAGCAACGGCTGGCTTACCCGCGACTACAGCGCAGATCAATCCCAAGAAGCTGCGTGTACTCGACGCGCGGCTTCTGGTTCAGATGGTTCTGCCAGGTGATCGTACCGAGGGCGGCATCTGGGTTCCTCCCAAGTCGCAAGAGGACAAGGCGGTCTCGGTCGCTAAGGTCATTCGCGTGGGCGACGGTCGAACAGAGAACGGCGTGCGAATTCCGCCGCGCGTTAAGGTCGATGAGGTCATCTTGCTCGGCAAGTACGCCGGCACGCCAGTCTCGAAGGACGGCGAATACCGCATCATCAACGAGATCGAAGTACTCTCGATCATCGAGCCGTAAGGAGAGCGAGTGTCTACAAAGATTCCAAGTCGCGGCAGTGATGAGTCAAACGTGTACGCACCACGCCCGCCTGGCTCGAAGGTGATGGACTACGACAAGGAGACCGGTCCTCTCAACAAGGAATCGACAGAGGAAGGCAAGTCGCCGGAAGAGGCCCTAGCACAGGTGAGCAAAGTGGACGAATCTGCTGTCGATGTGCTTGATCTTTTGAAGGGCGCTCAGTTCGCGCGTCCATTCACTGTGACTCTGATGCGCCGCGCCGGAATGCAGGTCTTCAAGACTGATGCCGGTTCCAAGAGCGAGGCGAGTTTCCAGATCCACAAGGAAACCATCCACGGTCCGGCAGATCTGTTGCGCATCAATGCGGCTCTTGCCTCTGGTGCCTACAAGACGCTCAACAACAATTCGGTAGAACTCCAGTTGTTGCTCTTCATTGCGTCGGAGACAGGGCTGTTCAAGGCCCAGTCCTAGCAGCACCGGTGCTGGCGTAGCTCAATCGGCAGAGCTCTGCCAAGGTTCCGCGATACCGGAAGGACATGGCGCCGGTAGAGCGCGAAGCCTACAACGCCTACATGCGGAAGTATCATCTGCGCCAGTGCAGAAGGCGCAGACGCGTCGGACAGCAGCATGGCACCAGGCTCTCATACACCTATTACGGTTGTCGCTGCGATCTATGTAGGTCGGCCAACAGAGATTACGCCAGTAGGTATAGGAAGAAGTAGTGCTCCTGTATGTCAACGGTAGACGACCGGCTTTGTAAGCCGGAGATCTCGGTTCGAATCCGAGCGGGAGCTTATGTGAGGAGACATGGACATTCACAGTGCGGATGAGCTCTGTGCCGCTCTCAAAACCCAGCTATTGGAAGAGTTGCGAAAGCGAGAGGTACAGCCGGACTGGCTCGCAAAGCAACTCAGATTGCTTCCGATCGGGCTCGAAATAATGATGTCTCGAACGTGGTCACTTGAAGAAATCGCCGATGTCGCAGCGGCTATGAAGATACATCTGCGATTCGATGTGACCTTCTCAGAGGAGGGCCAGAGTAGGTAGAATGTGATGGCGAGGAGCCGCCTATGGCCACCATCACGATGATCCCGTTTCAGAAAGTCGTGCTCGCCGCCGTCGCGACCAAGAGCGGAATCGCGGCGGTTACCGGGATTCCGGCGTGGACAACGAGCGACTCGACACTGGTCGCACTAACACCAAGCTCAGACGGCAAGACCTGCGAGGTCAAGTCCAAGGGGCCTACTGGGTCCTGTACAGTGACATGCACCGCGCTTGGTGCAACCTCGCTGAACGCCAACCACACCATCACTATCGCAGCGGCCACGACTAACCTGGCGACCGCGCTCTCCATTACTGCTCAAGGGCCGCCCACCTTTTGAGGTGTAGGTTGAGTTCAACTTTCGATTTCGGCAATGTCGACGGAAACTACTACGCCGAGTTGGAGGGCGATGCCACTGCGCTAGCTGGTTCGCCGCGCCACTTCCGAAAGAGTCCATTCATTCGGACCTTCTCCGGCAGGCGCTTCTATCCGTTGGATCCTTGGCCTCAGGATGTCTCCATCGAGGATATTGCGCAGAGCCTCTCACAGCGCGTTCGCTGGACCGGTCACTGCAATCGGCTGTACACCGTTGCGACTCACTCGTTACGCGTTGGCGCTGCCGCAGTCTGGTTCGCACGTCAAGCGGGCATCTCTAACGAACACACGCTGGCGTTGATTGCGGTCGTCGCGAAGCTGCACGATGGAGCAGAAGCCTACTTGCCAGATATCGCCAGCCCACTGAAGAGCTCGATCCATAACTGGCATGAGATCGAGGATAGGGTTCAAACAGCAATCCATCTCCATTTTGGACTCGAACCCGACTACCCAGAACTGAAGCGATGGGTCAAGGCTGCCGATCTCCTCGTGTTGTGGACCGAAAAGCTCGAACTCTTCTCCCATCGCGAGCCGATCGAGTCGTTCTTCTCCTATCTCGATGATAAGACGACGCTGTGGCCAGGCTTCCCGACGTGCCCAGTTGGCGCTGTGCCTCCGGCGAAGGACGTGACGCGAGAGGAATTCCAGACGGATATTGAGCTTTCGTTGGCGACGCTGCGGGCGAAAGGTAAGAAGAGCTGAATGGCCACCTGCATCCTGACGTGCCCGGCCTGTGGATGGAAAGAATCACTACTCTCTTCCAAGCCGGCTGACCCGCCGCCGTGTCCTCGTTGTCCTGGCGTCGTCCGCATGAAGATGGAGGACCCTCCGCAGGATGGCCAGAAGACAACCTGGTCGACCGGTGGAGTCCGCTAGTGCTCGAAGTTATCGGCTCGATGTGGGATGAGCCATCTGACGCCGTGTACGTGCTCACGAATGGCGCCACAAAGATGGATGGTGAGGCCGTGATGGGTCTGGGAACAGCCCTACAGGCCAAAGAACGCTATCCAGACCTACCGAGGGTTCTCGGCGAGCGTCTGAGAGCCTTTGGTAATCACGTCTACGACCTTGGAACCCGCGATGGTCGAGTGGTCTACTCGTTTCCGACCAAGCACCACTGGCGTGACCAACTGGCAGACGAAAAGCTGATCGCACGCAGTTGCGCGGAACTGCTATGCCTGGTGCGAGACCGACCGGATCTGAAGCGGGTCATCATCCCGCGACCTGGATGCGGCGTAGGTGGACTCCCATGGAGGCTCGTGAAGCCGATCTTGGAAGCCCACCTCACGGCCAACACGTTCGTCGTGATTAGCCAGTCGTAGGCGTGTTTGCGAGCCGGATGGCATCGCGAACGACCGCCTTGGCATCACCGACACCTCGGCGGACCGGGACGATCTCAACCTTGTCTGTGAATCTCATGGCGAGGCTGACGCTGAGCTCGACCGTCTCGTCATCTCGCATGTAAGCCGTTACGACTTGATGGCTCACGTCAGAGTCGCTGCCATAGCGATGTGTGCGGACCAGCAGCTTGACAGCCATCAGTTTGTTTTGCTCTTCGCGCCTCCGCGTTGCTGGTGCGCGCTTTGGCTTGGAGCGCTCTGTGCTCCGCTTGTCCGTTGCCGCACCCTTCGACTTTCCAGGCGTCTTCAAGTTGACCCGTCCCGTCCCCGATGTTGGAACTCAGTTGTTGGATTCTAGCTAGAGCCGGTTGGCTCTATTGCTGTGGTGGCATGATCTGTCGATATGGTTGGAAGTCTGGACTGAACTCCTTCGCTGGTTGGACAAGTGGCGGACGCGGAAGTCCGCGCCTATCTCGCAGCCGTTCATCGATTTGTTGGAGGGTGCTCACCCTTGCGAATGAGTTGTCAGTCTCTCGTCCTGGACCAAGGATTGGATCGTCTTGGTTGAGATAACCAGAGACAGTAAGACCGAACGGCCCGTGCCATTGATTGCAGCTGGCTGAGAAGGTGAACCCCCTCTTAGCCAACTCAAGTTGATAGGCCTCTGGCGTCAATGTAACGTCTCGATCTGGAACAATGCGTCCCGGAACGAAGTGCACGCATTCTCGCACAGAGCGACTGTGCTTGGGTTATACCCACCACGATCTCTTCTCGTAACGCACAAGTCGAACAAACACTTGCTGTAGCTGTTTCGTCGCAACCGAGTGTTCACTGTAATGTGCTAAAGGTGCGCGGCACTTCGGGCTCTAGGTCGGCTCTGCGTTACCGTCTGCGCACCGCACATGCGGACTGGTTAGCGCTCTGACGCGTTTTCGCAGCTGTTTTGAGAGAGGCGAGTAGCCAGCACAGCTTGCACGAGCAGAGCTTACCCGCCCAGTCAGCGCATCGACTAGGTACCAACGATCAACACAAACACCACAGATGGCGTGAGAGTGTTGCCGGTGAATGTAAGTGTCGTGACGTTGGGCGTGCCGCATCGCACTACAACGCCGCCCGCCCTCAGCGCGATAGCCGGCTCGGCGTTGAGCTGAACTGTGACGTCGGTGTCCGACTTCAGATAGAAGAGCCGCTGTGCACCAACCGTTGCAATCGCAACGACCTGAGCGACGGTGTTCGGAGCAATTGGAATCTCCCGCGTGGTGAACTGCGCAGCGTCATCCAGAGCATAGTTGATCAGCGTCGGCCCAAGCTGGCCGCCGACTGTCGAGAGACCTGTCACTTGACCGGTAAGCGCGATGTCAGCCGGCATAGGATGCTCCTCGGTGCCGAAGCACCAGCTATGCCCTTAGACTAACATCGCTCGCTGGAAGTCTATAGCGAGCGCTGCGGCCACCTAAGGTTCGTAGCCGGCCAGCAATACGCGTCGGCGGATTGATGCCATGCCAGATTTGTGGCAGCTCGAACCTACACATCTCCGACATCGCCGTATAAACTGATCCTCAGAGGGACGGGAGGCTGTGTGTGCCGCGACACGTCTCCGATCGCGAACTTGAGCGCCTACTCACAGCTCTCGCGGACTACTTCGGCGTTCCGTGCCGAGCCACTCTCGATGTCGGTCTTGTCTACGCCGTCGTCCTCGAACTGCTCCAGCGCCGTCGTGGAGAGGAGGTAGACCCCAATGTTGTTCCAAGCTTTGCAGAGGGCGAGCTCGAATTTCTACATGCCATCTGCGAAACGGTCGACGACATCCTCGAAGAGGATATTCCAATTTCCAACCTCGATGGTGTGCAGCCTCCTGCTCGTAGCACTGTTCGTGACCGCGACACAGGCGCAGCAGATGGCCGACGAAGACCGCTTCCTAGACCTGCCGGTGGTCCACCCCTCTCTCGACATCGGAAGCGCGGGCAATAAGCAGCTCGCTCTGCTGCATGGTGCGCCACCAATCGTACCTCCCACACTGCCGCCTCCTACACCGCAGACCGTTCCTGTAGACGACCCGAAGGACGTACCCCCTCCAGTCCTGTTCGGAGAAGAGATCGCCGTCGAGCACGACACTCTCTACTACGTTATTGACATCTCGGGCTCGATGAGTTGGGACAACTTGACGTTCCTCGGCCTTGATGGTCAGCACCGCACTGGCAACCGGATGGACCGCGCGAAGGTAGAAATCACTCGCTCGATCCTCGGGCTCTCTTCGAACTTCAGGTTCAACATCATCGCCTACTCGTGTGTGATGTATCCGTGGCGTAATGGGCTTCAACCGGCGGATGACATGACGAAACAAGCGGCAATCGGCTGGGTGAACATGCTGATTCCGCAGGATGCCACTGGAACAGGTCCAGCAGTTGTCCTCGCACTCGGAGACCGGCAGAACCAGAGCATCGCGCTTATTACCGATGGTGCACCGAACTGCGGGGTTCCCGCGTTCGCGTCATTCGCGGTCACAGGCTACTACGATGAGTTGGCAGCTCAGAATCAGCACCGAGAGCTGATTCGGTCCAAGAACAATCACGGCGCTCGAATCAACGTATTCGGCATCGCGTCTAGCGGCAGCTATCGCTCGTTCTGCCAGGGTGTAGCAGCTGACAGTGGTGGCAGCTACACGGACGTACACTAATGCGCAACCCGTTGCTCAACCGCCGCCCGCCGCCCAAGCTCGACATCTTGGTCGCTCCGCGCCAGGCTTTCGTTGTAGCCCTCATCGCGGTACTGGCGTTATGGTGCGCGCTCACGTGCTTGGGCTGTGGACCTAGGCGGCGAACGCACGCAGTATCGTCTGTAGGCGCAACGGATTCGGTCGGGCCTCTACATATCACATATCACGATGGCGCAGATAACGACCACGAGACCTCTAATGATCTCGTGCCGAGCCAGGAAGAGCGGTTGGAGTTCTTGCGGCGGCTACTCGCAGTCCTCGCCGATTACGAGCGCCATCACAACTGGAAGTGCCCGATCGTCTCGGTGCGCGTCTATCCAACAATCGTTAGCGGTGTGCCGTGCGGCGTTACGAATGGAGGCGGATGTTATGCACCGCTCCATGGAGTTGCGCCAGCTGGCACAATTTACGTAACTGGTTCGATCAAAGAGTTCTACCACGAGCTCAACCACCTTCGACTTTGGTTGAGGGGTGATCCGATCTGGAACCAGCACAGCGGACCGGAGTGGGACAGAGTGTGGAGCTATGTTCCTCCCTGGGATCGAGCGTAAGTAGTGATTCACCCAGGCAGCATCGCGCTCGTAGTTCTGATCGCGGTGCTGTGTTACTGGTTGCTGATGGAAGTCATAGCCTGGTATCGCGCTAGATCATGAGCGCAGTAAGGCCTTCTTCAAGCAAGTAATGCGCGCTGAAGAAGAAAAGCACCGCTTGGTCATCCTTATCGTCGAGGACGTCCCGCAAGAATTCGCGCGACTTGTGTTTATCGCAGACGCTCTGCCGAAAGACCACAGGCGGGTCAATCGGCCTGTCGTCTGGAGTGAACATTACTAGTCCAGGATGCCAGAATCCGCGCTCCTCACATCCGGCGGCATGACACGCGCTGGTCTGTTCGATCGTGGGGCTCATGCTGCCCCTATATCACACAGCCCGTCGTCACATCAGATCGAGTGATGACGTAGTCCTGATGATGTCCTTCTCGTTGAACACGTCTGCGCGCTTGCCGAGACTTCGCGTCGCTCCGACAACGTGCCCTGTACCACCTGAATTCAGGTACTGGAAGGCTACGAGTCGATCGCAGGCGGCTGCGATCTCCATGTTACGGATGAGCGGCGCTGCTTCATCGTAGAGGTCATATCGCGGAGGAAACGGAACGTACGGAAGACCGGCCTCATCGGCTGCCATCTTCGCCCACGAATCTACGCCGATGGCCTCCCCGCTGATGATCGTCGTACCGGCCGGAAGACCCCTTACGTAGGCGCGGACCGCTGCGTATGCAGCGTCGACCATGTGCACCGGCCACTTCCGCGACCCGACAATGGCCACCTTCTCGCTCATTCATTTCTTCCTTACCTACGCCCAGTGCGACCGACACACGAAAGCAGATGTAAAGCACTGGAAACAGACACAGTAGTGCTGCCACAAACATCAGCTCAGCTACACCAGACGTCGGTTCTCGCAAGCTGCGCGCGGCTGAACGCTTCACGGTGCTACCTGAGTCCCTATCATCGCAACGATGCGGTAGAACTAGCAACGCAGGGGGCGTGACTAGTGAGCATGGATGGTGATATCGTCCTGGTACCGGTTCAGTTGATCGGCCGCATTCCCGGCCTGTCCAAGATGGGTCCCAAGGAGGAGAACCATCCTACTGTTGGTGGCACCTGCTTGTTGTGCCAGCAGCAGTTTGCGGCGCTCGATTACACGACGATCCTTCCACTTGGACCAGGCGGCGACCCAGAGTCCAGAACGCTTGCGCGAAACGGCAAGAACTATGACGGCGTAGGAATGGAGGTTCATTGGTCGTGTGCTACCGGTGAGTCGGGATCGGAGATCATCATTCAGTGAGTCTGGAAGACGATTACTCCAAGCTGGCTGAGGAGATGCGCCAGTGTACCGCGTGCCCGCTGTGTTCCACCCGAACTCAGGTAGTCGTTGATCGCGGTAACCCCATGGCCCGTTTGATGTTCATCGGAGAGGCTCCTGGTCAGTCGGAAGACCTTGAAGGTAGGGCATTTGTTGGTGCGGCTGGGCAACTGCTTGATGAGCTGATTGCAGCCGCAGGGATCGCGACTGACCAGTATCTGATTGTCAACATCTTGAAGTGCCGGCCTCCAGAGAACAAATTCCCCGGTGACCAGGGTGCCGCGTACCGATCCGACATCGTACCGAAGTGCCTCGGTTGGCTTGAGAAGCAGCTTGAGTTGGTCAGGCCGAGAGCGGTGCTGCTCGTTGGCAAGAAGGCCGCAGAGTGGACGGTCTACAGACAAAAACGCCCGAGTCCTCCAATGCACGAACTCAGCGGTCGGTGGATCCAATCCGACCTGTATCCGAAGATCGAGTTCTTCGGTCTTTTCCACACTGCCTATCTTTTGCGTCAGCGACAGCAGGAGCCGATCAAGGCCAAGGCAACAGAGGAAGGAATGCTGAAGACTCTCAAGATGGCTGCACGTGTGTTGGAGGGTGAACTGCCGGATACGGCGCCGATCGTGCTTCGCACCCCGCAAGACAAAACGCGG
>Ga0187892_10010515_pt1 | contig 11693 bp, 11 predicted proteins | sample MA1701073metaG_FD_139345 | JGI IMG/M metagenome (GOLD analysis project Ga0187892, IMG submission 139345) | Bio-ooze microbial communities from a basaltic lava cave in the Kipuka Kanohina Cave System on the Island of Hawaii, USA - MA170107-3 metaG ... | reverse complement strand
GTTCGTATAATGGATCAGGGTTAGGGCTCTACATTGTCAGGCGACTACTTGACCTCCTGGGTGGAGCAGTGTCGGTCGAGAGCACGGTGGGGATCGGTTCTACCTTCCATGTGTGGGTGCCAAATCTCCGTCCAAAAGCAGCTTCAGAGAATCTCAACGGTTCTCTCTCCACCTTATAAAACGTCCGTTCGAGCACGGAAAAGGAAGGACAGACTCAAAGGTGCGTAAGGAAGTTACAATCCGGTTCCTGTTTGTGGTGCGGTGTCCAGTTGCTGGATTTTGGTTCGTATGGTTTCCACTAAATCTGTGTACGACTTCTTTCCGAGAATGCGATAAAACTGGTTACGGTAGTTGCGGACGAGACTGACGTTCTCGATGACCACATCATAAATGAGCCATTTACCATTGACTTGGTGCAGGCGATAGTTGAGGGAGAACGTCTTCTGCTGCGTTGGGTTGATAATGCGACTATCAACTTCGGCATCATTACCTTCGATCCGTTCCTGATCGAACACGACCTGAAAGTCTTTGCGGTAACGATCGAGACTACTCGCATAGGTCTTTTCTACTAACGCGGTGAAGATCTCAATGAACTCTTTTTGCTCTGCTTCGGTTCGATCTTTCCAATAGACACCGAGGGTACGTTTGGCAATTTCTTGAGAGTCAAAGATGGAGATGACGGACTCTTTGACTTTTTCGAGCCGTTGTTGCCGTTTGTCGGTGCCTTGATAGGCTGGGTTGTCGAGTACCGACCGTGCACGATCAATGCCTGCACGAATCAGTTCTGTTGGAGAACCACTAGCAGCCCAAGCCTGAGCAGACAAAGCTAACGCGCTTATGCCAACAATGCTCAAGAAGGCAAGGCGCAGACGTGTCATCAAAAAGTCCTCCTTACGAAGAGAATAACGTAGAACCTCAGTGTGAGTATTGAGTTATTCTTCAATCTGTTTTGCTCTTCTTTGTAAATACCCATCCTGCACGGCGCCATACAGATCGACAGAGTACCGGTCCACGTCCTCAAAGAGTTCGGGATTCAGCGAGCGATAATTAACCGCACCAACAACGGTCGTCCCGCCACGGACTGCCAACAGTTGAATCGTGGAGAGGAAATAGTTCATAGGGTTCATCGCACTATCAGCTACTAAGCCCACAGTATCGCGAACGGTGGATGGGCCATAAAACGGCAATACCAGATAGGGACCAGAATCAACACCATAGACTGCCAGGGTCTGCCCAAAGTCTTCTGGACTCTCTTTCCAGCCAAAGAGCGGATCAGCAACATCGACAAATCCGACTCCCCCAAGGGTCGTATTGACGAGAAAGCGACCGACTTCTTGCCCAGCACGCGGGAATTTCCCCTGAAAGAGGTTGTTAGCGAAGCGCTCAACTACTCCCAGGTTCCGAAGAAAGCGTTGGACACCACGTTGTACAGCGTCAGGCATCACCGCGTCATAACCCGTAGCGATTGGGCGTAACACGTACTGATCCAGTTTAAGGTTGAGCTGAAACACGGGCTGGTTGAACCCTTCAAGCGGGTCTGGCGTTGGCTCTGGTACACTGTCGGCTGGAGCAGGTTGGGCGAGGGCAGTTGAAACGGAAAACCCGCTACTCAGAAGGCCGAGACACAAGGCGAAAAGAAGCTGCACAACCACGGGAGACTCCTCTCTATCGGTTTTTCCTTATCCGCTCTTAGATTACTGAATTTCGTCGGACGTGTCTTTATCTGTTTCTACATTACCAAAAATAAACTTGGTAATCACTTCTTGAATATCGACCGGAGCCTCCGTTTCTCGAATTGTTCCCCCAGAAGTAAGCTGAGTCGATGCTTTCCCTGGTGCAATTTCAACATAACGCTCGCCGATCAAGCCTTTTGACTTGATCGCGGCACGGGCGTCTTCCTGCAAGGAAATAGCGGGGAGCAACTCTAGAGTCACGCGTGCCCGATACATATCAGTCAGAGTAACCGTAGCCACACGGCCAATCTTCACCCCCGCCAACTCGACGACTGCCCCGTCCTGCAACCCTCCGGCATTGGAAAACTCGGCTTGAACGGTATACCCCTGTGCCCGTCCGAAATTCATTTGCCCCAAGTGCAGTGAAATATAAACAAGGAGCACGACCCCGACGAGGAGCAACATACCAACGGCAACTTCGGTATCTAAGGTTCTCATAGTCTCAATTCGCCTCAATCGGTCCCTCACTCCGGCCCTGAATGAACTGTTGGACGACAGGATTGGGTGAGGCCTGAATTTCGTCAGCTGTTCCTGTAGCGACAATCCTTCCTGCGTGCAACATCGCTACGTGGGTGGCCACTGAGAAGATTTCTGGAATTTCGTGGCTCACAATAATAGCAGTGAAGCGTAGCGTCGCGTGCAAATCATGAATGAGCTGATGAATAGCATTGACACGAATGGGATCGAGGCCTGTCGTCGGTTCATCAAATAAGAGAATTTCCGGCTCTGAGATCAGCGCGCGTGCCAAGGCGACGCGTTTGCGCATTCCACCAGAGAGTTCTGAGGGGAATTTGTCATCAGCGCCAGTCAGCCCGACCTGCACGAGACGTTCGTGCACTTTCGCGCGGATCGTGGTTTCGTTGAGGCGTGTCTTTTCGCGCAGGGGAAACGCAACGTTGTCATAGACTGACAATGAGTCAAATAATGCTCCTCCTTGAAAGAGCATGCCAAAGCGGGAGCGCACCTCGTTCAATGCGCGTCCGCGTAATGAACAGACATCAATACCATCAACCCATATTTCTCCTTGCTCTGGGCGTAACAGGCCGATAATGAGTTTGAGCAAACAGCTTTTCCCAGCCCCACTACGTCCAATGATGGCAGAGATTGAGCCGGCGGCGATTTCTAAGTTCACCCCCGACAGAACATGCTGACTGCCAAAGGATTTGTGAAGATTGTGAAAGCGGATCATCGTCTTTGGCAGTTCTAGAGGATCGAAGTGAGAAAATAATCCCAGACCAGGATCAACACGGAGCACATCACAACAGCTTGTGTGGTGGCATGACTGACCCCTTCCGCGCCTCGTGCTGCGTAGAACCCCTTAAAACAGCAGACCCAAGCGACGATGATCCCGAATGACAACGATTTGTAGAGACCGCCCCACACATCGTCTGAGGTGACGGCACTGCTCATTTGGGAAAAGTAAGACCCAGCGCTGACCCCGAGAAGTTCTACTCCGACGAGATAGCCACCATAGATACCAACGACGACAAACACGGCATTAAGTAAGGGAAACGTGATCAGTGCAGCGAGAAGAATCGGAACAACAAGGTAGCGGATCGGGTTGAGAGCCATAACCTCCAGCGCATCAATCTGTTCGGTAATCCGCATAATACCAAGTTCAGCAGTCAGCGCTGATCCCGCCCGGCCTGTGATCATCAGTGCAGACAAGACTGGACCTAGCTCACGAATGAGGCTGAGACCGACACCAGGACCAAGAAAGGCTTCCCCACCAAAGCGACGTAAGGCAGTATAGCCCTGAAAGGCAACGACCATACCCGTAAACGCACCAGTGAAAACGATGAGAAGGAGGGAGCGGGCACCGATGAAGTCGATCCGACGGATCAACTGGTTGGCTTGCAAGGGGGGAACGCAGATCTGCCACACGGTGGAGGCAAGAAAAATGCCCATCCGGCCCATTTCACTAAACGTGTGATATACAAACTGTGCACAGAAACGTGCTAACGAGAACACTCAATCCACCTCTCCACGGTATCCGTTCCGGTGTCTCGGCCTCATGCTCATAGGGACTTACTCCGCCAGCATACCGGAGCCGCTCGTGATTCAAGTAGCGGCGAATGACCTACCACAGGCCTCTTCTTTGCTCAAGGGAGCGGTTGCAAAGTGTGTGATCTGGGTTGGGGCTCTAGCAAGAAAGTTAGCGGGAACGTAGCGTTGCTCAACAAGGAGCAACGTATGGCATCCCGTCGCGTAGAGCATCCGACTGGGCACTGGGGCTGTGTCCAGTCGGTATTCGGAAGGTTTATGAACGGCGGCGAGTCAGGCGTCCCGGACTTTGCACTGGGTCCCACTCAGTGGGGTATTGCGGTGTGTCTTGACTGATAAGTCCACGACGGAAATATTCCGCGTTGAGATTGAGATGGGTGCAGATGCTTTCGAACGTATACAATGAGTCTTGGCTCTTGTCCCAAAACCAGTCACGAATTTCACGGAACTGTTGTTGTCCCTGGCTACTACGAGAGTGTCGATAACGAAACCAACAGGCTACGGCGTCTTGTAAGACTGCGAATAGCAGTCGGCGTGTCCCGTTCCAATGGGCCTCCGAATGGACTGCATCAGTGAAAAATTGATCGGGAAGACACAATAGTGGTTGAAGCTTCTGCTCCTCGACCGAGAGTGGATTTATATGCATGAGGTTGTGAGACATGGGGGGATTAGTTGATACCGTGTTCATTGTTGCCATCATGCCTATGACATTAGCAAAGATCGGGCCGTGTTATTTTGGGCATTTTAACGCGGAAGTACAGGAAAAGCGGGAGAAAATGACGAGGAGGATTGCCTCTCTATATATAAGGAAGTCCCTTTTTGCCCCAGGTGAAGTTCTTGGAGAGAAAAGGCTCATATGAGACAATTGGTCACTGTTTTCAGCGGTTGTTGCAACAATTACTGCGCTCGAGGAGATGGCATAACGCTTGCGCCTTGGTGGAACCAAAGGGGAATACTATGGCTCAGAATGCGCAGGAAGCCTACGAACAAGGCTATGCAGACGGGCTGTCAATGGCAGAGCAAATGCGGTGGCAGGGAACCCCGATCGGCACCCTCCTAAAAGGGTCTCGCTATCGTCCAGCTCAAGACTATCGTGGGGCTTATAATGCAGGCTTCAAGCACGCGATGACCGCGTCACACCGCATCGAGTGGGTACCACCGGCAGATGAAGAGTCCGCCTATCAAAAGGCAGGCTTCCTCTCTTCCTCACACGGACTTTTACACTGAAGGCAAAGCTGCCTTCTTTTCCCTGCGATTTTTGTTATGGCGGAACAACACGGTCTCAATACTCTAGGATCGACTTTTTTTTCTGATCGTCGGATTGGCACCGCTTTTGGAGAGTTTTTCGTCGACGGTGAAACAAAACCTCAACACCTCCCTTTTTCTTCAAGGAAATTGTCGATAAAAGGAAAGGACGAAGGGGCAATATGGAACGTATTGTGCAATTGTGAGGCATTTTGCCCCATATATCATGAGCCTTGGTCACAAGCTGACTGTGTATTTGTTAATCGGTGTGCTTATAGTCGTTGGACTGGATGCCTATCTCAGTCTGGAACGCACCCGAGAGAATCTCCTGACCGATCTTCGTAGCGAAGTCGCCGCTATTAGCCGCACTTTACAACTCACCCTCGATACCGCTGGCGGCGATACGCCTGAGCAGTATTTTGATCGTCTCACCGCGGGTATTAGTGGATTTGAGAACGTCTTCGGCGTTGCTTTCTATAATCTAGACGGCCAAGTTGTTTCCGTTTCCCCTTCTCTCAAGGAGTACAAACTCCCCGAAGTGGACGTTCGTCGGGTGATCGAAACCCGTACACCTGCTGAAGGGCTGCTCTCAGATCAGAACGCGCAGCGATACTATCGGGTTGGGCCAATTGCCAACTCAGAGGGAGAAGGGGTTGCGGCATTTCTGCTGATTGAAGATCTGCCGTTGTTTACCAATGAGTTTCACAGTCGGGCACTTCACATGTTGGCGACGACACTTGCCTTACTCGCGGTCCTGGCGATGATTGTCTCGTTTGTCATTCGGCGCAATGTGACTCAACCCCTCGCACAGGTTGCGCGCCAAATAGAAGCCATAGGGCAAGGACGCTGGGATCAACGGTTGCTTTCTCCCCGTCGGGATGAGATTGGTCGGCTCGCCCAAGAGTTCGACCGCATGTGTGGGCGGATGGAAGCTGCGCAACAAAAGCTCATTGTTGAAAGCGAGGAGAAACTCCGCCTCGAACGTGCTCTGCGTCACTCTGGCAAACTGGCTGCCCTCGGGCAACTCGCCTCTCGGCTCGCCCACGAAATTGGGACCCCGCTCAATGTTATCCAAGGACGTGCTGAGCAACTCCTCCGGCAAGACAGCCTGGCCGAGAAAGAGCAGAATTTCATCAAAGTCATTATTTCACAGATCGAGCGAATCAGCGGCTTTCTCCGGCAACTCTTGTCCCTTGCCCGCCGACCGGAACCGAAACTGCGCAGTATTGCTCTTAATGACATCCTACGCCGCGTCCATGAAGTGTTGGGTGACCGGAGTCCTTCACCCGGAGTGACTATCATTCTCGATCTCGCAGAAGATGTACCACCAATTCTTGGCGACCCTGAGCAGCTAGAGCAAGTCTTTCTGAATCTGAGTGTCAATGCTGTGCAAGCAGTAGAAACAAAAGGAACGGTAACGATCACAACACGTTTACTGCGCAATGATGGAGTGAGCGGAGTTGATATGGTTGAGGCTGTCGTTGCCGATACCGGTCCAGGTGTTCACCCTGATGATTTACCGCGGTTGTTTGAGCCATTTTTTACCACGAAGGGGTCGAGAGGAAACGGTCTGGGGTTGGCTATCAGTCGTGAGATCATTCTGAACCATCAAGGCGAGATTCGCGTCGAGAGTGAACCTGGGCGTGGGGCACGGTTCATAGTTTCATTGTTACGGGCTGAGGTACTCGTAGCGCAGCCGCAGACTGCTACACGTATCGCGGCAAGGAGGGAGTTCCATGTTAACGGCGGCGCATAGGGGCCGTGCCAGAATTTTAGTGTTAGATGACGAGAGTGAAATGGGAGCCCTCCTCGTCGATTTACTCCGTGATGAGGGATACTCCGCGGAAGCGTATCAACGGGGACCGGAAGTCCTCACGGCATTAGAAAAGGGAAGTGCTGATCTCCTCATTACCGACTTGGTGATGGATGGCATGAAAGGGATGGAGGTCTTACGGCTTGCCAAACAACGGGACCCGAACCTTGCGGTGGTGATGATTACCGCGTTCGGGACTATCGAGAGTGCGGTCGAAGCGATGCGGTCCGGTGCTTTTTACTATCTGACGAAACCGTTTAAGAGTGCTGACCTGCTGTTTTTAGTCGAAAGAGGGTTGGAAGAGAAACACCTCCGCACGGAAATCCAACGACTGCAACGCGAGGTCGAATCCCATTATCACTTCGACCAATTGATTGGCAAAAGCGCAGCGATGCAAGAAGTGTTCGATTTGGTTGACCGGGTGAAAGATAGTCCGGTCAATATTCTCTTGACTGGAGAAAGTGGCACGGGAAAAGACGTGCTGGCGCGAACGTTGCACTATCAGAGTAGTCGCCGCCAGGCTCCGTTTGTTCCAGTCAATTGTGCGGCTATCCCGGAGCAACTGTTAGAAAGTGAGCTGTTTGGCTATGTGCGGGGAGCGTTTACGGACGCACGCAAAGACAAAAAAGGATTGTTCGTAGAAGCGGACGGTGGCACGTTGTTCCTGGATGAAGTTGGGGAGTTGCCGTTCCTCCTGCAAGCAAAACTCCTCCGTGTCATTGAAGATAAAGAAGTACGTCCACTGGGGGCGACCAAAAGTGAGAAGGTTGATGTCCGCCTCATTGCGGCGACGAATCGCGATTTGCGAGGAACGGTTGAACATGGTGAGTTTCGCCAAGATTTGTTCTATCGGCTCAGCGTTGTTGATATTCATTTACCTTCGCTTCGTGAGCGACCTGAGGATTTACCTTTGCTGCTTCAACACTTCATGACGCGATCGTCGGTGACGTCGCAAGTACGACGGCTTTCGGCAGATGCCCTGCGTCTCTTGTTGAATTACCCCTGGCCCGGTAATGTGCGCGAGTTGGAGAATACGATTGAGCGGGCACTCGTGCTTTGTCGTGGGGAAGAGATCACCCCAGCCGACCTTCCCTCGCATCTTACCAACAGTAAACCCCAAATGGCTGGCTTACAGGACGCCCTTGTGCGTCGCCGCGCGCTAGCCGATTTAGAGCGCGAGTATATCCTCCTCGCCTTAGAATTTACCGAGGGCAAGAAGAAAGAAGCGGCAGACCTGCTGGGGATTGACCGGAAAACGCTCTATCGGAAGCTTGAAGAATACGGCAAGTCAGAGACGCGACTAAGTGAGTCTTTGTAGCTTGGGCAGCAGGGCTTGAAGGGTGTCCATTGGTCGTGCTCCTCTTAGTACACAGCGCACGAAATACGCAGCGAGTTTTTTTGTAGGGGGCCGATTCATCGGCCCCCAAAAGGGCTTGATGAATCAAGCCCCTACACGGTCAAACCCGAGGTTCGCCCCTGCCAAAGACTTGGTGGCGTATTTATGGCGCATGGTACTTAGGATGATAGCGGACCAGTAGGTGATCCGAGGCGGCGCCAAGTGAATGACTCAGTGGCTCTCATGATTCAATGAGCAAGCCTTGTCAATATTTCTTTTCCCACAAGATATCGACTCCGTTGTTCCCGCGAGCTGTAGTCGTCGCTTTTAATTGCCAGTTATCGTTCAGTTGGTATTCAATGGTCACGTCTCGTCCCTGCGTGTTGTCACCGCCAAGTTGCTGCGACGTTGAAACAAACACGCCGGGAGCGATATATTTGCCAATCCCGATCTTGCTCTGACTGGGATCTTCACCCACGTCTAGTTCCAGGTTGTCTATGCCCAACTGCTCGCCAAGCACTTGGCTAAGATCCCTTGCCACTACCCCCGCCAATGCTTGTACCGCCTGAGATTGTAAGGAAGTCTTCTGTCGATCACTGAGTGCATTAGCAGGCTTCCCAAAAACGAGGAGGGACAAAATATCCGCCTGCTCTAAAGCCGGGTCGCTCTTAAAAGTGACGCTGGGTGACGTTATTGTCCCGTCAATCGAAACATCAACTCGATAATCAGGGAGAGTGTACCGAGCAATAATATCAAGACCGGGATCAATCGGCGTGGCTCCAGAGAATGTGACAACACCCTTTTCCAACTGAAACTTCCTCCCTTGGATTGCCACCCAGCCACGCACCGTCTCGATGCTCCCGATCATGACGAGTTCATCCTTAGTCGCCTTCTGCGCGCGCACCTGCCCCCTCAGTTCGATTGATCCTTCATCCATGTGTACCCAGGTATTGCGGGGAATGATCACACCAACATCGAGCTGCAATCTCCCGTAGAAACCGCTTTGCGCAACGGTATTGTCTTGCTCTTTTTTTTCTTGCCCTCCTGCAGTCGCTTTGGAAGGAGGAGACAGTTCCTCAACCGTACGAACCACGGTAATCGTGGGATCGGCCGCTGGTGGTCCACCTTTCAGAAGCGCGATCTTTGGCCGTAGGGTTGTGTCAACGACTGTCAGAGCGCCTGAAATCATCGGCTGCTCTAAAGACCCGACACAACGCAGCTGACCTGACAGTGCCGCCTGATACTCCTTTGTGCTGATCACACGAAAACGCTTCGCGTTGAAGGTCAAATCGAGGTTTTCAACCTGGTATTGGTTAAGGGCAACAAAACCATTTCCAGTAAATTCGCCATCCCCGCCACGAATAGAAAACTCCGAGAGTGCGATGCGCTGTGCCTCAAGTTGCAGTGTAGCATTGATGTCAGAAAATGCCTGTTCCAGTTTTCTTATGTAAAGGTTCCCTCCTTGCAGCCGGATGGGACCGGAGGGCGAAAGCGCTTGGACCGGACCGGTCAGTGAGACATCCATGCTCACTGTTCCACGCACCTCTTTCACCTCACGGCTCAACAATTCTAGAAATGTCAGACTCAATCCGTCAGAATGGATAAGGAAATTCACCTCGCCCAAGACGGGACTTGTTCCCGGTTTCACAACAAGAGGCAACCCACCGTCAACACGGAGGGAATGACGATCATCTTGCTGCACCAACAAGTTGAGATCAAGTCGCTCCCCTCGGTAGGTGCTTTGCAAAGACGATCTCGCATAGGTCTGTCCAGCTACCGTTACAGGACCGGTGGCCAGGTTGGCCGTCACATCGAGATTCGTGATCGTGCCCTGTACTTTTACCGTGGCATCTATTTGTCCTGCGACTTCAGGTTTCTCGCCAATCAGGGGACGAAGGTTCATCAAAGCAAAACGGTCAACCTGAAGTTGAAAATTGAGCGGACCTTGTGGGTCAACGACACCGGAGGTGCTGACACGCTGCTCCGCGTTTTGCAACACAAAGTCATTGATCGACAACGTAGAGCCGCGCAACGTCAGACGGGGTGTTTGCGGTGTACTCCATGTCCCAGTTGGCAGTTGAAACGCCAGCTTCTGGATCAAGACGTCCACTTGCTCTGCGGTGTATCGTGCTTGCGTTTTCAAGGAGTGAGTACGTCCTTCTTTCTCCTGCACAGTGACATCAGCCTGGACCTCTGTGGGTTGCAATCCACTAAAAGAAATATCTGCGTTGACAGCCTTGAGGAGCATTCCGACTTGGACGTTGTTGGCGGCCAAGGACACACTTCCTTTGGGAAGCTGGCTGCCAAGATCTGAGAATTGATAGGCAATAAGCCCGTCTCGTACTTCCTTCCCAGCAATTTCAACATTTGTGAGCGCTAATTTTCCATCAACGTGCAGCGCCGTGAGTGCACCCTCAGCCGCGCCAGTTACATTGACAGCGCCTTTCCCTTCCACGCCACCAAGGGCAAGCCAGGGAGTGATATTTTTCGTCACCAGATTGTAAGAAATCTTGCCGCTGGCGTTTTTCTGTAGGACGCTCAGTTGCCCGCTCACGTCCATCGTCGTATCGTTTGCCAGGAGAGAGCCTTTCTTCACGGTCAACTGTCCATCACGGAAGCTGGCAACAAATTCTCCTTGGGAGATAGAGGTCGTTCCGACGCGAGAGGGGAATATCGTCAGCTTCGCTTCGCTCGACAACTCCTCCACTGTTACTCCCACTCCTTTCAGCCAGATGTCGGCATTGACGTTGGTCAATGGCGTCTTTGTGTCTCCAGTGAGCGCTCTTGCATTGACATTCCGCGCCATCACCGTCGATTCGTACGCAAAAGGAACACTCAGGCTCAGCTGATTTTGCATGTAGACATATCCAGCCGGATTGTTGATCTCGGTAAAAGTTGAAGCCTTCCCGTGTACAATCGTGCCGTTCAAGTTCACATCACCAATTTTTTCCCCTGCTGTCTCGACCTGACTGACATAAGCGCTCAGCTCGGCAACAAGCGTTTCAAGATTCGTTCCTTGGAATTTCACCTGCGCGGTCTTCACCTCTCCGCTGACATCGGGCAACACAAGAACCTTATGGAGGGCAAACTGGTCAACGGACACAGTTCCTTGTACTTTTGGCGGCGACTGGGAGAGATTGGCCGTCACGGCAGACATAATATGACCGTCCACCGCTTTGAGGTCTGTATCCACATGCAAGTCAGATAAGAAACCAGCGATGCGGATGTTTCCCGACACATCCTGTCGCACGCGTGGTGGTGGCGCAATTAATCCAACGTCACTCGCTGCCAGATTGTTGATCGCCAGGGACAACTCCACCTTCGGCTCCACCAGGTTCTCAACAGTTCCTGACAATTGCATGTGTGAGGCTGAAGTTTGCAAGTCAATGGATTGTAGTGCAACGTTCTGTACCCCACCCTTGTCGGTAAACGTCAAGTGACCGTTCCACTGCGTCTCAGGGATACCAGGGCCGCTGAGAGCATACTGTAGTGCGTGCACCTCTGCTTGCATGCCTGTGGGCAAGAGCGACAAACCTCCATTGAGCATGAACGCTGACGCCTG
>Ga0187892_10010514_pt1 | contig 11694 bp, 6 predicted proteins | sample MA1701073metaG_FD_139345 | JGI IMG/M metagenome (GOLD analysis project Ga0187892, IMG submission 139345) | Bio-ooze microbial communities from a basaltic lava cave in the Kipuka Kanohina Cave System on the Island of Hawaii, USA - MA170107-3 metaG ... | reverse complement strand
CGCCGGGGACGACCGCGTCGTCTGCTTCGCCTGCGGCCATCGCTGCCTCGTGCCCGAGGGGAGGGCCGGCGTCTGCAAGGTGCGCTTCAATCGCGGGGGCGTCCTCTACGCCCCCGCGGGATACGTCGCGGCGCTCCAGTGCGACCCGATCGAGAAGAAGCCCTTCTTCCACGCCTTACCCGGACGGGACGCCCTCTCGTTCGGGATGCTCGGGTGCGACCTCCACTGCGGCTACTGCCAGAACTGGGTGACCTCCCAGGCGCTCCGCGATCCCGCGGCGGTCGCCCCGCTGCGGCCGACCTCGCCGCTCGACCTCGTCTCCCAGGCGCTCCGGCTCGGCGCGCCCGTCGTGGCGAGCACCTACAACGAGCCCCTCATCACCGCGGAGTGGGCGGTGGAGGTCTTCCGCGAGGCGCGGAAGGCGGGCCTCGTCTGCGCGTTCATCTCGAACGGCAACGCGACGGAGGAGGCGCTCGCGTTCCTGCGGCCGCACGTCTCCCTCTACAAGGTCGACCTCAAATCGTTCCGCGACCGCGAGTACCGCCGCCTCGGAGGACGCCTCGAGCCGGTGCTCGAATCGATTCGCCGCCTCCACGCGCTCGGCTTCTGGGTCGAGATCGTCACCCTCGTCGTCCCGGGCCTGAACGACTCGAGGGAGGAGCTGCGCGACGTCGCGCGCTTCCTCGCCTCCGTCTCGCGAGACATCCCGTGGCACGTCACCGCGTTCCACCCCGACTACAAGATGCAGGACCGCGCGGCGACCGCGATCTCGAAGCTCCTCGACGCGGTCTCGATCGGGCGCGAGGAGGGACTTCGGTTCGTCTACGCGGGAAACCTCCCCGGGCTCGTCGGGGACGCCGAGAACACGACCTGTCCGCGCTGCCGCGCGCTCCTCGTCGAGCGGCGAGGCTACCGGATCCTCCAGAATCGACTGGACGATGGGCGCTGTCCCGACTGCGACGCGCCGATCCCCGGGATCTGGAGCGCCCCGAACACCGAGGGCCTCCGGGTCACACCGTGACCTGTTTCCAGTGGCCCCGGCGCCAGAGCCACGCGAGGAGGCCCGCCTTGAAGATCCAGTCGAGAGAGGTCGCGACCCAGATCCCCGGAAGGCCGAGGACGGCCTCCGAGCCGAGGAGATAGGCGAGGGGAACCCGGAAGCACCAGGCCCCGAGCGCCGTGACGAGGAGAGGACCGCGCGTCTCTCCCGCGCCGCGGAGCCCGCCCGAGAGCGCCATCGCGATCCCGAGGAAGGGAACCTCGAGCGCGGCGAGCCGCAGCAGCACCGGCGTCCTCCCGAGGAGGTCGGGATCGCCCGTGAAGAACTCCGCGAGGGGACCGGGGAAGAGGAGGAAAGAGAGGCTCGTCGCGAGCATCCCGAGCGCGGCGAGGCGCGTCGTCTCGCGAACGCTCCGCTCCGCGTCGAGGGGGCGCCCTTCTCCGAGGCGCTGCCCCGCGAGGGTGGCGGCGGCGAGGTGGAAGGCGTAGGCGGGCATGAAGGCGAGCGACTCGAGGGTGATCGCGATGCGGTGGGCGGCGATCGGCGCCTCGCCGAGGCGGAAGACGGCGTTCTGGTAGAGGAGAAAGGCGGTGTGGAAGAGCACGGCTTCGACGCCGCTCGGAAAGGAGACGCGAGAGAGACGCCGCAGCATTCCGAGGTTTGCCGCGCGCATCGAGGAAGGAGGGAATCGCAGGCGCCCGCCGAAGCCGCGCGCGAGTGCGAGCGCGAGGAGGAGGGCCTCGACACCGAAGGCGATCGCGGTGGCGAGCCCCGCTCCCGGCACCCCCATCCGGGGGAAGCCGGCGTTCCCGTGGATCAGGAGCCAGTTCCCCGCGATGTTGACGGCGTTCGCCACGAGGCCCACGAGCATCGGGGTGAGGGTGTCTCCCGCGCCCCGCATCGCGGCCATCGCGACGAGGGCGAAGAAGTCGAGCGGGAACGCCGCGAGGACGATGCGGAGGTAGTCGCGGGCCTCGACGGCGACCGCGGGCTCGACGCGGCCCGCGGAGAAGAGGTGGACGATCGGCTCCGCGGCGAACCATCCCGCCAGCGCGACGGGGGCGCCGAGCAGGAGCGCGACGCCGATCGACGTCGCGACGGCCGACTGGACCTGCTCGCCCTTCCTCTCCCCCGTGCCGCGCGCGACGATCGCCGTCGTCCCGACGGTGATCGCGGTGAAGACGACCGTGATCGACCACAGGATCGGGCCGACGATGCCGACGGCGGCGAGGGGCCCCGGCCCCTCCTCCGCGGTGAGGTCGCCCACCATCTTCGTGTCGACGAAGAACTTGAGCGTCTGGAGGAGGTTCTGCGCCGCGGCGGGCCCCGCCAAGCGCAGGATCTCCCGCCGGAGCGAGGCGGGGGTGGACACCGGGGGCGCGGGGAGGGCGGAAGGATAGGGGTGGGTCCGCGCGGAGGCGAAGCCTCGCGTTGCGCCCGCGGAACCCCCGCGGTGGAATGGGCGGCCGGAGAACCTCCGAAATGACCCTCATCCCCCTCCTCATCGCCCCCCTCCTCGTCGTCCCCCCCGGCCACCCCGGCAGCGGCGTCTTCGTCTACGGACTCGCCGAGAAGGGGAGGCTCGCCGTGAACGGGACGGTCCTCGAGAACCTGCCGAGCGGCTTCGACGAAGGCCCTCCGACGGAGAACTCGGAGGAGCGGTTCGTCGGCCTCGCCGCCGTCGACTCCGACCGCTTCGCGATGCGGCTCGACGGGAAGGTCTGGATGAACGGGGTGAAGATCGTGAACCTCCCGTTCAGCAGCGCCTTCTGGGCGTCCCTCTCCGCGACGCCGCTCCACTGGTACGCCCTGCGCACGGAGGGGGCGCTGGCCGTCGACGGCGTCGTCACCGGCAACCTCCCGGAAGGAGCCTCCTTCTTCCAGGCGGTGCTCGGCGTCGACCCGAACGTCTACTCCCTGCGCGCGGACGGCAAGGTCTACCAGAACACGGCGTCGACCGAGGTGTTCTCGTTCACGGCCGGAGACACGACCTTCGACGACCGCTGGGTGGCGATCGCGGAGGACCCGATTACGAACCAGATCGTGGGCCTGCGCCGGGACGGGCGCGTGGAGGCATGGGACCCCGCGATGCCGATGGACCCGCCCGCCCTCCTCGGGTCGTTCCCCTTCCCCGGGGGAACGGTCACGGACGCGGACCGGTACGTCGACCTCGAGTTCACGACGTCGGGGACGGGCTACGTGCTCCGCGGCGACGGGACGATCTTCAGCCTCATCGACTTCCTCCTCCCCGTCGTCGACCTCCCGGGCAGCGCCTCGACGGAGGACGACACCTTCCTCGATCTCGCGACCTTCGGCGACGAGTACTGGGCGATCCGATTCGACGGGAAGGTCTACGAGAACGGGGCGATGACGGAGATCTTCGACCTCCAGGGCTCGAGGTATCGCAAGATCGTCGTCGAGAACGATCCCCCCGATCTCACGAACTTCGACAACAACCTCCCCGTCGCCGCGATCTACAAGGCGAGCGCGATCACCGGCGTCCCCATCACCGTCCCCGTGATCGCGACGGACATCGACCTCGACCGCGCGTCCCTCGTCGTCACTCCGGTCGAGATGCCCGCGGGCTCCGTCTGGGACCCGATGGCGAGGACCCTCGACTTCACCCCTCCCGCGAAGGGCTCCTACAAGTTCGCGGTCGAGATCGACGACGGGGTCCAGGTCCCCCCCAAGACGTACAAGTACAAGATCAAGGCGAAGGACCCCGACACGAACCCGGCGAAGAACAAGAAGCCTGCCGTGACGAAGATCACGAAGACGCAGGCCCTCGTCGGATTCCCGCTCGACCTCCCGATCCTCGCCGTCGACCCCGACGGCGATCCCCTCACGATCGCGGAGGACCCGGCGACCCTCCCGATGGGCGCCGCCTTCGACCCGATGACGAACGTCCTCTCCTGGACGCCGACAATCGACCAGGTCGGCAAGACGAGCATCACCTTCTTCGTCGACGACGGCATGGCGACGAAGAAGCTCAAGATCAAGATCACAGTCGTGAACCCGCTGATCTTCACCTGATCCGGAGGCTCCCATGGGTCGCATCGCCCTCTCCGTCCTCGCTCTCCCGATCGTCGCCGGCCTCCTCCACGCGCAGGAGGTCTACCGGTTGCCGCCGAAGGCGGTCGTCGACATCGTCGACGCGCCGCCGACGCCGGCGGCGATGCCGGACGCGGCCGGACGCCGGATGCTCCTGGTCGAAACGCCGGCGATGCCCCCCATCGCGGAGGTCGCCGAGCCGATCCTGCGCCTGGCCGGGATCCGGATCGTGCCCCGGACGAACGATCGGCAGGGGTTCGGGTCCGTGACGGGGATCGTGATCCGCGACCTCGCCGGCGGAGGCGAGAAGCGCGTCGCGTTCCCCGCGAACTCCATCCTCGGATTCCCGCGATGGTCCCCGGACGGCGAGCGCTTCGCGATCTCGCGCGAGCGCGAGGACCGGATCGAGATCTGGGTCGTCGAGGCCGCGACGGGCGAGGCGCGAGCCCTCGTGACGAGGCCCGTCAACGGCGTGCTCGGAGGGGGCTTCGCCTGGATGCCCGACTCGAAGGCGCTCCTCGTCCAGCTCGTCCCCGAGGGGCGCAGGCCCGCACCGGCCGCGCCCGCCGTCCCGACGGGCCCGCGCATCGAGGAGACCTCCGGCCGCGTCTCGCAGGTGCGGACCTATCAGGACCTCCTCGAGACGCCGCACGACGAGGCGCTCTTCGAGCACCACGCGACCGCGCAGCTCGGGTTCGTCGACGTCACGGGGGGGAAGATCCGCGAGATCGGGGCGCCCGGGATCTATGCGTCCGTCGATCCCTCCCCGAACGGCGAGCTCCTGCTCGTCACGCGCATCAAGAAGCCTTTCTCGCGGGCGGTGCCGTATTCCTCGTTCACGCGCTCCGTCGAGGTCTGGAACCTCGAGGGGAAGGCGGTCCACGTCGTCGCCGACCTCCCCGTCGCGGACGAGGTCCCGATCGAGGGCGTCCCCGTCGGCCCGCGGAGCGTGAACTGGCGCCCGCTCGAGGACGCGACGCTCGTGTGGGCGGAGGCGCTCGACGGGGGCGACCCGAAGAAGAAGGTCCCCCACCGCGACCGGATCCTCGCGCTCGCCGCTCCGTTCCGCGGCGAGCCGGCGGAGATCGCGCGCGTCGAGCACCGGTACCGCGGCCTCGACTGGCTCGAGACGAAGGGCCGCGCCTTCGTCCACGAGTACGACCGGGATCGACGCTGGCAGCGGACGACGCTCCTCGACGCCGACGATCGCGCCTTCGCCCCGAAGGTGATCTGGGACCGCAGCATCCACGACCGCTACGGCGATCCCGGATCGCCCGTCCGCCGCCGGACGCCGCGGGGGGAGTCCCTCGTGCGGTTGGAGGGCACGTCGATCTTCCTCGACGGCGCCGGCGCGACGCCGGAGGGCGATCGCCCCTTCCTCGACCGCCACGACCTCGCGAGCGGGAGGACGGAGCGGCTCTTCCTCTCGCCGGACGGGGCGTACGAGAGCTTCCTCTCCTTCGTCGGGGAGGGGACGGGCGTCGCCCTCACGCGGTTCGAGACGCCGAAGGATCCGCCGAACTACAGTCTCCGCGATCTCGCGAAGGGGGAGCGGCGCGCGATCACCGACTTCCCCGATCCGGCGCCCGAGATGACGGCGGGGCTCCACAAGGAGCTGCTGCGGTACGAGCGCGACGACGGCGTTCCCCTCTCGGGGACCCTCTACATCCCGCCGGGCTACCAGAAAGGACAGCGCCTTCCGCTCGTCGTCTGGGCCTATCCCCTCGAGTACACGGACCCGAGCACCGCGGGGCAGGTCCGCAGCGCGCCGACGCGGTTCACGTTCTTCCGCGGCGCCTCGCAGCTCCTCTTCGTGACGCAGGGGTACGCGGTCCTCGACGGCGCGCAGCTCCCGATCATCGGGGATCCCGAAACGGTCAACGACACCTTCCTCAAGCAGCTCGTCGCGGGAGCGCAGGCGGCGATCGACGCCGTCGTCGCGCGCGGCGTGGCGGACCCCGAGCGGGTCGGCGTCGGAGGGCACTCCTACGGGGCCTTCATGACGGCGAACCTGCTCGCGCACTGCGATCTCTTCCGCGCGGGGATCGCGCGCAGCGGCGCGTACAACCGGACGCTCACGCCGTTCGGGTTCCAGAGCGAGCGCCGCACGCTCTGGGAGGCGACGGAGACCTACGTGAAGGTCTCCCCCTTCATGGCGGCCCATCGCATCGACGAGCCGATCCTCCTCGTCCACGGCGAGATCGACAACAACTCGGGGACGTTCCCGATCCAGTCCGAGCGCCTCTTCCACGCCCTCAAGGGGCACGGCGCGACGGCGCGGCTCGTCTTCCTCCCCCACGAGAGCCACGGCTACCGCGCGCGCGAGTCGAACCTCCACGTGCTGGCCGAGGTGTTCGACTGGTTCGATCGGTACGTGAAGAACGCCTCGCCGCGCGGCGAGGCCACGGAGGCGGCGGGCGGCGCCGAGAGCCGGCGGTAGGGTGATCCGGCGGGCGCTCGCCGGAGGGCGGGTCGCCGCCCTCGCGGCGGGTGCGGTCTTTCTCGCGGGGCTGCTCGGGTGCGCGAGCGGCGTGCGGCGCGAGTGGGAGGCGCGCGACCTCGAGGCGATGGGTCGCGTGCGCGACGGCGACCTCCTCGTCCTCTATCCCGAGGATCGCCCGTGGGGGAAGCCCCTCGCCGAGGAGGTCCTCGGCATTCTCCGTGCCGGGCGGGAGGTCGCGGCGGAGGAGCTGGGCCTCGGCGAAGCCCCCTTCGCCCTCGCCCTCCTCGAGGGGTCGGGATCCCGCGCGATCGAACTGGAGCGCCGCCTCTTCCGCGATCCCGAGCGCGGCGGCCTCGTCGAGACCTATCCCCTCCCCGTCGGCGGCCGCGAGGAGATCTCGCCCGCCGACTCGCGGCACGCCGCCCTCACCCTCGGCGTCCACGAGATGGGGCATGTCCTCCTGCGGAGCCGGACCGCGCCCCAGCCCTTCCACTTCTGGCTCAACGAGGGGATCGCCGAGTGGCTCGCCTATCGGACGGGGCTGCGCGCCGCGCCCGAGAGCGTGGGCCGATTCCTGCGCGAGGAGATCCGCCGCCTCGACGCGCTCCCCGAGGAGGGCTCGATCGACTTCCTCCGCTGGAGCCCCGGCCGCGGGGAGATCTCCGTCGGGAGCACGCTCCCGAGCGGGGAGTTCGTCACCTTCGGATGGTCCGATCCCCGCCGCCTCTCCCAGGTCCGCCGCGAGGTCGACCGGCTCGAGTCGCGCCTCCTCGAGGGCGCCTTTTCCCCCGAGCAGGCCCCCGACTTCGAGTCGCACCTCCGCATGTGGAAGGAATGGCTCGCCGTCGCGGAGAGCGCCCCGCTCCCGGGCGAGGCGCCGCTCTCGAGCGACCGGGTCCCCGCCCGCTGGGGCGTCTACGCCCTCCTCCTCGCCTACTTTCTCGAGATCGAACAGGCCGGCGTCGAGATCGACGACTGGATCGCCTCCGTCTCCCCCCCCGCCGCGCCCGGCGCGACCCCCGCCGCCTTCGACGCCGTCGGCGGAACCCCGATCCGCCTCACCCCGCCGCTGCGCCGCACGAACCGCGAGATCCTCGCCGAACTCGAGCGCCTCGGCGGCCGCGCCATCGCCCCTCTCGCGCGGGCGTATCCGGTGGCGCGGGCGCGGCATGTGCTCGAGGGGGCGCTGGGGCGGCTTTCAACCGCCGCCAGTCAAGCGCCCCCTCACGCCTCACAATCCATTCAAAGGAGCTTTAGTTCCAGGGCAGCCGACATCGCACCGGGAATCAGCGCCGGCCCGGGGTCACCAACGTACCACTGGAAGTAAACCCGCGCCCCGACACCTGAAGGCACCACCGGCACCGGAATCGAAACCCACGCCCGCCCGTCACCGGGTCCCACTCCACCTGTGACCCTCGTCCACAGAAAGTGCAGCGGCACATATAGGTTGCACCCTGCCAAACCGAGGCCCCCCAGATTGACCGCCGGATTCAACGACGAAGCACTCATCACCAGGATTGCAGGCCTGCCGCCGAGCGCCTGGGACACGTAGACCCGAAAGCCAGCATTCCCTGCGGCAACGGACGGCAATCCTCCCGCAGTCGTGATCCTCGGCACGAATCCCCCGGATCCTGCACATCCGCTGCCAAGAATGGCCGACCCCGGAGGGATTCCCGCATACGAAACTAGCTTCACCCGATTCCCCCCCGGCGCACCCACCAGAATGTCCGGAAACCCGTCCCCGTCGCCATCTCCACCGTTCGCCACTGCCGCGCCCATTTCCTCATCCGCTGCGAGCCCCTCCACATTCATCAGTTCGACCGGTGGACCTCCCTGCTGCACACCCAAGATCTTCACGTAACCTGTCTTGTTCGGCAGCCACCCCCCGGTGGGGAGGTTTCCGACAAGGGGCCACTTCTGCGGAGCGCCAACGGCGAGATCGGTTTGCCCATCTCCGTCCACGTCGCCCACCTCCGCCAGGGCCCATCCGAACCCCTCGCCTTGTCCTGCACCATCGAGCTGGTGAAGGATTGCCCCAGTTCCCGACGAATAGATGCGCACGTACCCTTGCGAGTTCACTCCAGACCCGAACGGATTCGCCGTCGGCGCTCCCACCGCGAAGTCCGGCTTGCCATCCCCATCGACGTCCCCGACTCCGGCGACCGCGATCCCCATCTTATCGTAGAAAGCGCCACCCACCGCAAGCAACTCTGCGCCGGTAACCCCAGAATGGATTCTCACGATTCCGGTCTCGGAGACGCACTGGAAGTCGGAACTCGGAGAACCGATTAAGACGTCGTTGACACCATCCAGGTCAACATCACCGATGGCTGCGACCGCGTGTCCGACACCATTCTCGCAGGGCCCGGTCCCTATCCATGGAGTGGGAATCGCGGGCGCGAGGATGCATCCGAACCCTCCATGATAGGCCTGTGCCCATCCTCCGTTGTTCGCTCCATACTGCGGAGCCGACAGAACGAATTCATTCGAACCGTTCCCATTTAGATCGCCGATATCCGCAACTACCCATCCAAGTTGGTCACCAAAAAGTGTACCCTGCCACTGACATAGTATCGACCCGCCGGTTCCAGAAAGGGCGAAGACATAACCGTTTCCAGTATACATGCATGTCGACGGACACACGACTGTCTGGATCGCCCCGACGAGAATGTCGACAACCCCATCATTGTTCAGATCTGTCGGAATCGAGACGGAGTGCCCGAACCGGTCGTGCGCTCCGCCACCCGCGACCGGCGGAAGGAACCTGGCCTTCTGGTCGCTCGCGCGCTCCAACTGCGCGATAGGCCGGAGCGCGCGCTCGGTGACCGCTGGCCGGTGGATCATGTCGGGGAGCGAGAGGACGTGCTCCTGAATCTCGGGCGCGAGGCGGAGCAGGCCCATGACCTGGGTCACCCGGGCGCGGGTGATGCCCTCCTGGCGGGCGATGGCCGCCTGGTTGGCGGCGTCGCCGGATTCGAGGAGGGCCTGCCACTCGATGGCCTTGCGGAGCAGCTCGACCACGCGGGGCGTCCGGGGGGCCTTGGGCGGCTTCCGGTGGAGAACCCTGGACGGAACGGCGTGGACCACCCGGTCGGCGGGCACCCGGCGCGTCAGGGTGCCCACGTTGCCGTTCTCGAAGGCCCCCTTGGGCCCCAGGGCGATCTCGACCGTTTGTTCGCGGTAGGCGGCCGCGGGCGCGCCGTCCGCGCCGTCGACGGCGACGTGGACGATTCGGAACCAGATCTCGGGCTGGGCCCAGCCTGGGCGGCCGAGCCGCTCCCTAGCGTGAAGTTCGGGGATGCCTCAGCGGTCTTCGCCCTCGTGGGGGGAGAGCCGCGGGGAGAGGAGCTGGGAACGCTCCACGACGCCGACCCGCGCGGCGCGATTTGGTTCTTCACCTCTGTCGAGATCCGCTCCGCACTTGCCAGGCACCTTCGAACCGGCGAGATCGACCCGTCGAGGCGAGATCGCATTTGGCAGCGGTTGGCCCGGCTCCGCCGGAGCTTCCTCGAGGTGGACGCGGTCGGCCCCGTGCGGGAACGCGCCGAGCGACCGCTCGACATCCTCCGTTTCCGAGCGGGGGATGCCCTTTAGCTTGCGGCGGCCGTCTTCGTCGTGGAGACGGCCGCCGGCCGGCTCCCGTTCGTCACCCTCGACCGGCGCCTCGCCGAGGTGGCCTCGCGCGAGGGCTTTCCTGTCCTCCCACCCCTCACGGGTGAATCCTCGTCCGCGAACGCAGGCCTGCCCGCCGTCGCCTGAGCCTGGCGAGGCAATCTCGAAGCCGAACCCGTCCTCGAACTGCCTCGGCTGCCCCGCGCACTCGCTGAGGAGTTGCGGCTCTCGACCTGACGGCGGGGGCGAATCGACGATGCCCCCGCTCCTCCTCCTCCTCGCCGGAACGCAGGGGGCCGCCCCGGTCCATCGCGTGATCCTGCTCGGATTCGACGGGGCGGACGCGATGGTCGTCGAGGCCCGGACAATGGCGAAGGGAGCAGCCCGTTTCTCGTCGCAGGGCACCGGATAGACTGAAGGGGCCCCATGCCCATCCGCGAGGACCCGCTCGCGCCCACCGAGGCGCTCTGGGCCCGCGCCCAAGGAGTGCTCGCCGCGGGGACTTGGACTCCAACGCAAGGGACCCTCCGCCACGCCAGCGGCAGCTTCCCCCTGCTCGCGCGGCGCGGCGAGGGGTGCAGGCTCTTCGACACGGCCGGGCGATCGTACGTGGACTGGATCATGGGCTGGGGTCCGGTCGTGCTCGGCTACCGCCACCCCGCGGTCGAGCGGGCCATGGTCGAGCAGCTCTCCGAGGGGCCGCTCCTCTCGCTCCTCCACCCGCTCGAGATCGAGGTCGCGGAGAGAGTCCGCGCCGCGGTTCCGTGCGCGGAAGGCGTCGCGTTCGGCAAGAACGGCTCCGACGTCCTCGCGGCGGCCGTGCGTGTCGCCCGCGCGTTCACCGGTCGCGAGCTCGTGCTCGTGCACGGGTACCACGGCTTCCACGACTGGTACATGGCGAGCATCCCCCAGTGCGAGGGGATGCCCGAGGCGCTGCGCGAGACCGTACAGTGGTTTCGCTACAACGACCTTCCGGCGCTCGAGAGGCTGTTCGCGCGCGAGGGGGAGCGCGTCGCCTGCGTGGTCATGGAGCCGGTCAACGTCGAACCGCCAGCGACGGGATTTCTCGAGGGCGTGCGCGATCTCGCGCACCGCCACGGGGCGCTCCTCGTCTTCGACGAGATCATCACGGGCTTTCGCCTCGCCCGCGGGGGGGCGCAGGAGGCCTTCGGCATCCTCCCCGACCTCGCCTGCGTCGGCAAGGCGCTCGCGAACGGCATGCCGCTCTCCGCTTTGGTCGGGAGGGCGGAAGTGCTCCGGGCGATCGCGCGCGTCGGATACGGCCTCACCTACCGGGGAGAGACCCTCTCGCTCGCGGCGGCGCGCGCTTGCCTCGACGTCTTCGAGAGCGAGCCGGTGCAGGAGCACCTTGCGCGCACCGGCTCCACGCTGGTCGAGGGCTTCCACGCGGAATGCGCCCGCGCGGGCGTGGAGGCCGCGCTCCGCGGACCGCCCGCGCGGACGACGCTCTCGTTCGCTCCGGCCGGGAGGCTCACTCCCGCCGGCCTCCAGGCGCTGTTCGTCCAGGAGTGCTTGAAGCGCGGCATTCTCACGAACGGCAACTTCCTCCCCTCCTATGCCCACGATG
>Ga0187892_10010513_pt1 | contig 11695 bp, 4 predicted proteins | sample MA1701073metaG_FD_139345 | JGI IMG/M metagenome (GOLD analysis project Ga0187892, IMG submission 139345) | Bio-ooze microbial communities from a basaltic lava cave in the Kipuka Kanohina Cave System on the Island of Hawaii, USA - MA170107-3 metaG ... | reverse complement strand
GGTGGCGTAGGCCTCGCCGTTGAAGTCCGAGGAGTAGCCGGCCCGAACCAGCGCGGCGACCTTGGTCTCCTCGCGCACCTTCCAGCGGATGAAGTCGAGGATCTCGGGGTGGTCCATGTCGAGCACCACCATCTTCGCCGCGCGCCGCGTCGTGCCGCCCGACTTGGTGGCGCCGGCGCCGCGGTCGAGCACCTCGAGGAAGCTCATGAGCCCCGACGACGTGCCGCCGCCCGAGAGCTTCTCCATGCGCCCGCGCAGCCGGGAGAAGTTGGTCCCGGTGTTGTGAATGGCGACAAGCCCATGCTCGCCGGCGAGGTAGTTGTTATTGCGCTCGACGGTAAGGTCGTAGAAGTCCGGGTCCTCGAGACAGGGTTCGACACCGGTGACGAACGCCGCGGAGTCGGCGACACGAGCGAGGAGTTCGCCAACCTCATCCTCACGTTCGAGCAGAGCGAGCCCCTTCTCGAGCTTCCTGGGGTTGATCAGACCACCGTACTGAAGCCGCCCGAGGTGCAGGGTCTCGCCTCCGACCGGGAGCTTGAGCCAGTCAGCGGGGGCGTGGCCTTCTCCGAAAAGCGAGGTCTTCAGATCCTCGGCAAGCGGAAGGCAGAACTTCCTTTCGTGGTCAGCGGCGTACTCGAGCAGGCGCTGCCGTCGAGTCGGGTGCGTGAGGTGTGAAGCGAGCGACTGTCGCTTGGCCAGGGGCGTGCTGCGGTGAAGCACCGTCACCTTCGTCACGGTCCGGTCGCGTAGCGCCCCGCCTCCGAGTCCGTAGAGATTGGCGAGTGTCGCAACCGCGCTGGCAAAGTCATTGCTCGCGGAAGCGTAGTGGGCACGGCCCTCTGCGACCCAGCCATCGGAGTCGATGAGCCCGGCGAGAAACGCCATCACGAGCTCCTCGCCACTCTCCCAGACGAACGCCGGCATCTTGAGGGTGAAGGTCTTCGGCCCCGGGTCGAACAGTGCCGCGAAGAACCCGGTCGTCCTGCGCCCGGTGAAAGTCAGCGACTTGCCCTTCGAGCCCCGGCCATCGTGCTGGATGACGGCCTTCTCCCCGAACACGCGTTCGGCGATCTGACGGACTCGGTCCAGCACCTCGGCCGTTTCGTCGTGGAATCGGACGCGCAGACCGTCGTAGCGGTACGTCGTTCCTGACTTTCCGGTGGTCATGCGTCGGCAGCTGCCGAGGCTGCCGTCGCCCATGAAGTATCCGCACAGCCAGGCGAGGTCGCGGTCGATCGGAACTCGGTGCGATTCGGTCGAGTTGAAGTACTTGGTGTCGTAGACCACCTCGGCCGGCCGGATTGGCAATTCACGCAGCGCGGTCTCGTTCGGACCAAGCAGGCAATCCCCGCGCCGAAGCTGGTCGGCTCGGCGCTCGACGATCCTCGACCCGTCCCAGACGAGGAAGGGATGCCACGCCGAGACCACGGCCTTCGCACCTGTGTCGAAGCGGACCGTCAGCTTGTCCTCGGACGCGACGTCGTAGCTCCACAGGCGATCGACGCGATCGAGCTGGTAGGCACCGGTCGTCGGGTCCACCGAAAGAGTGCGCAGGCTGAGGTCGGCCACATCGATGAAACGGCCCTTTCCGTCGAACTCACGAACAGCTCGCCCCGCATCGCGGTAGCGGCGATAAAGGTCACGGATCGGAAGGAAGCCTTCGCCCTCCACATAGACGCGGGAATCCCCGGACGTGCACCCCGATCCGAATTTGAACACCCGCGCCTCGTTCTTCACCAGCTCGAAGATGGACATGAGGTCGTCCGTCACCGACTGGATGAAGCACGCGGACACCTGCGGGCGCGAGTACGAGTCGGTCGTCTCCTGCACGGTGTCGCTCGCGAGGTCGAGCGCGAAGCTGCCGCCCGAGCCGCCGATGCCGTACTCGTGCCAGAGGCCGCAGTTGAACCACACCGGCGAATTGAACGCGCCGATCTGGTGCACGAGCATGAACGCCAGCTCGGCCTCGAACGCCTCCGCGTCCTCAGGCGCCGCGAAGTAGCCGATCTGCTGCTCGCCGGCCACGCGGATGGTGTGCGCGAGCCGGTGCACGACCTGGCGGACGCTGGTCTCGTGCCCGGGCCGGCCGGGCACGCCGGCCTTGCGGAAGTACTTGCTCACCACGATGTCGGTGGCGAGCTGCGACCACGAGGCCGGCACCTCGACGTCGTTCATGGCGAACACGGTCGAGCCGTCGGGGTTCGCGATGACGGTCTTGCGCTTCTCCCACTTCACGTCGCCCAGCGGATCGCGGCCCGGCGACGTGTGACGACGTGCGACGTGCAGCCCGGCGAGTGTGTGTGAGGTGCCGCTCGGGGTGGTCGGGTTCTCCGGGGAAAGCGTCTGGGACATCGTGGACCTCCCTGGTCCAGGAACCATTGGGGGTGTTCCCCGTGTCTCGAGGGTCATCCCCGCGGGGTGGCAGCCGTGGACGGTGCGTGTCGCGTCGCGCTGCCGGCCTGAAGGGACGGGATGTCGGTCGGGGGACTTCGGGATCTGTGTCGGGTTCGAGAAGTGGAGCCGCGTGGTCGGGGAGTCGGCCTGCCGACGCGGGGAGTTGGGTTATCGCACGCGGACGCACCCCGCGACAAGAGGGAAAATTCCCGCGCCGCGCGCGGAGAATTTTTCTCTGGACAGCGAGCGTCCGCGCGCAGCGCGGCGCCGCGCGCGGCGCGAGGCGCGCACGGATTCGCGGTGTGTCACGCGGGAGTCACGTTCGCGTCACGCGCGGCGGCGTGCCCGGGAGCGCGTCACGCGCGACGCGATCCCCACGGGCCCCGGATCGCGAACGTCATCCCGGGCCGCTGCACGTTCACGAACAGCGTGGCTCCGTCCGCTGAGAAGCACGCGCCCGCCAGCTCGCTCTCGAGCGAGTGCGCGTTGCGCGCGATGCGGAAATACGTGCCGGCCGGCGTCACGCCCACCACGAAGTTCGAGCGGTCGAACTTGTTGTCCTCGCAGACGACGAGGTCGCCCCACGGTGCCACGCACAGGTTGTCGGGGCCGTCGAGCTGCGCGTGATCGTCGGGCTGGACGAGCAGCGCCAACTTCTGCTCGCGCAGATGGATGCGGAACACCTGCCCGAGCCGCCGCGGGCCGCCCGTCGTGCAACACAGGTACACGCAGTCGTTCGCGTACACGATGCCCTCGGTCTGCGCGAAGCGCGCGCAGCCGGCGGCGAAACCCTGTGCGCGCGTGGAGCTTGGTGCGGTGCGCTCGCCCACGCCCATGGGCCCCCGTTCCATGTCGCAGTCGGGGTCCGGGTCCTCGATGCGCACCCACTCCACGTCGAGCGGCTCGCCGAGCCGGACGGCGCCCGGCCGCGAGCGATTGTCGGTGTCGAGTTGCGGGCGCGTTCTCACGCGCAGCGCCTCGAGCACGCCGCCGCGCGCGTAATCCCCCACGCGCAGCGAGGATGGAGCGGCGCCGCGGATGACGACGTCGGGGCGGAAGCGGTAGACGAGCGCGTCGTCGCGATCCTCGGTCAGGTACGCGAAGCCGGTGACCGGATCCACCGCGACCGCCTCGTGACGGAAGCGACCCATGGCTGCGAGCGGCACCGGGTCCACCAGGCCGTCGCTCGCCGAGTCCACTTCGAAGATGTAGCCATGGCGTTCCTTCACGCGCGACGTGAGGTCGGCGTTCCGCGCGTCGCGCACGCCGGGCATCTGCACGGCCTCCTCGGCCGAGAGCCACGAGCCCCAAGGCGTGCGGCCTCCCGCACAGTTGCGGAGCGTGCCCGAGAGGCTCGCGAACGAGTTGACGAGGCGGCCCTCGCGGTCCACCCACAGCGTGGTCGTGCCGCCGCCCGCGAGAGCGTCATAGGGCCGCTTGCGCGCCGGGTCCACGACCGGCTCGTGGTGCAGGCTCAACTCGTGATTCCGCACCAGGATGGTGCCGCCGTCCGGGCCCGGGAACGCCTCCATCCCGTCGTGCAGGCAGGGCGTGGGCGCGCCGTCGTCGAGCGTGGAGGCGAAGCGCGCATCGCCGCCGCGGTCCTTCTCGGAGGCGCCCGGCGAGAACATGCGGTACGTGAACCCCGCGGGCAGCTCGAGGAGCCCGGCCGGATCGCGCACGAGCGGGCCGAAGCCCCGCGCCATCCTCTTCGCGCCGCGCGAGATGGCGGCGAGCGCCTGGTCCACGCCGCCGACCGCGAGGCCGCTCGATCCGAGCAGCGACGCGCGCAGGAACGACCGCCGGGTCCAAGTCATGGCGATCCGAGCATGCGCCGCGCCGGGGACCGCGCGCAAACTCCCGGCCCGGCTAGGGCGTCGCCGCCTGCGCCATCCCCAGCCGCCAGCGCAGGAACTGGAGCTGGTCGGCGTCGTCGCGGATGGTGCGGGCCACGCTCTTGCCCCCCGCGTGCCCCGACGAGAAATCGTAGTGGAGGAGCACCGGGTTCTCGCCGTCCTGCGCCTGGAGCAACGCGGCCATCTTGCGCGCGTGCAACGGGTCCACGCGCGTGTCCGAGTCGCCGGACACGAACATCACCGCCGGATACTTCACGCCCCCCTTCACCCGGTGGTACGGCGAGTAGGCGCGCAGCCAGTCGAACTGCTCCGGGTCCTCGGAAGAGCCGTACTCGGGGACCCAGAAGCGCGCCACCAGGAACCGATGGTAGCGCAACATGTCCAGGAGCGGCACCTTGCAGAGGACGGCCCCGTAGAGGTCGGGGCGTTGCGTCATGGCCGCGCCCACGAGCAGGCCGCCGTTGCTGCCGCCCGTGATGGCCAGGTTCTGACGCAGGCAATAGCCGCGCGTGAGCAGCCACTGCGTCACGTTCAGGAAGTCGTCGAACGTGTGCTGCTTGCGCTCGAGCATGCCGTCGCGGTGCCAGCTCTCGCCGAACTCGCTGCCACCGCGCAGATTGGCGCTCACGTACACGCCGCCCAGCTCGAGCCACGCGGCCACGAACGGCGAGAACGCCGGTTTGACCGACACGTTGAACCCGCCGTAGCCGTAGAGCAGCACGCGGTTCCGGCCGTCGAGCTCCAACCCCTTGCGCGCCACCACGTAGAACGGGACCTTGGCGCCCCTCGTGCTGCGGATGCTGAACTGCCGCACGTCGAAGGCGCCCGGGTCGAGCGGGTCGGACGAGCGCCACCAGGTGGTGGCGTTCCCGGACGTGAAGTCGTAGCGGAAGATGGTCGGCGGCCGGTCGAACGAGGAGTACTGGAAGTAGCCCTCGCGACCCGCCGACTCGCCGCTCATGCCGCCGGTCGTGCCGAGACCGGGGAGCGGCACCTCGCCGCCGCCCAGCCCGTCCAGCCCGTAGACGCGGAGCCTGCTGGCCACGTTCTGGAGCACGGTGACGTTGAGACGGCCGCCGGCGAGCGAGAAGTCCTCGATCACCGCGTCCGCCGACTCGGGGACGATCTCCCTCCAGTGCGCTGGCTGGGGCTTCCGCGCCTCCGCCACCAGGATGCGGTGGTTCGGCGCGCGCCAGTTGGTCTGGATCACGAGCTGGTCGCCCGCCATGTCGAAGGCGAGCGCGCTCTTGAGCGTGTCGGCGACCGTCACCACGGGGCCGTTCGACTCCACGTTCTTGAGGTAGAGCCGGGTGTCGTCGCCGGCCGAGCCCACCGCGACGCCGATCATGAGCCAGCGGCCGTTCTCGCTCACGGCCGCGAACGGGATCTCGGTCGGCCCCAGCCCCTCGCCGAAGACGAGCGCGTCCTTCGCGGGGTCGTCGCCGAGCCGGTGGTAGCGGATGCGCGAGCCCTCGGGCGCGTAGCGCGAGTACCAGAACCCCTTCTTCTGCCGGTCGAACTGGACGCCGAAGTAGCGTGCCCGCGGCAGCCCGCCGGGCACTTCCGTGCGCTTGTCCACGTCGAAGACGCGCAGCTCCAGCTCGTCCTCGCCGCCCTTGCGGATGCCGTAGATCAAGTGCTTCCCGTCCCGGGAGACCGTGAGCAGCGAGACGCTCGTGGTGTGGTCCGGGGAGAGCGGATGGGGGTCCACGAGCGGGAGGTCGGGCCCGTCGGGCGTCTCGCGCAGGGTGATCACCGGGAGTTGCTGGCCGACCGCGCGGGCGAGGAAGAAGAGCCGCCGGCCGCGCACCGTGGGCGTCGAGCGCGTGTCCACCTTGTGATGCCGCTCGAGCACGGCCTCCACGTCGGCCCGGCCCGGGACCCTGCCGAGCAGCTCCTGCGTGTACGCCATCTGCGCCTTCACCCAGTCGCGCGTCTCCGGGGCGTTCTGTTCCTCGAGCCAGCGGTAGGGATCGTCGAACGGGATGCGGTGGAGCGAGTCGGTGACGACCTGGACCCGCGTGGGCGGCGGGGCCGGCGAGAAGGCGGCGAGCGCGGCGGCGGGCAGGAGTACCAGGAGCGCGGCCGCGACACGACCGGCATGGCGGGGCTTCATCGGGGGTCCTCCAGGCGTCTCTCGGCGGGGCGGAGCGGGACGGGCCGCCGCGGAATCTAGCCCGACCGATTCATGAACCGCCAGCCGAGAGAGCGGCATGTGCGCCAGCCGCAAGGAGTCCGGCCGGCCGCGACGCAGTCGTGTCGGTGGACCCGTCGAGGAAGCGGCCGGCCGGACGATGCCGCGGATGGCGCTCGGACCGCGCTCGCAGGCGGCGGGCTCATGGATCGGTCGGGCTGGCTGCGGATCGGGCCCCCGGGACGGGCGAATCGCCCGTCGTGGGCCGGAGGACCCCTCGGGACGGCCTTGGCCGTGCCGACAATTGGTCTAGAATGGCCCTGTCCGCCGGCCGGCCCCCCGGGGTCCGGCCCGGGAAGCCCGCACCGGCCACGGACGGCCGGAGGGAAGCCGGGCGAGCCCCCTTCTCCCACAGGGAGCGAGCGACATGAAGCGTGTGACCGTGGACGGCCGGCCGATGGAGTCGGACGGCGCCACCATCCTCGACGCCGTGCGCGCCGCCGGCGCGGACGTGCCCACCATCTGCCAGCACGACCGGCTCTCCAACTGCGGCGCCTGCCGCATGTGCCTGGTGCGGGTCGAGGGGAAGGGCGCCCCCGTGGCCGCCTGCGTCACGCCGCTCGCCGACGGCATGACGATCGTGACCAAGGACAAGGTGCTCGAGAACGCGCGGAAGTTCGTGCTCGAGATGCACGCCTACCGCTACCCGGGCGCGGCCGTCCAGAACGACCCCGGGGCGGCGTTCCACCAGATGCTCACCCGCTTCCAGGTGTCCACGAACGGGCACGTACCGGACCCCTCGCTCGTGGACGACTCGCACCCCTACCTGCACGTGGACATGAACCAGTGCATCGCCTGCATGCGCTGCGTGCGCGTGTGCGACGAGGTCCAGGGCGAGTCGGTGTGGAAGGTGGCGAACCGCGGGCACCGCACCTGGGTCCACCCCGACGGCCCCTCGATGCTCGAGAGCTCGTGCGTCTCGTGCGGCGCCTGCGCCGACGTCTGCCCGACGGGCGCGATCCTCGACCGGAGCGTGCTCGAGCAGGGGCGGCCCACCGCGTGGACGAAGACGGTGTGCAGCTACTGCGGCGTGGGCTGCGAGATCATGGCGGGTACCAGGGAAGGCCAGCTCGTGCAGATCCTGCCGAGCCCCGAGGGGCGCTCGAACCTGGGCCACACCTGCGTCAAGGGCCGCTACGCGTGGGGCTTCGTCCAGAGCGACGCGCGCGCCCGCTTCCCGATGATGCGGGACCACGTCGGCGGTGAGTGGCGCCGGGTGAGCTGGGACGAGGCGCTCCAGCACATCGCCGACACCGTCGCGCGCACGGTGAAGGAGCGCGGCCCGGACAAGATCATGGTGCTCTCGAGCGCGCGCGGCACGAACGAGGAGAACTACGTGGCGCAGAAGTTCGTGCGCAAGGGCCTGGGCACGCACAACATCGATTGTTGCGCTCGTGTGTGTCACGCGCCCACCGCCGCCGCCATGAGGATGTCGTTCGGCACCGGTGCGGCGACCGGCGCGTTCGAGGACATCGACCACACGCAGACCATCCTCATCTCAGGCAGCAACGCGCTCGAGGCCCACCCCGTCGTGGGCTCGCGGCTCCGCAAGGCGGTCCGCCGCGGCGCGAAGCTCATCGTCATCGATCCGCGCAGGGTGGGGCTCGCCCAGATCGCCGACCTGCACCTGCCGGTCACACCCGGCGCGAACGTGGCCATGTTCCACTCGCTGGCCGCGGTCATCGTCGAGGAGGGCCTGCACGACCGGGCGTTCATCGAGCAGCGCACCGAGGGCTTCGAGGCGTACGCGGAGTTCCTGAGGGGCTATCTGCCCGAGAAGGTCGAGGGCGTGACCGGCGTGCCGGCTCCGCTCGCGCGGCAGGCGGCGCGGATGTACGCGACCGGCAGCCCGAGCATCTCGTTCCACGGCCTCGGGCTCACTGAGAACGTGCAGGGCACCGAAGGCATCGTCGCGCTCTCGAACCTGGCGCTCTTGACCGGCAACGTCGGCAAGCCCGGCACCGGCATCAATCCGCTGCGCGGCCAGAACAACGTGCAGGGCTCGGCGCACATGGGGAGCGACCCCAACTACTTCACCGGCTACACCCCCATCTCGAACGAGCAGGCGCGGGTCAAGTTCGAATCACTCTACGGTGTCACGCTCCCCAGGGAGCGCGGGCTCGACGCGGTGCAGATCGTGGAGGCCGCCGAGGCCGGGAAGCTCGACGTACTGTGGGCCATCGGCTACGACATCATGCAGAGTCACGCCGACATCGTCCGCACCCAGAAGGTGCTCGAGCAGGTGCCGCTCGTGGTGGTGCAGGACCTGTTCATGAACGAGACCGGCCGCGCCATCGGCACGGTGTTCCTGCCGGCGGCGGCGAGCTTCGAGAAGGACGGCACGTTCATGAACAGCGAGCGCCGCATCCAGCGCATCCGGAAGGCGGTCGAGCCCCAGGGCGAGGCGGTGGCGGACTGGGTGCCGGTGTGCGAGGTGGCGAAGAAGCTCGGCTGGGAGGGGTTCGGGTTCGGGAGCGCCGAGGAGATCTGGGACGAGGTGCGCTCGGTGTGGCCCGACGGCGCCGGCATCTCGTACGCGAAGATGGAGCGCGAGGGCGGCATCCAGTGGCCGTGCCCGGACGAGTCGCACCCCGGCACGGTGCGGCTGCACTCGGAGCGGTTCACGCTCGGGGACCGCGCGCCGTTCCACCGCCCGGAGCAGAAGCCGCTCCAGGAGGAGCCGACGGCCGAGTTCCCGCTGCTGCTCGTGACCGGGCGCACGCTCTACGCCTACAACGCCGGGACGATGACGGACCGGACCGCGAACCTGGCGCTTCGTCCCAAGGACACGCTGGACCTGCACCCGGAGGACGCCGAGAAGCTGGGCATCGCCGACGGCGACGAGCTCAGGATCGTGAGCGCGTGGGGCGAGGCGCGACTGCCGGCGCGGCGCGACCCGCGCGTCAAGCGCGGCGAGGTGTTCGCCACGTTCCACACGCCCGCGGCGCACGTGAACCGGCTGCTGGGCCCGCACCGCGACAACAAGGTGAACACGCCGGCCTACAAGCGCACGGCGGTGCGGGTGGAGCGGCTCACGGCGGCGCCGCGCGCGGCGACCGGCGCGAAGCGGGCGGGCAGGAACGGCCGCCGCACGAACGGCGCCGCGGTAGGCTGAAGCGCAGGCGCTCGCGAGTGCGCGAGCACCGACGTCACGGATCCCGCACGCACTCCTGCCCTCGCGACGCGCGACTCATGTCGCGGCGCGGGATTGCGTGCGCCAACACGCAGCTTGTTCAGCGAGACTGAATCGACGATGCGCAGGTGCCCTCGATCGCGTTCTTTTCCCGGCGAATTCCCGAGGAATCGCTTGGCGCGACTGCTTCACGAGGCTAGGCTGCACTCGGCGCATGGTCATCCTCGCGGGACCTCGACATCCCCTGGCCATGCTTCACGCACCCGCCGCAGGAGGCCGCCCATGCCGATGCGCTACCGCGCGACGTCACGTCCGGTGATCGGAGTGCTGTTCGCTTTGCTCGCGACCGCGATGCTGCCGTCGTTCGCGCTCGCGAGCTATCCGCCGCAGATCCCAGCGCCGGATCCCAACCGCCCGAAGATCGTGCGTGAGATCGGTCGCGCGCAGGCCACGATCTTCTCGAACACGCACGCCTACGGGCTGGTCACCATCAAGGTGGACGTGTTCGACAACTACTTCGGCGACTTCACCAAGTACCACTGGGTGTACACGGTCACGAACCACACCTTCGACCCGAACCCCCCCGTCAGCAACGGCTTCTCGGGCTTCGAGCTGGCGCTCCCGGTGCTCGTGCCGGACATCGCGGACATCACCGCGCCGGACGGGATCGGCCCGTGGATCATCAACTGCTGCTCGGGCCTGCCGGTGGAGTGGGACCTCACGAACACGGGCGGGGCCGCCGTGCTGGGCGGCACGATGCCCGGCCAGACGGAGGTCTACTCGTTCACCACGGCGCCGCGGCTCGTGACGGTGAGCTCCGGCTGGTTCCACACCTGGGAGCTCGACTTCCAGACGAACATCGTCACCTATCCGCTCGGCAACGAGCCCGAAGTGCCGGACGTCCTCTCGGCTCCGGGTCAGGAGCTGTGCTGCATCGAGCACCCGCCGGGCGTGTTCACCTGCATCGTGCTGCCCGCGGGCCAGTGCCGCGCCGCCGGCGGCTTCGTGGTGGTGAGCTGCACGCAGTGCCCGCCGATCGTGAACACCGACAAGGCCACGTGGAGCAAGCTCAAGAAGTTCTACCGCTGACGCCGCGGAGAGCAGTCTGATCCGCGAGCGCGGCGCCGCAACCGTGAAGGGCGGTCCCCATGGGACCGCCCTTCGCGCGCTGGCCCCCGGTGCCGGTCGTCCGCGGCGGGCCGCGGCGCGCCCGGCGCGCGCGGGCGCCATCCCGCTCCTCGCCCTGGCGTGCAGCGTGACGCTCGCGGGTCCCGCCCTGGCCGGCGTGGCCCTGGGGCCGATCCAGCCGCCGACCCTTCCCGAGGCGGCCGGCCCGCCGCCCGCGCCGGAGAGCCACCTGCGGCTCGGGCTCACGTTCCCGCTCGACCCGGTGCTGCGCGCGCTCGATGCCGCGGTGCCGCGCGACCTCAAGGACCCGCGCCGCGTGGACACCACGCGCGTGCAGGAGCTGGACCGCAAGCCCGACAAGCGCGGCGGCCTCGGCCGCGGCCCCGAGGACATCACGCCGGCGGACCCGAAGGACGCGCCCTACGAGGGAGTCGTGCCGTGGCGCGGGCTCCTGCGCCGTGAGTCGTGGACCGTCGTGGGGAGCGGCGACAGCCTCACGCTGCTCGCGCGCGTGCTGCACTCGGTGGAGGTGCTGCTGCCCGGCCGGCTCGCCGCGCGCTGCGGCAGCGCCGCCGAGCCATGGCTCGCGCACGCGGGCTGCGCCACGCGGGTCGCCTGGGGCGACGGCTGGTCGCTCGAGACCCGCGCCCGGCCGCTCGCCACCGAGTTCGAGCAGCGCTGCAAGCCGAACCCGCCCGGACTCAACTTCACACGCCGGCTCAACGACCGCGTGAGCGAGCGCCTCGCGGCGGTGCTGCCCGCGGCGCTCGACTCGGCGATGCGCCGGCATACCCTCGTCGCCGACGCCGTGCGCGCGGCGCTCGCCCGGCTCGCCGAGCCCCAGGCGCTCGAGGACACGGTGGCCTGGCTGCGCTGGAACCCGGGGCGCGTCACGGTGGACCCGCCGCGCGTCTCGGGCGACTCGATCCTGGCCGAGGTGAGCTTCGAGGCGCGGCCCGCGATCGTCGCGGCGCCCGGCGAGCCCGC
>Ga0187892_10010512_pt1 | contig 11698 bp, 13 predicted proteins | sample MA1701073metaG_FD_139345 | JGI IMG/M metagenome (GOLD analysis project Ga0187892, IMG submission 139345) | Bio-ooze microbial communities from a basaltic lava cave in the Kipuka Kanohina Cave System on the Island of Hawaii, USA - MA170107-3 metaG ... | reverse complement strand
TTTGTCAACGCTTACGGCCTAACGGCTAAACCCTTTGTCTGGCGCAAGCGAGAGGTCAAAGGATCTCAATTGAAAAATACTATCGTTAACTTACGCAGTTAAACACTAGCCCAAGCATTGCGAGTGAAGCTATCGTTGCCAGGACCATCGCCCTAACGGAAAGCCTTCTTTTGCTTACTGTAGGGGTCTGAATCTGGGTTTGGGTGCTACGTGTCTTGGCCATATGCGACAAAATCGATTCCATGTCTACCTTTATTGTCTTCGCCGATTTCTCGTCACCCCTAGCGGCAGATGCTTGCTCGAGGCGTTGCTGCCAGCTTGGCGACAGCTGCCCTAAAACCGCGTTGGTGTCTACGCATATCGTCTTTTGCGAATCATTCGATATCTTTGCGGATCCGCCACCCAGCCTCGCTTGCTTGGCTAACCTAGCGGTATCCGCTGTATGGTTCTGGTTTGTCATGATGATCTCCAATAGCTTGTCAATGGGAACCCACGGCCAGCTTCCCGGTCTCCCTTGGGCACTCCGATTTCCTATCCGCGCTTACCGGCCCAACCTAGGCAATCAGCATGCCATCGAATTACAATCAACAGCTTGGAGGCGAAAAGCGCGCGGCACAATTGATTAGCGACAAAATGCTGGCACTCGCTGTTCGGAAAATTCATGACCGTGCTACCGAGCCACGTCGCGTCGCGCGGGGCTGGCTTAGCCGTACGCCGAAGGATGCTTGGCCAAACGGGCGATCTCCGAGTCCTTGAGGATCTCCCACATCGCCTCATGCACCTGCGGGTTGCCGGCAACTAGGGTGCCGGAGCGAACGAAATCCTGACCCCCCTGAAAATCGCTCACGATGCCGCCCGCTTCTTGGATAAGTAAGGCTCCTGCCGCGATGTCCCATTCCTTAAGGCCTAGTTCCCAGAATCCATCCAGCCGACCACTGGCTACGTGGGCGAGATCAAGGCATGCGGCCCCCGCACGGCGTATGCCGGCCGAGTCTTGGAACAACTCCCTGAAACTCTGCAGGTAAGCCTCCAGCAGTGTTTGCTCTCTCACCGGAAACCCGGTCCCGATGAGGGCATGTTTCAATCCGAGGCGGCCGCTGACGCGAATGCGCTTATCATTCACCAATGCCCCTTGACCGCGGGTGGCGGTGAATAGTTCTTGGCGGACGGGATCATAGACCACCGCTTGTTTCAGATCGCCTCTGTGTTTTAGCGCGATCGAGACACCAAATTGCGGATAACCGTGTACGAAGTTTGTCGTACCATCCAGCGGGTCGATGACCCATTGATATGCGCCATCGCCCTGGGCGCCGCTTTCCTCGGCGAGAATGGCATGTTCCGGGTAGGCTTTGTGAATGATCTCGATGATGGCCCGCTCGGCCAAGCGATCGACTTCGGTGACAAAGTCGTTATGCCCTTTGACGCCGAGGTCTAGGCCCTGCGCACGATCCAGATTACGGATGATAATATCGCCGGCCTTGCGCGCAGCGCGAACAGCGATGTTGAGCATGGGATGCATTTGAGTGGGGACCGCTGTGACCGATGGCAGAAATCTTAAAACAGCTCGATTCGGGCCGTGAAGTGGATGTGACTCATGACTTACATGCCGGACGCAAACTGGGACAACGTGTGTTTCATTTTGGTGGGAACGACCCACCCTGGCAACATCGGCGCGGCAGCCCGCGCCATGAAGTCCATGGGCATCCGACGCCTGGCGCTGGTCCAGCCTAAGCACTTTCCTTGTGCCGAAGCCACCGCGATGGCATCGGGAGCCGATGACTTACTTGCGGATGCCGAGGTATGGAACTCCTGGCCCGACGCCCTGCGCGACTACGCCATGGTCGTTGGCACGAGCGCGCGTCAACGGCGCATCGACTGGCCTGCGATGGACCCCCGCCACTGTGCCACAGAGATCGCACGCCTGGCAACACAACAACGAGTGGCCATCGTTTTTGGTCGAGAGCATTCAGGGCTGAGCAACGACGAGCTGGAGTATTGCAACGCCACGGTTCGCATCCCTACCGTCCCAGGCTTTAGCTCCTTGAATCTGGCCGCGGCGGTGCAAATCCTGGCGTACGAGATCTATCTCGCAGGCCTTGTGCGGGCGGATGTGCACGGGCGATCACCGGCCGTCTTGAAAACACCTCGAGCGAGCGCGGAGGCGATGTTGCAGTTTTATGCACACCTGCAACAAACCATGACCGATGTTGGCTTTTTCGATCCCCAAAAGCCGCGTCGATTGATGAGGCGTCTGCGCCGCTTGTTCAATCGGGCTGCACTAGATACGGACGAAGTACAGATCCTGCGGGGTTTCCTGGCGGCCGTGCAAGGCAGGGGGCTGAAGGTAGGCAGCGGATCGACTGGGGGCCCTTCGATTAATTCGAAGTGCCCGGCGGTATAGAGAGTTGCCGCGCGGGTTCAAACAGGTAACTGTTTGAAAAATGGAGCGAAGCAAAATCGCATCTTTGCTTTGCGATCGCAAAATCGACGGATTGAATTTTTCGAGGTGCCCTGGGGTCGGTCGACTGGCGTGTCGCTGGGTCAGCGAGAACGCAAACCTTGACTTTCCCGGCTTGCTTGGAATAGCGTGGCGACCATGATTCGCAGCGCCCTTCTTTTCCTGCTGACACTCACGGCGATGGCGGTGACAGGGACCGGGGCAGGCAGCTTGTATGATGCCGAGGTCAGGGTCAGCGGAACAGATGACAAAGCACGCGAGAGCGGCTTTCAGGACGCAATGCGTGCTGTGCTTGTCAAACTGACGGGCGATCGCAATGCGGCCTCCCGTTCAGGAGCAGGAGAGCTGCTGACAGCAGCAAACGCCTTTGTCCAGCAATATCAATATCGCACCGCAGCGGGCGCCAACGGAACGCTCGAGAACTGGTTATGGGTACAGTTTGATCCGACGGCGTTTAATCAGCGCCTGCCCTCGCTCGGATTGTCACTCTGGCGTCCGGACCGTCCCACGACTCTAGCGTGGATCGCGCTCGAGGAAGGAGGACAACGACGCCTCATCGGCGCCGATGACGATTCGCCGGTCGCCGTGGCTTTGGCAAAAACAGCCTCGTTCAGAGGGCTGCCGCTGCTGTTTCCATTATTAGACCTCGAGGATCAAACCCAGGTCGATGTCGATGCAGTCTGGAGTGGCATGCAGGATGCGGTGATGCGGGGATCGGAACGCTATTCGGCCGATGGGGTGTTGGTGGCGACGGTATTCCGAACCGATGGGGGGGCATGGCAGGCGCGCTGGACGCTTTATCGAGCGGCGGGTGACGAGAGATGGTCAACCACGGGCGAGCGTGCCGAGGATGCCGCCGGCAATGGCGTTAACTTGCTCGCCGATGTCCTCGCCCACGGGACGGATGGTACAGGTATGGAACCTCAAACGGCGGGATTGGAGCTGACCGTCGAAGGGGTGACAGATATTAATCAATATACTCAGATCCAGCGTTACCTACGTTCCATCGCAGCCGTTACCGATGTGCAAGTGATCGAGATCGCCCCACAGAGGGTGCGTTTCTTTGTTCTCGCTCCAGGGCGCGCTCAGGCCGTAAAGCAGTCCATCGCCGTGGGCGAGGTCTTGCAACCCTTGTCCCTGGGAGGAACGGATTTTCGCCTGAACCCCCGCTATTGAGCCATGGAAAAGACTTCTCCCACCCGCGTTCTTGGCGTTGCCGGTCACCGGCAGTTGGTGTTGCCACTGGCCGGGGTTTCGCCACTTTGCTTTGAGCTATTCCACCCTGGTCTCAATGCGGAGCCAATCGATTGCTTGGAACGGCTCGCTCAAGCCCCCCACGCAAGCAGCGTCTATCTTTGGGGTAGCGAAGCGGCGGGAAAAAGCCATCTGCTACACGCTTTTTGCCGCCGCGTGGCCGAACGTGGTAGCGCCCCGGCGTATGTTCCACTGAACGAACTAGCGGCACTGGGGCCGGGAACAATGCAGGGGCTAGAGGGGGCGGATGCCGTGTGTATCGACGATTTGCACTGTATCGCGGGTGACTCCGTTTGGGAGGGTGTGTTATTCCAGGTCTACGATCGCATGCAAGCGCGCGCGCGCCCCTTAGTCATCTCCGCGGATCGCAGCCCGCGGTCGCTAAATATGGGGCTCTCTGATTTGCAGACGCGGCTGGGCTGGGGCTTGGTTTACCAGCTTCGGCCTTTGGACGACAACGGCAAGTGCGAGATGCTTCGTACGCGGGCGCGCGCGCGCGGGCTCGACCTACCCGAGGAGGTGGCAGCCTTTCTGCTGCGGCTAGCCCCGCGGGATCCCCGCTCGCTGTGTGCTGTCTTCGATTCCCTGGACCACGCCGCCATGGTCTCGCAGCGCCGTTTGACCGTGCCTTTCGTCAAGGAGTTGCTAAAGCGCGCGTTATAACCGCCCGCGGTGCAGCTCAAGCGCCGTCTGCGCCAGCCGTTTTCCCAGTGCTACGCAGAGGCGGTTTTCCTCCTCGGTCAACGGCCGACTACTGTCCGACCCCGCGACGTGGCTGGCGCCGTAGGGGGTGCCGCCGCTCGTAGTCGTCATCAGCTCGGGCACGCTGTAGGGCAGCCCGACGATGAGCATGCCGTGGTGCAAAAGCGGCAGCATCATGGAAAGCAGGGTGCTTTCTTGGCCGCCGTGTAGACTGCCGGTGGAGTCGAATACCGCCGCGGGTTTTCCTATCAAAGCGCCAGAAAGCCATAAATCGGCGGTGCCGTCGATGAAATATTTTAGCGGCGCCGCCATGTTGCCGAAGCGGGTTGGGCTCCCGAGCGCTAGCCCGGCGCATTCGAGCAAGTCTTCGCGACTGACATAAGGGGGGCCCTCGGCTGGGATCTCAGGTTCCACGGCCTGGCAAACGCTGGAAACCGGTGAGACGGTGCGGATCCGCGCTTGACACTGGGGCACCAGCTCCACCCCTCTCGCCACATGACGCGCCATGGCCGCCACGTGGCCATGGCGGCTGTAATAGAGGACGAGGATGTCCAACACGCGCTACAGGAGGATCTCCAGGACCTTCTCGGGCGGCCTTCCAATGACCGCTTTGCCGTTGGCTACGACGATGGGGCGCTCGATCAGGATAGGATGCTGCACCATCACCTCGATCAGTTGCTCGCGATCCAAAGACAAGTCCTGCAGACCCGCCTCCCGGTAAGCCGCCTCGTGTTTACGCATCAGCTCGCGCGGCTCCATGCCGAGCAGAACCAACAATCGCTGCAAGCCCTGTTTGTCCGGCGGGTTATCCAAGTATTCGATGATCTCCGGTTCGATGCCCCTGTTTCTCAACAGCTCCAGTGTGGCACGTGACTTGGAACAACGCGGATTGTGATAGATTGCTGTTTTCATGGTTGTTTGCCTCAAGTTTTCAAGCCGAATTATTGTAGCGGCACCCTGTCCGGGGCGTATACGCCTCCTGAGGGGCCTATCGACTCGGTTGTTACCCGTTTGGGGATCGAAGTGTGTAAAATGGCTTATCCCCGAATGGAGAACTACCCACCTTTGGATCAGTTTCGCGGTACGACCATTCTCTCCGTGCGCCGGGATGCAAAAGTGGTGATCGGAGGAGATGGCCAGGTCACCTTGGGCCAAACCGTATTAAAAGGCAATGCGCGTAAGGTGCGGCGCCTGTACGGTGACCGGGTGCTGGCGGGATTTGCGGGCGGTACCGCCGACGCCTTTACCCTGTTTGAGCGCTTCGAGGGGCAGCTTGAGAAACACCAAGGCAATCTCACCCGAGCGGCGGTGGAGTTAGCCAAGGAATGGCGCACCGATCGTGCCCTGAGGCGCTTGGAAGCGTTGTTAGCAGTGGCGGATCGTAGGGCCTCTTTGATCATTTCCGGCAACGGGGATGTCATTGAGCCCGAAGACGATCTGATGGCCATCGGCTCGGGAGGCCCCTTCGCCAAGGCGGCCGCGCGGGCTTTGCTTACCCACACCAACATGGACGCCTTGTCGATCGTACAAACGAGCCTGAATATCGCGGCGGAGATCTGTATCTACACCAACCCGATCTTGACCGTGGAAGAGTTGGACAGTGAACGTTAGCAAAGTACTCGGTCGACCATGACACAGCTGACGCCACGCGAGAACGTATCCGAACTCGACAAGCATATCGTGGGGCAGGATGCGGCCAAGCGAGCGGTCGCGATAGCCTTGCGCACCCGCTGGCGGCGAGCGCAGGTAGAGCCCACGCTGCGCGCCGAGATCACGCCGAAGAACATCCTCATGATCGGGCCGACCGGAGTGGGAAAAACCGAAATCGCGCGGCGCCTGGCCAGACTCGCAGGGGCCCCCTTTATCAAGGTAGAGGCAACCAAGTTCACCGAGGTGGGCTATGTCGGGCGAGACGTAGAATCCATCATTCGCGACTTGATGGACGTGGCGGTCAAGATGACCCGCGAGCGGGCGGTGGAGAAGGTGCGGCAACAAGCCGAACAACTCGCCGAAGATCGTGTGCTTGATGTGCTCCTGCCAAGCGCACGGGGCGACCCGCTGTCTCAGGAACGCTCCTTGGAAGATCGCTCGGCGACGCGCCAAGCGTTTCGCAAAATGCTGCGGGAGGGGCGCTTGCATGACAAGGAGGCAGAGATCGAGGTCAGTGCACCCACCGTCGGGGTGGAGATCATGGCACCGCCTGGGATGGAAGAGATGACTAGCCAGCTGCAGAGCATGTTCCAGAATTTAGGCAGCGCTCGCACCCGCAAACGGCGGGTGAAGGTCAAAGAGGCACTGAAGCTACTGACCGAGGAGGAAGCGGGTAAGCTGGTCAATGAGGACGAGATCAAGATGCAAGCCCGTGAAAACGTCGAGCAGAACGGCATCGTATTCCTGGACGAGATCGATAAGGTGGCGAAGCGCGGTGAGCACAGCGGGCCAGACGTCTCGCGTGAAGGGGTGCAGCGTGACCTGCTGCCCCTGGTGGAAGGGTGCACGGTATCCACCAAATATGGCGTCATCCGGACGGACCACATCCTTTTTATCGCCTCCGGGGCTTTTCACATGGCCAAGCCCTCGGATTTAATTCCGGAGCTACAAGGAAGGCTACCCAATCGGGTGGAGCTGCACGCGCTTACGGTGCAAGACTTCGTACGCATCCTGACCGAACCGGATGCTTCACTGAGCAAACAGTACCACGCGCTGATGGCCACCGAGGGCGTTGAGCTGAAGTTCACAGAAACAGGCATTTCGCGCATCGCCGAAGTCGCGTGGCAGGTGAACCAGAGCAGCGAGAACATCGGGGCCAGGCGCCTCTACACAGTGATGGAGCGTTTGCTAGAATCGCTCTCTTTTTCCTCCAGCAGCGACGGATCACAGGCGGTGGTTGTGGATGCCGCCTATGTCGATGGGCATTTGGGCGAGCTGTTGAAGAACGAAGACATGGCCAGGTACATCTTGTAGTGGTCGACCTTGCGCAGCGACGCGGCGCGAAGCCGATCCCCTTGGAAATAAAGCTTAAGCGGCGTTCGCGCAAGCTCGCTATCCGCTTCGATGATGGGTCTTGTTTCGAGCTGAGCTGCGAGTTGCTCCGGGTCTGTTCACCCTCTGCGGAAGTGAAGGGGCACCACGCACAGGGCCGTGTGCTGCAAGTGGGCAAGGAGGCGGTCAATATCACGGCGATCGAACCTGTCGGCAATTACGCCGTGAAGCTCGTATTCGACGACGGGCATTCGACCGGTTTGTACTCTTGGGATTACCTCTATGATTTGGGGGTGAACCAAAATAGATACTGGATCGACTACCTGGATGCATTAAAACAAGCGGGCCATCCGCGACGGCCCGTTGCCTGAATCCTTGGCCAAGAGACAAGCCCACCTCATGCCGTCCCCTCTGCTCCGCTCGCTGGATCGCGAATGAAAACGACTGATTTCGGCTTTGAAAGGGTAAGTGAGCAGGATAAGACGCGCCGCGTCGCCCAGGTATTCTCCTCGGTTACGAACCGCTACGACTTGATGAACGACCTCATGTCATGGGGACTTCACCGCTTGTGGAAGCGCTTAGCCATCGCAATAGCAGGCATTCGGCCTGGCGACACCGTGCTCGATCTCGCGGGCGGCACGGGCGATCTTGCCGCGCTGATAACGGAGCGTGTGGGTGCCGAGGGTTGGGTGGTTTTAGCCGACATTAATGCGGACATGCTGCGTCTGGGCAGGGATCGTCTTCTCAACCGTGGTCTGGTTCACAGCCTAGCTTATGTGCAAGCCAATGCCGAATCACTGCCTTTTGAAGACAACGCCTTCGACGTGTTGACCTTAGCCTTTGGTCTGAGGAACGTAACGGAAAGAAGCCGAGCCTTGGCCTCCATGTGCAGAGTGCTGCGGCCGGGCGGAGTGGCGGTTATCCTGGAGTTCTCGCACGTCGTGTTGCCGCTGCTGCGCATGCTTTATGACCATTATTCTTTTGCCGTGTTGCCCCGGCTGGGGGCGCTGGTGGCAGGGGATGGCGATAGTTATCGATATCTAGTGGAATCGATCCGCACCTTCCCTAGGCAAGCCGAGCTCGCACAAATGATGGCCGCTGCGGGCTTTAGCGACATACATTGGAACAACCTGAGCGCTGGCATCGTCGCCGTGCATCGGGGATACAAGTTATAAGGCGAGGGAGTCGTGGTGCTTACGGGGATCCTGGATCTGGTTGAGCACACGCTCAACGGAGCGCTGCGCACCGATCCGGAAACCTTATCCCGATTAGGTGTCTTGCAAGGGTGGGTGGTGGCAGTCGACCTTCTGGGTTTGCAAACCTCCGTCTTCGTGTTACCCACCGAGTATGGGATCCGCCTGCAACCACAGTACGAGGGTCCGGTGCACGTACGGATCCGGGGAACCCTACTGGCTTTGCTAGCTCTTGTCACGGACCGAGGCAGACAACAGTTGACGTTTTCAGGCGACGTAGAAATCAGCGGCGACCTGTCCTTGAGCCAACATCTTCAGGCGCTGATCCGAGGTCTCGACGTCGATTGGGAAGAACTGCTGTCACAGAGAGTCGGCGATGTGGCGGCACGCCAGCTCGGCAATGTCCTGCGGAGGATCGGAGGGTGGGGAAAGCAAGCCCAGAAGACTTTCGAAAGCGATGTGTCTGAATTTTTGCGTCACGAGGTTCGTTTGTTGCCGCAGCGATCGGAGGTGGAGGGTTTTCTCGATTCGGTAGACACGCTGCGCGCCGACGCGGACCGACTGGAGCAGCGATTGCAGCGTCTGCAAAGGCTAGTGCGTAGCGAATGATGATTAGCGTCGGCCAGCTCCTCAGGTTACTGAGCATTCAACGCGTGCTCATCCGTCATGGGTTGGACGAGATCATTCTGGCTACACATTTGTTTCGTCCGGTACGGTTTCTGCTGTACTTGTTGCCCTGGAATTGGACCCGTCGACATCGTGAATCCCGCGCCAAACGCTTGCTTCATGTGCTGGAAGACCTTGGTCCCATTTTCGTTAAGTTCGGGCAGTTCCTGTCTACCCGCCGTGATCTGTTGCCTGATGAAATAGCCGATGAGTTCAGTAAGTTGCAGGACAGCGTTCCTCCTTTCCCGGGCGAACAGGCGTCGAGGATCATCGAGCAAGCTTATGGACACTCTTTGGATCAGGTCTTTGCCGAGTTTGACCAGACACCGCTCGCCTCCGCCTCGATCGCACAAGTGCATGCGGCTTGCCTCAAGGATGGGAAAAAGGTCGTGGTGAAAGTCGTCCGCCCTGATATAGAGAAATTGATCCGCCGCGATCTCGGCCTTATTCGCATCTTGGCCGATCTCGCCGAGCGCTACTGGGAGGATGGACGTCGGCTGCGCCCTACGCGCGTGGTGGTGGAGTATCATAAAATCATCCTGGATGAGTTGGACTTGATCCGCGAGGCGGCGAACGCCTCTCAGCTTAAACGAAATTTTAGCGCCTCCGAAAGCTTGTATGTCCCGAGGATCGTATGGGATCTGACACGACGCAATGTCATGGTCATGGAGCGAATCGAAGGGATTGCCATAGCCGATATCACCGCTTTGAAAACGGCCGGGGTCAGCCTTAAAGAGCTGGCTGAGATCACCGTGGGTATTTTTTTTACTCAGGTGTTCCGGGATCGTTACTTCCACGCCGATATGCACCCTGGAAACTTGTTTGTTTTGCCCGCTAGCGCCGGCCGACCGATCCGTATTGCCCCCGTCGACTTTGGCATCATGGGATCGCTGACGGATTTCGATCAGCACTACCTGGCCAAGAATTTCCTGGCCTTTCTGAACCGTGATTATCGTAAAGTAGCGCAGCTACACGTGGAGTCCGCGTGGGTACCGCCCGATACGCGCGTGGATGACTTCGAATTCGCCATCCGCACCGTATCCGAACCGATGTTTGAGCAGCCTCTTAAGAAGGTCTCGTTTGGGCGCTTATTACTGCGTTTGTTCCAAACCGCGCAGCGGTTCCATATGGAGATCCTGCCGCAATTGCTGCTATTGCAGAAAACTCTGGTCAATATCGAGGGGCTCAGCCAGCAGCTTTATCCCGATCTGGACTTATGGCACACGGCGCACCCTTGGTTAGAGCGTTGGATGGGTGAGCGGGCCGGGGTCAAGCGCTTAATCAAGGCCAGTCGAGAGATGGTGTGGGCAGAACGCTTACCGGATTTGCCTAAAACCGTAATGGATGTGTTAGACACGGCGCGTAACGGTCGCTTGCAGGTGCGCACGTACTCCGAACAGATGGCCCATCTAAACCAGGAGATCCGTCGAGCCAGGCGGCATGTGGTGTGGGGTGTCGCCGGCTCAGCGCTGGTTTTAAGCGCGGCGCTTTTATTGCAGCGTCAAGAGGTGCTAGGGACGTTTTGGGATGTACCGGCCTTAGTCTGGGTGCTTGGCGGCTTGGGTTGTTTCTTGCTGGTTGCCTCAGTAAGTGGCAATTAGCGCTCATGATCTGTCAATGACTTGACGATAGTGGGTAGCTTAGGGTTGTCGTGATCCTGGCGCTACCTCGAGATGCCTGGCCCCATTAGCACCGCTTTTCTTCAGAATCGTTATCTTTGCACAGAATAGCCGTTTGATCGCGTTTCCACTCTAATAAAAAGTAGTGATGGCCCGACGATTGCCTGTTTTCTTTCGGGGGACTAACAACCGATTGCGCATCGTTCGCGCTCTTGAAGAAGGGTTTGAGCATGGTAAAAACGGCGAAAATCTACCGCTTGCCGACAGTTGAGCAGCCGGCCGATGAATCATTGGAGTCGTCCATTGAGAACGTCGAGATCGAGCACATTGAGCTAAAAGGAGCCGATGGCCCCGCTAAGAATGACAAGTCTCAGCGCGAGCATACGCGCGTGGAACATGGCGAGATCAAAGCGCGGTTTATCGTTGGCGCAAAACCAAAGCGGTTTCGACCATTCACACGTGTATTCCCTTGCGAAGTAATAGACATCAGCATGGGTGGCGCCTGCATAGTGTCCACAAAACGTCTGTACAAAAACGAGACCCTAACCTTGTACTTTTCGTCCCCGGGTGATGACTCCGAGGAAGTTGCTATCGCGAGCGAGGTCGTTCGAACCGCCGGGATTGATAAAGCGCTGTTTAAATATGGGATCCAATTCTTTGGGACCATACCCCAGGGAGAGTTGCAAACGATCATTTGTCGCAAGGCGATTGAACAGAAGGTAGGGGGCGATCCCGAAACCCAAAATTAGCCGCTTCTCGTCCCTTGCGTACTCCGCGCCCATCGATCGCTACCGACTGGCCCCCCAGCTAACACCCGCTCGCCT
>Ga0187892_10010510_pt1 | contig 11698 bp, 10 predicted proteins | sample MA1701073metaG_FD_139345 | JGI IMG/M metagenome (GOLD analysis project Ga0187892, IMG submission 139345) | Bio-ooze microbial communities from a basaltic lava cave in the Kipuka Kanohina Cave System on the Island of Hawaii, USA - MA170107-3 metaG ... | reverse complement strand
ATGATGCCCCATTCCTTGTCCGACAGATCAAATCGACCGGCCATCTCTTCGCCCTCCGCAAACTCAGCGCAGGGAATCACCGTTCGCAAATCCGTCAAACCGGTTTATGGGTGTAGCCCCTAGCGTTATCGCCGGGAAGTTTTATAACGAAAGCGGCTGCAACCGATATGCCCTTTAGGGTCAGGTCGGCCGCTTCCCGCGTGCAGACAGTAGAAAGGTCCTCCCTCAAATCAGAAAACATCAGGATTATTCTTTTCTGCGCAGTCACTGTGCTCAAAAAGTCAGCAGCGGCAAGGATAGAGCCCGTGATATCGGTAAATCCTGCACGCAGCAGAGATTTTCTGACGCGCTCAAGCTCTCCAATCATGGCGCGTTTCGCGTTGTTAACGGCTCGTTCTTTCTCCGGCATAACAAAGGTGGCAAGAACAGCATCTTCCGTAAAACTGCACTCATTGATCTGTGCAATTCGAATCACATCGCCCGTGCGCAGCCGTAAAATGATAGAACGTAACGCTTGAAACACGCGAGCATGCTGCGCGTAATAGGTGCCTGACGTGTCGATAAGAATGTAAATGGCGCGTGACGGGAGCGAGGTCGCGCACGCAAGCAATGCGACAGTCGTGGAGATGCAAAATGTACGCCTATCAAGACAAAGCATTTAGCTACCGATCAAACACTTTTCTGAACCAATTTAGCGCCTCACCAATTTTCTTGGGTACCGCGACGACGATAGCGAAAACCGCAAGTACGAGATCACGCGCCAGGCGGCCTACCTTTCCGATAAGGACGAGCGGGATTGAAAGCAGGATGAAGAGGGTTCCGACAAGCGTCCGCACCAGAGGCCCCGCCGCAATAATCGCGCCTTCCAAGGGAACAGCAACGAAAGCGATTACGATGGGAAGAATGAAACCAAGTCCACCTTGAATGAGCGTATCCCAGGAAATTCCACCTTGGCTATCAGATGACGGCTCTTGGGTCATTGTCTCACCCAAGACCTGAGATTGCAAAGCGGCGCTCTCTGTAATGAGGACGTCCCGCCAAACGGCGAGCCCTACTTCGATGGCAGCCAGAAAAAGTAATAAGGACGTCGTGATTGCCAAGCCAATCTTTTTACCAGCCTCCGGAAATTCAGGACGAATTAGGACATTGGTGAGGCCCCAAAATTCCATCGCCATAAAGCCGATAAATAGCTCTAAGCCGATGATTGCGGCTGCAGCGACCACGTTGGCCGGTGTGCCGGCCACCGGGTAGCTACCCAAAATGTCGGCCAACGGCCGCTGAAGTAGATAAAAATTGGCTACGACCGCGGCCACTACAATGATGCCGACTGACGTTGCCCCTGACATTCATCCAGGGCCGATTGGAATCTGGCGGTTGCAATCCTCTGCCACAGTGTGAGCGACGGGCCAAGGCGCGGAGCCATCCAAGGGCTCAAGCGCCTTGGCCTGTCGCGCCCCGAACGCGGCGGCGTATTCGGCGGGGGTCTTCCATCCGATGCGCGAATGCGGCCGCACATGGTTGTAATCGCGCCGCCAGTCTTCGAGCGCGAGGCGCGCCTGGCCGAGCGACGTGAAGAGCATCTCGTTCAGGAACTCGTCCCGCAGCCGCGAATTGAAGCTCTCGATGAAGGCGTTCTGAACCGGCTTGCCGGGATCGATGTAATGCCAGTCGACGGATCGCTCGGCCGCGAAGGCGAGGATCGCGTTCGAGGTCAGCTCCGTGCCGTTGTCGCTGACGATCGACTTCGGCCTTCCGCGCGCGGCGATGAGCCGATCGAGTTCGCGCGCCGTGCGAACGCCCGAGAGCGATACGTCGGCGATCGCGGCGAGACATTCGCGCGTGCAGTCGTCGTAAATCGCAAGGATGCGGAAACGGCGTCCGCAGACGAACTGGTCGGCGACGAAGTCGAGGCTCCAGCGGTCGTTCGGCGACGCTGCAGGCGGCATCGGCGTCCTTGTTCCAAGCGCTCTTTTGCGGCCGCCGCGCTTCTTCACCTTGAGCCCTTCTTCGCGATAAATCCGGAACACGCGCTTGTGGTTCACGGCGAAGCCCTCCCGCTTCAGCATGACGTGCAGGCGCCGATAGCCGAACCGCCGGCGCTCCTGCGCGATGGCGACCATCCGTTCGCGAAGGCGCGGATCGTCCGGCCGGCGTGAGCGGTAGCGCGCCGTCATCCGGTCGCAGCCGGCGACCTTGCACGCCCGCCGCTCGCTCATCTCGTGCGCCTCCTCAAGATGAGCGACGGCCTTCCGCTTCTCGGCGGGCGTCACCACTTTTTTGACAGAAGGTCTTTCAGCGCCGCGATGTCGAGGTGGGCGTCGGCGAGAAGCCGCTTCAGCTTCGCGTTCTCCGTCTCAAGGCCTTTCAGGCGCTTGGCATCCGAAACGTCCATTCCGCCGTATTTGTTCTTCCAGTTGTAGAGCGTCTGCGGGCTGATCCCGTGCTTGCGGCCAAGCTCCGCCGCGCTCCTCGCCCCGAGTTCATGCTCCCTCAGAACAGCAATGATCTGCTCTTCCGTAAAGCGCTTCTTCTTCATCTTCCGGCCCTTCTCTCATGGGCCAGATTCCAAATCGATTCGGCTTAAATCCCGGGGGCAACGTCACGACTATTACGGAAGCTAGAACGGTCGTAATCACGCTTCTGCGGCTATTACGCCGAAATTCTTCTGAGAGCCTGCGTGCTTCAGCGATCAGCGACCTACCCAGGTTGCCCAGACGCTCGCCGATGTCTTCGCCTATGTAGATTATTATTCCGAAGAACGAATTGATCGCAGCAACGATGGCATCCTCGGCGAAGTATAAAATGAAGGCCGTTATAATTAGCGCTATGATTGTGTGGTTGGTATAAGCGCCAATCAACGCTTGAAAAATATTCAGTAAGATTGTCCAAAGATCATCCATTTCCATACCCCCCGGTTGGAACGGAACGAAGACAGCAAGCCGCTGAACAGCTGCCCGAACAACAGCATCCCCAACGCGGTCGAAGTTCTACACGCTCGTATCAATTGATACAACTTGAAAAAGCGTAGTTTAGGCGATCATCCGTCGGGCGGATAAAATCCGGCATCCTTCGCGCCGCAAATTCCGTATCCGCGGCGAGGCTCGCGGTGGAGTGGAGCCCTGGGTTGGTGCTGCTTGGAGTTATGATTTTGGCGCTCGCAGCCTTGGCGCCCTCGATAGGTGTTTATCGAACTGCTTGGGAAATAGTCGCCCGAACATTTTGTTTCCTCCGTCAATCCGGTCGATGGCGTGTAATCGCCGCGTTCCATTTTTCGCGATCGACGCCTAAACTGGGAAGGCGGTCGCCATTGCAGCGGGGCTTCCCGAGCCGCGCAATGAATGGACGCCGTTCCTACTTCCAGCCAGCATAGGATGCATGCGCCCATTTATTCCGTGGATTGCCGTGCGCTCCAGAGCATCAGCGCCGATGCGTAGAGCACGACGACGACGACGCCCCAGCGCAGGATCTCCAGCGGCAAGGATTTCACGATCAGCGCCGCGACGAGGACGGCGGGAATGCCGCCGATCGCCATGGCGAGAGCGAGTCCCATGGCGACGCGGCCCGTCGGGAAGAAACGCATTGCTCCGACCGGCATGAGGAAGGCGCAGGCCCCCATCATGATCGGGAAGGCCGCGCGCGGGTCGAGGCCCATGAGGCTCAAGAGAATTAGCGAAGGCGCGTAAAGTCCGATACCAAGCGTCATCAACGCGCCGAGCACGAAATGCGCGCCGATCGCGGCGAACAGCATCGGTCCTTCGAGCGCCAGCGCCGAGCCGCCCGCCGGGAGCTTGCCGAGATTGGCGAGCGCGAAGAGGCTCGCAGCGATCAGCAGCGCGAGCCCCATGCCGATGCGGATGGCGCGCACCGGCATTCTCGCCACGATCGGCGCGCCGACGATCGCGCCGGCGACAGCCGCGACGATACAGGCGATGAGGAGTCCGACATCGACCTTCACGAGATTGATGAAGATGAAGGCCTGCGCGATAGTCGGGAGCGCGTGGCCGACATTCAAGGTCGCGGGGATATTTTCGTCGGCCGTCAGCTTACGGAATTTGATCCAAGCCGTCGTCGGGGCGAAGGAACCGATGCCGAGGGTGTCGAAGAAATTGGTGACCGCGCCGAGGCCGACGCCCTCGAACGTCAGCGCGCGCGCGCTCTTCTCGGCGAACGCCTTCCGCGCCCACACCGTGATGAAGACGACGGCGACGACGGCAAGCGCGCCAAGGAGGATGGTGACGGCCATATTCGACACCTGTGTTTTCGAGCAATACCTGTGGACTTGAGGCTGGCGACCGCTGCGGGGACTACCCCTCCCTGAAAGGGAGGGTCGGACCCGATCAGGGGTTCGGGGAAGGTTCAATGCTTGCGGATAGCTTGAAAACCGAACTTGCGGCAAGAATGAACCTCGGCTGCTTCGCCGCAGACTGGTTGCGGGCCGGCGCAATTTGGTCAAGAAACGGCCGATGCCCGCATGGCGGGGTCGAGGGGAAGGCTGCGTATGAATCGAGCGGGCCTCATTGCGTTCGCCGCCTTGGTTGCGGCGGCCTGCGGCGGGGAGCGCGCCGAGGATGCGCCCGCCGCTCCGGCGAGCGCCGAGGCCGAGCAGCAGGCGCTCGATCTGTGGCTCGAGCGGCTCGAAGTCGGCAGCCGCGAACTTTACAGCGCCCGCGCGGCTGTCGCCGCCGCGCTCGAGCTTGAGCCCGGCGCCAAAGTCGCCGATATCGGCGCCGGCACGGGACTTTACACGCTGCTCTTTTCGGAGATCGTCGGCGAGGGCGGCGCCGTCTTCGCCGTCGACATCGAGCCGCGTTTCCTGAAGCTCATCAATCAGCGTGCGGAGGAATTCGGCCTCAATAATGTTGTGTCGGTTCTCGGCAGGGAGGACTCGATCACCCTGCCGCCGGCCTCCGTCGACGCGGCGTTCATCGCCGACACCTATCATTATTTCGACGACCCGGCGGCGATCATGACGACCGTCCGTGACGCGCTGAGGCCGGGCGGGTCGCTCTATATCGTCGATTTCGATATCGAAGAGGGCGCCGAGCCGCCCGCCGACAAGCGGCATGTCCGCTTCGGCAAACAAGGCGTCGCCGCCGAGGTCCAATCTTTCGGATTTTCGCCTCCGCAAGAGATCGCGGTCGCCGGTCTTTCCGAAAACTACATGCTGAGATTCGCACGACCCTAATCCAGATATTCCGGGCTGTGCTTGACCTTCGCGTAGTCCGAAGCTTCGTGCTGGATCATCACCCAGGCGCCGGTCTCTGAGGCCAGGGACTCGAACTTGTCCATCGAGCGCAGCGTTTCCTCCGGGTCCGTATTAAAAACCGGGATCGTTCGCTTCTCGCGCGCTTCGGTGAAATGATAGAGATCTCCGGTCAGGAGGAAGGGGCCGTAATTTTCGAGCCTGATCAATAGCGATGAATGGCCCGGCGTATGGCCGGGCGTGGAGACGATCATGACCTTGCCGTCGCCGAAGACGTCATGGTCGCCTTCGATTTCGCGCATCTTCGCGGTCTCCAGCTTGTCGTAAGCGGCGAATGACCGCGCGTCGGCGCGCGCTGCGTCTCGGAACATGTGCGCGCGCTCGGCCTTCTGCACGATGAAAGTCGAACCCGCGAACAGATTGCCGTTGCCGACATGATCGAAATGCGAATGCGAGATTGAAAAGAACTCGATGTCGGCGGGCTTAACGCCGATCTCCGCGAGCTGGCTCGCCAGCGTTTTGGGCACGGTGATCTTGAACCCGCCTTCCGCGACGCCTTCGGGATTCTCCGCGATCGCGTCAGGCAAGCCGGCGTCCCACAGGAAATCCCCATCGGGATGGCGGATCAGATAGCAGGTGACGAGCCCCGATCCCGGTCTGCCGTTATAGGCGCCGCCGCGATCGAATGGGCCGAGATCGGCCATCTCCATTTGGCCGCAGTCGAAGACGTAGAGTTTCATTGCAGCGGGCGTTCCCGATTGCGCTGCGCCCGTCGCTTCGGGGTCTGCCGATTTGTCTTTGGAGCAGGCGCAAAGCGCGAGAACTGCGATCGAAACTCCGATAAATCTGTGCATAAACGAACCCATTCGAGGCTGAAGCCTTGTTAACCCCCGCCATCCGGGGGCCGCAATCGGCCCTTGCAGCGCGGGGTTTTTCAAGGGGTTGAAGCCGCGCCGGCCCTTGGCTATATGCCCTCTTCTCGCCGCACGGCGATCTGTTGGCGCGGGGTGGAGCAGTCCGGTAGCTCGTCAGGCTCATAACCTGAAGGTCATAGGTTCAAATCCTATCCCCGCACCCAACTTAACTGACTGATATAAAACAATTTTTCTGGCCGACGGCGAGACCATCCAAGGCACTAAAAAGTCCTCGGGTAAGCATCGGGTAAGCAGATTCGAGCTGGCCGCAGCGCCCTCCGTCAAACCCGGTCCATCAGCGAATTCCGGCGCGTACCTACGGGCGGTTGGGCGCATCCGGGAGAATCGCGATCAGCCTGGATGAAACGACGCCGGCAGCTGCGGCGATATCCCAAGTGTGTCTGCCGACCGGCGCCGGGCCGCCCTTGAGTGGGCCGCCCAGCGAGGGACCGTCCGAAAGGCCACCGCCGCCCACGGTCGGCAGTGTGGCGCCCGTCGACAGCAGCGGACCGATATCGGCGGTGAAGCGAGGGTCGGTCAGTTTGGCGGCGAGGTTCTCTTCAAACTGGGTACGGATGACGCGATGTCCACCGTGTTCCATGTATTCCCGGAACGCGGCAACGATGCGCGCGGGATCAACGCTCTGGCTTTCAAGCGCGACGGCGAGATCAAACAGGTCGCGCCCTTTGCGGCGCTGGTAGAGCGCGCGTAGTTTGGTGGCGAGCAGCTCATCGAGTTCATAGGTCAGGACATCGCATGCGCCCCCAAACCACCGCGAGGCGACTGAGAAGCGCATGCTTTTAAATCCGCACACGGCAAAATGTTCGCGGGAATTGATTTCGACCTTGAGTTTGAGCGGCAATGGCGGCGTGTCTTCGGAGTCGAACCGATACGTTAACGTGACGCGGCCTTCGCTCTGCTTGTAGCGCGGTTTACCGAGCCAGCCATCGAGCGCGTCGTGCAAAGCATCCATAAGCGGCCCCGCCGGCTCAGCGTTCACCTGCACCAGGTCGATATCTTCGGAGTAGCGGGCGGGCGGTTTGATGTGGAGCTTGTAGAGCGCGGTCCCGCCACGGAAGGCGAGCGATTTCGCCAATACTGGATGCGTGAAGATGGCGACCAACGCGCGGCAGATCACGAGGTCCTGCTCGACCTGGAAATCCTGCACCCATGGCGCTTCAGCGCGCCATTCGGTGATGTAGTCACGCGGGATCACAGCTCTGGCTCAATGTCGGCATTCACTATGAGCTTCCAATCTTTGCGGCGTTCGCCGCCGGCAGAAGCGCTGGGAAGAAGCAAGGTCGCTTCTTTCGCTTCGCGGCGGACGTAGTCGCGAAGGGCTTGCGCCTTCTCAGGAGCCTCTGTCAGCTCAAGGAGGTAGCCAAGCCGCTGCGCCCACGGCAGCGGAACCGCCGCCGCCGCCGCCGCCAGCTTGCCGGGATCGATTTTCTCGGCGAGTTCGGCGAGCACTGTCGCCACCTGGTCGAGCCCGCCCGCGTGTTCCGGATAACCGACGAGATCGATGGCCGTCGCCTCGGGCGTTGAGACGAGGATCGCGCCGCGTGGCGTGTTGAAAGATTGCACAGGCGTTTGACTGACGCGCCGGTTTACAATGAAGGCGACGCGCACTTGCCCGCACAAGATGGGACGACGCGGTTTGCCGAGCATCACCTGGAATTCCTGCGGGCGGTGATGCGCCGCGCCATGAAACTGCGCTGCGGATAGCAGCCCCGTGTAATAGGAGACGCCAAGCCGCTGCATCAGGTTCGGGATGAACTGCTCCGCCGGCAGCGAACCGAGTGCACGGTATTCCGGCGGCACGATGATGTAAAAGCCTCGCGCCGGCGACGCGACGGCGCCCTGCTTAGCGAGCCGGTTCAAAGCGAGCCTCGCCGCGGCAGCCGACACGTCCAACGCCGCACGAGCCTCCTCTGACGTGAAGCTGTAGCGGCCCCGTGCCGCCAGGCCGCTGACATAATCGCGGGCATGCAGGGGTAAGCCAGACTTCATTCGCAAAACGTATCATATTTTGATGCTTTATGCAAACAAAATCTATGATGCCTATCGGCAGCTGAGTGAATTCAATCCATCGCGACGGCGCATGAGCCTGGCACCGTGCTCGGGGCCGTCAAGGCCAAGCCCTTAACGGGCGCGCAAACAGCGCGGCCTTGACCGCCCCTGCGCGCGACGCCGGCGAAAAGCGCAGGTCGGGACGGAGAAACGGGGCCGAGGTCGAACAGAGAAACGAATTTCTGGTGCGGAACCACTGTGCATTTACGCTTTGATCGATCGAGAACACGGCGTCTCCCAAACGCAACTGACGGTTAATCTACAGTCAAGGCGGCGGCGTTACCGTGAGATGCGACCGCAGTTCTCATGAAACAAAGCGCAATGACCCGTCAAAAGACCGCCTCAGCCGCCAGCGCTCCGCTCGCCGATTTCGTCGCAAGCGTCATTGAAGGCTTGCGACCGCGGCTCCTTGATCTGACGCGTCGAAACCCTCTCATCAACACACGCCGTTCGGCAAAATCGAACGCCCATATCTGGGTTGTCGATGAATTGCCTGATGTGCTCGCACTCAGGCTCTCGCTTGGCGAATCCATGCGGTTTGCCGCTCTACCGCCTCTCGACAGCGAACCCCTTGATGAAAAGACGGCGGAGTTCGATGCGGCTTTGGCGGTCGCGCGCCTGACTGACGCGCTGTACCTAGCTGAACTCGATAGCCAGGGTGACCAGCCTGAAGATTTTGACGCCGCACGGGCAGCCGAGCGAGGGCTACGTGATCGCGTGCGGTCGCGATTGGGCCTTCCGCCACTATCGCCTCAGCAAGAGATTACGCTTGAGGCGCATGCAAAGATAAACGGGATCGCGTCGAATTTTGAATTGCCGCAGCCGAATCAACAGCATCCCGACGGTCGCCACACTGATGAGCTGATCCAGACGCTTCTCCTGCCGGACGATCTCGACCGAAAAATGTCCGCGCTGGTCGATAAGGGCCGCGAATGGCGACAGGAGACCGGCATCGGCGTGTTCCGGGCAGCATTCGGATTCCTCGACTGGGCGGATGTGAAAAGTGGCGACAAGGGGTTCTCGCCACTGATCATGCTTGAGGTTGAAATCAAAAAACGCAAGGCCAACGGCGGTACCGAGTATTGGGTGGAGACTCTTGGCGAGCCTGCACAGCGCAATGGCGTCCTCACAGTGAAGTTGCGAAATGACTTCGGTATTGATCTCCCCGAATTCGAGGGGGGCTCGCTCGAAGAGTATTTCCGGAAGATTTCGGCCGTAGCGCCGGCTTCGATCCGTTGGACCGTGCGCCGCCAAATCGCCTTTGGGGTTTTTCCGTCGGCTCGTATGGCGATGTATGAGGACCTTGACACCCAGCGCAACGACTTTGCGGAAAATCTGGTAGTCAGAAGTCTTCTCGCCGGTTCGCAGAGCAAAGAGGCGGCCCCCTTCGCAGACGAGTACGATACGGATCGTCCGGAGATCGAAAAAAAGGTCCCGGTGCTCGTAAAGGACAGCGATTCCTCTCAATTCAGCGCGCTTGTCGATGTAATGAGCGGATGCAACCTGGCGCTCGAAGGACCACCCGGAAGCGGGAAATCACAGACGATCGTCAACGCCATAGCCTGCGCGATCTCGGAAGGAAAAAAGGTCCTGTTCGTCGCTTCCAAGACGGCGGCGCTGGAGGTCGTCAAGGCGCGCCTGGCGGAAGCTGGTCTCGGCGAATTTGTCCTGTCCTTACAGGCCGAACGATCATCCCGAGACCAAGTCGTCAAGTCGTTACGCGAACGACTTGAAATGGAACGGGACGCCCCGCCGCGCAACCTCGACGCCAGAATTCGCGATGCGAAAGACGTTCGCGCCAAACTCTCCGCTTACATCCAACTTGTATCGTCGCCGTTCGGCGAAACGGGTTTCACCGTATACGAAGTTCTTGGAAAATCGATCGCAACATCCAGCCTATTAGAGAATGCGCCGGTCGCCTTGCAGTCGCCAGGTCCTGCAAAATTCCCGATTACTCGGCATCAGATTATCGAAAGCCTTCGACCAATTGGCGAAGGTCTCGAAAAAGCGTGGCGTGCCGCTGAACGAGCGCCAGATTTCTGGCGAGAAAGCGAACTTCCAATCTTTGACAGGTTGTCGCTTGAGGCCGTAGCTCGGCAAGCACATTCGGCGGCCCTTCTATTCGGCTCCGCCGAAAAGGCACGCGAACGGCTCCAACAATTCGGACTCTTTGTCGATCTGTCTGCCGAAAAATTTGACGAACTCCGCACCATCCTTGCGCGCCTTGAACCCCTTGTTGGGAAAGCGGAGCCGACAGCACTGCTACGCGCCACCCAAAATGGCGCGCTTGTCGCCCTTCAGGAATTTCGCGACGGTCTGCAATTATTTAAGGACCACCAGGAAGCAATTACTCAAGCTTGTATATCACCGATTGCGGCGGCAATTTCAGAGCGTCTTCGCGGCGCTCACACATTGTGCCAACGCTATAAAATCCAAGCCCTCGACCTCTCATGGCTTCGCCGCAAACGGGCTGCAATTGAAAAGACACTGAATTCTAATCGCATCGCGGAATCAACAATCGGACCTTACATTCTCGCGTTTCCACGCGAAGCACAACGGCCACTCGCGCAATTGGTTGCAGCCAATAGCTTCATCGCGCAGTGGCCGCGAGAAATCCTTGGTCTTCGGCGAGACGCTCTTCAAGGCGGCGCGGTGCTGGACAGCGTTCGACGTATTTGTCAAAGCGGCCGCGACCTTTATGCCAGACGAAGCGCGCTCGAAGCAGTTATCGAAACCAGTTTGAGCATCGACGAACACACATTGCGAATGGATTGCGGAATACTCCGGGGCGCGAGCATTCTGAGCGTATTGTCACCGGCCTATCGATCCGCCAAACGCCGCTACCAAGCGGGCACGCGACGCGAACAATTTGAGCGGCAATTGGCGTGTAAAGACCTGCAAGACCTTGCCGGCTGGCGTGAAGCCGAGCGAAAGCTTTCCGCCGAAATGGACGCCCTAGGGATCTTTGGTCCGCACCACCGCGGAGTGGAAACCAATTTCGACTTGTTCGATCGATTGGCGGATTTCTACCAGGCGATCGAGACGACATTTCCAGGTCTGGCGAACCGGGATTTGCGTGATTTCCTTTGCAATTCCGGCGTTGAGCAATTGACCTCTATTCCGCCAATTGATGGCGCGTTTGCGACAGCGACGATTGGCGACCTGCAAGAGCGGATCAAGGCGGATGCGGGCAAGCTGACCAACTTTGATCGAATTCTCGGCGAGCTGTCCTTGCTTATCGTCGATCTGAAATCGCCTTCGGCAACCTCTGTTGAAGCGCTGCCCGAACTCGCCAATCGCGTCGATGAGGCGATCGAGTTGGGCGCCCAACTGGAAAGATCCACGATTGCCGGAGAATCTTTGGGACGTCGCTTCACTGGCGCCCGCACTAGGAGCTTGACTCATAAAGCTCTCATGAGGATGCGGGCGGAGGCAAGCTGGATCAGGGCGAGGTAGTTGTCTGCACGCTTTTCGTAGCGCGTTGCGATGCGCCGGAAATGCTTGAGTTTGT
>Ga0187892_10010507_pt1 | contig 11700 bp, 5 predicted proteins | sample MA1701073metaG_FD_139345 | JGI IMG/M metagenome (GOLD analysis project Ga0187892, IMG submission 139345) | Bio-ooze microbial communities from a basaltic lava cave in the Kipuka Kanohina Cave System on the Island of Hawaii, USA - MA170107-3 metaG ... | reverse complement strand
GCGTGGCGTCGATGAGCATTTTGCTGCCCATGTCATTTCCTTTGCGCGGCATGGCGGCACGGCTGCTCCCGTCTCCGTTCCGGGTTCGGAATCTGGAGAGAGTCTGCGGGCGATACGGCGCGATAGGGGCGTGATGTGACGGCCGATGAACGTCGGCGACAGCCCTGCCGCCGGTCTGAACCGGAGGCCGAGGGGCGCTCTCATCGTCGTTTGGGTCATGCCCGTGATTTCCATTTGCCCAGGCCCTTAATGGCCCGGACGGTTCAACACCGGCGGGTTCCTTCCGAGGAGACCCAACCTTACCGCTATCGAGAGGGCTACACGATATATCCGGATCCCCGCTCGAAGCGAAATTTGACGCCTTGTCAGCTAAACGCCACGGAATCGTGGCTCTGACCTCAAGGAGACAGGCTCTTTTAGGTGCGGCACCCCGCATTTGCAAGCGGCTTGGCCGGAAACCAACAGTTAACCACAGAACCCGTAACATTCTTCCAGATGGGGATATTAGGGGGACGTCGTCCGGTAATGGGCTTCTCTGGAGACATGCGACAGGGAAAAATGGCGGTTCGGATGCTGCTCGCCCTCTTGCTCCTGCTGGCCCTTGCGGTGCCGAAACCAGCCGTTGCAGCCGATACGGTTGCGACGGGAGCCCGCGTCGGCGGCGATAACAACCACACCCGCTTCGTCGCCGATCTCACCACCCCCGTCAACTACACGGTTTTCGTCCTGCCCGATCCCTATCGCGTCGTCATCGACATGCCCAACGTCACTTTCAGCCTGCCACCCGGCACAGGACAGAAAACCCGGGGGTTGATCGGCGAATACCGCTACGGCCAGCTTGCGGCCGGGCGTTCCCGCATCGTCATGGATACGGTGGGTCCCGTGCTCATCGAAAAATCATTTATCGTCGATCCACAGGCGGGCCAGCCCGCCCGCCTCGTGGTCGACCTCGTCCCCATCAGCGAAGAGGTTTTCCTCAAAACCTACCGCGAAGAGGAGGAGAAGGCAGCGGCCACGGCCGAGGCGCTTGTTCCGCTGCCCATCCCCAAGCTCGAAGCCCGCGACCGGGCCCGCAAGCTCATCGTCATCGATCCAGGTCACGGCGGTATTGATCCTGGTGCCGTAGGCGTCAACGGAACGAAAGAGAAGGACGTAGTGCTGGGCTTCGCACTCAGCCTTCGAGACCAATTGCGAAAGAGCGGTCAATACGACGTAGTGATGACGCGCACCAGCGACACGTTCGTCAGTCTGCGCGATCGTGTGCGCGTGGCCCGCAAGAAGAAAGCCGACCTGTTCATTGCCATACACGCCGATACGGTTCGGGGTCAGCAGGCCAGGGGCGCCACCATCTACACGCTTTCTGAAAAAGCCTCCGACGCCGAGGCCGAAGCGCTGGCCCACAAGGAAAACCGCGCCGACATTATCGGCGGCCTGGACCTTGGGGCTGAAAGCGAGGAAGTGACTGACATCCTCATCGATCTCGTGCAGCGCGAGTCAAAGAGCCACTCCATGGTCTTCGCCAGAAAAGCCCTGGGCGAGATGAAGACGGTGACCGACTTCACCGGCAAGCCCTTGCGCTCGGCCGGTTTCGTCGTGCTCAAAGCTCCTGATGTTCCCTCGGTTCTCGTGGAACTCGGCTATCTGTCAAGCCGCCATGACGAAGCCCAGCTCAGCGCCCCCGCCTGGCGCAACAAGGTTGCAAGCGCCATGACGCGGGCCATCGGCAAATATTTCGCCACCGAAGTCGCCCAGCGCGGAGACTGATTCAATACTGCCTTCCCCCTCGCGGGGGAAGGTGGCGCGAAGCGCCGGATGAGGGGGCGGTTCAGCGAGTCGGGTGTTTGTTGGCTAGACTCGCTGAGGCAGCCCCCTCATCCGGCTCGCGCCAAGTGGCGCGATCCACCTTCCCCCGCAAGGGGGGAAGGAAAAAAGTGCTTCGCGATCGGTCGATCACGGCTCGAGGTGGGGATGATCGACTCGCCCCGTCTTGGCCACATTCAAAGCCTAGCGAAAGCCCAATCGAGGGGTAACGATGCTGCGTTTTCTGGGGTGGCTTTTTACATTGGGATTTATGCTGTTCGTCGGCACCGCCGCCGGGCTCGCTTATATCATCTGGGATGTTTCCAGAGGCTTGCCGGACTACAAGCAACTCACCCTCTATGAGCCGCCGGTGATGACCCGGGTACACGCTGCTGACGGGTCATTGCTCGCCGAATACGCCGATCAGCGCCGCCTGTTCGTGCCAGCGAACCAGTTGCCGAAGCGCCTGATCCAGGCTGTGATCTCCGCCGAGGACAAGACTTTCTTCCAGCATGGCGGCCTAGACTGGCAGGGAATAGCATCAGCCACCGTGCGTTACCTGCAGGTGAAATGGACGGGCCAGGGCCAGATTGTCGGCGCCTCCACCATCACCCAGCAGGTGGCCAAGATCTTCCTTCTCACCAGTGAACGCTCTCTCACCCGCAAATTGAAAGAAGCCCTGCTGGTGCAGCGCATTGAGCAAACCTTCACCAAGGAACAAATCCTCGAACTCTATCTCAATGAAATGTTCCTCGGCACATTTCCCAAGACCAACATCTATGGCGTCGCCGCCGCCTCGCTGAATTATTTCGGCAAGCCGCTTGCCGAGTTGTCACTGGAAGAGGTGGCCTATATTGCGGCCCTTCCCAAGGCCCCCAATAATTATCACCCCTACAAGGAAGCCAAACGCGCCGTCGAGCGGCGCAATTGGGTACTGGGCCGGATGTACGAGAACGGCTACATCACCCAAGCCGAGATGATGGAAGCCCGGTCGAAGCCACTCGCCGTCAATCCGCGTCCCTTCGGCGCCCAGCTTTTCGCCGCCGAATCTTTCGCCGAGGAAGTGCGCCGCGAGATCATCGAGCTTTATGGCAAGGACAAACTGGAAAAAGGCGGACTGTCGGTCCGCACCACGCTGGAGCCGAAGCTGCAAATCTTCGCCCGCCAGGCGCTGGCGCGCGGCCTCATCGCTTTCGACAGGAAGCGCGGCTATCGCGGGCCGATCGCCAAGGTCGATGTGAACGGCGACTGGGGCCAGCTCATCGCGGGCCGCAAGGTTCCCGAAGATGTGGCGCCATGGCGCCTGGGTGCCGTTCTTGAAGTCACCGAGCAGCAGGCTGTGGTGGGGCTTCAACCCCAATTGCAGCCCGATGGCAAGCTGCCGTCCGAGCGTGAAAAGGTGACTGTGCCGCTGGCCTTGCTGCAGTGGGCGAGAGCCTACGTCGATGGCAGCAAACTCGGCCCGGAAATTAAGATCGTGACCGATGTGCTTGCGGTCGGCGACGTGATTTATGTGGCGCCAAGCAAGGATGCAGCCCTCTGGCATCTGGTGCAGATGCCCGATGTGGAAGGCGCTCTCGTTGCCATGGACCCCCACACCGGCCGCGTCCTTTCCCTCGTCGGCGGCTTCTCCTACGGCAAGAGCCAGTTCAATCGCGCGGTGCAGGCGCTGCGCCAGCCCGGTTCTGCATTCAAGCCCATTGTCTATGCCGCCGCACTCGACAACGGTTATACGCCAGCCTCCGTCGTGCTCGATGCTCCGATCGAATTCAAGATGATGAACGGTGAAACCTGGAAGCCGAAAAACTACCAGGACAAGTTTTTCGGTCCTTCAACACTCCGCCGCGGCATCGAGCAATCGCGCAACGTCATGACAGTGCGCCTCGCCAGCGAGCTTGGCATGGTGCGGATCGCCGATCTTGCTCAGCGCCTCGGCCTCTATGACAAGCTGCCCATGCATCTTGCCATGGCGCTGGGTGCGGGCGAGACAACGCTGCTCAAGATGACTACCGCCTACAGCATGCTCGACAATGGCGGCAAGAAAATCCAGCCAACTTTGATTGATCGGGTGCAGGACCGTTTTGGCAAAACCATCTTCCGTCACGATAAGCGCGACTGTAGCGCCTGCAACAGCCAATCCTACGATCCGAACAATCCTGAACCGGAACTCCTGGATGTGCGCGAGCAGGTGATGAACCCCTATACGGCCTACCAGATCACCTCGATGATGGCGGGCGTGGTCGAGCGCGGCACCGGCAAGAAGCTTCAACTGGTCGGCAAGCCAGTGGCCGGCAAGACCGGCACTTCAAACGAGGAGAAGGATGCGTGGTTTATCGGTTTCACTCCCGATCTCACCGTTGGCGTCTATGTCGGTTTCGACAATCCCAGGGCCATGGGCAAGGGGCGCACCGGCGGTGAACTGGCCGCCCCCATTGTTGCCGATTTCATGCGACTGGCGCTGCATGACAAACCGGCGACGCCGTTCCGCGTGCCCCGCGCCATCGAACTGGTGCCGATCGACGCCAAATCCGGCACCCGCGCCGTGTTCGGCCGCGAAGGCGTCATCCTTGAAGCCTTCAAACCCGGCGACGAGCCGCCCGAATCGACAACCATCATCGGCGCCGATGTTGCAGCGGTCGATGGCGCCCATGCGGGTGATGGTGTGGTTCTGGTTCCGGCCGAGGAGCCCGATGACGGGTTTGATGATGATGGCGAGTTGACGACGGGCGCCGGCGGCCTTTATTGACACCCCTCATGCGCGCCGAAATCGCCAGTCTTGTGGATGAAATGCAGCAGTCGGTTGGGCTGCTGAGGAGGCATCTTTAACTGGGACAGCGCGCAGAAACGCCTGGCCGAATTGAACGCCAAGGCCGAAGACCCGGCCATATGGAGCGATCCGCAAAAGGCACAGGACGTGATGCGCAAGCGTCAGGAGCTTGACAGCCGCATCAACGACGTTCTCCGCATCGAACGCACCATCGCCGATAACCGCGAGTTGATCGAGCTTGGCGAATTGGAAGGCGACCGGGGTATCGTGACCGAAGCTGAAAAAGCGTTGTTGGCGCTCAAAGCCGAGGTCGCAGCCAGCGAACTCGCAACGCTGCTTTCGGGCGAGGCCGACGCGAACGACTCCTATTTACAGATCAACGCCGGTGCCGGTGGCACCGAAAGCCAGGATTGGGCGGCAATGCTCATGCGCATGTATACGCGCTGGGCTAGCCAGACCGGATACAAGGTGGCGATCCTTGACGATCATCCAGGCGAAGAAGCGGGCATCAAGTCGTGCACGCTAGAGATCAAGGGCCATAATGCCTATGGCAAGCTCAAGACGGAGTCGGGCGTGCATCGCCTGGTCCGCATTTCGCCCTATGATTCGAACGCCCGCCGGCACACGTCCTTTGCGTCAGTCTGGGCTTACCCCGTCATCGACGACGAGATCGAAATCCAGATCAATGAAAGCGATGTCAAAGTCGATACCTATCGCGCTTCCGGCGCTGGCGGCCAGCATGTCAACACGACCGATTCGGCGGTGCGGTTGACCCATATGCCATCCGGCATCATCGTCGCCTGCCAGGCCGAACGCTCCCAGCACAAGAACCGCGCTACCGCCTGGAAGATGCTGAAGGCCCGTCTCTATGAGCTGGAATTGCAGAAGAAGCAGGAGAAGATCGACGCGGTCAACGCCAAAAAGACCGACATCGGCTGGGGCCACCAGATCCGCTCCTATGTGCTGCAACCCTATCAACTCATCAAGGACCTCCGCACTGGCTTCACCAGCACTAACCCGTCCGCGGTCCTTGACGGCGACCTCGACGATTTCATCGAGGCCTCTCTTGCCCACAAAATCAAGGGCGGCGATGAGGCGGTGGAGGATATCGAATAACAGTCTCTCCATCACCGGCCTTGAGCCGGTGATCCAGACTCCATGGCAGGGTCAAGCCCTGCCATGGAGAGAAGAAGCCACTATCAGCTTGATCCCATGCCGGAATTCGGCCACGCTTTGGCCCATGTTTAATGGCCAACAGGGGCCCGGTGGACGCAGGGGCCTATTCGTGCGGCGCAAGGTACTGAAAATAACCGCCTACAGCGCGATGGCGGTCCTCTTGTCCGCACTCGTTGTCTTTGCGGCTTTTTACGTGCGCCTGTGGCAAGGCCCCGTGTCGTTGAATTTCATGACCGGCACGATCCAGTCGCAGATCAACAACAACCTTTCGGGAATGTCGGTTGCGATCGACGGTGCGTTGATCGAACGCGCGGCCGGAAGCGGCATCCCGCATTTTCGTCTGCGCAACATCACCTTGCGCGATGCCGAGGGCAACATGATCGCCCGTGCTCCCCGCGCGGCGATTGGCGTTGAGGAAAGCTCGCTCTTTGTGGGCGCCATCGTGCCGAAATCGCTGGAACTCATCGGCCCGCGGATTTTCATCAAACGTACTTTCGCAGGCGGCGTGGAGCTCGGATTCGGCACTCCCGCAGCACCCTCCGATGAAACCGTCATCATCACCAGCGATCCTGCCGGGCGGGCCGTGACGGATGGCAAGACCGGCCAGGAAGTCCAGGGCGTCACCGGAGATTCGCTCATTGGAGTTCTCGCGGGCGGGGATACCGGCGCTATGACATCCATGAGCTCGATTGATGACATACGGGTGTCCGAGGCATCGATCCAGCTCTTTGACGAGGCCAACGATGCGATCTGGAATATTCCCGAGGCGAGGCTTGCGTTCCGCCGCATGCCCTACGGCTTTGCCGTGGTTACCAACGCCAATGTCGCCAACGGCGATGAGGGAGGAACATGGCACGCCGAGATTTCCGCGAGCTACCGGCGCGAAAGCAAGACGTTCTCGATCAGCGCCCGCCTGAACGATCTTGTACCCGCCAATATCTCGGATGAGATTTTTGCGCTCTCGCAACTGGCGCGCGTCAAGGTTCCCCTGTCGGGCCAGGCCGAAATCGAAATGACCCGCGAGGGCGTCATCACCAAGGCTTCAGCCGAGTTCACCGCGTCCGCGGGTGAAGTGGGCTTGCCCAATTATCTCGCCAATCCGATCATCGTCGACGAGGGCTCGCTCCGCGCCGACTATGATCCAACGACAGGCGGGGTGATTATCACCGACTCTGTCGTGCTGGTTGGCGGCTCGCAGGCGGAGCTGACCGGCAGCGTGCTGCCGGTGCGCAATACCGAAGGCAAGCTCACGGCGCTCGATATCAAGCTCAAGGCCCGCAACGTGGCGATCGACGCCCAGGGAACCGTCACTTCCCCCGTGGCTGTCGACCGTATCGAATTCATCGGCACCGCCGCCATCGATGAAGCCCGGCTCGACATCAGCGATCTTGTTGTCATGTCCGGGGATACCGGTATCCGGCTTCGCGGCGCGATTTCCGGCGGCGGCGAATCCTCGGGCATTCTCATGTCGGGCCGCATCCGCGATCTTTCAGCCTCGCTGCTGACGCGGCTGTGGCCACCCATCATGGCCCCCAAGACCCGCGAATGGGTGAGCCAGAACATAAAGGCAGGGCGCATCACCAATGGCGAATTCACGGTGAATCTGCCGGTCGACGCTTTGGCCAGAGCCAATCGCGAGCACCGGCTTCCCCACAATTCCATCGACCTCAAATTTCAGATGGCGGACGTCACCACCGGATATTTCAAGAACCTGCCGCTGCTGCAAAGGGCTTATGGCGAGGCCCGCCTCAAGGACAATCACTTCAGCCTGACAGTCGCCAGCGCCGGCTTGACGCTTCCTTCCGGAAAGCCCGTGAAGCTTGAGCTCGGTACCATGGATGCCACGGAAATTCTGGCCCTTGAGTCACCCGCCGTTTTTACCTTCCAGGCGAGCGCCAGCGCCCAGGGGCTTCTCGAATACCTCGACCTTCCCGATCTTTCCGTGATCAGGAACGCCAACATCGACAGTTCGAAGCTTGGCGGCGAGGCGCAGCTTGCCGTCACGATCAAACTGCCCCTTATCAAGAATGTGCCGCGTCATCTTGTGTCTATCTCCGCGCAGGCGAAACTCACCGACGCTTCCTTGCGCGGGGCCTTGCAGAAAATCGATATCACCGGCGGCCAGTTCGACATCGCTGTCGCCGAAGGCAAGATCGATGCGTCGGGCCCGGCCAAGATCAACGGCGTCGACGCCATCATAAGCTGGCACCGGGAGGCGGGTATCGGCGCCAGGCAATCCGCGGTGATCGAAGCGACGCTCGATGACGAAGAGCGGGAGAAGATTGGCATCGACCTCGGCGAATTTCTCACCGGCCCGGTGGGCGTAAAGGCCATGATGGACGATTTGACCGGCCCCGAGGGCAAGATCGCCATCGACGCAGATCTTTCGAAAGCCGCCATGCATATCGACGCAATCGGTTGGTCGCGTCCAGCGGCCGCCAAAACACGGGCGAGTCTGGTTTACTACGGCAAGGGCGACGTTGGCCGCAGTGTTGAGAAATTGGAGATCACCGGTCCCGGTATGCTCATCAAGGGCAACGTTGCACTCACCGCCACGGGCGCCTTACGCGAGGCGAAATTGACCGAAGTCCGGCTGAGCGATGAAAATCGTTTCGCGCTGAATTTCAAGAAAAGTGAAGAAGGCGCCTCGGTTGCCATTTACGGCGATAGCTTTGATGCCAGGCCCCTGATTAAATCCATGTTTAGCTCGAAATCCGGCGGCGGGGAGCGTGACGCCGGCAAGGCGCCCTTGCTGATCTCCGCCAACCTCGACCGGGTACACGCCCACCGGGGTGAAATCTTCACGGGCGTGACCGCGCAACTCCGGACGCGCGGCGGACGCGTCGAGGCTGCGGAAATCGCCGGCACCTTGCTTTCCGGTCATCCCATCGTCATGAGGATTGTTCCCGCAAGCGGCGGCCGCGAGATGCGGATTACCGGGCGCGACGGTGGGGCCGCGCTTCGCGCCGCCAATCTCTATTCGAAAGCCGCCGGCGGCCAGATCGAATTTTACGCGCTTCTCGCCGATGAGGGCAATTCATCGGTGCGCCGTGGGCAATTGGTTCTCCGCAATTTTGAAGTGCGGAACGAAGCCGCGCTTGCCCAGCTTGACACCCGCGGCAAGCCCAAGAAATCCGGTCCGCGGCGCGATGGCCTCTCGTTTGACAAGCTCACGCTGCCCTTCACGACCGACGAGAAATTCGTCCGTATCGGAGAATCTTTGGTTAGGGGCATCGAACTAGGGGCGAGTGCTCAGGGGATTATCCGCAAGTCGGACGGCGCAATCGACATCACGGGCACAATCATTCCGGCCTATGGGCTCAATTCGGCGCTCAGCGAAATTCCCTTGGTTGGGGATATTCTCACGGGCGGCAAGGGCCAGGGCGTCATCGGGCTAACCTTTGCGCTGGGCGGAACAATGGACAAGCCGCAATTCCAGGTAAACCCGGTGTCCGCCATCGCTCCGGGAATCTTGCGGAAGTTTTTTGAATATGGCGGCAACGGCGGCGTCCCCGTGCCGACCGGCCGCAACGCTGAAGGCGGTGGATAAATTCGCTTTTTCTCCATCACCGGCCTTGAGCCGGTGATCCAGACTGGATGGCAGGGTCAAGCCCTGCCATGGAGAGAGAAAGAGTACTCTGTGCTTTAGCTTTACAGCGCCTTCACCAACACGTGTTTCTTCTTGCCCATGGAAAGCTTGATGACGCCATCGGCGTTGAGGTGGGTGATACGTAGCATCATCTTTTCATCTGATACCGCGACATCGTTCACGCGGACCGCGCCACCTTGTATCGAACGCCGTGCTTCGCTGTTGGATGATGCGAAGCCCGCAGTGACGCAGGCCTGAAGAAGGCCGATGCCAGCGTGCAAATCCAGCATGATGGCGGGAAGCCCAGCCGCACTTGCGCCTTCCTCAAATGTGCGCCGCGCTGTTTCCGCGGCTTGTTCGGCGGCGGCGCGGCCGTGGAGCAGGGCAGTTGTCTCGTTAGCGAGAATCTTCTTCGCTTCGTTGCGCTCCGCCCCGCCTAAATTCGCCAACCGCTCGATTTCCGCCATCGGCAGTTCGGTGTAGAGCTTGAGAAAGCGGCCCACGTCGGCATCTTCGGCGTTGCGCCAGTACTGCCAATAATCGTAGGGGCTCAGCATTTCGGCGTTAAGCCAGACAGCGCCCGCCGCGGTTTTGCCCATCTTGGCGCCGGACGATGTTGTGAGGAGCGGCGAGGTCAGCGCGTAAAGCTCGCGGCCATCGACGCGCCGGCCAAGCTCCATGCCGTTGATGATGTTGCCCCACTGGTCGGAGCCCCCCATTTGCAAAACGCAGTTGTGGCGGCGAGCCAGTTCGAGGAAATCGTAGGCTTGCAGGATCATGTAATTGAATTCGAGAAAGGTGAGCGGCTGCTCGCGCTCGAGACGGAGCTTCACCGAATCGAAAGCCAGCATCCGGTTGATGGTGAAGTGCACGCCGTAATCGCGCAGAAAATCGACATAGTTGAGGTGGTCGAGCCAATCGGCGTTGTTCACCATCACGGCATCGGTCGCCCTCGTGCCAAACTCTAGAAACTTTCCGAATACCTGCTTGATGCCGGCAAGATTACTGGCGATCTGCGAGGCATCGAGAAGCTGCCGGGCCTCGTCCTTGAACGACGGGTCGCCGATCTTCGTGGTGCCGCCGCCCATAAGCACGATGGGCTTGTGGCCGGTCTTCTGCATCCAGCGGAGCATCATGATCTGGAGCAGCGAGCCCGCATGGAGGCTGGCGGCAGTGGCGTCGAAACCGATATAACCGGTGATTGGCGCCGCCGCGGCTGCGGCATCAAGCGCCTCCGCATCGGAAATCTGATGCACAAAACCGCGCGCCGATAGAATGTTCAGGAATTCCGACTTAAACTTGCTCATCGGTTATGCTCTATCACGGGATATTCTGGTGTCAAAATTGCTCACCGCCGTTGGCCTCATGTCGGGAACATCGCTTGATGGCATCGACGTCGCCATGGTGCGGACCGATGGCGGGGCGGTCGTACAGCGCGGCGCTTCCCGCACTTTCCTCTATGACGCCGCCCAGCGCAGCGTGCTGAAAGAGGCGATCGCGGAGGCTAACGCGCTCACCAGCCGGAACGCGCGGCCCGGCTGCCTGGCTGAGGCGGAACGGCAGCTGACTGAATGGCACATCGCGGCGGCTGAATCGTTTTCAGAGGAATTCGGTTTAACGCCAAGTGAAATCGACCTCATCGGCTTCCATGGCCAGACCGTCCTGCATCGGCCCGAGCATCGTTTAACGGTGCAGTTGGGTGATGGTCCAACCCTTGCCCGGCGCCTGGGCCGCACCGTGGTTTATGACATGCGCGCGGCGGACGTGGCGGCAGGCGGGCAGGGCGCCCCCCTTGCTCCTGCTTATCATCGGGCGCTGGCATCAAACCTCGATGAGCGCCCGGTTGCCTTTGTCAATATTGGAGGAGTGGCGAATGTAACCTGGATAGGCGAGGATGAAAGTCTCCTTGCGTTCGATACCGGTCCCGGCAATGCGCTTCTCAACGATTGGTGCGAAAAGCATCTGGGTGAAGCGATGGACAGCGAGGGCAGGCTGGCGGCCCGCGGTGTTCTCGATACCAAAACCTTCATGACTCTGGCTCTCAGCAGCTATTTTGAGAAGCCAATCCCTAAATCCCTTGATCGCAATGCCTTCGATATCTCCTGCCTCGAAGGCCTAAGCCCGGAGGATGGCGCGGCAACGCTTACGCACTTCACCGCTACGTCGATTGCGCGCGGTATGGGGCACTTGCCGGCCCGGCCCAAGGTCTATGTGATCTGCGGCGGCGGGCGATCGAATCTAACCCTCATGCGCGAAATTCGCGGCCTTTTTGAACCTCTCGGCGAGAAAGTTGTGACGGCGGAAGAGGCTGGCTTCGATGGCGATGCGATGGAGGCGGAAGCGTGGGCCTATCTCGCGGTTCGCTCGC
>Ga0187892_10010506_pt1 | contig 11701 bp, 8 predicted proteins | sample MA1701073metaG_FD_139345 | JGI IMG/M metagenome (GOLD analysis project Ga0187892, IMG submission 139345) | Bio-ooze microbial communities from a basaltic lava cave in the Kipuka Kanohina Cave System on the Island of Hawaii, USA - MA170107-3 metaG ... | reverse complement strand
CCCATGACCGCGGTAAGAGCGCTCTCAGGAAACGCGAAAGAAAGTGGCTCGGGAGTGATGAAATTACCCTTTCCGAAACCCAAAACCAGTTCTTTCGCCGAAAAAAAATGTTTTTCTTGTGTCATGACCGTTTCCACAAAAGAAAAAGAAAGAGCGGCCCCCCGATGAGTGTCGTCACTATACCGATAGGAAACTCAAAAGGAGGAAGGATCAATCTTGAAAAAACATCGGACAGGCACAGAAACACCCCTCCAGCCAGAAAGGATAGATGAAGCCATGTTCGATTGGTCGACGGATGAAAAATCAATCGGACTCCGTGAGGGATCACAAGGCCGACAAAGCCAATCGCCCCGGTGACCGAAACAATCAGGGAAACGAGTACCGACGTGGCCATTAAGAAAATGATTCTTATCCTTTCCGGCGAATAGCCTAGCGTGCGCGCGACCCCATCACCCAAACTCAGAGCATCGAGTGCCCGGGAATAAAGAGAAATGAACATCACAAAAGGAAAACATACCGCCAGGAAGAGGAATGATTCTTTCAATGTTATCCAGGAAATCTGACCAAAAAGCCAGCGAAGGCTTCCACCACCCATCTGTTGGGAGAAGTACGAAAGGATCAAAAAGAGTAGCGACGACAAAACAAAATTAATTCCAATGCCGAAAAGAATAAGCCTGTCCACCGCACCTGTTCTTGAAAGCGACAAACCGATTAACAAACATGTCACGATCCATGCCGCAACAAACCCGATCGCAACGCCCACGAATGAATAAGATGGAATTTTAAAGAATAGCTCCGCGGATGCCGCCGCAAGGGTGACCGCCGACGAAACACCTAAAATATAAGGATCGGCCAGGGGATTTTGAAGCAGCGATTGATAGGTCCCGCCTAGCATGGCGAGAGAGCCTCCCACCACCAGTGTCAGCACGACTCTCGGCAGCCGTAACTCAAAAAAAATCCGATGCGAAGCGGATAAGGGTACGAACAAATCCTCAAGTTTCAATTTCTCCGCGCCAAAAAACGGACAGAGAATCAGAATGAAAACGGCAGCTAAGACGAGAACCGAAAATTGATGCACGGGCTTCACAGACGCTCACAATGGAAGGGGAGGGAAAGGTCTTCATTTAGAGTTTTAAGGTGGTGAAGCGGCGTAAAGCTCGCCCGGCCAAAATTTTCTGCCGGTAGCGGCACAAGCTTTGGCTGCCTTATGGGCCACCACTTTTTTGCCATTGCTTTCATGGAATGGTGAACATCGGGACTCTCCACGAGATAGAACACCGTATCCACTCCGCGACTCATCAGCCATTCGTCGGACACCTTAGGATAAGAGACCGCCAGTTTTGGCGGAAAAGAGTTTTGTCCGCCCACGAGATGGATGAGATCGGAAAGAAAAGTCGTGACCCCGAATAAAATCGGCGGATTGAGCCAAACGAACGCAAGAAAAGAGAATGAGGGTGGTGACGTCCTCCTGAGGGACTCAAGACACTTACGATACACACTGATCCGTGGAACATTCGAGCTTCCATAAATGACCTGAAAAAGTCGTTCACTTCGTGCGACGAGATCTTCGACGCTCTCGACATCCAACGCCACGTGATGGAATCCCATGCGCCTTACCGTCCTCACGAAAGAATCAGGCGCACTCCTGTCCGTTACTATCCAGTCTATCGACTGCAACAGCACTCTTTCGATGTTCGGCATGAACACCGGCCCGAGGGTGGGAATTTTTCGTGCCTCCTCGGGGTAAATACTGAAATCCGATGTCGCTACGATATCCCGGCCTTTTCCCAGCTGAAAAAAGATTTCCGTAATCTGCGGACTGGTAGACACGATCCTCGTCTCGGCGCTTGTAGACACGGGGACAAGGCCCCCTAGACACCCGAAGAATACACATCCTCGAAGCACCCTGATTATTTTCGATTTTAAATTCCAATACTTAGAATGATACGTGGGTCTTCCTACGGCCAGGATAAAAATGTTAAAATGAGAAAAGTAAGACCTTATGGGAAGCAAGAACGGTTTCAGCTTCTTCTTTAGGCGTGTCACCTCATTGTATTTCATCGGAAGTCGTTTTCCTCTCGTCAGTACTACCATCGACCCCATCTATGTCCCAATAAATAATGCGACATCAAGAAGGAGGTTATATGGAAGGGGAAAATCCCAAATCCAGCTTCGATATTCGAGAATTCTTCTCGGCTGAACTGCGTTCGGTGATGGAAAAACAGCAAGTATCCGCCGAAAAAAATTCGTTCGAATATTTGGTCGACTTGCTTTTGAGATATACCGAATCCGAAAAGTTCTTTGCCAAAAATGCGGAAGGAAGACTCGAGGAAAATATCCTTGCTAATCTCTATGCGGACTACCTGCAAGGAGATCTCGAAAGAAAAAAGGGCGCTCTGAAACGGCTGGGAGATGTCTGCCTCTTTGTCACGGGTTTCTTTGCCGACAGTCTGAATCGAAAAATCGTGGACATGGATTATTACTTCGGAATGGGAGGCACCGCCTATTGGCACTTATCCCGACTCCATCTCAGCGGCTTTGGGAAGACTCTCTATGCGGAGCTGGCACAAAAATTCAAACCCTTTTCTGATGTGTTGGGAGAGATCAGCGAAAAAAACGGAGTACAGTCAAATTCGGATCTGCTGCGGCTCTATGAGCGATGGCTTTTTACGGGAAGTGAAAGATTGAGGGACTTACTTTCACAGCATGGAATCTCATGCCCACTCAGATTGGATCCCAAAATAAAGCAATGAAACTTGCCGTTCAAAAAATAGATCGAGCCGTCAAGTCACTCTATAACATCGACTTCGGTTACCACGCTGAAAATTTTCTTTTAAGGAAAGTGGGAGATTACTTCTCCCTGATAGGAAACGCGGACTTTCATGGCGCTCTCCTCATTAAGACCGTTCCGAGATCAAAGCGAGGGCTGAGCGTCGGTATTTATTTAAGCGATAAAGTGTCGGAGGTGCTTTCGTCTTATCCGAACTGGAAAAATACCTCCTGGTCTCATGAGCAATTAAGCGCTTTCAGCGTTGCTTCTGAAGAAATAAGCCATTTCCATTATTTTTTATACCATGCGCTTCGCGGGAGGTCCGTTAGCCAACTTGAGCTGGAATTACAGGGCGAGATCGATAAGTTCGTGCTCAGTTATCTTGCCGCAGGTGAAAATCCCGAGCCTCACACGTTCGACGAGCTTTTTGAAAAATTATTTTATCGTTTTCATCTCTCCGAACGACTCTCAACCGAGCAGAAAGAACGCTACCTGGATGCCAATCGCTTTGCCCGCCAGTTCATTCGAAAATACGGGCAAGACCTCGCCAAAAAACGATACGAGCGGCTCCTTGCGCTTCTTCGAAAATTCTATCGCCTCACCTGCTCCGAAAAAATTAGGCTCTGTCTGATTTATCCTTGACGCAATATTCCACCTTCCCCTAACTTGGTTGCCTGAGTTTGGGGGAAAAAGTGGGTTGGGTTATAACGCGTTGGGGATTTTTTTTCTGTCTGCTGCTGTCTCTTTCTGGGATTGAAGCTCGCGATTGCGCCGGCATCATTTCCAGTCAAAGTTTAGCGCCAGCAGATTACGCCCTTATCAACGCGTATCGAGTCCGAAATGCAAAAATCATTTACTCCAATATAGAATTGCTTCGGAACGACTTTCCGGAATTAAAGGAATTTAGCGAAGAGAAAATTCATCGATGGATTTTGGATCATTTTGCCTTTGTCACCGAGTTTGCAAACGATAATACCAACATCCATCACACGGAGATCGACGTTGATCCCGCGCAAAGCCAGACGGCCCTTGTCCCTCATACCTACGGCCGCGCCTTCATCATGCAAGGCCCCTCCGGGAAAACCGTCGACCTCAAGGGAACGGGAGTCACTTACGTCACCAAGTCGGAAGGGAAAGTGGTATTGGAGCCCAAGAGTGTTCGATTCTCGAAAGATGCGCACCACCAAGATGGGCTCATGAAAATGAGAGAAGCTCTCTACGAAGTCTGCTTTTCGAATACACTTGAATGCGCGAATCGCATCTATTTTATCATCGATATCGGAGCGCACCTATTAAACGAGTGGCAAGATCCGGCCGTCCTTATCGGGCGACAACCCAATATTCGCTTTTACCGCTTGTCGCCAGAGGAAGCGGAGGAAGCCCGACGAAAATTTCTTTTTCTGAACGCCACATTTTTCTGGAAAGGTCTTTTTCATGGCTCGCTTAACCGGTACAACGCCGAAAAGGGCCGCTATATCGATTTTGGAACGGCAACCGGTGTTCCCGATAGATCCTACCGACTCACCGCCATGAGCTTCGTTCCCTATGGGCTTAGCGATTTCTATGGCCTCTTTGGGGAGTGGTCGGCGGGCCAAGTTTGTTCGGATAAGAACTGCCAGTCTCCCTTTTATCCCCGCTCGTGGGGACTGTTTTTGGCGAATATTGCCGTCGTGCTCGGATTCAACGAAGAAAAGACATATGCCTTCGCTCAAAAGGAAAAAAGCATCCCGGGCCCTGACTTGCATGAGCTTTTGCTCCAATTGAACGCGCGCCGGCCAGAGGCGTTTCGCTCCGATCCTAGTGGAAAGTCATTTTCGAAAATGCATCTCATTTCGCTGCATGAATATGGGGTGACGGGAGGTGAAGAGCTGGCGGGGCTTTTGGATACATCGGAAATTTATCGACACATCCTTAAGGGGGCAAAGCAATCACGCCCGTCCTCGCCCTTGCATTATGAGTCGCTTTTGAGACTTGCCTCCCAAGACGTGAATGCGGAAGCGTTGAAAGGGTTGGCGGAAAAATTCGTCGAGGTGGAAGCGATGGTCCGAAGAGAAATAGGCGACGGAATGCTTTTGCGTTTCGAAAGTGAAAGAATCGGAGAACAATTCTTGCGGATGCGCGTGCACAAGGATTCCTCTTCGGAGAACACAAAACAGTTCTTAACAAAATACGAGAGGCGTCTACCAAAGGCATGGTACCTCGAGAGATCTTCATCGGAAAAACTGGGAGTCTACATCAAAGACTGGAGTCGTTCGGGGGCGGTGGCTAGCCAGTGGATTGGGATTGAAAACGGGAACGTCGATCGCGATCTCCCCATCGTTACGATGAACCCTTATGCGTTTGCAGGCCCCCAGTATCGATTTATCCTACAAAATTCGATTGGCCTTATTTGGAGAGACACAACGGCTGCCGGAGAACAGTTTGGGCATTCTTATCTTCGGGTGGGTGAGCACATCTTCGATCTCCAAGTCGCCTCTATCATGAGCGATAATTTTTTGCGCACGATGAAAAATCGGTTTTTCTACAACTTCGGGATGCTCGGTCGATCACAAACGGCGCCCTATTATGAAGTGATCTATTATGTGTCGAATAAAAACCAACTGGAGCTCTTGCGCTATTTGGAAGATCGAGCTGCGGGCAAGGCAACCATTGACCGCGCCATAACCATTCCTCATTTTTCCGTCGATGGTAACGGCGATAGGTGGCACGACGGCATCATTCGAGAAAATTGCGGCGCTTTCGCCACCTCTTTTAATCATCCCCACTGGTGGCATGATTACCCCGGCCTGGAAAGGGTGACTGAGCAGACCGGGCTCCTGAGACGAATGGATGGGGCCACAATCGCATTACAATCGCTTTTTGATGCCCAGGCGAAGCCACTCGCCTTATTTGTCTGGGGAGGAAAAAGCAACCACGATATCTTGTGGTTTACGGGTATCCATCATCATGCGGAGGTCTTGCAAAGCTGGCCTCTCACCGCGGAACAAGCTCGCTTTCAGAATGAGGCGGAAAGATCCAGGCGTTGGGCCACGGAACATAAGCTTACGGGTTATCAGGCAATCGCCTTTCCCTCTTTTTCCAAGTCGGGCAACCTTACGGGCGAACCTCACGTGTTTAACGTCATTCGACTGGAATCGAAAGCGATCCGACCATTCGCGGACTTTTCCCGCCAGTCCCTCACGCTCTGGTGGCGCTGGGAGCCAGATGGGTATGGCCACAGCTGGATAAGTATTGGCGACAAAATGTATGACCAAGGGTTCGCAAGTTATGGACGCTGGAATCTTGCGCAATTTTTTGAACAAGAGGCGGAAAATGGGTTTCGTCATCATGGCAACTCGATTTTCTTTGTGGGTCTTCAAATGGAGGTAACTCAAAAGGAAATCGAGGCATTGGAAACATTTTTTGAAGCCAGGATTGGAGGAAAAAAAGCGGATGGAACCTCCATTCCAATGCCGGCTTACGATTGGCAGCAACCCATAGTGAAAGACAAAATCACGGCGGGACGCTGCGGAATGTTTTCGACCAGCTTTGCTAATCCAGCCTGGCAAAACCTCTTCCCGGAGCTACCCCTTGCCGAAACGGTCGATAAGTATGGTTTTGAGTACGCGGATGGGTCTCTTTTCCTGCTGCACCGTCATTTCCATCACGCCAGAGCACCCAAGAATTTTTTTGTGATGGGGGCGGAAGAGCATATGCGAAAGGAAACCTTCAAGACGTGGAATTTGCCGACAGATTCCTTACCCGATGAAGTAAGAGAGCCAATGCGGGGGGCGTGGATTATCGGGAAGCGAATGCCTTTTTGATTTTTGAACGTTCCAATGACACAATTTTTACGTGTCACTACTCCTACTTCTCGGTTTAGCCGTTGACATTCATTTTCGAGTCTTTCCGCCAGCCCATTTCCGCAATATGAAAGAGGTTTTTATTTCGGGAAATCACCCCCAGTTAGGCAACTGGAAACCCAATGCGCTTTCACTCGTGAATCAAGGGGGGATTTTTTACGGGAAACTGACGATTCCAGAGCATTATCCGCTCCAATTCAAAGTCACGCTGGGGGACTGGTTCCACGCCGAAGTCTTTGAAGATGGGAAAGAAAGACCAAATCGCAATCTGATCGGCCAGGGGAGGATGGTGGATATTCATGTGGAAAACTTCAGAGTCCGCTCCTTCCATCCGAAACCCAAAACAGCCTCAAGCAATATTCGCTATCATTATGACTTCTATTCCGAGGGATTCGATAATTATCGTAACTTAGCCGTTTATCTTCCCCCTCAGTACTTTACGGAGCCGGAATCACGCTTTCCCGTTCTCTATGCGCTGGATGGGAACAATCTTTTTGACCGCGCGACCTCCACCTTTGGAGAGGAATGGAAACTTGACGAGACATTGGCCACAGTTTTTTTAAAAGGCGAATTACCCCCCTGGATAGTTGTCGGAATCTATAATACTGACAAACGAACCCAGGAGTACCTGGCATGCGATCACGGCAAGGCTCACCGGTTTGCTGAGTTTTTCCTGAACACCATAAAGCCTCTTATCGATGAGCAATACCGCACGCTTTCCGATCGAAACCACACGGCGATTCTCGGGTCTTCATTCGGCGGAAATTTCGCGCTTTTTTCGATGTACCAAATACCAGGTGTGTTTTCGCGATTTGCGGCAATGTCGCCCGCGCTTTGGCGGGACAATTATTGCCTAAACAATCTTCTTAAGGGATCTCCGCCCAAGCTTCCGCATAGATTGTGGATAGATATGGGAGACAGAGAGGGATGGGATGACAGCGCCGTCGAGTTTAAAAACGGCGTACAGGATGTCGAGCATGCTTACGAGATCCTTAGAAGATCGGGCATTCCGGCGACTTCGCTTAAAAAATATATTCACCGAGGCGGAATTCATCACGAATCTTCATGGGGAGAGCGAGCAGGAGAAGTTTTAAAATTTCTTCTACCACTTTCCAAAACCCAACAGAGATGGGGAAAAGGCAAAGTACACCTGAGACAAAGCACAGAGGAAGATGCAAAAGAAAGCGAACCGGTGGGAAACGGGAAGCGCGATTCTTTCTTTTGATTCCTTCATATAAAGATAAACGACAACGCGTAGATAATAGTAGACGCCGATGAGGCTGCTCAACACCGCTAACACGACGAGGAAAGTTTTCTGAGCCTTCACGGCTTCCAGAAAAATAAAGTATTTTGCCAGAAAGCCAGCCGTCGGAGGAATCCCGGCACCTGAGATAGCGAATAAAGCCAGATACAATCCCAGAAATGGGTGGGTGAATCCCATCCCGGAAATTTGATAAATCTCGGTATTCTTTGTGTAGTATTCAATAAAAGCAATGATCGCGAAAAGCCCCAGATACATGAGCCCGTAAATCAATAAATAGTAATACAGAAGGCTCCCATTTTCTGGAGACAAGGACGTCACGCCCAATAGCAGGTATCCCGCATGAGATATGCTTGAGTAAGCAAACATGCGCTTTAGGTTATCCTGCACCAGCGCCGCAATATTACCTACAAACATGGTGGCAATGGCGAGGGTATCGAAAATAGGCCCCCACTGATCGATCAGCGGAAGAAACATCCCCCAAAATAATCTCAACACGAGCCCAAAACCGGCCAGTTTCACGGCACTCCCCATAAAGCCCGTCACGGGAGAAGGCGCCCCCTGATAGGTATCGGGAATCCACATGTGAAAGGGAACGAGACCGATTTTAAAGCCGACTCCCACAAGGAGTAGCCCCAGTGCCGCGAGTGTCAGTCTCTTGGGCGTTGGGGAGTCGACCGACATCGTTTGAATCGCATTCAGGATATCGGGAATATTCAACGTACCGTATCGCCCATAAAGAAAAGCAATGCCAAACACCAATAAAACGCTGGCAAAGGAACCAAACAAAAAGTATTTCAGCGCCGCCTCGCCACTTGCTTTATCGCGTTTTTGAATGCCAACGAGTATATAGGTTGGCAATGAAAGAAATTCCAGTGCGAGAAAAATCATCAAAAGGCTATTCGCCGACACAAGTAACATCATTCCCGAGGCCACAAACAAAACGAGAATGAATACCTCGGCACGCAGCTCATGTTCCTGAAAATGAAAATTCATGAAGACGAGGGAGAGAAAAGTGAAAAGTCCAATACCAAGAAAAAAGGCAAGTACCTGACGATCCAGAAAATAGCTTCGATAAAATTCCGCCAGCCAAGCCTCTGCCCCCGAATACCCAACACTGGAATAAGGAATGGGCCACGCTTTCCAAAGAAGAACGGATAGAAGAATGGATGCTACCGCTCCGCCAATGGCCACGCAGAACTTCCCGCGGGACCAATGGTCAAGCGGCAGACATTCCAAACCAATGAGTGCAGTGGCCGTCAGGAGCAAAACCAAGACAGGGGAGCTGGGATACAGAAAAAACTCAGTGAACATGGGACACCCGCTTAAAGGAAGACCAATATTGATCCAACGACCGCTCAAATTTCTTCATAAAAAATCCCGGAGAGATCCCCAGCGCGATAATAAATGCCGCGAGAGGAAGAAGAGAGCACCAATCGGAAATCCCGAGATCCTTGAGGTTTCTATTTTCGGCGGATGTGACCGGACCGAAAAGGACTTGGCGAACCATGGTCAGCATATAAATAGCGCCGAAAACGACCCCAGTGACAGCGATCATCGCCCACCACCTATCCGTCTTATAAGCGCCCAGCAAAATCAAGAACTCACCCACAAACCCGTTTAGACCCGGAACCGCCATGCTGGAACAAGCCATGAGCACCAAGAAAAACGAGAATTTTGGAAGCACCTGTGCCAGCCCTCCAAAGTCTGCAAAGTTGCGGCTGTGTCTTCTCTCATAGAGAAATCCCACGAGAAGAAAGAGCGCCCCCGTGCTCAACCCATGATTGATCATCTGAAGCATGGCGCCACTGAGCCCTTCAGTATTCATCACGCAGATCCCCAGCACAATGAAACCCAAATGACTTACGGACGAATAAGCCACCAGCTTTTTCATGTCGCTTTGCTGGAAGGCAACCCAAGCCCCATAGATAATTCCCACAAGGCTTAACCCGGCAAGCAAAGGGATGCATTGCTGAAAAGCGTTCGGACAGATGGGAATTGAAAAACGAAGCAGTCCGTAGGTACCCATCTTGAGAAGGATGGCGGCCAAAAGAATGCTGCCTCCCGTGGGAGCTTGCACGTGCGCATCCGGAAGCCAGGTATGGAGAGGAAATAGTGGAATCTTAATCGCAAAGGCCAGCGTAAAAGCCAGAAAGATAAGAGCCTCACGATTCAGTCCCAAGAATACGGGCTCAGAAGAAAAGACAACGTGGTAAAACGAACTGATTTCGCTGGAATAAAACCCAAGCTGAGACTGGTATGCCGTAAACAGCCAGAAAATGGCCACTAACATGAGCACGCTTCCCGCAAACGTAAACAAGAAAAACTTCAGAGAGGCGTAGACCCGTTCAGTGCTTCCCCACACCCCGATGATCAATATCATCGGAAGCAGCATAAGCTCCCAAAAGATGTAAAAAGCGAAAATATCGGTCGCAAGAAAAGTGCCCGTCATCGCGATATCTAAAAGCAAGAAACAAATCATGAAAGCGCGCGGTTTTCGTGTCTCGCGAAAGCTGGACAAAATGGCGATGGGGACCATGAGCTTTGTGAGCATGACGAGAGGCAGGCTTAGGCCGTCGACACCCAAACTAAAATGAATATTGAAAGAGGAAATCCACGTCCATGACTCTTTCATCTGCAGCCCGGTCGACGCAGAATCGAACTGGCACCACACCACCATGGAAACGATCACACCCAGGAGAGAAAAAACAAGCGCCACCATCTTCGAGAGACGTTCCGATAGAGGAACGCAGACAAAAATTCCAATCAAAGGGATTGCAATCAACCATAAAAGAGGAGTGGTCACGGAAGATTCCCTTTCATGGAAGCCCAGAGTATCAGCGCCGTACCGATCGCCATTATCAAAAGATAAAATTGAGCCGATCCCGCTTGAAATACACTGAGCAGCAATCCCCCCGTGCGGAATACTCGGCTTGGAAATACCAGGAGAGCGTCTATAAAACGAACGTCAAAAACACGGGCTAAAAACGCGCACACGCGTTCAAAAGGTTTCACCAGAATAATTCCGTAAAGTTCATCCACCCAGTACTTGTTGGAAAAGATCATCTGAAGAGGTCGAAACACGGGGGAAAGCTGCCGGGCCGGAACGTAGATAAATATAGCCGACAAGATTCCAAGCAGCGAGACAGCGGTCGCTATCCCCATCGCGGACAATTCGGAAAGCCATGGTTGTATCGGTGGGATCTCCCTGAGAACCGATCCCAAATAAGGCTCAAGAGCATTGCCCATGTGAAAATCGTGGGGCAGTCCCAAAAAACCAGCGGTCACACTTCCGACAGCAAGACACATCAGAGGCAATACCATTACCGGAGAGCTTTCATGAGGGTGCGCGTTTCCTCGGTAATCTCCCAAAAATGCCACACAAAAAAGCCGGGTCATATAAAAGGAGGTGACCAGCGATGTTGCCAACCCCAAGCACCAAAACCACACCCCTCCGCCACTCGCCATTGTCGAATAAAGGATGGAGTCTTTACTGAAAAATCCGGCGAGCGGAGGAACGCCACAGATGGCCGCCGTGGCGATCGCGAAGGTGATAAAAGTCCATGGAAGTTTCTTTCGGAGCCCTCCCATTTTGAAAATATCTTGCTCCCCATCCAACGCGTGTATCACGCTTCCCGCACCGAGAAATAACAGCGCTTTGAAAAAGGCGTGGGTCATCAGATGAAAAATAGCGGCGTAGTAGGCGCGAAATCCAAGCGCCAGGAACATAAGGCCGAGCTGGCTGATGGTGGAGTAAGCGAGGATTTTCTTGATGTCTTTCTGAGAGGTAGCGATTGTGGCTGAAAAGAGCGCGGTTGCCACCCCAAT
>Ga0187892_10010505_pt1 | contig 11702 bp, 7 predicted proteins | sample MA1701073metaG_FD_139345 | JGI IMG/M metagenome (GOLD analysis project Ga0187892, IMG submission 139345) | Bio-ooze microbial communities from a basaltic lava cave in the Kipuka Kanohina Cave System on the Island of Hawaii, USA - MA170107-3 metaG ... | reverse complement strand
GGCTCCGATACGCTGAGAGGTCGCGTGGATCTCTGCGAGCAACGCTGTAAACTCGTCGGGGCGAAGACGTGGGCGGGAGGCGTCCGTGGCTGACGAACTCGTGCTGGGCCGTACGGCCGCCCAGATACGCCGGGTCAACCGACTCCAGCGCAACCCCCTCGGCGGCTCGCGCCCGCGTGTCGTCTCGTAGACCTCACGATCGCTATGACCGTCCCATTCGCCGGTATCGTTCCAGCCGAAGTTGAGGACGACCAGGTCCGGTGCGTATGCAATCCCCTGAGTTTCAAGAAACCGCCAGCCTTGGAAGAGGGTGTACCCTGGTACGCCGGCGTTGATGCACTTCACGTCGATCGAAGGGTATTTCTCTCGAAGGAGAGCCTCGGCTTGCGCGACGAACGTGTGCCGGTGTGAAACGAGATACCCAAATGTACATGAGTCTCCCAAGAAGAGCAGACGAATCTGGCCCTTCGGTTTCTGTAGCGGGATTTCGTGATCTTCGCGGAGACTTTGGGCGTTCGAGATCAAACCAAAGAAAGGACTGTCGTTCTCTGGGAGCCGCACGCTCGGCGCCAGCCGCCAGAAAAGCTCAGCGTCATTCTCGATCAACTGCATAAACTGGTGGCGCGGTAGCCCAGCGAGTGCTTGGTCCAACTGCCGGAACCGAAGCATGGGCGGGTCTGCCCCTTGGAATCGAAGGACCAGCTCTCCCACGGACCAAGCCAATACAATTGATCCGGCGGCGAGCCCGAGGCGGGCCACATACCGCTTCCATCCGACTAGCGCATGTGCCGCAGGCGAATATAGCTTGGTTGTATCGAGCATGCGGCGTCCGACGGTACGAGGAACAGACCCTCTTGGTTTCCGTGTCTTTCGTCAGCGATCCGCCCCGACCCCGGCAAAAGCCGATTCGGCGTGATCGAACATGATCTGCTGGATCGTCGAAGCTGATGAAGATCGGGAGAACGACGCCCGCGCGGATGAGTAGTCCTTCCGGGCTCGGTCAAGGTCCCCAAGCCCGAGGTGCGCCAGGGCTGTCACGACAAGACACGTTGCGTCGTCCGCACCCAGACGACGTGCGCTTGCCGCCGCATCGAGAGCCTTTGCATGATCTCCATGTCGAACCAAGGCACAAGCGATCGTCAGGCTGAGGCCCTGATGAGCCGGGTTACCCCGCTGTGCATGGCTAAGTACACGGACCGCCTCCGCCGAGTCATCCAACGTTAGAAGCAGTTCGCCAAGGCGCATGCACGCCTCAAGGTCGGTCGCTGTCACGGCAAGACCTTGGCGAAGTTGCGCTGCGGCATCACGGGTTCTTCCCATTGACAAATAGGCCTCGGCCAGGTTCGCTCGCGCGCTGGTATTGTGCGGCCGGAGACGGACGGCCTCCTCGAGCTCACCAATGGCCTGTAAAGTGCGGCCCGTTCCAAGCAGCACGCTGCCGTGGAGAAAGCGGTAATGTGCCGAGGCGGGCGACAGTTCCACCGCACGCCTGAACTTCGCGACTGCCCCCTCCAGGTCCCCTTCCATCCAGAGGGCATCGCCCCACGCACGGTATACGTTGGAGCGATCGGGAACACGTTCAGCCAGGCGGGCCGACACGGGAACCGCATCTCCATGGCGGGACGCAGTGGTCAGAAGTCGAACGAAGTAGAGGGCGCCGTCGGTAGAGGGCGGCTGCCGCTCCGCTAGGGCCGATTCAATACTACTCAACCGAGGTCCGGCGAAGTGCAATGCGGTCACAAGATCCAGGAGCAGGTCGCGGGCCTCGGGACGCAACGCAGGATCGGACCGATACGGTTTAGGACCTTTGAGAACCTCACGCTCTTCCTCGTGTAGCGGCGCCAGAAAGGCGTCTTTGGGAGGATTGCGCTGAATCCTATGGTCCGTCATCAGGACGCGGATGACGTCCTGCGGACGGCGCGAAGGCATATGACACGCGACACAGTCGTGGGTGATTGAGGTGGCCATCTCCGCCTCGTGCGCCGCCGAGGTTCGACACGTCGGGCACGCGTCGCGTGAGTGGCACGACAGACATCGCTCACGATAAAACGCCGGGGCCTCCGCCGCCGGGACTTTCCGGTGGGGGTCATGGCAGGTCAGACAGCCCAGGCGCCCGTCGCTTCGCTGGTAACAAGCACTCTGAAAGAGACGGTAGGGGTGGTGGTTGATCTCGAAGCGCTCCGTGTTTCCCGCGGGTTCGTCGTAATCCAGATGAAGCATATAGTCGCTCAGCGGCTCGCCGGCTCGGTAGGAGAAAATGCCACGATCGAGAAGGCGGATAAAACCGGGCGGATCCACCATTGGCTGCAGGTGGCACTGCATGCAGACGTCGTCTCGCAATCGCGGGGGAAGCCTCGACGGGTTGACGATCGTGTCGCGAGTCGCGCGAATGGAGCTGCCGATCGTCGCGGCGGTTCGTACGTGCTCGGCGCCGGGCCCGTGGCATCGCTGGCACCCGATGCCCTCCGGGAGCATCTCGGGAAACCACGGGGGCTCATCGAGACGGTCGCTGCCGACGGGAACTTCCGGATACGCGTTGTGGCAGAACATGCACTCGCGCTCAACGCGGCGCGTCATGCCGAAATGTGACGGCTTGTCATAACCTGGACTCATCCCCCAACTTCGCGTTTGTGAGTACCAAGAAAGCGGAAGCTGAAAGAGCTCTCCTCCGACGGTGCGGTACAGGTAGGTTCGAACGTGCGCGCCGGACCCGATGACGTAATCAATTCGCTGCTCGAGTTCATGAATCGGGCGACCTTCAGCATCCAGCTCGTACTGTTTCTGATAGACACCCCCGTCGCGGCGGCTCATTTCGTAATGACGACGGGAAGGTCCATGGTAGAAATGATTGTTCTCGAAGTCCTCCACGATGTTCTGAGGATGCATCTTGGAGAATGACTTTGCCATACCCACATATTCGTAAGTCCAGGCGATGCTTGCATGACAACTGCGGCACGCGGAGTCTGGGACGTAACCTGCGGCCGCCCCGGTAGTTACGGGGATGGTCCGGCCGTCCAGCTCGACGGAATCCAGCAACTGAGCTTGTGTCAATGACGGGGCCAGTCCACAGACGAAGACGCCGCGGAGGACGAGTCTCGCGCGCCGATGGTTTGCCGGCGTAGAACCCAACCGCCGCGCCGAAAACTCCCTTGTCATCCCGAGCCTCTTCCCCTTCCAGGCAGCCAGTGCGGACGGCCCATGTGACGCTCAAGTCGGATGCGGAGCACGCCCAGCGGCGCACACGCTTACGTTCCCTCGGCGTGGGCGCCGACGGGTTCCGGGGCAGGCTCGTCGGCGATGCCTTCGAGGCGGAGCTTGGTTTCCGCATCGTCCGAGGTGCGCGGCTCGACGGTTACCAGCACACGGCGCTTGCCGGCGAACTCGCCGCGGAGCAGCCTCTCGGACAGGGCGTCCTCGAGGTGATGCTCGATGGCCCGGCGGAGTGGACGAGCGCCGAACTTCTCGTCGGTGCCCTTCTCGATGAGGTAATCTTTCGCATCCTGCTGCACGTCGAGCTCGATGCCCTTTTCGCGCATCCGGGCGGCGAGCTTGCCCAGCTCCAGATCGACGATCTGCACCAGGTTTTCGTGGGTCAGCTTGCGGAATACGATCATCTCATCGAGCCGGTTGAGGAACTCCGGCCGGAAGTGTTCCTCCAGCTCGCTCTTGAGCATTTCCTTCATCTTGTCGTAGCTGACGTTCGCGCTGCGCTTGCCGAACCCGAACTCATCCTGCAGGGTGATGCGGTGCGCGCCGACGTTGCTGGTCATGATGAGAATCACGTTCTTGAAGTCCACATGCCGACCGAAGGAGTCGGTCAGCCGGCCCTCTTCCATGATCTGCAGGAGCATGTTGAAGACGTCGGGATGGGCCTTCTCGATCTCGTCGAGGAGGATGACCGAGTACGGCCGCCGGCGGATGCGCTCGGTGAGCTGGCCGCCCTCCTCGTAACCGACGTAGCCCGGCGGCGCGCCGATCAGACGCGACACGTTGTGCTTCTCCATGTACTCGGACATATCGAGCACATAGAGGGCCTCCGCGTCGCCGAACATGAACTCCGCCAGACACTTGGCCAGGTAGGTCTTTCCGACGCCTGACGGCCCGACAAAGATGAAGCTGCCCATCGGGCGGTTGGGGTCCTTCAGGCCGCTGCGGCTGCGGCGGACGGCCCGAGCGACGGCACTGACCGCCTCGTCCTGGCTTACGACGCGCTTGTGGAGCTCGCTCTCCAAACCCAGCAGCTTGTCGGCCTCGTCCTGCCCCATGCGCTTGAGCGGGATGCCGGTCATGGAACTGATGACCTCGGCCACCACCTCTTCGTCGACGACGCCGTCGATTTCCTTGCTCTGCTCGCGCCATTCGCGCTGCAACGATTTCTTCTTGAGCTTGATGGACTCGAGCTTGTCGCGGATTTGGGCCGCCCGCTCGTAGTCGGCGTTCTTGACGGCCTCGTCCTTCTCGGCGTTGAGCTTCTCCAGCTCGTGCTCGAGTTCGGTAAGGTCCGGCGGCTTGGTCATACTCTTGAGCCGCACGCGAGCGCCGGCCTCGTCCATCACGTCAATCGCTTTGTCGGGCTGGACGCGGGCAATGTATCGGGCGGACAGCTCCACAGCGGATTCCAGCGCCTTATCCGTGATTCGGACGCGGTGGTGTGCCTCGTAACGGTCGCGCAGACCCTTGAGGATCAGCAGCGTCTCGCCGGGGTTCGGTGGCTCGACGATGACCTGCTGGAAACGGCGCTCCAGAGCGCTGTCCTTCTCGATGTACTTGCGATACTCGTCGAGCGTGGTCGCGCCGATGCACTGGATCTCGCCACGGGAGAGCGCCGGTTTGAGCACGTTCGAGGCATCGATAGCGCCTTCCGCGCCGCCTGCGCCGACCAGGGTGTGCAGCTCGTCGATGAATAGGATGACGTTGCCGGCCCGGCGGACTTCGTTCATGACGGCCTTGATGCGCTCCTCGAACTGGCCGCGATACTTAGTACCCGCGACCATCATGGCCAAATCGAGCACCACGATTCGTCGATCCGCCAGCAGCTCGGGAATGTCGTTGGCGACGATGCGCTGGGCGAGGCCTTCGACGATGGCCGTTTTGCCGACGCCGGCCTCGCCGAGCAGCACAGGGTTGTTCTTCTGCCGGCGGCAAAGAATCTGGATGATGCGTTCGATCTCGGCCTGGCGCCCGATGACCGGGTCGAGCTTGCCCTGGCGGGCGATTTCGGTGAGGTCGCGCCCGAAGGAGTCCAGCGCCGGGGTCTTGCTCTTGCTCTTCTTTTGCTCGCCGCCGCCACCGGCCGTCGCCTCTTCACTTTCTTCGCTGGCCCCGAGCAGGTTGAGCACCTCCTCGCGAACATCCTCCAGCCGAAGGTTCAGGTTCATCAGCACCTGAGCGGCCACGCCGTCCTGCTCACGGAGCAAACCCAACAGCAGGTGCTCGGTGCCGACGTAGTTATGGTTCAGGTTGCGAGCTTCTTCGATGGCGTATTCGATGACCTTCTTGGCACGGGGAGTCTGGGGCAGCTTACCCATGGTGACGGTTTCAGGGCCGCTCTTGACCAGCTTCTCGACCTCCAAGCGCACCTTGCGCAGGTCAACATCGAGGTTCTTGAGCACGTTGGCGCCGACGCCCGATCCCTCCTTCACCAGCCCCAGAAGGATGTGCTCGGTCCCGATGTATTCGTGGTTGAAGCGCTGGGCCTCCTGGTTGGCCAAGGCCATCACCTTGCGGGCACGATCCGTGAATCGTTCGAACATTTCCCCGTTCTCCTCTTCGAGCCGCAGGTCCCGCCTAGCGCGGCATCCGCGCGGGGCTGCACCCCACGGCTCACATGCGATTCTAGCGTCTGGTTATCGCTCCATCAAATCGAGGGACTTTCCCACCGCCTCAGCCACGACTCTATCGACTGACCGACAAGCCGTTATGATAATCGCCCGAACGCTTGCGACCGCACGCAGCACTACGCTCGGCGTTGAAGCAAGATAGTGAGATTCGAGTGCAACGTATTATCAGTACGTTGCCCACTACGATCGAGTTCATCGCCGCGGGATGCGCGCGGTTGCCCGGCTGGGCGACGCACCCAGGAGACGCTCAGAAGGTATGCTCAGGCCCTATATCGTCTACTTCAAGTACAAGATCCCCACCGACAAAACCAGCGCGGTCAAGCAGTTCCGCGTCTACGCCGCCAGCCTCGACGAAGCCCGCCGCCTGGCCTCACGCCACGCTAACTACCCAAACATCGAGGTGCTCGACGTGAAGGCGGCGTGAGACCGTCTGCAACGGGCCGCCTAAACAAAACTGCTGAGCGGCGCCCCATGATTCTGGCTACCGAGTTCGAGATCTACGCTGGGCTGCCGAGACTTTGCTCAACGCCTCGGGATCGAGGAATTGTTCGCCGCACTCCACGCACTGATCCACGGCCACATCCTCGACGGTCAGCCGTTCGTCGAGCTTGACAGGCCCGACGCGCCGCCGCACTCGCCGCGAGCCGCACAGCGGGCAGGTCCGCACCGGACCGAGCTTAGTCGCCGAGAGTGCTGAGCTTCGACGAGATGAGGAGGTAGTAGATTTCCTCGCCCGCTTCCCGCGAGAACTTGCCTTTGGTGTAGATGAGCGTGCCTCGGAAGGTGAAGCTTTCGATGATATAAAGTCTCTCCCGCGATCCCGCTCTTGCCGGACCGCGCGTGCGAACTGCCTTCTTGATGGCCTGGGCATTCAGGATCGACTCAATCGCGTCCTCGGGATCAAGACCGTCGGCATGAAGCTCCCCGCAGAGCCTTGTATGTGAAGCGGTACCGACCGCGGACGATCAGGTGCTTGATCCGTTGGAGGATATCCACTGTCTCTGTTCAACCTCATTCTGACTAGATTCTGCCACGGCTCAGCCCGCCGGCGAACTCCTCATCGGCGGCCCGACACGGCGAGCGACGTCGCCGCGAGGCGCCTATCCCTCTTCCGTCCAGCGGAAGAGACGCGTGCCGAGGGCGAAGCCCGTGAGGCCCACGGCGATGAGGACGGTGCAGGGCAGGGCCATTTCGCTGAAGGAGAAGTTCCGCCAGAGGGCGCCTTCGAGGGCCAGGATCGACCACTTCACGGGGCTGACGTGACTGACGGTCTGCATCCACGGGGGCATGAAGAACAGGGGGATCATTCCGCCGCCGAGCATGGCCATGACCGTAAGAAACGCCCAGCCGATTCCCCCGGCGGATTGCTCCGTCCGCCCCGCAACGGACAGCATCATCATAATCCCCACGAAACACACGGACGTCGCCACCACGGCGAGGATGAGCAGCAGCCACGAGTCCGGGCGTATGCCGAAGACCAGGATGCCGAACAGAAGGAGCATCGCCGGAACGGCGGAGGTCGTGCCCAGGCAGGCCAGCGACTTGCCCGCGAGGATGTCCGTCCATCCGATGGGCGCGATCCGCAGCCGCACGAGCGTGCCCCGGCTGCGCTCCACGACCAGGGAGATGCCGAAGGCGGCCGCGCAGCCCATGACCCCCCAGATGATGCCCTGAGGGAACGTGATCTCATAGGGGTTGTTCGGACCGCGGCGCTGGACCTGTACGTCTGTAGCGACGATCTCGAAGGTCTGCCAGCCGCGACCCGCGCCGCCCCCCGTCATGGGAATCTCCGCAAAGAAGCGGTCCATCATCGGCAGGAACCACTGCAGCGTCGTCCGCCACGCCGGGTCCATGTCCGCGGACGTTTGAACCTCGGTAAGCGACGCGGCGAGTTGCTTACGCATAGCCGTGGGGTTGGTGAACGCGTCCTGCATGCCCTGGTACATGTATTTGGTCAGCACGCCTTGGAGAAGTCCGGCCTCGGCCGCTCGCGAGGGGTCTAACCCCATCTCGATCTTCACCGGCTCGCCGCCGAATACCCGCTCGCGCGACTTTCCGAAACCCGCCGGCAGGACGATGTAGCCGACCTTCTTGCCGCGGCGCACGAGACCGGTCGCTTCCTCGCGGGTCGCGGTTTGCACAGCTAGCTCCGCGGACTCGTCGAGCTGCCGGACGAAAGCCTTGGAGCCATCGGTGGCGTCTTCGTCGACGACGACGATCTGCATCGCCGAGCCGCCGCGCCCCTGCCCGGCGAAGATCATGCCGAAGAATACCGCGTAAACCAGCGGGAAAAAGAAGGTGAAGAAGAACCCCACCTTGTCGCGGACGAGGAGTTGCAGGTCCTTCTTGGCCAGAGCGATGATCGTGCTCATACGTCGCGAAGCTCCCGCCCGGTCAGGCGAAGGAAAACGCGCTCCAGGTCGGGCCGCTCCAGCCGGAACCCGCGCAGGGCTCCGTTGCTCTGCAGGGCGTTAAGCTCGCGCAGCGGGTCGTCCGTCTCCACGCGCTCTTCGCCGCCGCCGCGCTCCACGATTAGCAGGCTTTTGCCGCCGTGGGCGGCGATGAGCCCTTGCACCGTGTCGAGCGCCAGCAGCTTTCCGCGATCGATGATGCCCACGCGGTCACATAACCGCTGAGCCTCCTCCATGTAGTGCGTCGTGTAGACCACGGTGTGACCCTTCTCGCGAAGGGCAGCGATCTTCTCGAAGATGCTGTTTCGCGACTGTGGATCGACGCCGACAGTCGGCTCGTCGAGCAGCAGCAAGGGCGGATCGTGGACCAACGCTACGGCGATGTTGAGCCGCCGTTTCATTCCCCCGGAATAGACCTTGACCCGGTCGCGGCGTCGCTCAAAGAGGCCGACGAACTCCAGCCCCCACCGCACGCGGTCGGTGAGGTCGCGACCTTTGAGCCCTTGCAGCTTTCCGAAAAAGGCGAGGTTTTCCTCGCCGGTCAGCTCGTCGTAGAGGGCCAGCGCCTGTGGGGCGACGCCGATCTTGGCCCGCACCTCCGGCCGGTCGGGCGAGCCGGCACCCTCAATCTCGACCGTGCCCTGATCCGGTCGCAGCAACCCGACGGCCATGTTCACCGTCGTGGTCTTGCCCGCCCCGTTGGGGCCCAGAAGGCCAAAAACCTCGCCGGGGCGAATGGAAAGGGTCAGGTCATCGACGGCCACCAACGAGCCGAAGGCCTTGCGCACGTTCGTGAGGGTGAGCATTTGCCCCGATCATAGCGACGGCAGGTGGCCCAACAATGTCGCAAACCGTGAAAAACCGTATGGCTACGACCGGGCGTCGAGGAACTCCTGGAGCATGACCTTGGCGGCGATGCGATCGAGGCGGTGTTTTTTCTTTTTGCGGGTGAGCTTGGCTGGCTGCAACAGCTCCGCGGCCGCGTGCGACGATAGCCGCTCGTCGGCGTAATGGACGGGCTTGCCGGCGACGCGCTCAAGTTCCGTGCCGAAGCGGCGGGCGAGTTTGGCCTGCTTGCCCTCCGTGCCGTCCATGTTCAGCGGAAGCCCTACGACGAAGGCCTCGATGTCGAAGTCCTCGCCCGCGGCGATCACCGCAGTGACGTGCTGGGCGAGCGTGCCATGCGCCTGCAAGGTGGTCAGGGGCAGGGCCATCCGACCGGCCGCGTCGCTGATCGCCAATCCGATCCGCTTGCCCCCGTAGTCGATTCCCAGAAAGCACGGCATGAAAAGCGCGTCGAGCTAGCAGGGGTTCCAGCGCACGTTCGGCTTGCGGCTCGCGGTGACCTCATCCAGCCGGCGGACGGGCGTCGTGTGCGGGGCGGTCTTGACTACATCGGGGTTTTGCTCGACCTCGTCGGCGATCCGAAGCATGACCTCCACGAAGCGATCCAGCGTAGCGAGCGATTCGGTCTCTGTGGGCTCGATCATCAGGCAATGGGCGATCGGCCAGCTCATGGTCGGCGGATGGATGCCGTAGTCGATGAGTCGCTTGGCTAGGTCCAGCTCGGTCACGCCGCTTTCGCCGAACTCGGGCACGAGGATGAACTCGTGAGCGTAGGGCGGTGGGAACGGCATGGGATAGCGATGGCGGAGCTTGGCGGCCAAGTAGTTCGCGTTGAGCACGGCCTTCTCGGCCACGTCGCGCAGTCCGTCACAGCCCAGGCTGCGAATGTAGGTATAGGCCCGCACGAGCACACCGATCTGCCCGAAGAAGGAGCGAACTTTGCCGATGGATTGGGGCCGGTCGTTCTCCCAAGCGAACGTACCGTCCTCGCGGCGGATGACTTGCGGCACGGGCAGGAACGGCCGCAGATGCTCCGCGACCGCCACAGGACCCGCCCCGGGCCCGCCGCCACCGTGGGGCGTGCTGAACGTCTTGTGCGTGTTGTAGTGCATGCAGTCCACGCCGAAATCGCCGGGCCGGGTGATGCCCAGAATGGCGTTCATGTTGGCGCCGTCGAGATAGAGCTGAGCGCCTTTGGCGTGAACGATCTGGGCGATGTCGGCGATCTGGGCGTCGAATACGCCGACGGTGTTGGGGTTGGTGATCATGAGGGCCGCGGTGTCGTCGTCCACCTTCGCACGAAGGTCATCAAGGTCGACGCGCCCGTCGGGCTTGGACTTTACGGACAGCGACTCGCGCCCGCAGATGGTGCACGTGGCGGGGTTTGTCCCATGAGCGCTGTCGGGAGCGAGGACCTTTTTGCGGTCCTGCCCGCGGCTGCGGTGATAGGCGTTGATGATCATCAGTGCCGTCATCTCCCCATGCGCGCCCGCGGCGGGTTGCAGGGTGACCTCGGCGAGCCCGGCGATCTCCGCCAGGTCGCAGCGAAGACGGTAGAGCAGTTCGAGGATGCCCTGGACATCGGCGACGTCTTGATAGGGGTGCACGGATGCAAAGCCCGGCATCGCGGCCACTCGCTCGTTGACCCGCGGGTTGTACTTCATCGTGCAACTGCCCAGCGGATAGAAGTTGCCGTCGATGCTGAAGGAGCGGTGGGCGAGGTGCTTGTAGTGACGCACCACGTCGAGCTCGCCCAGCTCCGGGAGCGCGGGCGAGGAATCGGCCAGCAACTCCCGCGGGACCAGCTTCTCACGCGGCGCGGCGGGCACGTCCGAGGCCGGCAGGGATGCTCCGCAGCAGAGCCCCGGCGACCCGGATTCAAAGAGCAGTCGTTCGTTCGCCCAAGCGGGCGCAGGGTTTTCCTTCATGGAGATCGCCTTCTCCGTGTGACTGATCAATGTGGTCATTCCGTCATTCCGTTCCGCCGCCGCCGGGCATCGGCGGATTCGCCCGCCACAGTTCGTCGAGGCGGAACTCTGATCCGCACTCCGGGCAGCGACACTGCGTCAACCCGGACAGGTCGTAGCCACACTTGGGACACAATGGCGGAGCATTCCGGGCCCTGCGCCAGCCGCGCACATATCCCCTTCGCCAGACGATCATTGCGGCCAGCCCCGTCACCCCGAGCGTCAACAGGACCAGAACCCCAACTCCGATGACGATCCACGGTCTTGCGGGCCCCATCGTAATGAACAACTGCGCCATTGGTTTGCGTTGGGCTCACCGTGTTCCCCGAGCAGCGAGAGCGATCACTTACGCCGCATCCAATGCCGCCGCTAGCTCGTCAATCTCTTTCCGCGTGCGTTTCTCCGTCACCGCCACCATGAAGCAATCCGCGCAGTGCTTGTCGAACTGACCCAATGCTACGCCGCCGAGAATGCCGCGTTGCCGGCACGCCGCCAGGACCTTATCCACGCCGCGCTTCGTACGCACGACGAATTCCTTGAAAAACGGCGCGTCAAACGCCAGCTCGTACCCTTTCAACTGGGCGATTCGCTTCGCCGCGTAGTGTGCCTTGTCGAAGCACTGCGCGGCAACCTCGCCG